>Ga0247758_1001125_pt1 | contig 21533 bp, 21 predicted proteins | sample UWRJL156409C4_FD_180950 | JGI IMG/M metagenome (GOLD analysis project Ga0247758, IMG submission 180950) | Plant litter microbial communities from Arlington Agricultural Research Station in Wisconsin, United States - UWRJ-L156-409C-4 | ecosystem: Environmental > Terrestrial > Plant litter >...
CTGGACGCCTGGCCCCTGGTCTACGGCACGATCCTCACCACGATCGTGGCCGTCGGCTTCGGCCTCGTGTTCTCGGTGCTCGCCGCGATCTTCATCGTGGAGTTCGCGCCCGAGTGGCTGCGTCGCCTGGTCGTCCCCGCCGTGCGGCTCCTGGCCGCGATCCCCTCCGTCGTCTACGGCCTGGTGGGGATCCTCGTGCTCGTGCCGTTCGTCAACGAGCACCTGATCAGCGCGGAACGACGCAAGGAGGTGGAGTACGTCGTCCAGCTCACGGGCACCGGCGTGCTCGTCGCCTGCATCGTGCTCACCGTGATGGTGACGCCGATCATGATCGCGATCGTCGTCGACGCGCTGCGGTCGATCCCCAAGGCGTGGACCGAGGGCGCGACCGCGCTCGGGGCCAACCGGTGGGAGGCGATGTGGACGGTGTCCGTCCGCGCGGCCCGGCCGGCGATCGTCGCCGCGGCCGTGCTCGCCGGCGCGCGAGCGGTCGGCGAGGCCGTGATGATCTCGATGGTCTCCGGCTCGCGCGGGTTCTCCCCCAACCTCCTGGACGGGCTCACCTACCTGTTCGAGCCGTTCCGCACCGTCGCCGCGAGCATGATCGAGCAGGTCGACGGGCTCAACGCCCCGGCCATCTCCTCCAGCGTCTACGCGATGGCGCTGCTGCTCCTCTTCTCCAGCCTCGTGCTCTCGATCGGCGGGTACGTGGCCAAGCTGCCGATGCGCCGCCAGGGGATGCGGATCTGATGTCGACGATCCCCCGCTACGTCCCGCCGCGCCCCGGCGCCGGGGGCACCCTGCTCGTCGGTGGAGTCGGGGGGAACGGCCTGAAGCCGTACCGCCCCGCGCCCCGTCGCGACTCCGTGTCCTCCTGGCGGTGGCGCCACCGCGCGGCGTACGGCGCGTGCTGGGCGGCCGGCCTGTCGCTGTGCCTCATCGCCGTGGCGATCCTGGGCTACATGGCGGTCGAGGGCGTCCAGTACCTGTCACTGGAGATGCTCGTCACGCGGCCCGAGCCGTCGCTCGACCAGGCCCAGACGGGCGGCATCCTGGACCCGATCCTCGGCACGCTGATCCTCACCGTGATGGCCATCCTGATCGCCACGCCGCTCGGCGCGGTCGCGGCCATCTGGATCGTGGAGTACGGGCGGCCGCGCTGGCTGGCCCGCACGATCGAGTCGGGGATCGAGGTGGTGGCCGGTACCCCGGACATCGTGCTCGCGATCTTCGGCCTGGCCATCTTCCAGCTGCCGTTGTTCGCCCCGCTCTCGTTCACCGCCGACGGCGGCGGCGTCTTCGGCCGCTCGTTCTTCGCGGCCTCGGCGATGCTGTCGCTGATCGCCATCCCCATGGTCTTCAGCGCCACCCGCGAGGGCCTGCTGCAGGTGCCGGCCCACGTGCGCGAGGCGTCGTGGGCCCTGGGGAAGACGCGGATCTGCACGATCCGCAGCGTCCTGCTGCCGGTCGTCCGCCGGCACATCGCGACGGGCTCGACGCTCGGCATGGGCCGGATCGTGGGGGACACGGCGATCGTCGTCGTCCTGCTCGGGGGCTCGCTCCAGCTCAGCCCCGTCGGGGACGTGCCCGTCCTGGACGTCCTCAAGGGCTCGGGGTCCACCCTCACCACCTACGTCTACAACGCGTCGCCGGCCGGCGAGGGCAACGCCCCGCAGAAGGCCTACGCCGCCGCCTTCGTCCTGCTCGTCCTCGTGCTGCTGCTCAACGCGGCGGCCACGTCGATCGGCAAGCGCAGCTCGCCTCTGGAGGCCCACTCGTGAACCGCTCGGACCATCTCGATCCCCCTGGCGCCTTCGATCCGCGCGAGGCGATCTTCCAGGAGGACGGCTCCGCGCTGGACCCGCCGACGCTGCCCCCGCCGGTGCGGCGGGTGCGCGTGGACCAGACCCCGGTCGCCGTGCCGCCGGAGACCGACCGCTTCGTGCCGGTGCGCGACCGCGTCAGCGGCCCCGAGCGCATGCGCGTCGACCACCTCACCGTCCGCTACGGCGACGCGGCGGCGGTCAAGGACGTGTCGCTCCCCATCCACCAGGGGGAGGTGCTCGCGCTGATCGGCCCGTCGGGCTGCGGCAAGACGACGCTGCTGCGCACCCTCAACCGCCTGACCGAGACCACCGAGAGCGCGTCCCGCGACGGCGGCGTCCTGCTGGACGGGCAGGAGGTCGAGCAGATCGACCCGACCGCGCTGCGGCGCCGCGTGGCCATGGTCTTCCAGCAGCCCAACCCCTTCCCGATGTCGATCTTCGACAACGTCGCGTACGCGATCCGCGTGCAGAACAAGAAGACGCCGCGCCGGAAGGAGCTCGAGCCGCAGGTGATCGACGCGCTGCGCCGCGCCGGCCTCTACGACGAGGTGGCCGACGGGCTCGACCGTCCGGCCCTGCGCCTCTCCGGCGGTCAGCAGCAGCGGCTGTGCATCGCCCGGGCCATCGCCACGCGGCCCGAGGTCCTCCTCATGGACGAGCCCTGCTCGGCCCTGGACCCCAAGTCCACCGCGGTGATCGAGGCGCTCATCGGCGAGCTGCGCCGCGACCTCGCCGTGGTCATCGTCACCCACAACCTGGCCCAGGCTCACCGCGTGGCGGACAAGGTGGCGTTCATGTTCCTGGGCGACCTCGTGGAGTACGGCGACGTCCAGCAGGTCTTCGAGGCACCGGTCGCCCACCGCACGCGGGACTACGTCGCCGGGGCCTTCGGGTGAGCCGCCGTCGCCTCTGCGTCGCCGGCGGGATGGTCCTGCTCGCCGCCCTGTCCGGCTGTGCCAGCTCGGCGGAGCGCAGCGCGAAGATCGCCGCCCGCGGCAACCACCTGATCGCCGACCGGGGCGACCTGAAGATCGTGCCCGCGTCCGACGTGAAGATCGGCCGGACGGCGGTGGTGCAGGGCGACGGCGGCGCGGCGGCGGTGGTGGAGATCACCAACCGCAGCGCCAAGACCAAGGTCGACGTGCCGGTGCTGATCGACGTGAGCGACCGCAAGGGCGCCGAGGTGTACACCAACGCGGGCGTCGGCCTCCAGCGCTCGCTGCAACGCGTCGCCACGCTGCGGCCGAAGCAGACCGTGTGGTGGGTCAACGACCAGCTGCTCGGCGCGGAGGAGACGGCGCACCGGGTGAAGGCGCAGGTCGGCCGGTCCGCGGTGGTCGCCGAAGCGCCGAAGGTGCGCCTGGCCCACGTCCACTGGGACGAGGACTCGGCCGGCCCCTACCTGACCGGCACCGTCGTCAACCCGGGGCGCACGGTGCTGCGCGACGTCCCGATCTTCGCGGTGGCCCGCCAGCACGGCAAGATCGTCGCCGCCGGTCGCGCGCTCGTCCCCAAGCTCCCCGCCGAGGACCGCGCCCACCCCACCAAGCCCGTCAAGTTCCGGATCGTGTTCCTGGGCAAGGATCCCCGGCACGCCGACATCGCGCTCACGGCCGCCGCGACCGTGCCCGCCCCCGCGCCGAAGGAGGCCTCCTCGTGAGTCAGAACGTCCTGCCCGCCGTGTTCGGCGTCGACGGCCAGCCGTGCGCCGGCTGCGGCGCGCCGCTGGCCGGCGACCAGCGCTACTGCCTGTACTGCGGCAGCCGCCGTGCGGAGGCCCGCCTGGAGTTCATGGACGCGCTGGTCGTGCCCGCCGCCGGGGGAGGCGGTCCCACCGGCCCGCCCCCGGGGGCGGGTCAGCAGCTCACGGTGGGCGGCGTGTCCGATCCGCCGTCGTCCGACCGGGGCCTCGGCGCCTGGCTGCGGGCCAACACGGCGGTGCTCGCGCTGGCCGGCCTGCTCATGGGCATGCTGTTCATCGGCCTGCTCGTGGGGCACTGGGCGACCAGCGGGACCACCACGCCGGCGCCGGCCCAGGCGGCCGCGCCCCAGGTGATCCGGGTGGAGGGATCGGGCACCGCTGCCGCGGCCGACGACGCCGCCGTGGACTCGGCGGACGACAGCGCCGCCGACGCCAAGAAGGACACGAAGAAGGCCAAGGCGGCCAAGGAGCAGGAGGTCGTCGAGGAGGTGCCCAAGGACGCGGTCGACGTGAACAAGATCAACAACCTGTCGGGGAAGGCGAAGGCCAAGGCCATCGACGACGCCGTGAAGAAGGGCAAGCCCATCTCCACCGGAACGGGCAAGCTGCCGCCCAAGGACAACAAGGCCGCCGGCGGCGGCACCGAATTCGAGACGATCGGATGAGCGCGTTCAACGGAGGGGGATCCCAGCCGCTCGGCGATCTCCAGCAGCGGCGGCAGGAGCTGGCCCAGCGCGTGGCGGGCCTGACGTTCGACCTCGGCGGCCTCACCTACGAGATGGCGATCCGTGATCACTACCGGCTCGACGTCCTGGCCCGCAAGGCGGCGGAGCTGCAGTCGGTGGACGGCGAGCTGGGGGAGGTCGAGCGCCTGCTGGCGGCCGCCCAGGACGGGATCACGGGGCAGTGCCGATCGTGCGGCGCGGTGCACAGCCGCGGTGCGACCTTCTGCTGGAACTGCGGGCATCCGCTGCTGGCGCAGCCCGCGCCGGTGATCGACGGATAGTCCCTCATTCCGACCAAACCCATGGGATTACTGCTACGGTTCTGCGGCCGCAGGGGAAATGGCCAAAAGCCGATCCAGTTACTAGACTTTGGGAAAGGTCACCTCATGAAGCTCCGTAATCGCATTTCCTTCGTCGCCCTCACGGGCGTCGTCCTGGCCCTCGGGGTCTCCGCCTGCGGCGGGTCGAGCGACGACTCCTCGGGCTCCTCCGACTCCGGCTCTGGTGGAGGTGGCGCCACGCTCTCGCTGGTCGCCTACTCCACCCCGCAGGTGGTCTACGACGAGGTCATCCCGGCCTTCAAGAAGACCACGGCCGGGGCCGACACCAACTTCAAGTCGTCCTACGGGGCGTCCGGCGAGCAGAGCCGCGCCGTCGAGGCCGGGCTGAGCGCCGACGTCGTCGCGTTCTCGCTCGAGCCCGACGTCACGCGCCTGGTCAAGGCCAAGAAGGTCGCCGAGGACTGGAACCAGAACCAGTACAAGGGCTTCGTCAGCAACTCGCTGGTCTCCTTCGTCGTCCGCAAGGGCAACCCGAAGAACATCAAGACGTGGGACGACCTGCTCAAGCCCGGCGTCAACGTGCTCACGCCGAACCCGTTCACCTCGGGCGCGGCCAAGTGGAACCTGCTCGGTGGCTACGTCGCCGCCGGCGGCGCCAAGGACCCGAAGGCGGGCCTGGCCTACCTCGACGAGCTGCTCAGCAAGCACGTCAAGGTGCAGGACAAGTCCGGCCGTGAGGCGCTGCAGAACTTCGTCTCCGGCAACGGCGACGTCCTCCTCTCCTACGAGTACGAGGCGATCACCGCCCAGAAGAAGGGCGAGAAGAACATCGAGCTGGTGCAGCCGCAGCAGACGATCCTGATCCAGAACCCGATCGCCACCACGCTCACCAGCAAGGACCCGGAGAAGGCCAAGGCCTTCGTCGACTACGCCTGGTCCAAGCCCGCGCAGGAGGTCTTCGCGTCCTGGGGCTACCGTCCGGTGAACCAGGAGGTCTTCGACGAGCACAAGGCCGACTTCCCGATCCCGACGGACCTCTACACGATCGACGACCTCGGTGGCTGGAGCAAGGTCAACGACGAGCTGTTCGATCCCGAGAAGGGCTCCGTCGCCGCGATCGAGAACAAGAACGGCGTGTCGACGGAGAAGTGAGCGCACCCGCCGCCACCTCCGGGCCCAACGACCCGACCGTCCGGCCCCGCCGGCGCGCCAAGCGCGCGCCGGCGGTTCGCCGTGTCAGCGCGGTCGGGCCGCTGTCCATCGGCATCGTCACGCTGTGGCTCAGCATCATCGTGCTGCTGCCGCTGGCCGCGGTGGTGGTCAAGTCGCTGGACGGCGGGCTCGACCAGTTCTGGAACGCCATCTCCAACCGCCAGGCCGTCGCGGCCCTGCGGTTCACCCTCATCGTCTCGCTCGTCGTCACGCTGATCAACGCGGTCGCGGGCGTGCTCATCGCCTGGGTCCTCGTCCGCGACGAGTTCCCCGGCAAGCGCTTCGTCAACGCGCTGATCGACCTGCCCTTCGCCCTGCCGACGATCGTCGCCGGCATCACGCTGCTGGCCCTGTACGGCAAGGACAGCCCGGTGGGGATCGACGTCTCCTTCACGCAGACGGCCGTCGCCCTCGCGCTCCTGTTCGTGACGCTGCCCTTCGTGGTGCGCTCCGTGCAGCCGGTGCTCATCGAGGTCGACAAGGACATGGAGGAGGCCGCGGCCTCGCTCGGCGCGTCCGGGCCCACCATCTTCCGCCGGATCATCCTGCCCAACCTCGTGCCGGCGATCCTCAGCGGCTGCGGCCTGGCGTTCGCCCGCGCCGTCGGCGAGTTCGGCTCGATCATCCTCATCTCCGGCAACATCCCGTTCGACACGCAGGTGACGTCGGTCTACGTCTTCAAGCAGATCGAGAGCGACGCGCCGATCAGCGCCGCCGCCGTCTCGGTCGTGCTGCTGTTCATCTCCCTCGTCGTCCTCTTCCTGATCCGCTCGCTCGGTCGCTGGGGAGCCCGCCATGAGCGCTGAGCGCCCCGGGCTGCGCACGTCACGGCCGGCCCGCTACACCCTGCGCTTCCTCGCGCTCGGCTACCTCGCCGTGCTGCTGCTGATCCCGCTCGGCGTGATCCTCTACCGCACGTTCGAGCCGGGCATCGGCGAGGTGTGGGCGTCGATCACCACCCCCGCGGCCCAGAGCGCGTTCCAGCTCACGCTCCTGGCGGCCGGCATCGCGGTCGTGCTCAACACGATCTTCGGCGTCCTCACCGCGCTCGTCCTCGTGCGCGGACGCTTCCCCGGCCGGCGCTTCCTCGACGCGCTCGTCGACCTGCCGTTCGCGGTGTCGCCGATCGTCGTCGGCATCGCGCTGATCCTCGTGTACGGCCAGACCGGCTGGTTCGGCGACACGCTGGAGAACGCCGGGATCCAGATCATCTTCTCGTGGCCCGGCATCGTGCTCGCCACCGTGTTCGTCAGCCTGCCGTTCGTCGCCCGCGAGGTCGCCCCGGTGCTGCGCGAGATCGGCGACGACCAGGAGCAGGCGGCCGCCACCCTGGGCGCGAGCCGCTGGCAGATCTTCTGGCGGATCACCATGCCCGCGATCCGCTGGGGCGTCGCCTACGGCGTCGTGCTCACCACCGCGCGGGCGATCGGCGAGTTCGGCGCGGTCAGCGTGGTCAGCGGCCACATCCAGGGCGAGACCCAGACGCTCACGCTGCTCGTCGAGCAGCGGTTCCAGAACTTCGACCTCGCGGGCGCGTACGCGGCGTCCGCGGTGCTCGCGGTCATCGCGCTCGTCACCCTGCTGGCGATGACGCTCCTCAACCCCCGGAAGGACGAGACGTGATCAACGTCAGCAACGTCAGCAAGCGCTTCGGGGACTTCCAAGCCCTGGACGACGTCTCCCTCGTCGTCCCCGAGGGTTCCCTGGGCGCGCTGCTCGGCCCCAGCGGCTCGGGCAAGTCGACGCTGCTGCGGATCATCGCGGGGCTCGAAGCGCCCGACACGGGGACCGTGGCCATCGACGGCCAGGACTCCACCGGTGTCTCCCCGCAGCAGCGCAACATCGGCTTCGTCTTCCAGCACTACGCGGCGTTCAAGCACATGACGGTGCGGGACAACGTGGCCTTCGGCCTGTCGGTGCGCAAGCGCCCCAAGCCGGAGATCACCGCGCGGGTCGACGAGCTGCTGGGCATCGTCGGGCTCTCCGGCTACCAGGAGCGCTATCCCAACCAGCTCTCCGGCGGTCAGCGCCAGCGCATGGCCCTGGCCCGCGCCCTGGCCGTCGAGCCGCGCGTGCTGCTGCTGGACGAGCCATTCGGCGCGCTCGACGCGAACGTCCGCGCAGACCTGCGCGACTGGCTGCGCCGCCTGCACGAGAAGGTCCCGGTCACCACGCTGCTGGTCACGCACGACCAGGAGGAGGCGATGGAGATCACCGACAACATCGCGGTGATGAACGCGGGCAAGATCGAGCAGCACGGCCCGCCGCGGGAGCTCTACGACGCGCCGGCCAACGCCTTCGTGATGGGCTTCCTCGGGCCGGTCGCCACGCTGGACGGCGCCCTGGTGCGCCCGCACGACCTGCTGCTCACCGCCGATCCGCGCGAGGGGGCCGTCGAGGCGCAGGTCTCGCGCATCGTGCACCTTGGGTTCGAGGTGCGGATCGAGGCCGAGCTGGCCGACGGCGAGAAGGTCTGGGTCCAGGTGACCCGGGGCGACGCCGAGTTGCTCGAGGCCGGCGAGGGCGACATCGTGTGGATCGGCTCCGACGCGGCGGCGGGCGGCACCACGGTGCCGGTGCCCGAGGCGGCGCCGGCCACCACCGAGCAGCCCGCCGAACCCGCCGTCTGATCCACCTTCGCCTCAACGATCACGCAGGTATGCACGTACAGCGTGCATACCTGCGACATCGTTGGGTGAGGACGGCTAGCGGGTGGCCCAGGCCTCGGGGTCGTCGGCCATCTTGTTGACCTTCGCCGGGAGCTTGCCGGCGGCCAGGTCGGCCAGCGTCACGTTCTCGACGACGCCGCGCAGGCTGGCGCGGACCGCGATCCACAGCCGCTGCAGCGGCTCGGCCGAGCCGTCGTAGGCGATGTCCTCGGGTCGCTGGCCGCGCACCGTGGCCAGGGGGCCGTCGACCGCGCGGATGATGTCGGCGACCGACACCTCCTTGGGATCCTTGGCCAGCCAGTAGCCGCCGACCGCCCCGCGCTGCGAGCGGACGAGGCCGGCGTGGCGCAGGTCCGAGAGGATGTTCTCCAGGAACTTCAGCGGGATCTCCTGCGCGCGAGCGAGGTCCTCGCCCTTGGTCGGCCCCTCGGTGCTGCACGCGAGCTCGACGGCGGCACGGACGGCATAGTCGGACTTCGCGGAGAGGCGCACCGGCGAATCATCCCCGATCACGGGGACGTAGTGCAGTCTCGCAATAGATAAGGCGGGGAATCGGCGCACCGCCATCCGCCGGCGGGCACGTCATCCAGGTTGTTGCCGAGGGGTGGCAACAACCTGGATGACGTCCGCGCGGTCAGCGGTCGCGGCCCCCGTCTTTCCCCTGGTTGGACCCGGGCGGGCCCTCCTCGGGGCGCTGGTCGGACTGCTCCGTCTCGCGCGGATCGTCGGTGTGATCGGGCTCCTCGCGGTCGGGCGCGACGGGATCGGGCTGCTGGTCGTCCATCCTCAGGAGCTACCCGGAGCGCCAACCCGCCAACCCCGCGTGATCACGACCTCGAGGGGCGGATTCTGCGTCCAGGAGACGCAAAAGCCGCCACTCGGCGATGGGGTGGCGCCCTAGAAGAGCCCGCCGAACGCGCGGCCGGCGTCCTGGGCGAGGTCGTAGAGCGGGCCGGGCACGATGCCCAGCGCGATCGTCGCGATGCCGAACACCACGGAGAGGCCGACGACCTCCCAGCCGGCGGGGCGGGGGTCGCCGACCGGGTCCGCACCGGCCAGCGCGGGGACCTCGCCGCCGCCCTCGACCGCGACGGCCGTGGCCTCCTCGGGCGCATCCTGCATCCAGATCGCCGCGACGACCCGCAGGTAGTAGGCGAGGGAGATGAGGGACCCGACGACGATCATCACGCCGAGCCAGGCGTAGCTGCCGTCGACGGCGGCGGAGATGAGGTTGATCTTCCCGATGAAGCCGACGGTGGCGGGGATGCCGGCCAGCGACAGCATCGCCACGGTCAGCGGCCAGGCCAGCCACGGGTCGGTCTTGCCGATGCCCTGGATCGACGTGAGGTCGTCGCCCCGGCCGGAGCGGCGCTCGCGGGCGACGATGACGCCGAAGGCGGCCATGTTCATCACCAGGTAGGCCATGAGGTAGAAGACGATCGCCTCGGCGCCGGCCTGCGTCGAGACGACGACGCCGGTGAGCAGGTAACCGGCCTGGGCCACGGAGGACCAGGCGAGCAGCCGCTTGAGCGAGGACTGGCCGATCGCGCCGACGTTGCCGACGATGATCGTGATGGTGGCCAGGATGGCGAGCAGCGGCGCCCAGTCGACCTGCGCGTCGATCAGGGCGACGTCGAAGAAGCGCAGGAACACGCCGAACGCGGCGGCCTTCGTGGCCACGGCCATGAACGCGGTGATCGGCGTCGGCGCGCCCTCGTAGACGTCCGGGGTCCACTGCTGGAAGGGGGCGATCGCCGCCTTGAAGCCCAGGCCGCCGACGACGAGCGCGATGCCGGTGAGGGCCATCGCGTCCTTGCTCATGTCGCCCTGGCCGAGGCCCGCGGCGATGCCGGCGAAGTCGGTGTGCCCGGTCGCGCCGTAGAGCAGCGCCAGGCCGTAGAGCAGCGTCGCGGACCCGACGGAGCCCACGATCAGGTACTTCAGGCCGGACTCCAGCGACCGCTCGCGGCGCATCTCGGTCGCGCACAGCACGTAGAGCGGGATCGACAACAGCTCGAGCCCGACGAACAGGGTGATGATGTCGGTGGCGGCGACGAGGACGACCATGCCGGCGGTCGACGTCAGCAGCAGCGCGTAGTACTCGCCCTGGCCGGCCTCACGGGCGCCGACGGAGCGCCAGGAGAGCAGGACCGCAGCGATGCCCGCCACGCAGCAGATGCCGGTGATGGCGAGCGAGAAGGCGTCGGAGGCCATCGCGCCGGAGATGAGCGACGTGGGGTCGTCCCAGCGCCAGGCGGACAGGCCGATCGTCGTCGCGAACGTGGCGAGGGCCAGGAACGGGACGACGCCCTCCCGCACGAAGCGGGAGCGGAAGAGGCCGAGGATGAGGACGATCGTCGCTCCGCCGAGGAGGGCGACGAGCGGCGACAGCGCGGCCCAGTCGATGTACGGGCCCTTGACGGCGGCGATCATGGCGTGGCCTCCCCTTGGGCCTGGGGAACGATGACGGGGTCACCCGTGGCGCTCTCGGGGGCGTCGAAGGGACCGTGAGCCGATTCGGTGGGCGCCAGGACGACCGTGGTGGCCGCGGACTGGGAGCGCTCCAGCGCGAACTGCGGGTACAGGGCGAGGGCGAGCACGAGGAGGACGAGCGGGACGAGCACGAGCCCGTCGCGCAACGACATCTCCTTGGACTCGACGTCCGGCCCGACGCGGTTGTGCATCGCGCGGATGAACGCGCGCAGCATGTAGACGCTGGCCATGACGACGCCGGTGAAGGCGATGATCGAGATCGCCATCTTGCTCTCGAAGAGCCCGATGAGGATGAGGAACTCGCCGACGAAGTTGGACGAGCCGGGCATCGCCAGCGAGGCGAGCGCGAAGATCAGGAAGACCGTGGCGAGCACCGGCGCGCGGAACGAGATGCCGCCCATGTCCCGGATGTCCTCGGAGCCCTTGGCGCGGGCGGCGAGCAGGCCGGCGATGAAGATGAGCGGTGCGACGACCAGGCCGTGGTTGACCGACTGCAGCAGTGCGCCCTGGGCGCCGTCGTCCTGCAGCGCGAAGACGCCGAGCACGATGAACCCGAGCTGGGCGATCGACGAGTAGCCGAGGATCAGCCGGATGTTCGTGACCGTGAAGGCCATCGCCGAGCCGTAGAGCACCGAGGCCAGCGCCAGCAGCAGCATCAGCGTCTGGAAGTGCACGGTGGCGTCGGGGAAGAGGGGCAGCACGACGCGCAGGAAGCCGTAGGCGGCGACCTTGGAGAGGATGGCCGAGAAGACGGCGAGCACCGGCAGCGGCATCGCCCGGTAGCCGTCGGGCATCCAGCCGTGGAACGGGAAGGCGGGCATCTTCACCAGGAACGCGGCGGCGAAGCACAGGAAGATCCACTCCTGCGAGCCCTTGCCGAGCGGGGACTTGGCCAGGTCGGAGAAGGCGAAGCTGATGTGCGCGCCCGTGTCCTGCGCGGTGAGCACGCCGGTGGCGACGGCGGCCGCGAGCATGAGCAGCGAGCCGGCGAGCGTGTAGATGAAGAGCTTGGTGATGGCCGCGGTGCGGTCGCCGGTGCCCCACTGGCCGGTGAGGAACAGCACCGGCAGCAGCATCAGGTCGAAGAAGGCGACGAAGAGGATGAGGTCCTGGGCCATGAACGCGCCGAGGACGCCGGTCTCCATGAGCGCGAACCAGAACCAGAAGAGCCGCGGGCGCTCCCATTCGGTGCGCGACGCCCACACGAAGGCGGCGGTGAAGAGCACGGTGGTGAGGACGAGCAGGATCAGGTTGAGCCCGTCGAGCCCGAGCTTGTAGTGGATGCCCAGCTGGGAGATCCACAGGTCGTCGGTCACGAACTGCAGGCCGTCGACGCCCGTCTCGTACTTGGCCAGCGCGACGATCGCGTAGGCCAGCGTGAGGACGGAGCCGCCGATGACCACCCAGCGCGACGCGCGCGCCGGGACCAGGAGGCCCAGGACGCCCGCGACGAGGGGCAGCCACAGCAGGATGGAGAGATGGATCGTCATCGCGGTAACTCGTCTAGCTCTGCAGGAGGAAGTAGAGGACGACGACGGTGAGGCCGACGAGGATCAGGGCCGCGTAGTAGCGCAGGAACCCGTTCTGGGCGGCGCGCACGGCGCTCGACCCGGCCCGGACGATCCCGCTGGGCCCGCCGACGAGGGCGCCGTTCACGAACACGCGCTCGAAGGTGTGCTGGCTGAAGCGGCCGAACCACGCGAACGGGCGGACGACCACGAGGTCGATCAGCTCGTCGAAGTACCACTTGTTCAGCAGGAACCGGTGGAGGCGCGGGAACTTGGCCTGCAGCGCCGGCGCGGTGCCGGGCTTGAGCACCCAGATGCGGTAGGCGACGGCGATGCTCGTCAGCGCGATGACCGTGCCGAGGATCATGCCGAACCACAGGAGCGTGTCGTGGTTGCCCTCGACGTGGACGGTCGAGTCGGCGAACGTCGGCTCCAGGAAGGTGTCGAGCCAGTCGGTGACGTGGGGGATGCCCACGATGCCGCCGATGGTCGCGAGGATGGCCAGGCCGCCCATGGCGATCTTCATGGCCAGCGAGCGCTCGGCGATCACGTGCTCGGGGCCGGGGAAGCCGACCTCGGTGTCCTCCAGCTCGCCGTTGTTCGGGTTGCGGTGCTCGGTCGGGTGGTACAGGTGACCGCCCTCGAGCTCGACCGCTTCGGGGACCGGCTGGCCCCAGAACGCGCGGAAGATGAGGCGCCAGGTGTACAGGCCCGTGAAGAACGCGCCCACGTAGCCGGCGGCGTAGAGGATGTAGTACCAGCCGCCGCGCTCGCCGATCTGGAAGAGCAGCTCGTCCTTGGAGAAGAAGCCGGAGAACGGCACGACCGCGGTGAGGGCCAGGCCGCCGATGACGAAGCACCAGAACGTGAACGGCATCGACTTGCGGAAGCCCCGCATCTTGTCGAGCGACTGCTCGCCGCCCATCGCGCCGATGAGGGATCCGGCCGCCATGAAGAGCAGCGCCTTGAAGAACGCGTGCGTCATCAGGTGGAACAGGCCGCCGACGTAGGCCGCGGCCGACACGGCCATGATCATGTACCCGATCTGGGACATGGTCGAGTAGGCGATGATCCGCTTGATGTCGGTCTGGACCAGCCCGATCGTGCCCGCGATGAGCAGCGTCGCGCAGCCCACGATGGCGCCGACGTCGGCGGCCGTGGTCGCGACCTGGAACAGCGGGTGCATGCGGGCGATGAGGTAGACGCCCGCGGTGACCATCGTCGCCGCGTGGATCAGGGAGGAGACCGGCGTCGGGCCCTCCATGGCGTCCGGCAGCCAGGTGTGGAGCGGGACCTGGGCGGACTTGGCGAACGCGCCGACGAGCAGGCACAGGCAGCCGACGACGAGGTCGGTGCTGTTGGTGGTGAAGACCTCGGGGACCTTGGTGAAGGTCTCCGCGTAGTCCAGCGTGCCGGTGTGCTTGAAGATGAAGAACGTGCCGATGACCAGGCCGACGTCGCCGAAGACGTTGATGACGAAGGCCTTGATGCCGGCCTTGGTCGCCGTCTGGCGGCGGTACCAGAAGGAGATCAGCAGGTAGGACGCGGCGCCGACGAAGGCCCAGCCCACGATCAGCAGGAAGAAGTTCCCGGCCAGGACGAGCACGAGCATCGAGAACACGAAGAAGTTGAGGTACGCGAAGTACCGCACCACGCCCTTGTCCGACCGCATGTAGGCGGTGGAGTAGAGGTGGATCAGCGTGGAGACGCCGGTGACGACGAGGGCCATGAAGACCGACAGCGGGTCGACGTAGATCCCGAGCTGGATGTCCAGGTTGCCGGTGCGGGCCAGCGTCCACAGCGAGTCGCTGAGCGCGCGGTCCTCGGCGGGCAGGTCCTGCAGCTTCAGGAAGGCGATGACGGCGAAGACGAACGCGGCGCCGATCGCCGTGGTGGCGATGAAGCCGGCGGTGCGGTGCGTCAGGACCTTGAAGAGGAGCCCGATCGTGACGGCGCCCGCGAGGGGGCAGGCCAGGACGAGCCAGGCGGCGGTGGTGGCACTCATGTCTAGCCCTGCAGCTCCCGCAACTCGTCGACGTCGACCGGCAGGCGCCGGCGATGCATGGCGACCACGATGCCCAGGCCCACGGTCACTTCACAGGCGGCCACGACCATGACGACGATCGCGAAGATCTGGCCGTCGGCGTTGCCCCACATCCGCGAGAAGCCGATGAGCGACAGGTTCGCCGCGTTGAGCATCAGCTCCAGGCAGAGGAGCACGACCAGCGGGTTGCGGCGCGTGAGCACGCCGGTCGCCCCGATGGCGAAGATGAGCGCCGAGACGGCGAGGTACCACTTGACGTCCATGGTCTAGCGGTCCTTTCCTGGGTCGCCGGCCGGGTCGTCCTGCACGTCGCGCTCCACCGAGGCGGTGGGCGCGGCCACGAGGTGGCCGCCGACCGACTCCGCCTGCGAGCCGAGGCCCGAGGGGATCGACATGGTGAAGACGTCGTGGACCGACACGGTGGCCGGGTCGTCCTCCATGCCCCGGCGGCGGCGCGCCAGCGCGACCGCGCCGACGGCGGCGATCAGCAGCAGGAACGAGCACAGCTCGAACGGGAGGAGGTACTTGGTGAGGAGGAGCTCGCCGATCTGCTCGGGCGTGCCGAAGCCGGGGACGGTGGCGCTGCCGGCGGGCACGTCGGGGCCGCGCGTGTCGACGGCGGCCAGGCCGGTGCCGAGCACCGCGATGGCCAGCTCGACGAACAGCGCGGTGGCGAACACGATGGCGACGGGGCGCAGGGAGCGGCCGCCGGTGGGCGTGGTGGGCTCCTCACCGCCGCCGACGTAGGCGACGACGAAGACGTAGAGCACCATCACGGCGCCGGCGTAGACGACGACCTGGGCCGCCGCGACGAACTGCGCCTGCAGGAGCAGGAACAGGAGCGCCAGCGAGATGAGGTGGCTGACCAGCGCGAGCACCGAGTAGAACGGGTTGCGCAGGACCACGACGCCGACGGCGCCGGCAATGGCCCCGATGGCCGCGATGAAGAAGAAGAGCGCCGACATGGACGGTGGGGCAGCCTATTCCCCGTCGCGCCGGAGCGGCGTGCGCTCGAGCGGTTCGGCGAGGAGCATCTCCTTGGTGAAGATGAGGTCGGACCGGTTGTAGTCGGCCAGCTCGAAGTCGTGGCCCATGGTGATCGCGTCGAACGGGCACGCCACTTCGCAGTAGCCGCAGAAGATGCAGCGGCTCATGTTGATCTCGTAGACGGCGGCGTAGCGCTCACCGGCGGACGTGCGGTCCTCCGGGTCGTTCTCGGCCGCGACCACGCGGATGCAGTCGGACGGGCAGGCGGCGGCGCACAGCGAGCAGCCGACGCACTTCTCCAGGCCGGTGTCCTCGAACTTGTGCAGCTTGTGGCGGCCGCGGAAGCGCGGGTACACCGGGATCTTCTCCTCGGGGTACTCGAGCGTCGTCGGACCGGCGGCCATCTCGCCGAAGGTTGTCTTCAGGCCGCGCAGGGTCTCCGCGAAGGCACGGTACGCGCCGCCCGCGCCGCCGGGCTGCGGGGCGTGAACGACGAGAATCTCGGAATCGTCGGGCTTCCAGCTCATGATGCGATCTCCGACATGCGTTACGCCACGACGATGATGGCGGTGACAAGGGTGTTCAGCGTGGCGAGCGGCAGCAGGATCTTCCAGCCGAACGACATCAGCTGGTCGTAGCGCAGCCGCGGCAGCGTCGCGCGGATCCAGATGAAGAAGAAGACGAAGACGAGGATCTTCGCGATGACCACGAACGGGTCCACCCAGCCGGGAGGATCGATCCCGAAGGGCAGCTGCCAGCCGCCGAGGAAGAACGTGGTCGCCAGGGCGGAGACGATGACGACGTTGAGGTACTCCGCCATGTAGTAGATGGCGAACCCGCCGCCGCCGTACTCCGTGCCGTAGCCGGCGACGAGCTCGGCGTCGGCCTCGGCCAGGTCGAACGGCGCGCGGTTGGTCTCCGCGAAGCCGGCGACGAGGAAGATCAGGAAGCCGACGAACTGGGGGATGATGTACCACATGCCCGCCTGCGCCTCGACGATCTCGGTGAGGGACAGCGTCCCGGCCGTGATGACGACGCCGGTGAGGGCCAGGCCCTGCGCCACCTCGTAGGAGATGAGCTGGGCGGCGGCGCGCATCGAGCCGAGGAAGGCGTACTTGGAGCCGGAGGCCCAGCCGCCGAGCATCAGGCCGTAGAAGCCGATGGCGCCGAACGCGAACACGTACAGCGGCCCGATCGACACGTCGATGCCGTAGAGGCCGACGGGCGTGCCGAAGATGTCCTGCACGTTGCCGAACGGCACCAGGGCGAGCGCGCCGACGGCGGCGATGATCGACAGCAGCGGGGCGAGCACGTAGAGGAAGCCGATGGCGGTCTTGGGCCGCGACTCCTCCTTGGCCAGCAGCTTGAGGATGTCGGCGATGGGCTGCAGCGCGCCGAAGAACCCGACGCGGTTGGGGCCGTACCGGTTCTGCATCCGGCCCAGGATCTTGCGGTCCATCATCAGCACGATCGGCACGAGCTGCAGGCCGACGAAGAAGATGACCAGCGACTTGATGATCTGGATCCACCACGGCTCGGCGTAGCCGACGATGGCGAGCATGTCGGTGTTCATGCGGTGGTGGTCTCCTCGGCCGCGACGGCCGCCATGGCGGGCCGCACCGGGCGGACCTCGACGAGCGGGCCGGCGAGCACGCTGGCCGAGCCCTCGGTCAGGCCGGTCTCCAGGAAGACGCTGCCGGCGGGCATCGAGGCGCGCAGGGTGACCGTGGCCTCGACGGCCCGGTCGCCCGAGCCGACCACGACGCGGTCGCCGTCGCGCACGCCGATGCGGCCGGCGTCCGTGGGGGACAGCTCGGCCCGCTGGCGGGGCTCCAGGAAGCTCAGCGCGGGCGAGGCCCGGACCTCGGTGGAGGCCCAGATCGAGCGGAAGGTGCCCAGGCGCAGCGCGAAGTTCGGCGTCGCGGCCGCGGGCGGCGTCTCCACGCCGAACGGGCCCTCGTCGGCCGCCGGGTAGGCGCTCGCGGCCGCGCGGGCCGGCCAGCGCACCCCGCGCCCACCGATCTCGTCGAGCGTGAGCCCGGCGTAGAACGGGACGGCGGCGGAGATCTCCGCGGTGACCATGGAGGAGGTGAGGAGGTCGAGGTCCAGCCCGACGCGCGCGGCGAGGTCGACGAGGACCTGCCATTCGGCGCGCGACTCGCCCTGGCGGCCGATCGCGCGGCGCAGGCGCTGGGCGCGGCCGTCGAGGTTGACCATCGTGCCCTCCTTCTCCGCGTGCGACTCGGCGGGGAAGACGACGGTGGCGTGCTCGGCGATGCCCTCGGTGAGGAAGGCGGCGTGCGCGATGACGGTGGAGGCCTTGTCCAGCGCGCGCGACCAGGTCGTGCGGTCCGGAAGGTCCATCAGCGGGTCCGTGTGCAGGAGGTACAGCGCGGGCAGCTCGCCGGCGGCGGCCGCCGCGGCGATGGCGGCGGTGTCGCGGCCGTGCTCCCCGGGCAGGACGCCGATCTCGCGCAACCCGCGGCCGTTGCCGCCGGCGGGGACCTCCAGGAGCCCGGCGCCCTCGCGGCCGGACACGAGGTCCAGGTGGCGGGCCACGTTGAGCAGGTTGTGGCCGGCGTGGTCGGCGCGCTCGCCGGCGGTGAGGCGCTCGCCCCACAGGATCACCACGTCGCGGCCGGACGGCGTGCCGTTCTCGGTGCGGGGGTCGTCGGTGCCGAGCAGCACGTCGGCGACGGCCTGCACGGCGTCGGCGTCGGCGCCGGCGCGCTCGGCCAGCTCGGCGACGTTGCCGGTGCCGCCCAGCACGGCGTTCAGCGCGGCGACGAACGCCTCGCCGGCACCGGGCGCGAAGCGGGCGACGGCGTCCGCGTTGGGATCGAGGCTGCTGGGGCGGCTGGTCGCCACCGCGAGCTTGACGCCGTTGCGGCGCACGCCCTTGCGGATGCGCAGGTCCAGGACCGGGGCGTCGTCCACCGGCTCGGTGTCGAGCACCAGGAGGGCGTGGGCGAACTCGAGGTCCGGGATGGTGGCCTGCGCGGCGGGGGCGCCGAGCGCGGTGCGCACCGCTGCGGACGGGCCGCCGCCGGGACGGGAGTCGATGTCCTCGCTGCCTAGGCCCTCGCGCAGGAGACGGCTGAGGAGGTAGCCCTCCTCGTTGGTCGTCGCACCGCCGACCACGGCGCCCACGGCGCCGCCGGCCCGCTGCAGGCCGCTGGCCGCGGCCTCCAGGGCGCGCTCCCAGCTGACCGCGACCAGCTCGCCGCCGTCGCGCAGCAGGGGCTGGGTGATGCGCTCGTCCACGTGGATCGCCTGGTAGGCGAAGCGGCCGCGATCGCACAGCCAGCCGTCGTCGACGGCCTCGTTGTCGCGGCCCAGGACGCGCAGCACGCGCTCGTCGCGGACGGTGAAGGTGAGGTTGCACTGCGTGGGGCAGTGGGTGCAGATCGACCCGCCGCCCTCGATGTCCCACGGGCGCGCACGGAAGCGGTAGGCCTGCGAGGTGAGCGCGCCGACGGGGCACAGCTCGATGATGTTGCCGCTGAACGGGGCCACGTACGGGTGGCCGTCGAACGTGCCGACGAAGGTGTGGGCGCCGCGATCGTGGAGGACCAACTGGTAGTCCTCGCTGATCTCCTGGCTGAAGCGCACGCAGCGGTAGCAGAGGATGCAGCGCTCGCGGTCGATCGCGATCAGCGGCGAGAGGGCGAGCGGCTTCTGGAAGTGGCGCTTGGGCTCCGCGAAGCGGCTCTTGCCGCCGCCCCAGCCGAAGGTGACGTCCTGCAGCGGGCACTCGCCGCCCTTGTCGCACACCGGGCAGTCGAGCGGGTGGTTGACGAGCAGGAACTCGACGACCGCGTTCTGGGCGCCCTGGACGCGGTCGGTCTGGGTGTGGACGACCATGCCGTCCTTGACCGGGGTGGAGCACGCGGTCTGCAGCTTGGGGATGCCCTCGATCTCCACGAGGCACATGCGGCAGGCGCCGACCGGCGCGCCGAGCTTGGGCTCGTAACAGAACACGGGGATCTCGACGTCGCCGTACTTGGCGCCGTCGACCAGCATCACGTTCTCGGGGGCGTGGACCTCGTTCCCGTCGATGGTGAACGTGATCATCTTCTGCTCGGTGCGGGGCATGGCTACGCGGCGACTCCCGGGATCAGCACGGGCTCGGAGGCCACGGGCAGGGAGGCGCGCAGACGCGCGGCCTCGATGTGCTCCTCGAACTCGTCGCGGAACTTGGCGATCATCGAGCCGACGGGCATCGCCATGGCGTCGCCGAGCACGCACAGGCAGTGGCCGATGATGTTCTCCTGCACCGAGGCCATGATGTCCAGGTCCATCGGCGTGGCGTCGCCGGACTGGATGCGCTGGATCATCTTCACGGTCCAGTTGGTGCCCTCACGGCACGGCGTGCACTTGCCGCACGACTCGTGGCGGTAGAACTCGGCGAGCTTGAGGCAGACGTCGACGACGGAGTTGGAGTCGTCGACCACGATGATCGCGCCGGAACCGAGCATCGAGCCCGCCTTGGCCATCGAGTCGAAGTCGTAGCCCAGGTCCAGGTCGCTCTCCAGGAGGACCGGGGAGGACGAGCCGCCCGGGAACCAGAACTTGACCTTGCGGCCCGGCTCGGGACCGCCGGCGAGGCCGTAGATGATGTCCCGGCTGCTCATGCCGAGCTCGATCTCGTAGTTGCCGGGGCGCTGGACGTTGCCCGAGATCGAGATGAGCTTCGTGCCGGACGACTTCTCGACGCCGAGCTTGGCGTACTCGTCGGCGCCCATGCGCAGGATCTCCGGCGTGGTCGCCAGCGTCTCGACGTTGTTGATCAGCGTCGGCCCCTGGTACAGGCCCTGGTTGGCCGGGAACGGGGGCTTCAGGCGCGGGTTGCCGCGCTTGCCCTCGAGGGAGTCGAGCAGGCCCGTCTCCTCGCCGCAGATGTAGGCGCCGGCACCGCGGTGCACGTGGAGGTCGAGCTGGAAGCCGTTGCCACCCAGTGCGCTGCCGCCGATGTAGCCGGCGCGCCGCGCCTCGGTGAGGGCGTCGTCGAGGATGTCGGCCTGCAGGACGTACTCGCCGCGGATGTAGATGAAGGCCTTGGTGGCGTCGACCGCGTACGCGGCGATGATCAGGCCCTCGATCAGCTGATGCGGGTTCTTCTGCATCAGCTCGCGGTCCTTGAACGTGCCCGGCTCGGACTCGTCCGCGTTGCAGACCACGTACTTCTGCATCGTCCCCTTGGGGATGAACGAGGCCTTCATGCCGAGCGGGAAGCCGGCTCCGCCGCGGCCGCGCAGGCCGGAGACCTTGAGGGCCTCGATGAGCTCCTCGCGGGGCATGGACAGCGCCTTGCGGGCCATCTCGTAGCCGCCGCGCCGCTCGAAGACCGGGAGGGTGTTGAGCCCGTCCTGGTCGATGTTGGAGAAGAGGAGGTGACGAGACATCAGTCGTTGGCCTCGGGGTCGACGGAGCGGCGGCGGGCGAGCTGCTTGGCCGGCAGGGGCTCGGTCCCGTCCTTGATCTGCTGGACCATCTCCGGCACCTCGTCGAGGTCGATCGGGCCCACGAACTGGCCGTTGACCGAGGCCATGGGGGCGATGTCGCACGCGCCCAGGCACTCGAAGCCGCGCACGAAGATGTCGGGGTCGTCGCCCGCCTCGTCCTGAAGTTTGGCCAGGAGGGGGTCGGCGCCGCGCAGCGAGCAGGAGATGTTCGTGCAGACGTAGACGCGGTTGCGGCCCACCGGCACGAGGTCGAGCATGTCGTAGAAGCTCGCCACGGACACGAGGTAGCCGGGCGTCAGCTGCATGACGGCGGCGGCCTGCTCGATGCCCTCGGGGGTGCACCAGCCGTAGCGGTTCTGCACGTGGAAGAGCGCGGGGATCGAGGCGGATCGGCGGTCCGGGTACTTGGCCATCTCGGCCTCGATCGCGATGCGCAGCTCGTCGGGGACCTCGATCTGGGCGAGGTCCGGGACGGCGGCGGGGTCCTTCGTCAGGTCCGCGGGCTGGTCCCAGCCGGGCACGCGCGAGCCGTGCTCGAAGCGGCGGACCGACGCGGGGTCGACCGGGCCGGACTGGAAGAAGTCGTTGGCGGAGCCGTTGGCGGCCATCAGCGATCACCCC
>Ga0247758_1001127_pt1 | contig 21517 bp, 6 predicted proteins | sample UWRJL156409C4_FD_180950 | JGI IMG/M metagenome (GOLD analysis project Ga0247758, IMG submission 180950) | Plant litter microbial communities from Arlington Agricultural Research Station in Wisconsin, United States - UWRJ-L156-409C-4 | ecosystem: Environmental > Terrestrial > Plant litter >...
GTCACAAATGAAGAGAGTGGGGGGGGGGGGGGTGGGAGAAGAAGCAACTTACATATCTTACAATAATAAAATAATCATCCCACCCCATCTTCCATATAGGCCTTATCTGCTAATATATCCAAGTTATAAAAGTCAAAGTGTATAACAGGACCAGCACTGTAGTCACACCGATAAATATCTGGGACAGGTAGGCGGATCGTTCCGAGATAGGCAGTTCGGTGAACAGAGATGGGTCGAACGGGGGCGGGGCGTCGGTTCCATTTCCAGGACTAAGTCCAGAGAAGGTGCTATTTCCCGTACCGTTAATGGACATATTAATGTTTGTCGATAAGGTACTCTAAAGATCAGATCGACAGGTACACCCCGTGAATAAGAGAAGTCGAATCAAGGTAGATCTGAGTGCCGATCCCCACCAGGAACAGTGTTATATTAAATGGGCGGAGGATTCATCTATAGGGAGGGCGCAGGCTATATCTTTTTTTCTTCTTAATAATCAGTGTCAGACCGCATTATGTGGCCCCTGTCACTAACCCTAGAGATCGCTTATTTGTGATGGCGGGACCCCTGGTTGGCGTATGTAGGTATGCTTGCAGAATTGGGGCTTGAGCGCGTGGCCGAAGCGTGGGGTGAAAAGGGGGGACTGGGGTTTGTTTAGTGTACTTTGCTCACCGGTGGACCACTGTGGCTGCTTGGGAGCTAGCCTTTGTCGCACGAACCGTCATAGAGGAAAAATTTCCTCCCTTCCTAAAACGTGCCCGCACGATCACTTTTCTTCCTGGTTTTCGAGAATGCGAGGGAACTTTGCCAGGCTAGGGGCCAGATCTTCTCGACCTTGGCGAGCGCCAGGCTCGCCGAGCTTGGGGGTCTTGGCACGCAAAACTGAATTTATCGGCCCCCTGTTGGGCCGCTTTCCCGTTCTGGGTACCAATTTTGGCCTGCACAAGCGGGACTCGCGCCCAGCGAGTTTATGCAAATTCTACCCCCTTGTCAGCCATGTATTGAACTAATGTAAGTAGAAGATCGCCCTGTAATAGGTAATAAGTGGGCTTTTCTGGCTCGTTTTCTGCCGCAGAGAGCAAATACTTCTTTTTCAAAGAGTGTGAAAATTAAACGGCTCGGCAAGGGAGCGACTAGTTAGTAAGGCTCGATTTTGACGAGGCTGTGTGGCGTACACCCCAGACTGGGGCTCTAGTACGTTATCTAGGTTAAAACTGTTAATTTGGCTGTTAATATCCAAGCTGTATCCCGTCGTCAGTTATCCCCTAGGCCATAATAATGGATCCAGCCACGTATTAGGGCGTTATAACCGTCGCTTTTACTTCCACAGCCACTATCCTTATCTTTTAGTGTAGTAGAAAGAAGAGGTCTCACCAGCCAGCCTAATAACGCGATTCTAATAATTCTAACGTTTTTAAGCGCTAGTTAATCCATTGTGGACCTCCCTACGCTCGTTACGTGGCGAGGGATATGCTTAAGGGCTTAGAGAAGTGATTCTAAGAGCTTTTTTAAATGGATAAGGCTTGTTTTCGAGATCTTATTAACTGGCTAAATGTAAACACACGCCTTAAAGGTAGTTAGTATTAATTAGCACAGTAGAAAGTGATGATATTCCTATATATTATAGCCTCTGGTTATTATTAGTGTGATACCGCACATTTATTCCATGTTACTTAGAGTTTAGTATTTAAAACAGTTAGGGCCCTTTTACCTTTATTCCGGTCGCTTTATACTACCTTTATACAGTTTCCAGATAACAATTAGCTTAATCCCAGTATTAAACTTAAATTAAAAAATAACGCTTTTAACGGTTATATAGGCGTAATTAACGGTACATACATTAAGGCCTTTATACCAGTTAAAGACTAACAGCACTAACGAGACCGTAACAGTCAAGTGACTTAGAACGTGTTCGCTACAGTTAAATAAGACTTATTATTCACATACGTGTTTACTGGCACTAAGGGCTTAATTAACAATGCTTAGCTTACAGCGCAGGCCTTTAGTCAGTCATTCCATATAGGCCCGAATCGCTACTACCTCACCGACGCTAACTTTACCTCACAGTAAGGCGTTTAGATTCCCTTCGCGAACGTAAGGTATTATCTCTAAAACTAGAAGCTGTTATTACACCTATTAGAGACAGTAAAAGAACTGTATAACCTTAGGCATGTAAGGCTTCGCGGCGTCGTTAAGCGAGCCTTTAGCTAAGTGAAAAGGACGTAGAAGATCATTTGTAAAGCTTCGCTTAAATATAGTATTAGTTAGTAAATTAATATTATATATGTAATAACAGGGTTACATAACTTCCTTATCTTATAAGGAGGACTAGCCGAAATCTCACCAGCTAAAGTGCTGGCTTTAGCGGAGGCGTGTAACTGCGTAATGTAAATGGTTAGTAATTATCACTTTAATTTCGTACGAAGATACACCTTAAAAACGATATGGGAGTAGTTTCAGTGTTATTTAGAGCGTGGAAGGAGGATTTAATTAAGGTGAAAGATGGAGTGGTATTAGTGATAGTAATAAAGTCAGGTAGTGGGGTGAATTTCGAGATTTAGGGTTAAGGTTATTAGTAAAGGAAAATTAAATACTAGTTTTTAAAGTGGTTAGATTTAACTTTATTCTTTAAATTAATAATTAGTAAATTCTAAGCACTTTATAGCAGTTTTTTAGCTTTTAGAGTAAAGATTTGCTATTACTACTACTCTTACACTTTAACCTTCTATTTATTAATCCAATTCTTCTTTATGCCCTTTTTATAACGATTCCACATTCCAGCCATTAATAGATTCGCCTGTAAGTAATTTATACAATTTATTATCTTATCGTCGTTAAGGCTATCTGAAAAGAGCTTCTCTAAGGTTACTGCAGCCTCGTTAAGGTCTGTAGCTCCAGGGAGCTTTAGTGCCACGATATTTTATAAGGCCTTAAGAAAGGCTTCTGTAAGCTTATTATCCCTAGTTAGCTTACTTCTTTTTAAGGCTAAGGATAATATAACTGGCAGCTTTATTATAACAGAAGCGGCGGCGTTCCTCACGGCGCGAGCGGTAACAGCGGCGGGAGTCGTCCTAGTGTGACGACCCTGCAGGCCGTCACTTGGGCCGGAGCGGCCCGACGAATCCCCCGCACAAGGAACAGTGCAGGAAGACAGTACGCACAGTACTACGCACTGGGCCAGGGGTGCAAAGACCCAAAGCCCCTACGACCAACCAGCAGTTACTCAGTTTTAGTAAAAGTGCTCACCTACTAAGCGTCTGTAAGACCTTTAAGCAAAAGGTGCTTAGTAGCAGGTTACTCAGTCTCTCACTAAGTAACAGGCCACTAAGTAAGGTATAAGGTACCTTTAGCCAGTTAGTATAAATAGTTATAGTTATGCCTATAACCACCGTGAGGGACTTTAGTTCCTCACGCTAGTATTTAATTGTTCATTTATATCCTACTATTCAGACTTACCTCTATGTATTATAATAACAGTAACCTACAGTGACATTAAACCCCCTATCTAGGAGTGTTAGCTTAATAAGCCGTCTTTAGAACGCCCTTTACTTATTAGCATCCTGTTATACGTTCTGTCTTAACCTATACCAGTCCTTTTAAGGCCTATGTTAAGTATAGGTTGTAATACGATACTAACGTCTTAGTTCTAAATATTATTTATTAAACTCCTAGACACTACCTCTCTCTCTTAACATATTAACCTCTGGAAAAGGTAAGGAGATTAAGGGGGCATAAGCTTAGCCTTAACTCCTTATTATTAATAAGTTAACTGCACGCCTTAAAGACTTAAACCTTAATTAGTAGGGACTGGTTAAGGAACTTAACGAAGCTTTCTCTAAAGATATTAAAAGCTATATTAGTCTTATTAAAAAACTCTAGGTTTAACTTAACGTTATTAAGCTGGAAAATAACGATTTTAAGGGCTTATAGAAGAAATAAGTAAAGCTCCTCTTACTGTCGCGCTTTAAGGGAGACTTTATACAGCTGGAGTCTTAAATAGCCTAGCTTTAAAGTTATGTTACCTATTATAATAAGCAGTTCTTTAAAGAAGAAGGAAAGGTTAAGTTTACTAAAGCTTTACTGGATAGAGTAACCGCTCGTTAATATAAGCTATATGTAAAGATAATTAATAACCTCTTTGTGGATAGAGTGTGTAAAGAAGCCCCTGAGATTTAGGCCCTTTTTAACGACTTTGACGTTTTTATCGACTAACTCCAGACTGAGTTTAAAGAACTAGACGCCCTTAGGTGGGCTAAGTAACGCCTTATAGCCCTAAGGTAAACGTCTTTAGTCTTTAAGTTTTTTATATACTTTAAACTGGAAGCAGTAAAGATTAAACTTAGTTAAAAGGTTTTAGTAATGCTGTTTTAAAGTGGCTTAAAGGAATATATCACTAGAGACCTTTACTAAAAAGACTGGCTGGACTGTCTTTAGGAGTTAGTCGAGATAGCTATTAAGGCTGATAACTAGTATTATAACCATTATTATTAGAAGAATTACTAGAAGGAACGGACTCTTTACTAGCTAAGTAAATTAAAAAAGGGGAATTAGTTAACCGCGATAGGTTACTACCTTAGGCTAATGGATATTAGTATGGTAAACTGTTAAAACCGACTTAATTGTGATAAGCCTTAATAATAATAGTAATAGAAGCAGTTTAAGGACCTCTTCTAGGTTTAGTGTTTTAACTGCGATAAGAAAGGTTATATAGCACGGTAATGCCTGTTATTAAAGTAAATTAGTTAAAAACCTGTCTTAAAAGGAGGAAAGCACATTAGGTTTAACTTTAAAGACGTCTATATTAGGATAACAGGTAATAAAGAAGATTACACTTAGATAGATAAGTGTAACCTGGGAGATAAGGAAGAAGAAAAAGAACCCTAAGATGTGGTATATTTAATTTTTAAGGGTGTTTTAAAAGAGTTAGCTACAGAGGTGTAGGTTATTATAAACCAACTTTAAGGTGGAAACTTAAGACTGTTAAAGGTGTAGGTTATAAAAGACTAACTTTAGGAAGAGATATTCTAGTTAGCTATTATAGGCCTTAAAAACCTTACCCTGTAAGCCTAGGAATTAAGGAAGTTTAAGAAGGACCTTGACTTAAAAATCACTAGGATAGTAAAGGGAGTTGAGGAATTAGCCTTTTAAGCCATTTAAATAGTAAAGTAAGCTTTAGAAAGTAAAAGGGAATAAACTAAGAGAATTAAACTGGAAAAATGGAAGTTCTTTTTAACAGTACCCCTTAAGACTCTTAAACACTTTAAGCACGTTAAGTAGATTAACACCCTCACCTCCTTAAAGGAAGGACAGCTTAGATGGCTGCCCTGCATTAAAGCCGGCGTGCCTTAGACTAGTACCTTAAAGGTCCCTTGAGAAGATATAAAGTAAATATATTAATAAAGGGTTTAGGAATTAAAAGAGAAATATTAAGAACTAATAGACGAAGTAGAGGATTTATAAGTTAAGGGTTTTACTGTAACGTTTAAAGATAAAGTAGTGGAAATTAGGTTGTAACTTTATAATAAAATTTACTTTACTAATTAATTTAAACACTAATTTATTAAGGAAGGCCATTTTGTAGAAGAATAAGCTGGGTTGCTGTTACCTGAGTTTTAAGAAGAGGTTTAGGAAAAACAACGTACTTAAAGGTAAGTGGAAGAAGAGAAGAAATAAGGCGTTATTTCCCCTGTCCTATACTTTATAATTATAACACTTACAGTTAACGTTAACCACCCTAGCTATAGGGATATATTATAAATTAACTGTGTGTATAATAACTGTACTTTTAATTAATATTATAGACTTAAGGCCTTTTATAACCATTTCCTAAGCATATAAAGATAAGATTACGTTATTATAAGGATAAAGTTAGAACTGGCTTACTATTAAGTCTCCTACTCTTTAATAAGAGAATCTGGTAATAAGTGGAAGGTTACTGTGGTTAATTAGGCTCCTACTATATGTTAGTAAGGAGGAGTGTTTAATAACTACTTAGTTATAATATACTTATTACACCTTAACGGGAAAGCCTGAGAATGGTAAAAGTGAGAAGATTATTAGCGGATTTAAGAGTAAAAAGATATTACTGTAATCCAGTTTTATAAAGTGTATTATTGTCTTGTTAAAGATTTCTGAAACATCGTACCGTTTAAAGTTGACTGGACGTTAAGGTGTGAGAACTTAAAAAAGGTTAATTACCAGGTTTATTAAAGTTGCCTGTTTTTCTAAAAGGAATTAGGAAAAGGCTGCGGGCCTTTTAAAAGGGCTGGAAACTAATAGTTTGTTAATTAGTAAAAACCTTAAGAAGAAGGAGAGGTACTTAAAGGTTAGGTTAGATAAGACTTTAAAGACAGATAATTACTATAACTTAAATGTTAAAAAAGTATAAGTATTATTCTATTAGTATCGATATAACAGATGGAAAAGGGAGGCCGTTTAAGGTAAGAGTAGTGATTAATAACGGGAGTGCTTTTAATTTAATACACCCTTTATTAGTTAATTAGAGGAAACTCCTTAATAAAGAGTATAAAAAGGTTATTCCTATTTAAAACGGAGAAGGAAGCCTATATTAATATAATAATAGTAAGGTTACTTATTACTTACTACTCTTAATTAAAGTAGATAGGGACGAATAATAAGTAGACTTTAATATTATATTAGTTATAGGGTATAATATAATTTTAAGTCTACCTTAGCTGGAAAAGTATAACCCTGTAATTAATTAAAGGAGTGGCTACCTTACCTTTAGTAAATCCCTTAATTATGATTACTATTTAAAGAAAGTTAAAAAGGCGTTAAACTACTTTAAAGATGTACGAAGTACTTAAAAGTACGTTAAACCCTTAAAACTAAGTATAATTTAGGTTAAGTTTATTAAGACAGTTAAAGGATTAGAAAGTCTACTATACTGCTTAAATAATAATTTAAAAGGTAGAGGAAAGTAAGAAGCTGATCTATAAGTAAGTGAAGAAATCGACTTATTTAAAGTACCTGTTAAGTATAAGAAGTTTACCCTATTTTGAAAAAAGATACTGTAATTACTAGACTATAGACTATAAGATTATAAAATTAAGTTAAAGCTGGGAGTAAAGCTTTGTAACTTTTAGCCTTATTACTTAAACCCTTAACAGGCTGAAGCCTTAAGGGAGTACGTTAATAAAAACCTGAAGAACGGGTTTATTGTGGAGTCCTAGTCCCTGGTAGGGTACTTAGTACTGTTCGTTTTAAAGAAGGGAGACGGTAAACTACATATAGTTATTAACTACTGAACGTTAAATAAGGATACGATTAAGAATTATTACTTATTACCACTTATTATAGAGATGTAAGAACGGATTATTAAGGTAAATTGGTTTTCTAGCCTTAACTTCCTTATAAGGTTTAATTATATTAGAGTAAAGGAAGAGGACGAGTATAAAACAGCCTTTTAGACTTATAATAGGTATTACTAATACTGTGTTATATTAATAGGATTAATAAACGCCCTTACGACCTTTTAAGGCCTTATTAATAATGTTCTCTGCCCTTTCCTTAATAAGTTTATCTTTATATATTTAAACGACGTTTTAATTTATTTTAAAACTTTAAAAAAACATTAAAAACACATATAATAGGTTTTAACAGCTTTTAAGAAAGTGAAGCTGATAGTAAATCTGGAAAAGAGCTACTTCCACATTTAGGAATTAAATTACTTAGGGTTTAAAGTAACCTTTAGAAAGCTTAAAATGTAATTAGAGAAGATAGAGGTAATTAGGGATTAACTTACTTTAAAGAATTAAAAAGAGTTATAAGCCTTTATTGGCTTTATAAACTTTTATTACTGTTTTATTAGGTATTTTATAAAAATTGTAAAACTACTTTATAAACTTACAGGTAAGGGAAAGCTATTTAAATAGATTAATAAATAGCAGAAGGTGTTTAAAGACTTTAAGCACGCCTTTATTACAGTATTAGTCTTAACGCTCTCTGATTTTTTAAAGCCCTTTTAAATTAAAACAGACTCTTTAAAGTTTATAATTAGTGGAGAACTTAGCTAAATCTAGGATGATAAGAAACGCTACCTAGTTACCTTCCTATTGAAAAGAATCTACAGCTTAGCCTTATAATATCTAATTTATAATAAGGAACTAATGGCGATTATTTAATATTTTACTAAGTGGGCACTGTATTTAAGCGGTATAGAGGAACCAGTTTAGGTTTTCTTAGATTATAATAACTTTTAGTATTTCCTAACGAAGGAACTTAGCTTATAATAAGTATAATGGGTAGAGTTAATAGCCTTGTTCCACTTCTAGATCCACTATATTAAAGGAAAAGATAATAAGTAAGCTGATGCTTTTAGTTAAAGGCAGGATTATAAGGATGTTAATCCAGTCCTAATCCCTGTTATTATATTTAATAAAGCCAGGAACGGTATATTAAAGTATACACTGTAAGTGTTAAATAATTAAACGCTGGAATAAATTATTAACGTCTGTATAAACTTATAAACAGAGTATAACGTTTATTAATAATAATAGGACTTTTAAGTAAAAAGGTTAGTGGAAAGAACCTATAAGTATAAGTGCCCTTTAGGAGACTTCTTAGGGCATGTGTAAAACTATAGTAAGGAGTGCCTAAAGTATTTAAATTATAATAAAACTGGTTATTAATTGGAATAGTTATTAGAAGGTGTAGACGGCATGCTTAAATTAGGAGTAAGGCTCTGGTATTAAGAGAAACCGTACGTTTATAACTTAGAAAAACGGAAAGAGTATATTTAGTAGGTTTATAAATCTTAACTTAAAGGATATATAGGCTAAGTTAAGACTCTTACGTAGGCTTAATAAGCGTACGCCTTTTTAGGAATGAAGAAGTTAGTTAAGGAAGTGGTTAATAACTATAATATCTGTTACTGTAAGTAAAATCGGCAGTATAAGCCTTATAGACTTTTTAAACTACTCCCTATACTACAGGTATTATAAAGTTCTATCTTACTTAACTTTATTATTAGGATCTTAAAGTTTAGGGACTTTATTATAGGAGTTACTTATAACTAGATCTTTATAGTGGTTAACAGGTTAATAAAGTGGGCTTATTTTTTACTAACCTTAAAGGATATAACAGTAAAGTAACTTACTTATATCTTTGAAAAAGAGGTAATCTTATAACACCTCTGGCTAAATGATATCGTTACGGATCGAGATAAGCTAATCGTGTCAAAGTTTTAATAAGGGTTAATATAAAGAATAGGGGTGAAAAGTAAGCTTTTAACAACTTTCCATTTATAAACGGATAGCTAAATGGAGTAAGTTAATCAGATACTTATAACGTATCTTTAAGCTTACGTTAACTTTAAATAAGATAATTAACTTAAATTATTATTAATAATATAGATAACTTATAATATAACATTAGTTAAGTTAACAGGTGTGTTACCGTTCTTTACTAATTACGGTAAAGAGTTTAAACTCTGTTAAGGCCTGCCTACAGGTGCCCCTTAAGCTACAGTCTATACAAACTGGATGTAGGAATTATATAACCACTTATAAGCTAAACTTAAGTTTACACGTAAATAAATAAAAAAGTTTACCAATAAACATTAAATTAAGTAACTAACGTTTAAAAAAGGACTTTATTATAGTGGTAAATAAGTTAAGGGACTGACTTTTTAGGAGGGGGACTATGTTTACCTTTTTTCACAAAACCTACGTTTAAAGCGGCCTAGTAAGAAGCTTGACTTTAAAAGGTACAGACCGTTTTAAATTAAAAAGAAAGTTACCACCTTTAATTACAAACTAGACCTACTTACTAGCATAAAGGTGTGGATTAAGGTTTTTCACATCTCACTTTTAGAACCCGCCTTAAAGGGAGTTCCTCTGGAAAAGAAGATTAAGATTAACACTGATAAGGACGAGTATGATGTTAAGGAAATTGTGGATTTACGAAGGGGAAAGAACACGTTTGAATATCTTATTAGGTGGTTAGATTACGGCCCTAAAAGTAACTTATAAGAGCCAGTTGAAAACCTTAAGTGCTTAAACCTGATTGTAGAGTTCCATTAAAAGAATCTAGACTGATTAAAACTAATAATAAGAATTAGAAAAAATAAGATAAGGTCTGATATTTAAATTACTATATTAAAGAGTAAGACTATTATGGGATTTAAAGCCTGAGAAGTGGTAGGAAACTCCTTAATAGGTACGGAAGGATATTTATTAAAAACCTTAACTAGGGTTAAAAGGACCTTAAACCTTATAAGGAGGCTAGGCCTTTAAAGCTTTATAAGCACTATTAAAAAGAAAGTTAGTAAAAGAAATAAGTGTGTTATTATTACATTATAAAACTATAGGAGGGAAGAAGTTATAAATTAAGTTAAAAAGAGGTTATTGGTTATAATAACCCCCTGGAAAAAGAATTAACAGGTGTTCCTATTAGAAAGCCTCCCTAGTTGAAGGACTTGTTAGTTTTAGGAGGAGCAGCCAGATAGGCCTCCTTTTACTCTTAAAAGCGGAGGATCTTTACCTCCTAACTAAATGTAGAAAAAGCTCGCTCTTCTATCCTACGGCGCTAGGTTTCGATCCGTTTAAATTAAGTAACAACTTTATAAAGCTTTTAGGTTTTTAACTCTAAGTTCCGCGTAGTAGTGTCGTGTTTAGTGTTAAGATAGTGCTTTTTAAAAAGGAGCCGTTAAAGGAAAGCGTTACTGTGATTAAACGTATTATATAAAGATAAAACCCCTGTTAATAAATATTTAAAATAATTATCCGATTATATAGTAATAAGATAGGAAAGTGATTTTAAAGAATAATAATTATAAGGTGATATTTACGATTTAAAAGTCAAAGTAAAGTCCGTGAGGTTACGGCAATAAGAGGTGCTGTTTTTTAAAATGCGCTTTTATATATGGTTAACAGGTATAATTACGTTAAGAAAGAAGGAACGCTTTTATTAGGGTTCTTTATAAAAAAAGAATGTTAAAGAGGGAGAATCGTGTAACGACCCTATAGGCCGTCACTTAGGCTGGAGCGGCCTAATAAATCCCCTATATAAGGAACAGTGCAGGAAGACAGTATATACAGTATTATATATTAGGCTAAGGGTGTAAAGACCTAAAGCCCCTATAATTAACTAGCAGTTACTCAGTCTTAGTAAAAGTGCTTACCTATTAAATGTCTGTGAGACTTTTAAGTAAAAGGTGTTTAATAACAGGTTACTTAATCTCTCACTAAATAACAGGCTATTAAGTAAGGTATAAGGTACCTCTGGCCGGTTAGTATAAATAGTTATAGTTATGCCTATAACCACTGTAAGGGATTTTAGTTCCTTACACTAATATTTAATTATTCATTTATGTCTTACTGTTCAAACTTACCTCTGTACATTATAGTAATAGCGACTTACAGTGATATTAAACCCCCCGTTTAAGAGTGTTAGCCTAACAAGCCGTCTTCAGAACGCCCCCTACCTGTTAGCGTCCTACTATACGTTCTGTCTTAACCCGTGCCAGTCCTCTCAAGGCCTGTGTCGGGTGCAGGTTGTAATACCTAGCTAAGCTAAAGGTGGTAAGCTCCCATAATAGAACATTAGGGTTTATATCTAACCAGTGTTATTACAACTATGTAAGTTTCCATAGCTTTTAAACTAAGGTTAAGGTTATATATTAACTATCTTCTCTAACGCCTTTTTAAGTGGTATCCTAATCCTTATTATTATCAGACTTTAAGTCGTAAAGGTTAAGGTAATTACGGCCAGAATCCTTATCACCCTAATTAACCTAGGTTTCCGTTATCAGACTATTATTATCGTTATTATTATTAAGTGGAGCGCCTTTTTAAGACTCTTAAATAAACTGGCTAGTACTTATATCTTTAGAGAAAATATACTAGTACACCTTTTTATCGCCTAATAGTGTTATTTACAACCACTTAACGCTCCTCGCCCTTATAAAGTGCCGGTTAAAGAACTCCTCCCACTGTTTATTAGTTAAAACAGGTAAACCAGTAATAAGGTTTAGCCTACCTTTATTAAAGTGGAAGTAATAAAGGTTTTATTACTTATACTGGTTACATTTTATCTGGAACTTCGTGGTTATTAAGGTCTCCTTCTAATTAAAAGTAAGCCAGCACTTAATACACCTTTTTAATACGTTCTTCTAAATAGGCCAGAAGTCCTTATGTTTTTACTAATTATTAAATATTCCAGTTTTATAGCAGTCTTAAAACTAATCCATTATTATAACCGTTTTCTCCACTGTAAATCAAACTGCCGCCTTTACTAAGGCTGAGGATTTAATAACCGTGGCCTTCTTCTAAGTGGTCACTTCTTTTACAAATGCCGCCCTCTTCCTACTTACAATCACCTTTATGGGTTTCAGGGTTAACGATAGGGCAAAGGTGCCAGCCTAAGACAATTCTACAGCCAATATACCACTATAGGGTGTTAATTGCGGTTAAGGGGTCCTATTGCCAGCGAAGGCAGTCCCTAAGCTTAGAAACCACGTAGGTTTATCGTCGGAATCGAATGGGTTCCACTCTTCTTCGTTATAAACTAGGCCCTTACTAAGGAACTCTACAGCGGAGCCTAAAACGCTGTGGCTAAGTGGTGGATTAACTGCGGCCTTACGTTATGGCCGCAATATAATAATAGTATCTTAAATGTCTTTTAATAATGCCATTTCTGTCGTTTTAACTAATAAAATTACAGATCTCGCATGTAAAAGGTACGTAATTAATAATAGAGGTGATGGCCAGACATTAACGTCATTAACGCTTGACCTAGTAGCTTACGAAGGTAGTAAGCATGTAGCTGCTTACTAATTACAAACTACGTTGAAAACGGCTTAGTTTAAAGGATTACACTAAACAGAGGCTAATGCAGTACATTCTAGCTAGAAGCGCTAACCTTCACTAGTTTTTCAGGGGGTTAAAGTAGTAAGCTTACCGAGCCTGGCGCTCGCCAAGCCCGAGAAGATCTGGCCCTAAGGCTAATTTCCAGTGCTTAGTGCATTTATCGGAGCCTCGCGAGCATTAAGTCTACACGACAAGCCTGAGAGGTCAGCAAGCATAATTATTTCCATTTACTCTCGACGCCGTTCTGTCATGTTGATGGTCACCTTAAAGCTCGAGACCGCCAGAGCATGCCGCTAGTACATTTATTCGATAGATGGATACGCGAAAAGCTAAGGCACCAGTCGCGTGAAAAAGCTTCAAACGACGCTATACTAGTAACCCGTTAGTCTTAAGGGCTTAGACTCATTTGTGGCGTTTCCGTTATTCTGCCAGGGGGTACAAATATGTCCGACACGAACACGAAAGTCTGTGACCTCCTCGGGGAACAGTGAGCCTTACAGGTCGGACCAGACAGACAGACGGGATGGAATCCCATCCCCTCCCCTTCAATTATATGCTCCGTGGCGCACTTAACCCACGGTTCCGCGTGCTCGGTTTTATTTACGCTTTCCAGTTGCTCTTGGGCTAGGGGCACGGTGGATACCTATAGTCCGGTGGTCTGGCACGTAAGTCGCGTAGATTTTTTAAGGGGGAAGGCCTTCTCTCTTACACGCCACAGCAGCCACCGCATGCCTCATCTGCGTAATCGTAACTGCCTAGCCCTGTACGCCTAGGTAGCTATTAGAGTGAGACTCTAAGTGAAATCGGAATCTCTGCCTTTATTACGTATATATCAAGAGTATATCTACGGCGGCCAATTAGTGGCTGATTCAGCCGCTAAGCACTACCTCGCAGCTAAAAAGGGGCCGTGCCCTCAGCGACTGGAAATATCCCAAGGATGTCTACGTCTATGTAGGGTTAGGGTTATATATACGATTTTTTAGCCCCTAAGCCCCTAAACACAAGCAATTACGCGTAATTACGCGCAATCTACACAGTAAACAGCGTTTTCAGGCCTAAACTGTATTATAATAACAGTTTAATTACTAAATCTATTTATAGAAAGCTTATTACCACTAGCGCCGTGCCGTTATCACGCCGGCCAGCTACCCTTCTTATCACCAGCACCAGCCTCCCTCGTCTTCCTATTAGCGTAAAGCCGTTTATAATATAAATCTAGAGAACAGTTAAATTACCGTTATTCGGCCGTAATAAAAAACATTACCGATTCCTCACTTAACCACCGTAAGCCGGCAACTCACTAAATCTCTCAGATGACTTCCAGCCGTAAAGAATACCACTAAACTTCAACCTAACGGCTAACACACCACCAGCTCCCCCACTAATTATTTAAAGCCGTGATTAAAGGGCTACCCTGTAAGCTGGTAATCCACTTACGCCAGAGGTTATTTATAGTCTTAACAGCCTAGCTTATATAGTGTTTCAGCGGCTTTATAATCTCCAGCTTTAAACTTAACTAGCTAAAGTGGCTTAACCAGCTTTCTAATAGCAATACCAGTGCTAACACCAGAGCTAAAGCTGGTATTATCACTAATGCCGGAATTAATACCAGTGCTAGTACCGGTGGTGGTTATAACTGGAAAACGCTTTTAATAAAAAGGTTACGTAAGGAAGACTGGTAGGTTCTGGCTAGCCGTTCTGCTACTGTATAAACCTTGGCCGTTAGGGTTACTAAAAGCTCTAATATCTTCACTTTACTTTAGGCTTTGGCCGTCTTTAGGTAGTTGATAAGGACTGGTAAAGCTTATATTAAAACGGCTAACTGGCTCAGCCACTTACCTTCTTTTATTATTACTACTATATAATATATATACGGCCAGTAATCTTTATATTAGAATATTAAATAGTTCCATATAACGGATTTTAAAAACTGGCATATTAACGGCATTAAATCTTTTAAAATCACCTTTTAAAAGTAAAATAATAAGCTTATAAAGCCAGCTGCTATAAGGTTGTTTATTTACTTTAGGCTAGAGCCGAACTTATCTGCCTATTAGTTTAACTCTAGCTAGATTAACGTTAATAGCGAGTCTAAAGGTAACGTTTAGCTTTAACATATCTTAAATCCCCCTATTTACACTAGATAACTAGCTATAATCTGTATAAACTTCTAGGGTAATAAATTCAGGTAACAGCTAACTATTTACTCCTAATTCCACCGGCTGGTATAGCGAATCTGCACCTTACTTACCCCCTTCAGCTCCACCATCTTCACTCTAAAGCTTTAGCTAACGTGGGTCTTCTTATTTAACTAGATACTAGCGTACGTAAACGCCTTAATAACCTAATCCCGCTAACTATTATACGCTAACATAAAGGTAAGGCCAGCCTTAATACTCTTTAATAGCTAGATATTATACTATTATACTTAGCTTTTAAAGTAAGGAAACGGCTTATTAGTAAGGTCCCACCAGTATAGGAGGTAGAAGGCTATTACACTAAGAACGTAAATAAGCGGGTCTTAGCTTTAAAGGACGTTAGCAGTTTCTAAGCAGCCGTGTTAGTTCTGCTTTCCGGCCCGTGTAATAGTGATAAATAGTATACACTAAGTAAGCCTTTTACCAGCGAATTTAAACGTAAAGAAGTTTAAGATCTTAAAGCTTTAGCAGTCATTACTGCAGGTAAGTATATAATAGCTAAGAAGCATATTAGTTAAAGTTTAGAAGTGGTATTTAACTAACTAGCCGGTATAGCCCTATAACTCCCTAATAACCCACTTAAAGTCATCCTTTAAATAGCTGTTAAAAATGGTATCTCGGCCCTTATTAGCGTAATTAGCTTTCTACTACTTTATATTACGGCGTTAAAGAGATTTAATATACTCTTAGGCGTTATCCTCTTAAGGTAAAGGGTAGGTGTTTATATTAAGGGCTTATTATAATTAGTAAAGGTTGGTAATAATAGTAATGTAGGTTTAAACCAACCACCAGGTAAGCTAAGTCTTTAAGAGCGGCACATCGCCGTCAGCCTTCCAGCTTTATAACCGTAACAGCCAATTCATAACCTCCTTAATAAGGAAAAGAAGGAGCTTATCCTCCATTACCATCTCACCGTCTTAATACTATTTCCACCGGCAGAACTGCCGGAATTCTTCCTGCTTCAGCTCGTACACCAATAATGTGTTCTTCAGCCACGCCACTTTAATCATAGTAAGGATATTCTACACGTTAGCCCGGAGCTTAGCGTTATTAACGATAACGCGTTCCAGCCACGCCGCTGGAATCCTTACTTACGCTAGCCCCTTTTAACCGGCTAGAGGTTGTTCTATACCGGCTAATCCAGCTACGGTAATCAATAACCCAGCTAGCACCGGCATTAAAGCCGGCATTCGTCACTTCCAGGGAGCCATAGCGCAAAGGAGGCCAGCCTACAGTACCGGAAAGAAGAGAAGGTTAGGGACGGAGAGTTAAAGCGGAGCGGGGGGGGGCCAGACTCCCTAAAAGGCGCGACTAGCGGTTACTTACGGCACCGGCCCCACTGTAATAGTGTGGCCACGGCGCATTAGCGCCCTGTACTATAGTGGAGGCTCTGGGGGCCGCGACGAATCAGCGGCCGAATCAGCCGGCGCCATAGATATCCGGAAATAAGCACGGCGGCCACACCGGAGCCACCATAAATATTCGCGAATTTCGCCGGTGGCGGTGTAGTAGGGTTAGGGTTTAATATGGGGCTTCGATCAGCGGGCGGCTGATTTCGGCTCAGCGGCGCCGTGAATACTAAGATGTATTCACTCTTCCACTCTTGGTGGCACGACCCTCGGTCATAGCAACGCGCAGATGCAGCCTGAGGCAGAAACGCGGCCAACTATTAGGCCGGGCATGGAACGACGGAGCCATGGAGCCAGCTATGAGTGGCCCGAGCTCGGGCCTGGGGAGACCCAGGCCTAGAGACGGGAACCAATCGGGGAAGGCCCCGGCTCTCCGGCGTAGTAAGGGTCGGGCCGGCCGGAATGCTGTTCCTCCAACGCGAAGACCAGATGCTATAGTTGTAGAACCGCCGTTGCGCAGTCGCTATCGACGCGTAACGACGGCACCTGAGGGGGGGAGGGTTTCCATTCTGAGCTCCGCAAGTAAATGATCCGATCTTCGTCGATACTGGCGCCTATATCCTCGCGATAAATACCTGTGATACTTAAGTGGGTGTAGGTCTGCAGGGCCTAAGGATATCCTTTTGGCAAAACACCACAATACCGTACCTTGCGTACCTCGCGAAGACGTAGCTACGTATCGACTACGCGGCCTAAGGCGGCCGTCTATTTCGACGAGTCGAGTCGCACACTTCTTAGGTTGCATGCCGCGGCGTTACCAAGGAAGGCGGACCATTGCTGGCTACGTCCATTGACGGGATCTTGGCGAATCCCTAGGTAGTCTACCTACCTAGACGAGGCCTATACCCGCGGTATCGACCTTGAGATACCACCAGACGCCAGCGGGGGGTCTTACGCTAGCGCTAGGCCAGACTAAGAGTTTACCGTCTAGGTAAGGGAAGAGAAAATACGCTCCGAGACCGAGCTCTAGGACAAACAAAGAGGCTAACCCTAGGGATGCCGCACAGCCACAATGCATCTCCAGCGGCTTCTCGCCGTGCTGCAGCAGCCCGAGACGCAGACGCTCGAGCAGCTCCGCGGGAGTCGACCCTTACCGTCGTGCTGTGATTCTTCTACTCGTCATCTCGCATACGGGAGCGTCTCCGTCATTCTGCTGCGGCAACCAACTCATGAGAACTGTTTCGGATTAGTTGCTTCTCATCCTCTACAGCCTGACTCGGCTTATTCACCACGTCGATTGCCATTGCCGGGACTATCATGCAGCGTATCGGCGTATACCGGGGCTGTATCTGCAACGCCGGCGTGTTCTATACGTTACCCAGCACGCCGCAGTGGATGGTAGAGAGCGCCATTGTGTTGCTCTCATCGAATACGATGCCGAGGCATCTGGCTTGTGGAATACGACTCGGCATCGCTGGCGGGGTTTGGGTTGGGCTGATATGTCTCGTCGCAGGCAGTTATAGGATCGGCATCGGTCAGAGCTGTAATGCAGTCCTTGAACCTACAGACGAGCCGGGCGTTGAATTATCGCAGCTCAACGGACGGTGTAGATGAGAGAAGGAGGGAGGGGGAGGGGGGGAACGCATCAAGAATGGGATGAGAGAACAGTGGGAGAGTTTGGTTTGACATGAAGTAGCGCCTTTTTGTTTCGGGCAGCAGATTGGGTGCCATGATAGGCACAGCGATAGGAACGAGTAGCAATGGCTTGAGGCGAAGTGCATAATCCTGCTCCGCGGCACTGGCTACTTCTTCAGCCTTACCGTGAGCCCCAAGGAAGCGGTTAAGGCAGTGGGACGAGAATTCCTCTCCGCACCTCGGTTAAAGTTGACCGGCCATATGCGACACTTGGACGGGGTTGTTAGTGTACACACCGCGCTCGGCTCCTGTAAAAGCCCGATACCGGTAGCCCAAAGCACTGCAGAAACCCCGCCCGCATGTCCTTCTTCGAGCGAAAGATTTCTATCCTACATACGGTGTATCTCCTGCTGCAGCTGTAAGTCTGCATGCCCGATGAGGGATGCTCCGCTCAAGCTGCAAACAGAGACTGAAAATAAGATTCGCAGAGCCGCCACGCAGGACGACCCTCTCCCGCCTTGCCCAACATGCTACACCTCGACCGTCTGGATAGCGCCTCCCTGTGCGCCGCCTATAACCTGCACCGGCCCCTCGACCTTGCCGGATGAGGGATGCACAAGGACAGTTGACCTGCGGCCCACCACCATCACCATTCCCGGACTCAACCCGGCATGTCCGACTACGCCCCGGGCGACGTCGAATCTGGGTTGCCCGCCAAGGCCGGCATGCTTTGATTTATTCTGCTCAACCATAACATTAGGGAGTCCGCCGGCGCCCGGGGAGCCGGTCGAGACGACCATTACAGATGCGCCACTGGAATGCATCGCTACCACGACATACACCATACCGCCGCCAACTACGCGGTCCATTTCCTTTGATACGACCATCACGCCTCCGCCGTTTCCCACCTTTCCGCCAGATGAGGATGAATGAGAGAGTAGCCAAGGAAGAAAAAAAGGGCATGCTGGTATACTTTCCCGTCTTTGACCGCAGCGGCAAGATGCACACTCGTAGGGGTTTCGGTACCAAAAAAGGATAGAGAGGGCGAAGGGGAGGGGTTGCTTCGGTTAGTTGAGACCGCATTTTTTTGGGACAGGGCACGTTTTTTTTTCTCGGTTCCTTTGTTACGTTTCCGCACCGTCGTCGCACCAGATTCGTTGTTCCGGCCCTCACCAGATTTGTGTTTCCCTCATCCTTCCTTGTTCTCCATAGCAAAACCCACCACCTACCCGTTTCACCATCATCATGGTCATCAAGCAAAAAGCTAGGGCAGCTCCGAAATGTTTGGTCCATCGATGCAGCATGTGTCGAACCTAGAATGGTTGATGCCTCGCTCGCTGTGACAACAAGTCTATTTGTTTCCCAACCTCCCAAATAGAACCAGCAATAAAAAATCCCCCAGTCATTTTCCTACATGTAGCTCAAGACCCGTCCGACAACAGAGTACGGAAGCTGCCAGTCCTGCATCCTGACGCCCGCATACGCCTTGATGAACCCCCACGACGTCACATAGAACCAGCAAATCACCCAGATGTAACCAGCCAGCCGGCATAGAGCCATGATAAGTCCTTGCAACTCATCTCGCCTCGTGTTAGGAAGCTCTGTAAGTAGATATCTGGCGCCTTGTTCTTGCTCGACAGGATCTTTTCGTTGCGTCCTGTCAGGGGTCCATATATATCGTTTGAAGAGCGTAATGGCAATGCCTTCCATTAGGGCCCCGACTGGTTGCAGCATGAAGAAGATGAACATGTCAGAAGCGAGGGTTCGCAGAGAGTAAAAGCCAGGCGCGACGGTGCCGATGGCGAGGATGTGGCACAGGGCGCTGATGAAAAAGGCAGTGGCGAGGTGAACGAGGTAGGCTAGGGTTGAGCGTCGAGGGATGTGGAGGGCCTGGATGAGGTAGTGGCTGAAGCCTAGGCATGGCTTGATTGTGATTGTGTCAGTTTCACGGCTTGGTGATGTGGGTGAGAGTAGCGAGGGAGCTGACCTGTCGAATATACTGATGCCAGAATGTCCCCCATACGTTTGCTACGGTGTAGCAGTCCAGGATATTTCCAAAGGCAGGAGGCCAATCCTACAGTTTCCATAGTCAGCCAAAACTCGGATATAGACTTGTCAACATACGTGAAGAGAAAACCAAATGGAAAAAAAGCGACACTTACCTCTATTTTACTTAATCCCAACCCAACAGCAATCCCAGCGGCATTTTCAAACTGCATCGTCATACCGCAATACACGGTCCCCAACATCAACACCTCGGCGACGCCAATCTCCCGCAGGGTCTTGCTATCCCACTCCCACGCGTCCGGAACGGCGGCGACCCGTTGCCACACCACCATTATCGCGTCCCACACTACATAGCATACTGCCGAGGTGAGGAATTTCTGGGTGACGAACCGCGTGCGAGTGAGGACGCCTGTTTTTTGTGCTTTCCAGAGCCGGGCGCGGGCGGTTGTGACGGACCGACCGGATATGTTGTAGCCTACCGCGCGCGGGGAAGCGATGAGATGGAGGGCGAAAAGGAGTTTGGCGGAGGACCATTCTGGGATTTGGGGTTTGTTTGTCATGGTTGTACCTCCTTCCGGTGCTCTTGCCTGTAGCTTTTCCGCGGTGACGTTTGGATCCGGAACTGTCGTTCTTGGTGCCCCTCTTTTCAAGGTTGATGTGGATGTCAACAAAGAAGTCGAGACCGCATTTGGTTTCAGTTCATTTTTTGGACCGGATTTTTCGTCGTCGTCATTCTCTTCATCTTCATTCACCCTCCAAATATCCCTCTCGGGCGTATGCATCACCAGCCTCTCGACGACAGGTAGCACGAAGATCCATGACGTCGCTAAGCCGTAACGCATGGCTCGAGTGTCGCCGGTGTTGGGTGGCCAGGAGGAGACGGCGCACCGCCATTGTATTAGCGTTAGAAGAGCGAGAAATACTGCCGCGCGGCCGCGAAAGGGAGGGAGGAAGTACCCCCCGATGAGAAGGAAGGGGAGGAGGAGGTGGGGGAGGATGTCGATCTGAGAGAATGTTGGGGTGGTGAGTTGCTGTATTGTGCTCATCTTTGATATTCCAAAGGATGGTGAAATGGTAGGGCTGTAAGTGAGTTTCTGTTTGCAAGCCGATAATGGTCTACAAGTCGGGGGTCGTGGTGGTTTTCTACCAAGACAGCCATCAGCCAAGGGTTGTGGAGGTGTGGTGCTTGTCACCTCATGACGCGCACATCGCCGTCCAACCGAAGATCAGTAAACATGTGGCGGCATTCCTGCCGGGTGGTGTGATGTTTCGTCGGACGAGGCCGAGCAATCGGGGTTAGGGTTCAATATGAATGCCGGCCAGGGGCGGAGGGGCTGGATGGAACCCAACCACCAAAACATAACAGCGAGCAACGAAGAGACCCTTCAGACATTACTCATTGATAGGTATCCTTAGGATTCTCGTATGAATCATTCATATCAAGATTAGCAAAAAAAAAAAAAAAACCATGTATATTCTGATAGTTGTGGAGCCATGACCA
>Ga0247758_1001129_pt1 | contig 21495 bp, 28 predicted proteins | sample UWRJL156409C4_FD_180950 | JGI IMG/M metagenome (GOLD analysis project Ga0247758, IMG submission 180950) | Plant litter microbial communities from Arlington Agricultural Research Station in Wisconsin, United States - UWRJ-L156-409C-4 | ecosystem: Environmental > Terrestrial > Plant litter >...
ATCCCAAACCAACCAACCGCAAACCGTCACCCAACCCCAACCCAAACTAACACCCCCCAAGATGCCTCAGCCGCGAAACAATCGGGCACCACTCCATCGTCGTCGCCAGCATCAACATCGCCACCGACGTAATCTTCGCCCTCCTCCCCATCAACTTCCTCCGCAAAGTCCAGCGCCCTCTCCGCGAGCGCATCATCATCGGCGTCCTGATGGCCCTCGGCCTCTTCGCCTCCATCGCCTCCATCATGAAAGCTGTTGCTTCTGCACGGTTCGGCCGCACTGATGACCCAAACGCCGAGGGGATTACCATCGGGACGTGGTCGTGTGTGGAGGAGCAGATTGCGTTCATTGCGGCTTGTGTGCCGTGTTTGAGGTCGCTGTTTCAGAGCGCGATGGTCAAATTGGGGGTTACTACAAGAGGGGGAGTTACGAAGGGGAGTGGCGGTGGGTATGGAGGGGCTGGAGGGTACAATGCCGCGGCGGGATATGCGGGGAAGAGTGGAAGTGGAGGGGCGATTAGGTTGAAGAGTCTGTCGGGGGTTAGTGCACGATCGACGAGTGAGGAGAATATTTTGGAGGGGGCGGGGGATGCGAAGAGTCAGATTTGGAGGACGACGGAGGTTACGCAGCATCAGGAGGAGAGGGGGGCGGGGAGTATCAACCGCGAGATGAGAGACAGGAGGGGTGACATGGTGTAATTTTGGATGCGACATATTAGTAGTACTGTCAGGGTTTCAGTTCAAGGTTAGTTAGCTAGCCAAGGCATCGAATTTATCTGCTTCTCCCTGTCTGCTGGGGTTTTGCATTCGTTTCACGTACGTACATTTCACACCATTAGCTCACGAACGTCTTTCCTACATTAATTGTTTTCGGGAGATTTTCCAAGTGTTCGGCTCGAAATAAGGATTTGGAGGTTGAGTGGGATTTTGGGCAATAAGCCTTTGGATATAAAAGCTGGTAGGTACTTATGTTGTTCTTGCTCCAAAATGTGATCGGTGGCGGCGGCTACCTTGCTTGTGCTTTGTCGATGCTTTGGATCTCGCTGTTGTCCTGGGACCGCTGGTAAATCACCCCCGAACGACTCCCTTGGCGGTTGGAAGTTTATAATAGCTAAATATGTGTGGGAGAGTGAAGTATTGATCACTCTCTCATAAAGGTGCTGACGAAGGCCTGTCCGGGAGTCTTCCAGCAGGGTCATGTCGTGGGCCCCTCCCTCCACTCCTTCCTCTCCCATTGACCATCCACTCGCCTTTGAACAGATACTCGTCGTCCATAATCGTCCGCTTCGTCCCTCCGATGATTTTGTCCAACAATACCAAAAGCTCCTTCGAAGTAGCCCTCGTCCCTTGCATCAGCCCCTGACCAACTACCTTGCATTCCACATCCCAATCGTCCCTCAAAGCCCCACTTGTTAGCATGTATTTCTCAGCAACCGCCAGCAGCTCCCCGAGTGCTGTATCCTGCCCCTCCTCGTCCGTTTTCATATGCTCGATCCACTCCACAACCACATCATTCAACCTCACTTCCCCATGTCCTCCCATAACATAAAACGACACTCCCCGGACATTCCCGCCCCCCATCTCCTTCGCAAACCTCTCAACCTCCCCATCTCCATACATCAACCAAATGACACATTCCAACATCACCGCCCCAAGCGACCAAATGTCCCCCAGCCTTGACATCGACCCCTCCCCATTCATAGCCTTCTCTGTCTCCGGCGGCTCATACCTCACAGTGGTACACCTCGTCTCCGTTGGGCCCCTTCGTACCGTAGCAGTTTTATGCTTTTTGGCTAAGCCAAAGTCTGCTAGTTTCCACGTTCCCACCTGCATTATCAGGGGGACCCCGCTCTCATCTTGAAGGCTCCCACCCTCTTCATGGGCCTCGTGAAATCGCAGGATGTTGTCAGGCTTGATGTCGCCATGGCGAAAACCCATTGAGTGCAGATGGGACAGGGCGTCGAGGATACCTCTGAACTGGTGCAGGGTCTGAGAGATGAGGAGTCGTAGATCGGGGAGGGGGAGGGAGAGGGGGTCTAGGTAGTGTTGGAGGGTGAGGAGGCTGCCGCCTGTGGCCCAGGGGAAAAGGAGGTAGTGAGAGGGGGCTTGCGTGATGGCTGCGAGGCAGGGGATGATGTGCGGGTGGTTGAGGGGGCGAGCAGCAAGTAGGGCGGTTGCTTCGGTGGTGAATTGGGAGTGGGAAGCTTCGGGGATTTCTTTGACGGCAATGTTGAAGGGGTTGTTGCTCCGCTGGTGAGGTGTTCAGCTTGGGAAAGGGGGTAATCGAGGTGAGGGAGGGAGGGAAGGGGTGACCTACGTCTCTGGGTGGGTTGAACAGATGGTCTTCGTGGATCTGGACGCGGTGGACCAAACACGAGCCTCCGATCTCTTGACTGCTCTCTCCGGCCGTGAAGAATGGAAGTGGCTGGCGAGGTTCGAGGTTGAATGTGAAGGTTGTTTCGGAGATGACGGGTGCTAGATGCAGCCACTGGCTGTCGCAGAAATTCTTTCGCCTTCCAAGTGTCCAGCCCTTCGAACGGAAAGAAGGGCTTGAATTGCAGAACTCCAAGTTGACGGGTAGCATTTCGTCCATAAAGCCGGTCTTCATGAAGTTCTTTAAGAAGTCGCGTGTCGTGTCGATATCCCAGGCACGGGATAGGAGAGCCAAAAAGATCTTCGTCGCAAACCCGAGGATGAACTGGACTAAGGGGTCATCCTCACCCGGGAGAATACCCAGTTCCGCTCGCAGGACGTTCTCATTGAGTAGATCGTGGTCTTTGTAGGTGCTAGCTGGTAGGAACTCGCGGTTGCCGAATCCCGGGCCATTCGTCCGGCACAGTCCCCAGACAATATCCGCAAGCTCCTGGGGCTCATCGCCTAACGATCCCATGGTTAACTTCTGTCGGCGCAAATTCACTTCTCTCGAATGACCCGAGGTCGAACCCGAAGTCGAGCTTCTGGGAGGATAGGAGGTAAAAAGATGACGAGGTGTTGGCCCAGGATTTGAATCAGGTTTGAATTGAGCGGTCAAGCTCGTTCCTGGGCGCAATGTAGGGTTAGGTCTGCGCTTGTTGGCCGAGTTAGGCCGGCCAGGTTGCATCAAGCGTTTCTATTGGTCGTTTTGGTAGGCGAGGACGCATTTTTCCGCGTCACCTCTCGGCTCGAACCGGAAGCGGGCGCTTAAATCTTCAAGTTTGTACCTAGGATACATGATGTGATCAACAAACACCAAGAGTACCTACATGTTGAAAGGCAGCAAATGATGGATTTTCACCTACATGTCTGGACCCCTTGCTTTGACTTTAGGTACCTCTTGGCTTAACGTTTCCCGGGGGGTTTTGTGGCCCCCTTTCCTCGAGCAACCGAGGCCCAACTCCATAACAAAGTCCTAAGCGTGCCTAGGGTAGCTGTTCACAGGCTTTTGTTTTTAGTCCCGTTGTCTACTTCCGCAAATGGTACAGTACGGTACGGACCTACATGTGAGGTGCTAGGTGCAACATAGGCGGGTAATTCAGTGATTTCGGTGATCAAAATGCTAAGTTTACAGTCGGATGATCCATCCAAGAAACCCATGCCACAGTTCAAGTGATATTTAGCATCGTTATAGCTGCATGATAGTGCAGAGTGTGTAGTGCAGATTGTGTCTCAAGGGGGATCCTGTAAGACATGCGGTTGCTGAAAGATGAGGTGTTTTAGACTTCCTATGTGTTGTGGTCTCCGGATCTAATTGTATGACGAGAAGTCGCGGCGTTTCTCATAATGGGTCTATGGGGATATAAGCAGATACAACTGGCTTCATACCTATGAACAGAGATGCGCATTTTCAAGCACCGTAAGTGATTCTTTGAGCTGCTGCATGTCAGGGCTAGGGACACATCATGTTCGCTCTGCTAAATATTCCACACAGGATTATTACATTGGTCTAGTCGAGAATGCTATTCTCGCCGTAATGATTTGTCCGCCAGAGAGACAGATTTGAAGAAATAGGGTTGTTTGACAATCTAGCTAAGGTAGATAGGTGACTCATCCGGTGGTCATTGAATGAAGGGGTAGTAAGAGATTCTAATAAGTCGGAAACATGGGAACGCTTTGAGGAGTAACTTAGGTATTGACCGAACAAAGCCGAAGACAATCTAGGAAGCCAAACTACATCCAGAAATCCACAAAGGCGCCTAGAGGTGAGGGGATCATTTCACTAGCAAAAGAGACACTGGAAATGGTTCTCTTTGCACCTGGTATTGGGCTATCCCCGAGCTGTCCCCGGCTTTCCCCACCACCTCCTCATGCTGAATATAATTCATAGGCATTCGGCGATTTCGGTCTAGATGTACACGGTTGTCAGCCATGCTTAAGGATGCAAGCGGGGAGATGGGCTAAAGGGGGCGGGTGGGAAACTTACAATGGAAAGACGGCTTGGTGCTTTCACGCTATAAACGTCGTGCATAAGGTATATCTCGTACGATCCTGCCCCGAATTTTGATCGCAACTTTTCGGAGAGCTTGTCCAAACTGATTCGGTAGTTGGGCAAGTCTTGGATAGGTGACGCGTTTGGTGTTGTGGACTTGGCTCTCGCGTGGTCCGATGATTGGTTGGACACGCGGGGGCCCCGGGCAGGTTGCGATAGCTCCGGCACTGACATTAGATGGTTGTAAAGATCGCAATACCCAAACCCCCAAGTCTCCTGAAGACTATCCCAGAATTGCCAGACGTAGAGAACGATGTTGTTGGGGAGAGTTTTCCCTCCCGAGCAAGGAAATGGGTGTTGTTTCCGGGTGACGATATATGACAGTGTGGGCAATGCCAGAAACTGTCTTGAGTATCTGAAAGCCTATTCAAAATCGCATGTTTAGGCCGCGGCTATAGGCTTGTGCTTGTGGCGCTACTTAATTTCGGTGAGTCTCCTTGATCATGCTCATTCGGGCCGCACGTGGCCAGGGCGGCACGGGGGCGACGCAATTGGTTGCCTTGGACGCCGAGTCTCAAATCCGAAACTCCCTGCACATTGTGGGCGGCCTCTTCATTGCGCCAAAGCGCCTAATTCGCACCCCCAAGTTTCGCACAACTGGCATTCAAGTTCAGCTGGGCTGGCGAGGCTGCGAAGTAGCGGCCAACTCGGATCAAAAGGTGGGGAGGGCCCGGGCCTAGCCAATGCGGTATTCCTCCAGCAATCGCACTTGCCCCATCGCCCGCCCCATTCCTTCTCTGGTATTTGTTTACGAGGTGGTTTAACTTTGCGCCGCGCAATGCCCCCAACAACGGCAAGAAGCGACGAGTCCGACGCGCAAGCAGTGGCGGTGAACACGAATGTCGAGGATGAATCCGACTCCGATGGCCTCCCTCTCCGAGTCCTCCTGAGCAGGCCAACATTGCCGACTGGAGAGATGGATGCGACCGTTCAGCTTCACCCGGGAAACCTTGGAGGGCGGCGAGTCTCTTTCCATGACGTCGAGGTCGAAAATTCCAGCACTTCCGGCAACGGAAGCGGGAACGACGAGTTCAGCAATGCGCGCGAAGGCCACAGCGACGGCACTATCTCGCCGAGTAGCTCCAGAGGCGAATCCCCGTTCGGCACCGCCCGAAAACGCGAAGAGGATCTCGCCGGTCTAGCACCAAAGCAGGGCAACACGTTTGAGAGCGGCGACCGTCAGACAACTGTTGAGAACGGGGGGGAAGACGACGAAGCGGACCATCTGAAGGTACGGTCATGTTTACCAGATACTAAGATGAGGGCAAGACACTGACTTCAATCCCCGTCACCTAGGACATCGATCCCGAAACCCACAAGAGAACTCTTCAACCTGAGGCCGCTGAGATTCTTGGAATCAGGGTGCCGGTGCTTGACGACGTCAAGGATACGGGAGCCGAATATCATCCACCTCCCAGCGAAGCGGATGTCACAGATCGCGGAGATAGAGCCTTTAATGCCCAGAAAGGGCAGAGGCTCTGCCCCCCGTCCCCGATCGAGGCGAGCGAGTTGGACACCGAAGGTTTAGAGACACAACTGGACCAAGCGATAAATTATCGCTCGAACCACCAGACTGGATTCATGCCCAGGGGAAAGTTGGAGAAACTCGTCAATGTCAAAGCTGTGGAGAGGGTGCTGATGAAGTTGGATTCGATACCCAAGGGTCGATCAACACACAGCTGGGCGGAAATCATCTGCGGCGAGCCATCTTCAGTCCGAGCCACACCATCTATTGACTCGGAGGAGGATAACGGTACTATTTCAGGAACAAGGAAATATCGGAAGATATTTGCACTTCTTGTCCAAATGGGAATGGTTGCCTCCATCTTTGACTTCATCTATGAAATGGTGAGCGACGAGGACCTGCCACTGAGGCCATACACCTCTCGGGTGGATATGTCCACCAGCACTCTTCAGCTTTGCCGAAAGAATGACACAGTCAACCCTATTGCGTGTTTTCTTAAATGGAAACAGTACCCAATACGCAACTTTCTCAGGGATCAATGGGCAATGGTCTCACCATTCTTCGCCAAGGGGGAGCACAGGAATGTTTGCCACTACCAGCTTGAGGAGGAGGACGTTCTACCATTTACCTATGACTCTCGAGACGGGTTCAGCAAGGGTGCCAGTGGACCGGGCATTCTGGAGAGAGGGGGATTCGGGGAAGTTTTCAAGGTGTGCATCCACCGTGATCACCACAGCTTCGAAGGCAAGGGCTCCAGGAGCCGCGGAGTAAGAACACCCATCCCTGAAAGGTGGCTATTAAATCTAACTTGACAGGAACGACCTTTTGCTGTGAAGAAGCTCTATTCCACGAATGTGGCTGACTGGAAGAGTGAAATTGAGATTTTGAAGAGGTTCACCGCCAATCCTAATCCTCATCTCATTTCGCTTCTAGCCACTTACGAGCAGTCCAACAGCGTCCACCTGATATTTCATTGGGCTGATGCCGATTTGCAAAAGTATTGGCAGGTCGAGAATAAGAGTCCGAAGATAGATCGAACAACGGTTCGCTGGGTTGCCAAACAGTGCCTTGGTATCGCGAGCGGTATAGTCGAGATTCACAAGCACTTGACAACCAGCCAGACTCAGTCAGGAAAGACGCAACAGTCCAACGACGGCGAAAAGCGAAGAAGCGACAACATATATGGACGGCACGGCGATATCAAACCACGGAATATCCTGTGGTTCAAGGACGGGCCAGATCCAGGCGAAATGGGGACGCTTGTCATCACTGACTTCGGCATTGCTGAGATGAACTCCAAGAACTCAAGGTCAGGAAAGTCGAACCGCAATATCAAGTTCTCGCCAACGTACTGTCCCCCAGAGACTCACGTCCATGGCGGCGCAATCAGTCAATCTTACGATATTTGGACACTCGGATGTCTTTACCTCGAGTTCTTGACATGGCTGATGGGTGGGTGGAAACTCGTTCAGGAATTCGCCCGTCTCCGCCAGACAGCCGAGAAGGCCTCTTCAAGCACCGAGGCTAAACTTGACCGGTTCTTCGAGCTCGATATTGGGGACGACGGTCTCGCGACTGGGGCGCGGGTTAAGAAGGAAGTGACAGATGTAAGGAAACTAAATGGACTTGAAGTTAGTACAAACAGAACTAACAGACGTTGGGTTGGCAGTTTATAACACGACTCCGCTCGGACCAGCAATGCACAGAATTCATAAGCGACTTCCTCGAGCTCATCAGCAACGAATTACTAATTGTTGAGACGCGCGAGCCGCATCACGTCCGATGCAACAGCAGGCAACTTTTTTGTAAGCTAGGTCGCATGGCGAAGAAGATGGAAGAAAGCGATTCTTATGGACTAACGCCCTACCATCCGATTTCGACTAAAGATGAGGCGGAGTGCGAGGCCAAAACAAGCCCATTCAGTGAGGCCGCAACCTCCACTGTCTGTCCCCCATTTCTCTCAACCAGGGCAACATTCTGAGGTCCCAGCCGGTGTGCTTGGTCTTTTCCTATTTCCCGTTGCTTTGATTGGTTCTTGACGCACTCACTGGGGTTCTCGGATTGGATGTAAATATTGGCATGACACCATTTCTCTTCACTGCATGTACCCTCCATCATGGGCGCCTCTTTGCCCGAGAATTGGAACTCGGCGCTTAATTGGGTCAAGGAGTGGTCGAGTCGCAATGCACCCACTCATCACACCCCAAGTTCCTCTCTGGGCGCTGAGCCACCCCTCAACTGCAGCTGCGCTTTGCGCTCTGTCCGGGACATGTGTTGGGTGGGCGGACACATCGTTGATTGGCTCCCAGTCACACACTAAGCACCAATTATGCAAGTCGAGGACTTACTGTTTCGACTTGCCGCATTGAAACAATACATCGATCTCAGCCTCCATTACCCGGAGCGGCTAGCGCTATTGCCCGCAACGGACATTGCCGCCTGCCACATGTCTCAAAACAGTGACAGAGGAGCGAGGCTCTGAGAGCCTGGTCCAAAACTCCCCCAGACTTGGGGACAGAAGAGCCCAGGCGGCCTCAATCTCGCACACCACCCTGAAATTGAGGCGGAGCGGCGACCCTCTTACCTCTAAGCAGCCAGTGCGATGCAATACGGCGGGCTGCTCCGGCCTTAGTGTCGGCGACTCCTTGGCCTGCCAAAGTCAAGTGCCTATAGGTAGTTAACCCACCCGCCCACCTGTCTGACTTGAGGTACCTAGTTTGAGTCGTCCAGATTTGCCAGAATCAGGTAGGTACCCAGCCGAGGTACTCAAACATCGCAACCTCATCGTCGTTGGGTTTGCATACAACAATGGGGTCCCAGAGCACCCAGCGCCTCGCTGATCGAATTTGCGAGGCCGGCCTATACGTCAAACCCCACCCCGGATTCGGCGTTCGGGACTCGTTTTTACCCGCTGGGACTTATTGTGACCCGACAATTTTGAACGCGGACGTCATCAGGGAAGAGCTGGGCCTTGAGCCTGGCCAGAACGCTCCCTTGGTCGAGTTTGTGCTGGACCGCGCACCCAAAATATTCGTTGCCATTGCCTGCCTCGAACGGCCCCGGGCACAAGCTTGTCAAATCATGCAGGACTTCATGGACCATGAATTCGACGACGGGAGGCTCCCCATCAAGCTGGACTACTGCAACTCGAGCCCGGCATTCAGCGGCGGGTGGACACGCAACATGAAATTGTTGTTCTACAAGGGGCAATGGGAGCACCTAGCACCGTTGTTTTCAGGAACGAATTTCTACTTCCGAATTGAGCCGGAGCAGCCGCTGCCGTTTCTCGAACCTGAGAATGGGATCCAAAGGGCTCCAGAGGGTGCTTCCTCCATTGTCCACAAGGTGATCATTCACGAGGATCATCTTGTCGACTTCCCTTCCGATGTAGGTTACAGCGCCCGCGAGAGGCACAAGATTTGATGATGAAAAACTAACGTTTCACTAGCTCAAGTCCAGAAACAACAGGAGACAGCACGTGGCCGTAAAGGAGATCCGTGTGGCCGACTGCGACAACGCGGAGTTCCAACTTCAGTTTGACAATGAAGCAATGGCGCTCCAGGCTATTCGGGACCTCAACCATCGAAACATTATCCAATGGATCGCAGCGTTCACGCGAGGCACGGGCCACTATCTCATATTCCCCTGGGCCGACGGTGGAAGCCTTCGGGATTTTTGGAAGGAAGTGCAGCCGTTGACGATGGACATAGATGGCATTCGCAATTTGGTCTCCGAGATGCTTCACCAATTTCGAGGACTTACCGATGCTTTCGTCAAGATGCATTTAGAAAAGAAATATCGCCACGGAGACGTGAAGCCCGAGAACATTCTCAGATTCTCTGATGGGAAGACCACTACTGGCATCCTGAAGATCGCAGACTTTGGGCTGGCGAAGCAACACAACGGCTCAACTGTCCTTCGTGGGCCCACCGCGACTCGCCATACAACCTTCCAATACGAGTCGCCCGAAGCCGAGGAAGCCATGCATGGAGTATCCGCTCTATCCCGGCTGTCCGATATCTGGTCCCTTGGATGTGTCCTGTTGGAGCACATCGTCTGGTTGCTCTATGGCAGTGACGAGGCGAAACGATTTGGGGAAAACCTCAATGGATCAATCCAAAACGTCGGACCGGCGCCATTCTATATCCGAAGGGCAGCGGGAGTGGCCATTATCAATCCACAGGTCAATAGGTGGATCGCGCATATGAAGCAAGACCCCGTGGGAGGAAACGGTACCGCAATCGGGGCACTGCTATCCATCATCCAGAACAACATGCTCACCGCAGGTCCACTACGTTCCCACTGGGACTCGGAGAAGACAGTTGATCCCGTTGCAGGGCCAGTGACGCCACAGCCCGGGACGAGAGCAACGGCTAAAGAGTTGTTGTGTCTTATCGACAAGATCATTGCAGATACCAACAAGTCTGAGAGTGGAAAGCAGTATCTCTTCAAAGACTTCGGGACGACGCAAGGGCAGCCGGGGCGCAAAGCCAGGGGACTTCCTGATGACACGAACATTCCCTTGCCGATTCGCTCGATGCCACCGCAACAAGACCTCCTCAGTCCGTTAGCAGCGGCCGTTCGCCCACTACCAAAGTTGACGGGTGCCAAAAGTTCCTCCCCGCCGCCAGTGAAAATTGAAATGGTACGTCAACTGAACTGTCCCTGAACGTCACCAGCACAGGTTACTGATATCCACTTTTAGACTTTCAATCTTGCTCCTCAAAAGGTCAGTTCAATGTCTCCTATACACAGTGACGAAACCCGTGGATCGCTAACTTCGGCTACCTGGTACTCCGTATTAGGATGTAAGTTGAGGCCCCTGTATTGTTGTTGCTTCCTCGTTTTCTAATCTACGCTGCAGTATGTGAGTACTCTACTCTAACTAGTTCGGCCGGGCCTGCAATACCACTTGCTGAGGGGTTACTTACGCGTGCCTTCTTGCTTGAAACAGATTGTAAGTCTTCCCCGTGGTCGCAACGACAAAGAACAGTGATGTGGCATTACCATGAATCTCTATATATATTGACGCTAACTTAACTTAGGAGGTGAGTTGTAAAATGTAACACGTTTCCACGCATTGGGCACCCCGGCGCTGACGATTGAGTTCTATCATTTGAACAGAGAGTAAGAACCGGACCTTCCGCGATTTCGTGCAATTCTCTAACTGCCCACAGATGAACCCAAATTGGAATTTTGCCATCGATAGCGAAATTCCAGACCGAATCGGAGCAGACGGCATGTTTCCAACCTCACTACCCTCGGCAACAACCCTCTGCGCCGCTTGCAAGAACCTCAAATTCGGTGACCCCGGCTTCAACTTCACCTACCTGACCAATGACCTCAAGTCACGGGCTCCCATCTGTGGTCTCTGCAGCATGCTCTGGAGCATCTGTGTGATGCACAACAAAAGTCAGCAGAGGGAGGTCAAATTTGAGAAGTACCAGTCGACCTTGAAGATGGGCGATGACACTACTCCCGTCCTGTCTATGATTAGCAGTCCGGGTATGCACACCCTTCAAAAAGGAGAGAAGCAAGACGCTGACAGGAAGACAGAACTGAAGACAGTTACTCAGCTCCAACTGGGATTTCCCGAACTACCCGAGTCGGGTTCTGATATGCACTTCAATGTCATTCGTCACTGGCTCGCATCATGCGATACAACACACAACTGCGCTCCCGGTAGCGATCCCAGGGATGTGATCACACTTCCTACCCGACTCATCGACGTCGGGTCTGTTGGTTCACCTACGGTTCGCTTGGTCGAGACGAAAGAGGTCGATATTCCCATCAAGGACCGGGTCTCTCCTTACATCGCGCTCTCGCATCCCTGGGGGCCCCCGCCGCATTTTTGTACGTTCCCTAACGACCCAGGCCGCCCCCTGGCGCGAAACACACTGGCTCAACACAAAGTTGGCATCGACGTTTCTGTCCTTCCAGCAACCTTTCGGGATGGTGTTATTGCAACACGCGCACTGGGCAAGAAATATCTTTGGGTTGACTCGCTTTGTATCCTGCAAGGTCCCAAGGGAGACTTCCAAGATGAGGCAGTGAAGATGGAGACCGTTTTCAGCTCGGCGTATTGCGTCCTCGCTGCAAGCTGGGCGGCAAAGCAGGAAGATGGCTTTTTGAAGACCATGCCAGGTCAGGAGGAGCTAAGAGCGAAGCGTGACAGGAAAGTGATTACGATCAAGGCCGACGACAACACTGCACCACTCTACATCTGCGAGATGATCGACAACTTTGATCAACATGTGCTGAACGGTGGACTAAACCAGCGCGCCTGGGTTCTTCAGGAGAGAGCTCTTGCGCGGCGTACGGTCTACTTCACTGAACGGCAAACATACTGGGAGTGTGGAGAGGGAGTGAGATGCGAGACCATGACCAAAATGACCAAGTATGTCCCCCCATCCACACACACACCGACCTCATGCACCGACAACCCTAATATCCCTCAGCAAACTAGCCTCATTCCTCGGCGACCCGTTGTTTCCATCTCTCGCCCTGCAAGGAAACCGCGGCGAGCAAATCCGCTGGTACCAATCCCTCTACAGGCAATATTCCCGCCTCGGCATTTCCCACAACGAAGACCGCCCCATCGCAATCCGCAGCCTCGAAACCCGCCTCGTCGCCGCCTTCAAAGCAGCCAACCCCAACTTCAGCGGCAGGTACGGCATCCTCAACGATGGCCCCACGGGCGGTCTCCTCCACCGCAGCCTCCTCTGGCGCCGCGGGAGCCAAAAGGGGGATCCTAGCCGACTCGAAAACATCGTCTTCCCCCCCGGCCATGACGGCGCCCCTTCCTGGTCGTGGATGCACTACCGGAGCGGGATAGACTTCATCCCTGTTGAAGGTAACACGCTGGAGTGGAGGGATCTCAAGTTTGCAAACCCCAGGACGTTGGTCGCGCCGGCGTGGGACTTTCGCTGCGATATTCGCAAGACAGAGGATGGGAGTGCGCCCAGCGAACTGGTGTTTGACTGTCCGGGTGGGACAGCGGGACATGTCTTCAAGTGTGTGGTTGTGGGAAGTGAGAAGGCGGAGCCCGCGAGGGGCGACGAGGGTGCGAGGCTGCATTTTGTGTTGATTGTGGAACCGGCTTCTGTCACCGAGCGGGGGGCTGGTGTAGTGAGGAATCTCAGGCCGTGTAGGAGGATTGGAGCGGGTTCGTTGCCTGGGCGTTGTATTGAAGGTTTGGGGACTGGGGGGAAAGAGGTCGCTATTGTTTGAGGACGAGAAAGTCAGTTTCGGAGGAGATGGGGGCTATTTGGACAGCATTGTTCTTCCATCAATATAGCGGATGGCGAAGAGGCGCAAATGTATCCAAATCCTTGAAGATAATTGTCGTATTCTCTGTCTTACAAAAATTGAATGCTGCTGCGTAAAATTCGAGAGAACACAAGTGTCGGAGGCAAACCATGTGTACTAGCAAGTTGCAAAGCCCTATGATCCGTGCGCGATGCACTTTGTGGAGGAGCTGTGGAGGCAGAAATAACACCTCTACTGTGCAGGCTGAAACTGATGCATACATGTAGGACTCTTGTTCTCAGTTCTAAAGGTACCCAGTATCAGAAACAGAGGGGATGGTGTCAATATGACAATCATGACCATGGGGACCCAGACGAACGTTTGAGACAATCCTTAACCACTTTGACTTGGCGAGTTAGCTTTGACACTATTCTCGCTTCCACAAACTGGTACAACTGAACTCCTTTCTAGCAGGATTTTTTTCAGCAGTTCCCCAGGGGTTGCGCTTTGCCCCAATCATGTGTTTCCTCTGTTCACGAGTTGTCAAGACTCAAATATTAGGTACCGAAGAATGTCTTTGTCGCAACCTTGAGCTCTCACCACCCCCGAAAGCACTAGCACTTTCGACAATGGCACGATGCCTTGGCCAACAAAGAACAGTTCTTTGTTCCGCCCAGGCGACAACGGAAATGTTGTCTGCAGGAATATAAATACTGAGACCCCTTCAGGAAACAAAAGTTCATTTCTCTTTCCCCGGAAACCCGCCGATCTTCTGTTGGTCTCAGACACAACAACGACACCGACAATCGGCATCATCAACAGCCCGACTATTGTCTCCCTTCTATTTCCTCCATGTCTCATCGCGATGATTATGAATGGGCAAACGGCGTTAACTCTGAGGATGCAGCGCTAGCCCTCGCCATCCAAGAGTCGCTGCTGATCTCCAGCCAGCGCCCTTCGACCCAAAATGGCTCATCAACACCAGCGCAACCAACTCCCCCAGCCCCCAAGCCCGTCACAGAACCCCCAGAGCCACTCGAGGAAACCGTCTGGGCGAACATCGAGCGATACCTCCGGACCCGCAACGGCCCAAAGCCCCTCGTCACATGCGCCATCTGCCAGAATGAGCTCGTCGTCCCTGGACTCCAGGAAAACGATGGCGAGCGAGAGGCCATGCGCAAGCTCCCCTGCGGCCACGTTCTTGGTTCCGACTGCACAGATCGGTGGATCGAGACGCGGCTGAACGACCACTCGCTGGATGACAATGTCGCCAAGTGTCCGTTTTGTCGGGCACCGATCATGGCGGATGTCAACCCGGGCCAGAGACGGCGTGCGGGCGACGGGGTGTTTCGGCCTGTTGTGAGGGGCGGAAGTGGGAGTGGCGGTGCGAATACGGTGACAAGGGGGATTTACTTTGATGGACGGCAGGCCGTGGCAAATTTTGAGCCGCGGGGGCTGACATTGTCTGGGGCTTTGATGGGCCTTGGTCGGCCGAGAAATCGCCAGACTGAGTCTCGGGGTAGACGCTCGATTCGTACCTCGGGAAACCGCAATGGGTCAGGGCGTCCTTCAAGGCGTCCGACTCTGCCTGTTGGTCAGCCTACTCGCACAAATGTGTCGAATGGTGCGAGGGTTGTTGAGGCTCGACACCCTGATGAATCCCAGTATCGTCCCGGTGAGCGTTCTCCTCAATATTTTCCTAGCCAGGCCCTTGCTTCAAATGGAGCTTGGATCGTTAACGCCCTCCATCCTGACGACAGAGACTCGCACTATTTGCCCCCCGGACCCTATTACCCAGCTAGACGTCTTAGCTCGGCTCTTGGTCCTCGTTTTTCCGGAGGACCAGCAGTAGACGCACGACATCCAGATGAGAGGGACCCCTACTCTAGCCCGAGTCCATCTCAGTACCACCCTAGGTTCCTCGATAACGCTTATGGTTCGGGTTCTCAAAGCTTCGACGCTCGGCATCCCAGCGAGTACCAATACCGCCAACATCAACCCGCTCCGTCCTTGTATGACAACCCGCCACAAACTTCCTACCCATCCGGCTATTCGAGTGGCCCTCAAATCATCGACGCCCACCACCCCTCTCACATCGGTTATGGTCAGCAAGAATCATATCAGACTTACAGTCACAGCCCTCCACCGGGCTACGGCTATGGTTCCGCCTCTTCAGACCATCCATGCGTCGTCACCGCGCGCCATCCAGACGAGGTAAGTCCCAGCCCACCCGGCAGTCCAGACTCGCGGTTTTGTGATAGGTACCGCCGCTAACTAGTGTGGAAGAGGCACAGTCGTACCAACCTCTTGTCGGGCAGGACATTCCTCCCGGCCGGGCGAGGAAGGACGTGACATGGTGGGTTCTGATTGGGGGCGGTATGTGATTGTGAGGAATACCCCTGAGGCGGCCGCTTTTGCAAGGAGGGACTGGGTTGGTACCAGTTAGGTGGTCTTGTGCTTTGCTGTGCTGTTGTCAACGATTTTAGCGGTCGGACCGGGGCGAAGTTGGGATTTCGATATAACCCCCTATAAAGAATAAATGTACCCGTTTCCCTTCATGAATAGTGATGTAAATGGGCGAAGCCAAGAATGAAACTTAAGTGCTGGTGGTGTTAGACAAAAGGTGAACAACTTACCTCCTGGAGCTTGCCCTAATACAGAGTACGATTGCAACGCTTGCTTGTAGGTCCACGCGTATTCAATCGTGGCGGGGTAGCCGTCCTCGCCGTCGAGTACAATGGGCATGGTGTTGGCGGCATTGCCCCAAACGTAAGAGACGGCGTCATATTCACCGCCAACATCGCTGAGCTTGACGTGTTCGAGAGTGTATCGAATAGGGTCTGACCAGGCGCTCAGAGGCACGTGTGTATGTAGCGTGACGACCTAGGTAAAGAATACGTCCGCTGTGGCAGGTAGCAATCGCGACAGACTAGCCACCGCACTCCGCCACCATCGCCAACATGCACTAACATCCAATCGCTCCTAGACTCTAACACAACGGTGAAGCTGAACAGCCACGTCTATCTTTTCCCCGGGCGCCAAGATTCTTTGTTCGTCGTCGTCGTGCTGAATAGATCTCAAGAAATTGTGGGGGCTCTGAGTCGTACTTGCCCAGTTGCAGCCTGTTGAAAAGCCTTGGCAGAGAGATGTCTGCAGTCGTAGCGGCCCGCGCACTTCAACCACCTGCCCACCGCCACTTCCCGAACCAGCACTACAAGCGAGTCGCACAAATCGCCTAGAACCAACTTCGACCTGAGTCCCCATTACCAGAAATTGCCCCCCAGAAAACGAGGCTTGCCGCTCAACGGGTCACCAAGCAATTGCGACCAAGGCCCCAAGTCTTTGCTGCGCGGCCGAACACATGGCGACCAACCCGAAAGCGGAGCCCCCGCTCCCGAAGCAGATCAAGGACGACGTCCGCGACGTTGCCGAGATATGGAGCGAGGCGCTCAAAGCCTACGAAGGCGTGGTCGAATTTAGCCTCACTAGCAGGGCCGCCGACGCCCAGGGCTTCGTTGATCTGGGCACCGACGAGATGAAGAAATTCCACAGGTTCCGACACGACGAAAAACGGGTCGATGCTCTGCGTAGTCTTTTCGTTAGGAACATCGAGCTGATTGGCAAGGGCTTAGAGTAGTTGGTTGCTGCTGTCGCACCGGCATTCCCACCTGCCGTGGCAATTGGCTCTGCTGTGACTTGGATTCTCAGCGTAAGAATCGCATTTGCTCGCCTCTGAGCCTAGTGCACTCCCTGATGTCCGTGGATGCTGTGGATGTCGTGGTTGTATCGCGCTAACATAATATTTTCTAGATATGCGCTCAGGTCACTGCTGAATACGACATCGTCGAGGCATTCTTTAACGACATGAACAGTTTCTTGAGCCGTGTCATCATCCTCGAGAAGAGAATGCCCTCGCACAGGGCGTACCAAAATTGCCTAATGGACGTCTTTACGTCCTTCTTGAGGATGTGTGGCTTCGCTACTGAGTATATCAAGCTCGGCCGTTTTAGTAGGTCTCTGTGATCTGTTGATGCTCCCCGTCCGCCCCTAACTTCACGGCAGAAATGTGGATCCTGACTGATGAACGGCGGGGAGGGCGACCTCGGCGAGGCCAGGGGGGACATGGACCTCAAGCTAGATCATTTGCGTGATGCCACTCAATTCGCTACCCCCGGCAATACGGAACAGCTTAATCAGATGAACCGCGAGCTTCTCGAAAACCAGCAAGAACACACCAAGATGCTCCAGAGCCAGACGACGATGATCAGCAGCCTACTGGACGAGAGCCAAGGTATCCGCCGCGACATAGCCAAGCTACTGAAAACATTTGGGCAGAAAGACGCGGCGACCGAGTCGCGGGCGATAGGGCAAAGCAGAGGAGCATCGGCGTATCGAATCTGAAGCTTGCTCCCGAGCATTGAGGGCGAGATCTCCGAGTACCACGCACTGAGGGAAACCATCGTAGATGGCACTTGCACGTGGGTCTTTGCTGAGCCGGCGTGGAAGGAATGGGTACGTCTGGACAAGGATTATACGTCCCCGCGACTACTGGCCATCACCGGCGGGCCGGGCACCGGCAAGAGCCACATCGCCTCAGCAGTGTACGACCACCTTGAGCGCAACGTCAATGGAGACACTGATCACCATATCTACGCGGCGCATTTCTACTTTCGTGAGCAGCGTCCAGCCCTGGCGAGTTTCTTTGGTGCTATGGTCACAGCCATCAACCAACTTGCTGAGCAGAATGCCTCCGTCGGCGAAAAGCTTTATACACAGCTCAGCCGAGATGGAGCCCCCCTCGATGTCTTGGACTGGAAAACCATCCTTCGCCATCTAATTGACCCATGTTTCGAGGAACGATTGAATTACCGCTTGCTCCTGATACTTGACAGCGTTGACGAGCTGAAGGGCGAGGAAAAGGCAAAGCTCACCGAGTTGTGGGACTGGGTTGTGAAAGCAGGTCTCAGGGCCTCAATGGTTGTCACGTCTCAACCCGATGGGCTAGATGGCCTGGCCGATCGAGATAAGGTATGATACAGATGACCAAGGAAAAACAGATGTGTGACCTGACGGCCCTCGTCCGACACCGTCTAGAAGCTTGTCAAGAATGTTGCGCCTAGTGAGTATGCCCCTCGTGCAATGCACAGTCGGGCGTTCCGCAAATGTAGCTTGCCTGACCTTTGCAAAACAGATCTGTTCTACGCAGAGCACATGCTCCGACACTTTAACGCCATCGGCCGCCAAGGTGCGGTTATCCAGCAACTCAACCAGTCTTTGCCACCGACGCTGCACGGCCTCTACAGGATGATGCTGGCTGAATACCAGCGCCGCACCGCTGCCAACCGTCAAGAAGCCGTTGCTGTCCTCCTGCGTTGGATTTTGTTTTCTTTCCGGCCCCTCGCGCTCGATGAGGTGGTTTCACTGATCCGCCATGCCGGGGATGATGAAAGCTTCGACCTTGAAGAGATACCCGAGGCCATGTCTAAGTTTGTGCAGATTGGAGACCCCGGAGAAGCCTTTGAGGTTGGACAGACCAGCGAGATCATGTACCTCATTACAGATGACCTACCCGAGCCGGTTTACAGCGACGGCCAGCTTCCGTTGATGTTGCGCCAGCGCGCGATGAGGTCCTTCTTCCTCGACCCATCGGCAGCTGGATCAAACCTGCTGACAACCCCGTCGGAGGCGCACCGCCGAATATTCCTTGCCGCGGTTGTGTTTGCTCGACCGACGCCGGAGGGCGCCGTTGCAAATGTGGACCCTGGTCTGTCGAAGTATGCCACAATGTTCTTGGCTGACCACTGGATGGGGATTCGTCTGGAGGAGCATTCGCCCGAGGAGAGAGTCGAAGCCATGGAGGCCCTCGCATCGGTCATGTCCAATGAGCACGGCTTCGCTAGCATGGTGGAAACTTGCCAAGTCGAGTATTCTAAAGCGTTCAGTGGCCCGGTCTTTGAGAGAATGTCCTCTTGGGCGAACTGGGCAGCGGAAGAGGGATTGCAACTCAGCCCCGCTGCTGGCAAATGGTGGATGCGAGTTCGCCAAAACCCATCCAGCAGTCTGCTGGAACTCGCCAAAGCTCATTCCCTCGCAGTGTATCGAGCGCCGGGCTTTGTCGTAGCAAGCAGGTCGTACACACGAGCCCGAGATGTTCTCCTCCAGGTTTGTCCACGTCCTTATTCCAGGTCTCGCGGGCATAGATGCCACGGCTGACTACTCGCACCGCATAGAGCGGACATGGCTCAAAATTTACCCTACAGGCGGCCGAAAACTTCCCCGATATTGTCCAGGTCAACGATGCGTCTGGAAAAGAACGTGTGCTTGAGCCAAATGAGGGCGTTCTCGGCCTCGCCGGACTCCTTGCCGACGTACCTATGGATGCAAGCGCCTACCGCTCAGTTGGATCCCTCCTCAAATCCCTCTCAAATCGATTAGAGGCCGCGCAAACGACATTCCAGAAGGCCTTGGAGTGCCACCCCGATCCCCTCCAGAGATTCAAAATCAATGTGGGGGAGGCCGATTGCTTGCGGTTGCTTGGTAGTTTCACTGAGGCCAGACAAGCTATCACCGACTGCGTAACCTGTATCGAGCTTGAGGGGGTAACAAACGACTTCCGATATTTCGCCATAATCACTCAAGCAAGGATTGAAGCAGAGTGTGGCAACATTACGATTGCGGCAGGGCTTTACGCTAAGGCGAAGACGTTCAACCCCAATAGCTTGAGTTGGGGTGGATATCTAGACCAAGAGGTGGCTCTTTACCGCGACACCGACGACCACGTCGGCCATATCGGCGTCCTCAAGAAGTGGACGCCCATCGACCCGCTGACTTGGCTGGTGTGGGTTTCGAAGGGTTCGTCTTGGCGCCTGCCCGGCACGCCCACTTCCAGGACGCGGCATTACGGGCGGGTGAGCAGGCTTCCATGATCGAGGTCTACGAGGAGGCGATCCGGCACCTCGATAACTTCAACGCCGCGGCGCCGCTACGGTATGAGCTTGCTAACGCGTATATCTACGTTTTTGGTGACATGGAGGGCGCGCGTCGCGTGCTGGACGAGGTGCTAGACAGCCGATCGACGGGACAGAGCTACAAGTTCAGCAACGACAGTCCGCGCTACAGGCTTTATCGCACCGTTAACTTGCAGTGGCACGTGCTGCTTGAGCTGTTTGTCAAGTCCAGCGACCCCGCCGTCAAGAGTGGGCTTCTCAAGGCGGCAGATGGGTTGCTGGACCGGCCGCTAGCGACATCGGTGTCGTCCCGCTACAGCCTGGTAATGCTGAACCACGATCTCACGGTTGCCCGGATGGCGCTGAAGATTGGGCCGCAAATCGAATTCCAGACCCACCTGCAGCGTCTCATGGACGGCTGCTTCAGCGCACTCACCAACAACGTGGGGTGGAATGACGGCTTCAGTTTGATGGCGCTCACGAAAGCGCTGGCTCTCCTGAGAAGAACTGTGCTGCCAATGCAGGGGGGAAAGCTATGGAGGGCGGCACGAATTCTCTTCTCGGCAGTCTTCTCGAACCTCGATGAGGCTATCCGTTTCATTCCCAACCATGGGAATGAAGAGGAGGAGCAGGCCGGCAAAAACACGCCCTCGAGCCATTGGACGTTCGATGGGTGGGTCGATCCACCGGAGGATGAGGGCGACCTCTCGCATAGCCCTGGGAATTGTGGTGGCACGGATTGCCGCCCGACTACCCAGTTCCGGTGGTGGGGAGGACGTTCTGGCTACCTGTGTCTCGGCTGTGAAGACTGCTTGTTGTGCGAAGAGTGCTATGCGGTACTTCAGGCTGACAACAGCGGCGAGACGCCTATCGTTGACCGGCGGTTCTGCCTCAGGGGACACCGGTTCCTCAAATGCCCAATCGAGGGCTGGAAAGGTGTCAAGGGGGGGATTATCAACATCGAGGGAAGCGAGAGCGTGAGTTTCAAGGACTTTTTGAAGAATCTGAGGGAGGAGCTGTGCAAGGAGGCTTGGGACGAGTTTTAGACTGGTTAGTTTCCGGTCTGCTTGCTCTTCAACCTGGGCTTTGCCAAGGCGACATTTTCCTCCTAGTGGGATTACTCGATCATCGATCTCGACGTTGTCAAGGTTGTCAGCACTCGTTGATGGGAAGGCAGGCAGAACGGAATTAGCCGATTTCCAAGCCAAGCAGAGGCTGTGCCGACAGCGCTTTTGGAAATCAGGTTGGACGCAGTGACAGGGTAGCTGGTAGCACACCTGGGCAATGCGGCTTGTCTTGGCCGTGAAATTGTGTCGGAGGTAGGTAGGGCTGAAGTGAGGAAACTGCATGCATACCTTATGCATGACGAAC
>Ga0247758_1001130_pt1 | contig 21475 bp, 22 predicted proteins | sample UWRJL156409C4_FD_180950 | JGI IMG/M metagenome (GOLD analysis project Ga0247758, IMG submission 180950) | Plant litter microbial communities from Arlington Agricultural Research Station in Wisconsin, United States - UWRJ-L156-409C-4 | ecosystem: Environmental > Terrestrial > Plant litter >...
CCCGCGTGACGAAGTCGAATTCATTGATGATGTTAAGACAAACAGTTCCATCGTCTGTTCCCGTTGGCCCGGAGATACTTGCCGGTATGGATGCCACGGATGGAGGGGTGCCAAATGTGATGCATGAGAATTGAACATTGTTGGAATGCTCGCCGCTCGAGGAACATAAGACATACAGCAGGGAAGCCACTGCACCTCCCGCTGAGTGGCCTGTAAAAATGACGTGTCGTAGCTCAACTGTGTCGGTTGCCCTTGTGGCAGCATGCCTATGGATTTGCTGTGAGGCCACGCTGTAAAGAGCTTCGGCGCAGTTGAGGAATCCGGAATGTGCAGTAAGCTTGCTGGTGGATTGACCCAGGGCTGCCGTACCAACACGCGCGTTTGCGTTGACGACGTGATCCAACTTGGATGCGCTGCCACGGACGGCGATGACCAAAACGGGCTCGGCTACGGGTCTATCATGAGCGGGTAGAATTGTGGTGCATATCAGGGCCTTCGCGGTACCCTTAGTCGACGCCGGTGCGTAGTAACTCCTCTGGAACTGATGCGTTTCTGTATCTAAGAGATCACACTCCGGCGAATATACACCAAGCGCGCATTTCCACGCCTGAGATACAAGTTGTGCTTTCTCTGACGTGCTAACAGTATACTCTCAGTTACTGAGTTGTACTGATCTAGATTCGCAACTCACCATTCCCACGGCGTCCCGTGAGCAGCGGCTTCTTCACCGATGCCACAGTTCTCGTACTTGGAGGCCTCTTGATCCATGTCGTGAAACAGCTTCCGTGTCTTGTCTTCCATGTTTCCTATGTGAAATGTTAGTTACATCTCCCCGGCGGGGAAAGACAGGAACGCTCACCATCCAGATCGATAAGTTCCAAAGCATCCCCGAGAACCGTGGATAACTCGGCCACTGCTGCAGACGCACCCTGTGAGTTGTCCACGAAGCCGATACCTGAGTTAGGAACGGCCGCTGATGTTCTCAGCGCCGATGCAGCTGGCGCGGGGTTCCGCTTCGAAATACCAACAAACGCCTTCATTGTATATGGGTAAAACCTCGCTGTATCGAAACTCGCTCTGGCGATCAGATTTGCGGTTTACTGATGGTTGGCGCCACGAGATAAATTATGTTGTCCGAATGGACGCGGTTGCATCGTGGTGGCGGAGTCGGGGCTGTGCAAGACAGACGTCACGGTCCCCGCACCGACTAACCCACCGCGAGATACCACGGTTCGATCCCGGTCTCACATGAATTTGTCTCTGGTCTGGTTTCAATTTCCTTCCTGTTGCCTGCTTGACTGGCTCAAAGCACCCAGGGCGAAGGTATAACCACCTGCAGCAAGAAGTGGCACTGGTCTCTAACCCCATTCCCGGTGACCGAAACTCGTTTCAACCCTCCGTCGGAATTGACATGCCAAGATTAAACGCGGGTTCATCGATACTATTATTCTTGTAACTGCTCGCCAGTCTTGTCAGCATCATTTCCGGACCTAAATAATCTTCCTCTAGCCTTACATACCTCAGAATCCCAACTGCCCCTGGTGCCAGCATCGTGTTCAGCGGCATCTCCAGAGGATAGCCCAGCCATCGCATAAAGAAGGCGCGGAGGATGACGCCGTGTGCAACCTGACAGTTGACAAAAGTCAAATCAGTACCAATAACTCAGGCGCGTCCTGCACGATGTCACTTACAACTAAAACATCAGCTGGCCTCTCTCCCCTCATGTACGGGCGCTGGATGGCTCTGATCTCCGAAATCACCCGATCAAGCCGCTCCGTCGCCTTCTCCTTGGTCCTATTTTCTCGTCAGCCTCACACCGCGTCTCATTTCTCGCGAGCTTAACACCCAATCCCCAAGCAGCAGCACTCACTCTCCCCCTTCACACCCATCCCTCCAAACATTCCACACCCTCCCCTCCTTATCAAGCCCGCTCTCCCTCCTCCTCTTCCTAATCTCCATCACCAACATCCCCTCATAATCCCCATAATCCCACTCCGCCATATCCTCCGTCGTCGTGACCTGCACCCCCTTCTCCCCAAGGCCGAGCCCCTCCAAAGTCTGCAGCGCCCTCTTCCTCGGGCTGACGAAGATGTGCGCCAACTTCGCGGGGTCGAGGAGCTTCCCGGGCCCGACGAGGAGGGACGCGGTGGTTTGGACTTGCTTGAGCCCGAGCGGGGTGAGATGGATGTCGGTTTTCCCGGTCTGCCGGCCGAGTTTGGCCCATTCGGTTTCGCCGTGGCGGATGATGAAGACGCTAGTGTTGATGGCTTCGTTGTCGGCCATTTTGGGCTATTTTCTGGGGGGTTGTTACGAACTTCAAGTTGGTTTGGGCTTGGGAGCTGCGTATTGGCGAGGAAAAGAGGTCGGGATGCAAATTTTGGCCCGAGGAAGCTGCGTTGCATGTTGATGCCCAATGGGACTCCCTTCAGGGTCAGCAAGTTGTGAGCCAATCAGGCCGCGGGGTGGGTTGAGAATATCAGCTGACGCAAACTCAACATCGCGCTCTGCGCCAGCTCCGAGACACATAAACTCGCGCGTCCTTCTCAATTGCGCGTCGCCCAGAACTTTCTCGACGACAGGGTGTTTTTGGGGGGCCGCGTGACGACTGGGTTGGTGTTGAGAGCTAAAAGGGGCATCGCTGAAAGAAGTTCCAAAAGTTGAGATGCACGCCAGCACCGGGCCATATAGGAGGGGGGCGGTGGATAAAAACATGATCCATCTCAGTCTGCCAAGCAAGTCGTGGCGCCGCCGCAGCGTGTTCCAGAACCTGAAGTTCGAGAGTCGTGACGCGTGGGGCCAGGAGTGAGGGGTCATGAGGGGAAGAGGGGAAGGGGCATTCCATCGCTAGGGAAGTGGAGAACGTCATCATCCTCACCGCTCCACATTGCCATCAACCACTGCCGTCCACCTTGAAACTTTCGAGGGCCTCGCCATCGCTCTCCCACGCTCTGAAACCCTGCAGCCAGAATGTGCTTTTACGAAGAGACGATGTGGAGCTGCGGCTACCGGAGAAAGGGAAATTTGGTCATTCAACACTGCATGCCAAAAACCGGGGAAGAAACACGAATGCAGCTACAAGTCCAAGCTCATTTACGAAACCATCCGCCTGCCTCGTCCTTGCAACTTATGTCGCATGATTGCGAACGCGGAAGAGAAACTGCAGCGTGCCAATGGCAACATCCGCAAACTTCTCGATGCGAACCCGGATTTAAGAGCGCCCGACAATGGACTGCCTGTGACGGACGCCACGATTCGCACCATCTTTTGGTTTGATTACACCACCCGTGTGCTGCATGCGGCAATCACCAACATGCAGTGGAGGCATCTCTACCGTGCCAGCTCACGGGGTCCCCCGTACATCAGTCCGCCGGATGAAGAGTTGCCAGAAGCCGAGGTTGCCCAATCGATACTACTTCTTGACCGTCTCTCGAGGATCAGGGCGAGGATGTCCGGGAACAGCGGAATCCAAAGGTAAATGACTCCCTGGTTTCAGCACCAATGTTTCGAAGGCGAACTAACACCCTGCACAGTATTAAATCCCCTGGCACTGCCATTGTGGAAGACACAGAGCCCTTACAGAATGAAGGCGACATAAACAACCCACAGCTCGTTGCTGAGAAGCGAAGTTTGGAGCCATGGGAAGTCATGAATTGATTACACTTGCGTGGAGTTATGAGGTCCTTTGCTTGTACCTAGCCAGAAGCAAAGCAATGTCGCTGTTCCAGTGGCGATATTCCTTCATTGGCAAATACGTACGAAACTAGCACCCCACGATGACAAGGCACCAATAAACGAGTCGTTATAACCCTCCCGCCATAGGTACACACCAACAGACAATAATAAGGAGGCTTGGCTCTAGCTAATCTGCGAAAGGAAAGGGAGTGTTAGTTGTAAATTGGACGTAATATGTCCCGCCCCCTGGGATACTCAGACTTCCATGTATCCCGGTCGTTACACATAAACGACAAAGAATACGAACAGTCCAACACAAACAATCTTGTGGGGTAACAATATATTTTGAGACTTGACAAAACAAACTACGTTTGCTCACACAATGCAAATTGAGTGGCGGGGGTCGATTGTTTGAATAACCCAGACCGTGGGCGCTGTCAGCAGACCCAGTTTATCGACTCATGTTTGAACGCCGCGCTCGTATGTTGGTATTGAGTAATTAATTAATACACGTTTTACACCACAATCTGGATCCACGGCTTTGCATGCCATTGCTACAAAACCAACGATGTCTCCCTGCCTGGCTACTCACGAATTCTTGCCTACTTAAACCGGTGCATAGCAACCCACTAGACGCAGAACTCTAGGCTCACCAAGTTCATACCATAGCCATCGTATTTTCGATAATTTCTGACCTCGCGAGCAGTTCTGAGAGGCAGGCAATTACGACCAAGATCCTCACTTGGCCACCATGGGCGCCGTCTCCTAACGTATCTCATCCACTAACAGAACTAACATCTTTTACCTGATAGCCATGCTAATGGATCTCGGAAACGTATCGGCACCGCCTGTTGGATCATGGACACTGGACGTGAGCCTTAGATGTCCCTTCACACTGGCCACTGGCTAAGGCAACCCCCGAATCTCGTACCGGATTTCCCGAACAACCCTGTTATATGGCTCAAACGGCGCCGCCCCATCAAAGCAGCAGCGTCGGACGACATCGCGGCGCAAATGGCGAGGGAGGCGAGAAAGCGCAAACGGGAACGGCGTATCGGAAGCGGAAGGAACGATGGCGCGGGCGAGCAGGTGTGAGAGGGGCAGGCACAGACGAGCTGGGTTTTGGCCACGACGGTGGCGAGGTGAAGCGAAGCGAGCACAATCGCGAAGAGGTGATGGTGGGTTGGAGGGGAGACAACATCAGAGGATGACGAGGTGCGAGATAGCAGGGCCAGAAGGGTCAAGAAGTCGAGGTGCAAATTTTCAGCGACATAACATCAGCGCAAATGGACCAAAACTGGAAGGAGCAACTGCCTGAGCAACAATTTCTCATTACCACACGCAATTCCAGTGCTGTGTCTCGAAGAGGAGGGGGAATGAGTTTCCTATCTAAACCCAACCCGGAAGGCGGCGAAATACGTCTCTTCTCTCGCAATCGATTTTCCTATTGCTGTTTATCTCCGTCCCCGTTCCCATGTGCAGCATTCCCAGCGTCTGATTACAGCCTTGTGCCGGAAGAAGAAGAGTCGTTGCTAAGAAGATGTTGGCTAGCAGGCGCAGAGTGAACAAGATTCGTGAAGGCGATCCGCTCCCGGCTGGCTGGCTGGCTGCCTCTAGTTGCGCGATCTGCTACCGGCTAGCTACTTCTCCTCTTCTCGTGCCGGCGTCCAGTTGCGCGATCCGCTCCCGACTGGCTGCCTCTGCTCTTCTCGTGTCGGCTTCCAGTTGCGCGATCTGCTCCCGGCTGACTGTAACGTGCTATAGTTGTTATCAGTCTCAGTCCCGTCCCTATGAGTGCGGTACGTACTGTGATCCTCATGTATGTGATGACGAGAGGTTTGACGAAAAACACGCACATAATACCGATACCGGTGCCAATAGCGAATCGGTGGCCCTAATCCTTAAGAAGTTTAAAGGCCCGGTAGTCGAGGTAGAGTGAGACGATAGAGGGAGGAGGGGCGTGGGTGAAATAAAATGGGTGTCAATGCAATAAGTGGGGGAAACGAGAAGCTTGCACTAGGATCTACCCTAGTGCACACATTCACGACCATCAGTTAATCGACTTCCATTTTTAGAGCCGCTACTATCACGAAAGAAATGTAATTATACGAATCTTATGGTGCTGAGATTAATACAAAAAGGTATTTCAACCATTGGTAATGGGCTCGCATCCGGCCATCGTTCACTCAAAACGGTAGTCAGCATCGAAAACAGTCAGCTGCTCCGGTGCGTAGTTCTGTGCTCGGGGTCGCGCTTGATGCCGATGAGAACACCATCAAGACTTCCTACCGCAGGCTCGCTCTGCTAAAGCACCTTGACAAGGATGGCAACACGCCTCAGTTGAACGAGGAGTTCGTGCGGGTATGAGAGCCCTGGCACCTGATCAGAGCCCACGCCTAGCCGGGCGCGCCGACACTTCATTGTCGTGACAACAGAGCCAAAAGACCTACGATGCTCTTCGAAAGCCCTGCTGTCCCCGCCTCCCAGCCAAATCACCGAGCAGGACAAGGCTAAATAGCGCGCTCAGATGACCAAAGCTTCGCTGCAGTTGAGAAGCGGCAGTACCAGCTTGGCCTGAAGAATACCTTCTCTGGCCATTACCGTACCTGGCCCTCGCTTCCATGGCACGCGGTCGGGGGCTTCGAGGCAGCCCTGGAGCGGATGATCGGGGTCGCAAGCGCGCCACGGACCTCGACCGACAACAACCTTGAGCTTAATTGAGTTCGGTTTCTGAGGTAAGCACCGCAACAAACGCGAATTCGAGACGTGTTTGCCTCACTTATTTGCGCAGGGTGCGTAGACTGGAGGCTCCCAGTTAGCAGCGAGCCTGAGGCGGAGTAGGGCAACTTGGAGGCAGAGAAGAGCCCGAGGGAGGCGTTCGCAGCGAGAACGGCAGATTCGGGGCAGGAATCCCAACTCGAGACGCTTGCCATCCAGCGCAAGACGCTGCGATCCCAGCCGAGCTAGATGACTGCCGGCATTCAGAACGTAACCCCACCAGCAGGCCCTTTCAGAACCTGATGGAAAAGCTGCCGGCGAGTGAGGTGTGCTCGCTGGTAGCCGACGGAATCCAGTTACCTTCTGAGATCCATTCGAAACGCGCGCAACTCTCAAGAAACCCATGCAATCACCGTGCCGCATCCGCCAAATGCATAGGCGATCCTCTGCGGGAAAGAGTTGGCATGCTGCAATTCGCCAAGAGTTGTGTAAGTGGCTTGCTAATCGACAGGATGTCACAGCGGATCGTCGCCAATCGCAGCGATCACCACGGCCCGCTTCCAAGATTTAAAGTCCACCACCACCACACCTTCCAAATGTCAATCACCACCAAATTCTGCACGCCTTCCCAGAACGGCTGAATCGCCATGGAGGCTCTCGCCGCCTTCCTCCGCCCGTCCAGCTCCTCCCACACGAGTCGAAACCCCTCCATCTCAAACCCAAACCTCCACTGGACCACCCAATACAACCGCGATGCCCAATCCGACCAAACCCGCCGCCTCGCCTCCGCATCCGCAATGCACACCGCCGTCAAAACCGCCTCCCCCTCACAACTCCAATCTCTCCTGCAGTCCAACCCCGACCCTGACGCGCGCGACGCCAAAGGCCGCACACCCCTCCATACCGCCGCGAAATTCGGTCGCACCGCGCAACTCGACCTACTACTAGACCGCAAAGATGTCGACATCGACGCAGTCGATCTGCGCAAGGAGACGCCGCTGCATCTGGCGGCGATGTTTGATCGGTATGGGTGTGTTGAGCGGCTGATGAGGGCGGGGGCGGATACGGGGGTGGTGGATGAACGGGGGCATTTGCCACGGTGTGAGTGCTCCGTTGTGTTTCTTTGCGTTGGCTCAAGGCTCGTGGGAGGGTTGATCGTCGTTAAGGGCGGGGGGCTGTGATAAATGGGGAATGTTCGCTGATTTACGCAACAGGGTATGCCAGAGGGGAGGTGAGAGGGTTGTTTGACAATCCGCCGCGGGTTGATAGGAATGTTAGGGGGGGCGGAGGAAAGGGGAAGAAGGTTGACGAGGGGCAGCCGGAAGGGAGGGTGCTAGAAGAGGTTGAGATTGTGTACTTAGCGACGGAAGCGACTGCCCCGCAGGGAATGCAGAAGGTTCTGTGTGAGGCGTTCGGAGGGAGCTTTTGGGAGCCCCAAGGGGAGAGGAAGTGGACCTCCGGGAGCGTGTGGGAGTTGGTGTACGGGGGTGTAGAGAAGGCGGGTAGAAGGAGAGCGGCCGGGAGCAAGTGGTTCCATTTGTCGGCGACGAGTGAGGTTTGGGCGAAGGACCTTGCGAGGAACATTTGCGCGGCCAGGGGATGTTCGACTGAGAAGAGCAGGGCGATGCGGGATTTCGTGGGGAGGGTTTTCAAGGGTGTGGATGCCGAAGGGCCGGTGAGAAAACGTCATTTTGTGGTGAGTTGGTCTGAGTCTGTATTCGGTTGGACGGCGCTAACTTTGGCGTGCACAGCGCGAGAAAGCCTCGGAGAGGAAGCTAGCTGATGATGAAATGTACGCTGTTGTGGTAAGCTCCCTTTGATGCCGCTCCCGCAACGTAGATCATTGACTTTGGGCTCCAGCTGCCCATAATCGATGTGGACAAAAGAGACTACGTCCAGCTTGCACGAAACCATCGCACCATGGTCCTGAACCAGGCCCGAGAGACTGGCACCCTGTCTCTGAACACCCTCAATGTGGTACCTGTCGACCCTGTTCTCGGGGTGCACTTGGCCAGGATGATGCAGCTGAGTAGCCTTTTCGACCAGCCTATCCCACGAAGTCTGGATCAGTCGTACCATGAGTATCTTGACGATGTCAAAATCGGGATCCTTGACAGCGACCAAGTCATGACCCGGTACATCGTTCGACTCAAGGCGAAGGGTGTCGAAGCCGTGAGGAAGCCAGCCGAGAAGCGGTTCTCCGTCTTCGGAATGACAAGCAGCGCTAGTGTCGTCAGACCGATATTCCCAACACCCTCCCCCGAGGAGTCACCCGCACCATCCGTCCAGGAGCATGAAGGCAGCCAAGCAGACGACCAGCGGCAAGACGTGCGGATTCCGTTGTCAGAACCCCTCGAAGGCGATTCGGATGCCCATGAGATGCGCCATGAGGACAGCCACGACGTTGAACCGGACGACCTCATCACGGTCCCTCATTTTTGGCTGTTTAAGCTCGATGCCGACACCGTCATCACGTTGTATCCCGAGCGTTGGGATATCACTAACGAAGCGCGCCTCCATGACCATGTACTCAACAGCGTGAGCAATAACCGCGACCTTCAAGGAGACCCTGATGCCTTCTCAGCCAACGCGCTCGTCGAAACCATCCTGAAGAGCTGCCTGTCGTTCGAGGCCAAGGCGTTCGCCAAGTGCATCAACCCCGATATGCCAGATGACTCTCATGATGTTGAGGTCACATTCAGCAAGGCGTACTCGAACTCAATTGCCGAGATTGTGAGTCGAGACACTTCTACCTAACCGGCAGTTGCTAATACTTCGCAGTACACAGAAGCCACCGAGCGCTTTGACTCACTTAAGAACGGCCTCGGCTCTCTCAGCAAAGACCCCAATGCCTTCTACTGAGATGTCAAGGAGGAGACCAAGATCCTAATCCGCATTGATGACAACATTGGCGAAATCAGGATGATCAAGCGCATTCTCTTGAATCAAGCCGCAACGTTCGACATCTTCTGGCGGGCAGTATTAGGTGGCGATGACTCTGACCGAGGGGCGGCGGGAAGTAGGTGCGGATTCCAGTTGGAAAATGTTGAGACCTTTCAGCAGCTTGAAACAGAGGCGGAGCGCGTCCGATCCATGGTAAGCATTCTACCCACCAGATCTTCGAGATGTGTTGTTCAAAGTTGCAAGGCTGTCACCCTTCTCGACCTTCGCCAGCGGGAGGCTTCTATCGAAGATGCTTTGTCTATGGGCGAGCAATCCACCATGTTGTTCATCTTCACCACAGTTACCGTCCTATTCGTATGTCCCTTCTCCGCAAGTTCCATCTCGCCGCAACCAACAAGCTAACAACTCTCTCAGGCACCTCTGTCGTTCGTCTGCGGTCTCCTCGCCATGCCGATCACTGGATTTCCTGATATCTGGAGCGCTTTCCCTCTTGCAGAGGTCTTCGGTGCGACCCATAGCCTCTTTGCTCCCGAGTTTCTCTGTTTTAATCCACGACACTAACATGGCCCAGGTCTTGCAACTCTCGGAACCGTGGGCTTGTGCCTCCTGATGTGGGCCCTGTACAAAGTCTACCAGACCATGGAGATCGCGCAGCGGAATAAGGAACGGCAGCCGCAAGCTCCACCTCAACCCGCCACTGTTCTGACGAGGACTGGTGATCATGCTGGGCCAGGAACTTACATCTGGAGAATTCCTGGGCCGTGGAGGCGTGGCGACCCGTTGCGGTTTAGAAAGTCGAGGGTGAAGCAGTACGATAACGCGCTGGAAAGGGTCAAGGCAGCAGCTGTAGGGACTGTAAGGGATGATAGTTCGGGACATCGCCGCAGTGATGTGGAAAAGGGGGCGGTGGGTGTGTCTGGCTGAGGTCGCAGAGGAAGGATTAAACCTAGAAGTCAGCATTCGCTTCTCGTAACATTGTTTTCGGCAGCATAACTAGATCGAAATTGTTTACTCAAGCCTCAGAATTGCTGTACAATATAATATTCAGATCAAAGGGTCCCTAGCAGGTGAAGATCACAAACGAGTGTTGTCATCGGTGTGGTTGCTTTCGCCTCGCACAATTACTACCTGCTGCACAACTCCCTCACGTCACTCCCGCAACACCCCCACATTGTGACCCCTCCCATGCAGTCCTTTGTGGTGCCAGCTGGCCCCGGCTTTCAGCTCTCCCTTTCGTTGATCTGACACCTCGGTCAGCTCAGGGAACCACAGAGCTGGGGCTGACGTAGGATTTGGGATTGGCCCCCAGCGCTTATACGACCCCAACCCTTGACCACAAGTACTTTTGTGTCAACGCCACGCCTGATTGGCGTGTGCTAACCCCCGCCCCCATACTTTGACCTTGGTGTTTCAGAAATGCGAGAGCTACGCAATACCAACCAACAAAGACGGGTTGCGGTGTTTGCCACTTGTAAATCCTGCCATCGATGTTAATGTTATCAGGTGTATCATCCCCGCGAGGGCAGCGGTAGAAGGCTTCTCCATAGTTTGTTTCTACCTGGGTCGGGGTTTTTCTTGGAGACAAATCACTCACTCAATCGATGACATGGCCGCCTTTCCACCAGGCACAAGCTCAACAACAATCCCTATGTCCCTGGATCCAAACGGCATCGTCCCGAACTTCTTTGATGGCCCTTCACTTCAGCCCGTGGTCTTGGCCACCGGTGTGATATTTATTATTGTTAGCGTTGTCTTTGTAGCTTTTCGCTTTGTCAAGGCTCAAGGGGCAAAGAAGTTTGGGAAGATTCACATTGACGACTGTACGCAGTTCAACGCTGCAAACAAGAAAGAAAGAACAGGCTGACGTGAATTGACCAGATTTGTGTCTCGTCGGAGAAGTCTGTGGAATCATTTCATGGGCTCTTCTCTACGCAAGTACGCAGCCAGCTTCTCCCGCTTCCTGTATTGCTACGTGCCCAACTCACCATCCACAGCCACGGCCCAGGGAGTAGCCAAACACTCTTGGGATGTGCCCATCAGCGCCATCACCCCGACGGTGCTCCAGGTAACCTCACTCACACTCTCATCCTCCCGCTTTCCTCCCAACACCCAGCTAACAAGGAACCACAGCTCCAAGCAGCCAACCAAATCTTCTCCGCTCTTGCCCACCTCACCGTGAAGACCTCTCTCCTCACCTTCTACATCCGCACCTTCAAAACGACTTCCTGGATCCGCCACGCCTGCTACGCCCTGCTAATTATCACCTCACTCGCCTACTTCACTCTAGAAGTCGTCATTTTCAGCCTTTGTGTCCCCAGGCGCTCCGAAAGCTGGGACATCAACCTTGCCTCGAGATGCTCTCAAGGTGCTGAAGGGGCAATAGCTATTGCTGTGTGCTCAGTCGCGGTGGACATAGCAATCTTTTGCATGCCGCTTCCGGCTGTTGCGAAGTTGAAGCTCAGTCGGGAGAGGAAGTGGGGGCTGGGGGCTGTGTTTTTGGTTGGATTGCTGTAAGTGGCGGGGATGAGCGGGGTAGGGGATGATGGTCATGCTGATGCGAGAATAGGGTCGTTATCACGAGTGTGGTCAACCTTACGTACGGGATTGCTGTCGTGCGTGGCGATGACCCCGTTTGGAACGGGGTGAATGTTGGTATTACGTCGTGAGTTGAGGCCGGATGAGGAGAGAAAGATTGATCCTCTCGCTGACCTGGTGCAGGTACACGGAGATCTTCGGGACGGCGATCGTGTCTTGTGCACCGGCGGTGTCATCAATTTGGCCGACATTGGTTGAGAAGGTCAGGGCGCATGCTAAACTAACGGTAGCATTGCCGTTTCGTCGCGGACGGCATGATCCGGAGCCCGTCTACAGTTACCCTCGTCAATCACCTGCGTTGTGCGGCAGATGTGGCCAGAGGTGTTGGCACTGCGCGCAGTCTGATCGGTTCACAATGACCACATCCAGCGATCCGAAACCAGAGAACCAGATTGTACCCATGTTTCAGACGCTCGCTGCGGCTGACATCCCGCCGGTGCCGCCGTTGGGTTCTCGCGATGTCCGCGGGTCCGGGGATCTTGGGGCAGGCGGGAACTTCTTGTGATGGCGGACAGGGAACGATGGGGGCGGGATAAGTATCCAACGAATGAGTTGTTTCGATGAAGGTTCTTGATGAAAAGAGGTTCCAAGGTAGTTGAAAGTCCACCAAATCAGCCCTGTGGTCTTTGCCTGTTCCCAGATGTCAGGAATTTCTGTCCTTGTACCAACCAACTTCAAGCTCACGGGGGTGCTCTTCGCCTTCACAACTCCTAGCTTAGTTTCTGGCGCCCATTCTCTCTCGCTTCGCTCAATCACCTTTTCCCCAGGCATCTTCACTATCACACAGTCATCGCTGATAAAGGTGATTGCGACATCATCGTTCTCATCCCCAGGATGTATCTTTTTCCCTCCCACCTTCATCACCAAAGTCGGAAAGCCATGCCGCCCCGCGTACCCCGGCAGCGGGCAGCTGTCCGTGTTGAACGCCCACATGATGCCATCCCGAATAAGGATATAGCCCGACACCCCCCTCTCCCCCGGTACGCGATGGTAGAACTAGATGTCCTTTCTCCCTTCCGGCATTTTCTCGTACTCTCCCTACATTCTCTGCTCTGAGCAGCAAAGCTCGAATCTCTTTCCCGACACGTCGCCAATGAACTGTCGAACTGCAGCGGCAGTTCTTAGCGCTCAGGCGCGCAGGCGCCTTACCGCTCCAGGCTAGGCTGGAGCGCAGGAGCCTTTCGTCATGTGCTCTCCTCACACACAGGGAGCTTTCTTTTGTATTTAGTCGGGGAGCTTTGCTCCCCCCCTTTCTACCTAATCAAGTCACTTTGCAACTGCACTTCCGCTGCTCCCATGAGCTCCGTACCCTCAGTGAAACGTTCCACATGAACCTTTCCCCGCCCTCCTGGATGGCCTTCCACTCAACCATGACCTGCGCTTCGACCTTCTGGTCCCTCGCAACGGCAATCTTGGTAATTTGCCGATCCACGCGCAGCTGATGCTTCCTGCGCTCGCGCGACGATTTGCAGTCATAGTACAGCTCCGAGTCTTCGGCATCACCATCAGACTCTCCGTCAGACTCTGCATTTCTGCGTCCAGGCACATCGGCGTCGGTGTCCTCGCCGAGATCGGAGAGCTCGCCGTCCTTGATTTCCTCCTCGAGCGTCTCATCCCTGCCGCGAGCGCACTGCACCCTCTCTGCCATGTCGGAAAACCAAGATGGCCGGCGACGGGATGGCAGGATTCCCCATGGGTTCCAAGGGTCCCAGCGGGGAATGACACGCTCTCTTTTCCGCCGCTCCACGCAAAACTCGTGCTTCCGCTCGTCCCGCTGCGCCTTGAGCTCGTAGTAGAGCCGCTTGTCCTTGCCGGTGTATGAGATGTCAGTAGCATTTGCGCCCGTCGGATCGTCGGGGTCAGAGTCCGAACCGATGTCGGTCATGTGATCGTCAAAAAGTTCGTCGGGGAGGGGGCGGTCGCGTTCGCGGGCGAATTTGACTCTTGGCGCAAGGTGTTTGGCGGTATCTCTTTGCAGCACCGATGCGTGTTTGGTGGGTTGGGCGCCGTTGGGGAGCGGAAGTGGAGAAGCGGAGTCGCGGATTTTAGCGGCCATCGTGGGGAACGCGACAGGGAATCGCGTCGCTCGCGTTAGCGCCGTGGTTTTGCTTTTTCTGCTGCTGACGTCAATTCAAGATCGCGCCGTCACCGTGCCAACTTAGATGCCTTGCATGAGTAGATAGAGTTGCGTAGAAGGTGGTATCTACCAGTAGGAAAGCGACACTAAGAGCCAGGACAAGGCCAGAGCCTCGGCCGGACCTCAGTCTAGCCTGCATGAACATTTAGTCTCGAATTAACAGGAAGATGTAGGCTGTAATCGAGCCGCGACAGTGCCGCTGGGATCGCACCCCACCATGCAGGACCGAAGAAACAACCAAAATCGGACTCCCGCAACAACGGACTTCTGCAGCATCCAGCACCAACATAGGATAGTGCTCAACAGGTTGCGAGCAGGTGAATCGGTGGTCCCCGATTGCTGGTTTTACCTAACGGTAGTGCTCCTCTCGGGTTGACAAACTGGACGTCTTTGTAGACGCTAGTTCGATTCACCTTTTTAGCATTTTTTTGCTAGGACCCGATCTGGACAATTGAAAGCAGAATCTCCCAAGACCGTTCTGGTGCGCTCAAGCTACCTGTTTAGTCACCCCCCACAACATTTTCTGACCAAGTCCGGATTAGTCGCAGAGCCTGAGCATAAGGTGAGGCAAAGCGAGCACCTCCCTGAGCCGAGGTGAGTTCGGCTATAGTTACCATGATTTAAAATCAGGTGTAGAGTATATTGCAAGGATCCGCTCCTGGACCCAGTTTTAGGACACTAGTCTACTACCAAGTACGTACTACCGTTTTCCTTTGCCCATACAAGTAACCAACGTTAACAGACCCACTTGTCACGGCCGGGTAAGGTGGGAGAAACAGTGCTGGAGAAGAAAAGAGGGAAGAGTGTGGGAGGTGCCCCTCCCGAGTGTGCAGTCAACCGGTTTCCAAAATAAAAAGGCACTCCAAAAAGGTGGCACGTGCTCGTGGTACTAACAGCCCCACTAACAGTTTGACCACGTTCAATGGTGGATTTTATGGTAGTGCGGATGGCAGATGTGTTAGCAACTTGGGTCGAATGACTAGCTGGTAGTGGGCTGATGGCACTTTCAGCTACTTGCAATCACATATAATCACTGTGGGTCATGTTGTATTTGCTGGTGCTAAGTGCCTTTTATTTTGGAAACCGGTTAGCAGTCCACCTCACTGCCCGATTAGGTTTAGCTCAGTGGCTTAGGTCTTGGGTGCGCCCGCCCACCACTTCTGGGCTGGGCAGATCCCTCACTTATACCATCACATTTGAGCCTACCTGCGATAGGTTATGACCCCTCGCGCAACCACTGCACTGGGTTAAAAACATCTCCTTTTGACTTGCCTGCAACGCAGCTACACGACGGTACTACTCTTGCAGCGAAATTCCGACTTTTGTTGGTGCGCGCCAAATTTTCCGGTTCGTCGACCTTTCCACCAGCTTATCAGGTTTTTCCCCACCAAGATAAGCCTGAACAAAACCCTGCAAAGGCCACACTGCCTGTGTAGGATAGTCAGCCTTACCAAGCGACTATTCAACCCAAAGGAGAGCTTATTTCGACGAATTGACCGACAAATCAACGCCACCAAGAGCACCAAAAGCCCTCTCCGTTGAGGCCACAAGTCAGACAAGCAACGTTATCGATAAGCCGAAGCATACCCATCCTTCAGCCCCGCGCTCTATCGTGCAGAGTTTTTTTCTCTTCACACTACAAACCTGCTGATTTGGTCAACGACTGCTGCGCCTTTGTGCCTCCGATTTGCCAATCCCGTCACAGCCACCACCAATCCCTTCTCACTTTGTTCTGGCCAGCCTCCTAGGTGAACGATCCAACGACTGGAGAGAGCAAAATGTCATTCGTTCGCCTCTCCGTCTCGCCCGCCGAGCACAGTCAGCCTGCCCCGTCGGCGACGCCTCAGAACAAGCGCAAGATCACTCCTTCGGCTGAGAAGTCAGCGTCAAAGAAGGTCTTGGTTCTCACTACTCCCACCAAGCAACCAAGTACCACCTCTTCCGGCGCGAGTTTCTCCGTCCTTCCCTTCTTCCCTCCGCGACAACTATTCCCGAGCGGTGAGGCCAAAATCGAGGAGGAGCGTACACATACTCATCCAGAGCCCGAGAATAAGCAGGAGCCGGCTACCAAAAATGCCATTTGGCATGCCCGGCACGTCTTGCTGCCCTTCGATCTTCGAGATCACACAGTTAGCATTGATACTGACGATGTCTCGAAGTTGCTGCTCAATCTCTTCCCTGGGACACATAATGTCACCCAGGCGCGAGGCAGATCTCACCTGATCTTTCAAGTCGAGCAGCTCCCTAGCAGCCCGTGGCCGCTCAGCATTGGCGGCGTACCCTTCACTATCACCACTGATACGGAGGGACGTGCCTTCATCTTCCCTGGCCAGGCTAATGGCAATCCAAAGATATCGATTTGCGGGGAACTCAGTAACCACTCTGGTCGGTTCTCGGACGCTGGTCTTCGTGGACTAGCAGAAAAATTGAACCGCTATTTCGAAGAGTCACTTCCTAATGTCAGCATCCTGGAGCTGATGCACACATGTGAGCGCACAGTTTGCATCGTGCTGCCGAATCATGTTGTCATCAGCGCCGTAAGAGCTAAGTTGCCCGGCAAGATTGCCAATTGTCCTGTCAGGTACTTCCTCGATCGGGATTTCAAGCGTCCGGCATGGGCAGATCTTCCCGCCAAGCGTGTCGTCCAGCCAAATCCGATGACCGGTATCGTCGACACTACAGCCTACGATGACGTGAGACCCGGGGTTCTCATCCGCAGCAAGATGTTGCGTGATCACGCACACCCTGCTATCTTCAGCACCACCTCGGGCGCTCTTGTCAAGAACCCTGCTGGTGATGTCTTTATGACAGGTGCCTCCCATGGGATTGGCGAAAACGAGACAGTATGGCAGGCTGACCACCCCGAGCGCACCATCGCCAAAGCAGAGGTAGAGATCTCTTTCACCGACATCAGCTTGTTGAGACTTGAGGATGGCGTCAATTTTGTCAACGAACCTTTCGAGTCCGAGGCGGGGGTGACGCCCAAGCTCGTTCGGCTTCGAACCTCGGAAGATGTGCTGAATCCGTATACCACCGGCTACCTCGACTGCCCCTACACAGGCAACATGGAGGCATCCGTGGTCGCCCAGTCAGTCCGGCTTCATGGGTCCTCATCACACCCTACTGAGCGCGATCTGAAGTATGTGGTATATGACTGGATGTACTCAGGTCAAGAGGAGGGAAACGAGAGCAAGGTTAGGCCGCCGGAAGGGACATGTGGTTCGACCATCTGGAATGAAGATGGATTGGTCTTGGGGTTTTATCGGTTTTATCTCGAGGAAGGACTTTGGGGGGGATTTTCGACTTCTGTGAGCGCCAGTGTTTTGGTGGACGCGGGATACAAGCTGGCAAAGTAGAGGAATATTGACGGAGGAGGAAGAGATGGGGTTGATCATCGGAAGACGGTCGAGAGACCCCGCCTTCTAAGCATCGTAATGGAAAAATGCAAGCTATGAAGCCAAGCATGCTCCTTTCCTCCGGGATTGTCGATCAACTTCGTCTGACTTTGCTCGAATTGTTTGTTAAATTCACCCAGTGCCTCCTCAAATTCATCAACTGCCTTCGATGAGGCCCCCTCCCTGTTCGCTCTGCCTGTGATGCTGACGAGATGTCTACGGCGGGAGGGTGCGCTTGCAATCAATCGGAGATGACAGGAGGGTGATCAACAGGAAGGGCAGTGGGATGGGCAGCCGTATATCCTTGCGCCAGAAGCTGCCCTAGGGCAAGACGCTGTCTATTGCTGCTCCGACGAACTACTGGTAGGTATCTTAAAGAACTTTACGAAAGCCTCGAGAAATCCGGGATTCCAAAAGTCTGCCTAAGCACCGCGCGGCTTTGTACTCTGTCCTGGTCTTTGAAAAGAAACTTAAGGGCGCTATAGCCACGTACAACAACAACAACAACAACAACAACAACAACAACAACAACAACAACAACAACAACTTGATTAGAGACGACTGCGATTGCAAGTCCAATACGTATACAGGCCCTATGGTTAACGGGAGTACACAGGTTATACGCAAATAGGCTTATAACAGGTGTATTTGGTGGTATACGTCGTTGTCATGAAAACATATGTAGGAGCAAGCGTGTGAGAAATCAACGCTGACATGACTAAATACTGCTCGAGATCCAATTTTTTCTCGCCCTCGCCCTCAATCTCGGTCTCGATCTCCTCCTATTCGGTTTATCCCACCCAACCCCAGCTATGATGATATCCAATCCAAACCAGGGATATCCCCACTATGCCAATGTCATGGTCATAACATAGAGAACAAATCACAGAGGAATTAACGCAACCCTAGCTTCTCATGTGCTTTTGATGGCGAGCTCACATACCTGTTGCGGGCGGCTCTCCATCCCATATGTGGCCAGGCGGGAAAGCACATTGGCAGACTGGTCCGATTCGTCGTCAAGTCTGGTGAAGCAGCCCTCTTCTGGTGATGGTCTGTGTCCGCTCCACGGTGACTGTTCCCCCGACTCAACGTATCGCGGAGGACCCGAAATTGTAAGGTGTGGCATGAGGAGGGCCCAGTGCTCGTGGAAATACGCGTACCAGGAGAGGCTTCAGTGTCGTGAGGCAGGCGCAAATGATGGTGAGATTGACATCGACGGCGCCTCAGTACGCCAATATGGAGAGCATGTAAGGAACATCCTGCTAGACTAGCACATTGCTGTGGGATGGTGCACAACAACCCAGTGCGATTTTAAGGATGGTACACGGTGTACTGGTATATAAATTTGACACGGTATACAGTATACCAACACGCAGAATTGTACCAGTACATGATACACCAGTACATAACACACCAGCCTAAAATATACCAGTACATGTTATACTAGCCTCAAAACGGAGGGTGAATATGCTGGCTACCGAGTCCATTTCTTGGGGCCGCCATTTTCGTTTTCTAGGGATGGGACCAGAAATGAGCCACCCTTATCTAGCCCAAAACCTGTCCCTCGTCGCGTAAAGTTGACAATTTCGTAGGATGGCGAGCTGGGGGTGAGCAATCGGAGCCGAAGGTAAGCCAAGGGTGAAGCGAGTCTGATTTTAGGCTAACCATTTTCAGATGAGGCTCTTTTTTTTGTTTTTAGAGAGAGACTACCTCTATAGTCACCCCCCACAACAGTTTCTGGCTAAGTCCATATTAGTTGCAGAGCCTGAGCACGAGGTGAGGCACACTGAGCACTTCCCTGAGCCACGGTGAATCCAGGGAGGCGGTTTTTGGCCCGGCTATAGCTACCCTAAAGATGGCGCGAGTTGCAAGGATGCGTTCCTGGACCTAGTTTTGGGACATCTGTCCTCCACCAAGTTCTACCGTTTTCATTTGCCCATACAAGCAAGCCTCCGCCAAACAGACCCACGAAGTCATATCAATCAGGTTTCTTCGTGACGATTAGAATTGAGAGTCTTACCACGAAAGGGCGGTCAAGCCTAATAAACGCGTTAAGCTGTTCCTTCGGCGGCTTGTCGAACTCGTACATAGTAGATTAAGCAACAAAGAACAGAAAATACGCAGAAGAGCAGAAACAGACATCTTGACACCACAGGCACGCGCGCCGATTGCAATTGCGAGACTCGTGAGATTCGTGACCCGAGTGGCTGACTGGCGTTGAGCCAGTCGGCAAAGTGAGTTTTCTACCCCTAAAACCCTCTTGCGTTTATCGCAACGACTCCAAGCGAGTCTTCCAGGTATGAGCAGAGCATGGTAATTGTAGACACACGTATTCAGTGTGATTTCGGTTGTCGGAACTATGTGGAAGGTGTAGGTTAGTATGACCTAGGTGATTACTGATGTCCTAGATCTTAGTTTTAATACGAGTGGTGGTGAGTTAGTTGATCTCGCTGGCGTCTTGAGAAGCCGAGGCCCGTATTCAGAACTGACTGTCTATTTAGAGGTACCATCTTGTGGCGTAAAAGAGTCTTAAGTCAAGTTCTCATTTTCTTTATCCAGCACTGCCCCATTGTCGGTTAGTCTGAGACGGGAGATCCAATAAAAGAGATACCTTTCAGTTGACATGGTTGCAACAGCACAACCGACTTTCATTGACCAATGTCTCTTAGTACCTGCGCAGGAGGCTAACAGGGGTGACTTGGTGTTTGACAGGCATAACATTACCTAAGGCAGGAACGCCGTTTTGTATAATAAAGATCTGTGGGGCAGTCTGCAATAGCTTCGCAAAGAGGCTTGGAACGATGGTGATTATTCAGGTGATCCGATAATCTTCAGCCTTAAGTTCATCGCCCTCTACTCTCTGTTTTCGTCAGAGAGCCCTTCTTTTGCAACTGCCACCTTCTGTTACGGCGTGTATATGAAAAGCGGATTCACATCACGGAGAGAAAAACCAACACAACTCTAATGCCAAAACAATATTACAATACCCAGTGTGCACGCAATCTTAAGTTTGTTGGCGGCAAGGTAAACATTAATGGCTGGAAATCGTCTAGTAATAACGACAACTCTACTGTCGAGCTGTATGGCAGCTGCTGCGCTAAGATTGACATTTGGGAGTCTAATGCGTACGTCTTTGCATTCACGCCGCACATATAAGGATAATTACCACGTTTGTAAGACGTCCGACTGCGGTGGTACCTACTTGAAGGACCGCCTTGTAAGAGGCTGCAATACCAACAGCTGCAGTTATGACGTGTATTTTATAGGCAATACCGATTTTTACGGCAAGGACCTTACTATTCACACTTGTAAGGAGTTCGCTATTATATCCCAGCTCCACGAGGATAGGCTTTTGCACTTTTCTTTTCAGGACGGTAAGAGGATTGTGACACCCCCACCCCAAGTGGAATAATATCCCAGTGGAAACCTGCAACATTATTCTCAAGTTCTACAAGGCTGCTCCCGCCACTTTTAGCGACCACAATTGCCTTGAAGAGGTTGGCGTTTTTCGTCAGCTCAACACCGCTCTCCGAGCTCCCATGGTTCTGGACATGTCTAACTACCTGGGACGATGTAAGTTTTCCACCGACCTAACACACATACACCCCTCCCTCCCCCCCAAAAAGGAAAACAGAAAATAAAACTGGTAGTAACAGCACTACGCAAATATGTTCTAGCTCGACTCGATCTACCCCCCTGAGAAGGAGGGCCACATATCCTAACGCCAAAGTCATCTGCTTTAACATCCACTTCAGCCCGATCAGTCCGACCGTCGATGTCTGAAACCAGCAGCCGCCATTATGCCGACAACAAGCATTTGTCTTTCTGTGGAACAATACGGATGTAGTCGCTGTTACTAAATGCTAGTATAAGTGGATTCACTTTTGCAGTGTTTTGGTGCAGCGGTCTAGTTTGACAGTTATGAGCCCGGGAGGCTTACTAAGCCTGAAACTTCCCCGTTACTGCTAAAGTCACCAGTTCGAACTCTGTTGTCGGCATGTTTCTTGAGCATTTTGAGCGATTAGTCAGCGTTGTATCACTAAGTCTGTGTTGA
>Ga0247758_1001137_pt1 | contig 21420 bp, 27 predicted proteins | sample UWRJL156409C4_FD_180950 | JGI IMG/M metagenome (GOLD analysis project Ga0247758, IMG submission 180950) | Plant litter microbial communities from Arlington Agricultural Research Station in Wisconsin, United States - UWRJ-L156-409C-4 | ecosystem: Environmental > Terrestrial > Plant litter >...
TATTACTGGCTCTCTGCCACTCTCTCCTTTTTATCTAGAATAAGCAATTCCATCACTCTTTTGCCGAACGGCCAGAAAACCGCTCTGTTTTGTGTTCCACATGGGAGCATGTGTCCAATGGGCATCTCTGCAATGATAAGTAGTCAGATTGGGGCGGTTGGAAGTGTCCTCATTGTGGGGTCACCCATGCGCGCGCTGCCGAAACCGAAACAGCTACAAGTGAGGGACGGCTGGCAGAGACAGCCACTGAACCCGCATTTAGTTAGGCAGAAAAATGAAGAAACCCGGAAGGAGGTGAGACATGGTTGTTATCCAAACTTCTCCTCTGAACTCAGAGGAAGTTGCTAGATCTTGGGATTTTCGTAGCTATCACCGGATCCCTATGCTACTAAAACAGGGCATGAAGACCTTTCCTCCCAGATGAGTTTGTCCTAGTATTTGTTTGGTCCTGCCTTCCATTTACGCCCTCCAGGTTCGCGGGCCGCAACCTGCCCAGTATATCTGGGCAAGAACCCACCGAGCCACCGCCACATTGAGCTCCAGCTTACGCCGAAGAGTTTCAGCTGCACCGGCGGGTGGGTTGACAACTCGCAAAAGCCTGGTTGGGAGTGCCTATCGATCTACTTCCTTCTGACAATCTTCCTTTTACATCTATTGCACTCGTGATGGTCGAACGCTTTATCATCAGTCCGCCAGATGTGCCATAAGAGGACCTAAATTACGGCAATCACGACCAAGCAAAGGAATCGGCTGGCAACTCGGGCAGCGCGAATTTGATCACCGCTGGGTGCGGATAAGGAGTGGCGGACCCCATCGAAGACTCGGAGGCTGTTGAAGCAGTCAAGCTCAAAACAGTACTCTGAGATAGCGCGTCCTCCCCCCTGCCAAAATTTGAGTCAAGGACGATAAGGTTCAGTAAATCCGGTCTTTGTCACACCATCGATTTGACCGTACCTACCCTCACTTCTCATACTTTTCCTTCCTCGCCACCCGACCCACTCCTCAAACCCTCTTTCCCAGGTCATTTAAATTCTGCTGCAAAAGAATTTTTCAATTCTTCCAAACTTCCTGGCCTCTTTCTCCTCTAACAATCTTTGCCTGAGCTTCAGGACCACGACGAAAGCCTCCACTATGGTCTTGCGCACCCTCAGCACAGCGGCGGAAGTGAGCGCGACTGCTCGAGATGTGTCCCGCAAACGAGGATTCACTTCCATTTCTCGTTCATCCTACTCTTCTTCATCTTCCGGCTCATCCATCTCTGACGAAGAAGCGGTCGATATTCCCGAAGTCCTCAACTCCCGGGAAACCTTGGAGTTCTGTGGGCTCAGCGCCGAGATTTCCAGCTGCATCTACGACTCGTGGGAGCAGCAGCAGCAAATCCCGGGTGAGCTTGGATACGGAAACGATGTTATTACCGAGGCGAAGTATTTCGTCACCAAAATGGCCGAGCGCGAGGATGCTTTGGCTCCCCGAGCATGATTGGAGACGTGCTCTTGCCAATATGGGCGCCAGCCGGCGACTTTGCGATGCGATCCTGGACGAATCTTTCACCAACCTCAGAAAGACACAGTCCGCTTCCTATTGGGTGTTAAACACTATCGAAATCGCCTGGGAGTTCCTCGAGGGACTTGATAAGAGAATCCGGAAGAAGCAGAAAGAGGTCAGAGATCTTGTCACGCCCTCACCAAGCATCCAGCCCCGCCCAGCGATTCGAAACCAGCCCGGTCTCCTAGGTACCTACCGAGAGCCTTCTATCCTCCGGACAGCTACCGTCACCTCTGTGCCGTCAAGTGTGGAGGGAGGACCATGCTTTTCAAGGGAGGCAGCATGACCCGGCTAGTGTCAGTGTTCAACGAAGACGGGTCGCTCACCCTGAAAAGGCTTTGGTCATCTCGCCCGACAGATTTCTACCGCGACAAGGGAACCTTGTTGTACTTGACGAAACATTTCGAAGTTGCTGAGGTTTACGCCAAATTTCTCATGTGCCGTGTTACGCCTGAGGAGGGGGCGATCCTTCATTTCGCCGTCCAGTCAGATCTCCTCGAGGATCACCGAGAGATTTTTGGCCGTGATTGGCAGCAGCTGGTGTTTTGGTCCCGAGGGTCAGCTGCCGAGGAAGAGTCATTCTCGCCCCCTTCCCATCTCACTCAGTTTACGGAAGCCCCCGTTCTCATCGGCTGCATTTACGGAATGCCCAATGCGAGAGTGGCTCGGCTTGGTACGTCCTCTGACCTTACCGGTCAGTATATGAAGTTGAGCAATGGAGGAAACGCATCACAGCACGTTTTCCAAACCCTGGAGATTCAGAGGCAGCTCCGGGACCAGTGTCGCGGCTAGGTATGGTACCAGTCCATGCGATGTACGAGCGATTTCGCCAAGCGATTTTTGCCGCCTGATGAGGAGTGAGTGAAAAGGGGGGAGGCGTTTTTGGGGGGAACACGTGCAAGGATGGCGGGAGAAAGTTCTGGAAATTCACACCTGCAATGGCGAATGGTCAGATGGAGGCGCTTGGCTTGAAAGTGTCCTCGTTGCGGGATCATCGCATGCGCATACTGCCGAGGCTCGGCTACAAGTCAGGGGAGATCGATGATAGGTACTGAAGTCGGGACTCGGGGAAATGACGAAAAGCATCAAGGGGGCGGGAGACATTTAGAGATTATTAGAGTTTGTCTCGGACACCATAAGTACCCAGTTGTTAGGTATTGGCCTGTTTGTAGCTCTAACCTGCCCGGTTTCTTGGCACTGGAACATGAAGACCCTTCCTCCAGAGAAATTTGTCACAGTAGTGCCACAGCTGTGTGTGCCTTCGCCTCTGCGCGCCTTTTACGCTCCATTATCGCTCCCAACAGTCCAGGTTACACGAGCCCTAAGGGGCAGCCGGAGCCGATCACAGCCATTTTCGGCTTAGCGCCGGAATCCGGCACCCCGCCCCGCCCAATGAATCACTCACCCCCAGACTCCACCGAACGCCAACTCCAACATCACGCATCCCGAACTCTCACCGCACAACCATCACCAAGCTAACCCTCACAACAACCACAACACAACCACAACCACAGCTATGCCCCCTCCCGCTCTCCCCCCCGAAGTCTGGTCCCAAATCTACTCCTTCCTCCCCAGCCCCTCCGCCCGCACAACCTTCTGCCTCCTCTCCCGCCCTCTCTCGCTAATCGGCCTGCGCGCCTCCCTGTCCTCCCTAACAATCTTCCGCCACCCCACTGATTTCTCCATGCTCACCTCCATCGCCAGGAACCCCGCGCACGCAGCTCTCATCCGCAGCCTCACGTACATCCCTTTCACGCTCGACGAAGGCGCGCTCTCGGACTATGAGCGCTTCGTGGAGCATTATCGTGCCCGAGGGCTGGGAAGGGTGTGGCGGCTGTATCGGCCGCTGCCGAGCCCGGCGGAGATGATGGGGTATTATTGCGCGGTGGAGCAGGCGAGAAAATGCGAGGAGGCGATGAGGGAGTATGATTTGGAGAGGATGTGTTTTGAGGAGGTGCTGCCGAAGCTGGAGTGGTTGAGGGAGGTGTGGATGTGGAATGGCACGGGGTTTCATGTGGAGAGTGTTACGGTTAGAGATATTGGACGGACGTTGGTGGAGAAGACGCCGTTTGATGGGACGGGGTTGTGCCTTTGGCCCGGGGGGCAGTATCCGGGGACGGGGGTCCGGGGGATGAGAGCGATGATGGGGGGTTTGGAGGGGTGTAAGGTGGGCGGTATGAGGGAGCTACATGTTGGGCCGGTAGACTGGGAGTGGGTGAGGGAGATGCCGAGGTTGGGGATTGTTGGGGGACTGGCGGTGCTGGATTTGCAGTTTGAGCTGACGGTAAGGGAGGATGAGTCTTTTGAGAGTCGGTTGGCGTGGTGTCGGATGATGCTGGAGGGGGGGCTTCTGGCGGATTTCCTGGCGGCGATACCCGGGCTGAGGGACCTGGCGGTGAGGTCGACGCCGAGGAGGAAGGCTATGTTGGGGAGTCGAAGCGTGTACCCCGCGGAGCTGCAGCAGGTTATCAAGCCGGGGCATCAATGGCCGAACTTGCGGTTCCTGGCGCTGGGGAGCATGCATGCCACGAGCAAAGGGCTGAGAGAGGTGCTAGATGTGCACAGGGAGACGCTGCGACGACTGGATTTGGGGTTTGTGGGGTTGGATAAGCATTGGATGCAGTCAGGTCTTTTACTGGAGATGCACGAGCAGCACAACGAGACAGGACTGGAGGTCAACCTGTTTGGGTTCTTGGACGGTCCGTGGAAAGGGCACGAGCCGGGAGAGGGGTACGAGCTACAATGGCTGCCGAGTAGCGCGTATGACTACTCGCATGCCGCCGACTACGGGATGCAGCAGCCGAGGTGGCGGCCAGCTGGCGGTGGGAGGCTGGGCGACTTTTTTGACGGCCATAACTGCGGAGCTGTACCCGCGCTGTGTTGCGTTTGTCGTGATCCTGTGGTGATCGCTGAGAGCCTGAGAGGGAGCCTGAGGTTCACGCCCTTTGTGATGCAACCGGGTTTTCGACGACGCGAACCTGAAAATTCAGACTAGAAGGTCTTTCTGCTCTTCTGTTCGAGGATTCCCTTGAGCAGCAAAACGAGCTAGAGCTAGACGGAGTTATCGGGGATCGTCGGTGCGGAAAATGTTTCGCTGACCGACGGATTTCCGGCCACATGTGGAGTCGGCCTTGGGTTCCAAGCATGGCAGGTGGTATTGGGGGATGATGATGATGATGATTGTGATCGGGGAAATTTGAGGCCGACCGCCCGGCGGGGGCGCAGCCAATGTATTTCTAGTCAGCAGCTCCCCCTCCATGTCACTTCACGGCAGCTTTGCAACTTCCTCACCGCCGCCCTTTTCGATCCCTCCAAAATGGCAAACCCGGCAAACCCCCTCAGCCTTTCGCCAGAAGCCCTTAAAAAGGCTGTCGATGCGCTGCCGGAGATCACCATGACAGGCGGCTGCCACTGCGGGGCCGTCAGGTACAAGGTCTTACATCCGGCCCTCGGGCCGCAGGAGACATGCCAAGTGCCTGTCACCAGCTGCAACTGCTCAATCTGCGAAAAGAACGGCTACTTCTCAATCTACCCCAAGAAGGAGAAGATCGAGTGGCTGAGCGGGTGGGACGAGATGAAGAACTACCAATTCCGAAACAAGGACAGAGACCACAAGTTCTGTGGCACCTGCGGAAGCAGCATCGGCATCGACTTTCAGGGGAAAGCGAGCGATACGATGGCTCTGAATGTGAGTTTCCTGCGCGTCCACCGCAACGTGTCGCTGATCCGCCTTCAGGTCCGGATGATCGATGACATTGATCTCGATAGCCTGTACATCAAGAAATGGGATGGAAAGTCAAAGATTTAGGAAATTTAAGCCCCCTCCCATTCCACATGAATTGTCCACAACCTCGTAGACCGCGGCATCGGACTCGCCCCGACAATCTTAAACCTCCCATCCGCCTTCTCAAATAGCTGCTCCCAATCGCCCATCTCCCGATCCCCCGCATTCTGCAGCACAACCTGAACCAAATCACTCACCCTTGTCTTCAGCTCGGCCGGCTTCGACACGCTCTTCGGCACCGCCACAACAACATCATTCACGACAATCTTCGCCCCCTTCTTCAGCGCCGGTATCAATGCCCTCAGTATCTCCACCGCATACTTATCCGACCAGTTATGCAACACCGCCCTCAGGAAATACACCTCCGCTCCCCTCACCGGCTGCTCCTTGAAGAAATCATGCGCCATGAACTCCACCCTCTCCTTAATATCATCTGGCTTCCGCGCGTCAGCGCTGCGTATAACCGGCTCATCTAGATCTTGAACGATGAACTTCAGCGTCGGGAATGCCCTTGCAATCGCAATTGACACCAAGCCATGCGACCCGCCGACATCAACAACAGTGCTCCCAGCCGGGAGCGTCCCCCACGGGAAAGCATGCACGACCAGCTCCGGACCAAGCTCAGGACGCTGTGTGATGAAGCGCATCACGGACGCGAAGCGGCGTAGTCGATCGGGATGATCGGAAAGAAAAGCGAACATCGATTTGGAGGTGTTGTTTGCGACAGAGAAGCCTGTCTCGTTGGGCTCGCCCGAGGCAGGGAATTTGTGCATCGCGTCGGGGGCGTGATATGCCGCGGGCCAGAGCTCGTGGGTCGCGTACGAGACCCAGTCGTGGAGGGCGTCATCTTCGGAGAGGAGGCGGGAGGCGGCTGAGTGGGTGATGATACCAGGCTGGGGCTCAGCGAAGAGGTTGTGCGCGCTGACGGCATGGCGGATGAGCTTGCGGATGTGGGTCTCGCCGAGGCCGGATGCGGCGGCAAGGTGGGCGAAGGTGGTAGTGGTGCCGACGGGAAAGGAGTGCGCGAGGCGGAATTGGGTGATGGCTTTGGGGCTGGCGAGGTGGATAGGTTGGTAGGTTGTCATGATGTGCTCTTTGGGGCCGAGGAGGAGGTTGCGGAGTTCGTTGCAGTCGTCGATGACGGTTTGGCGGGCGAGGATGATCTTGGGGTCGGTGTCGGGAGGGAGGAGCTGCAGCGGGGCGTTTTCGTCGAATGATGGGCCGGGTAGGTTGTGGGAGGAGAGGTAGTCGTTGACCTTGGCTGTGTTCTCGGCGATCCGGGCCGAGAGCTGCGTGATGGACATCGTCGACATGGTTGGTGATTCTTACACAAGTTCTGTAATTGAGTTGTCCGGCCAGTTCTTAGGTTGAATGAGACTTGGTGTGGTGGTTGGGGCGGACAGACCCAGAGCCGGGCGAGAGCTGCCCTCAAATACCGATCATTCCCGCCCGTGATCTGTGACGGCAGTACAACGTGCATCATGCATTGCCCGTCTTGGCTTTAGCCGATGTTGTGTCACTTGCAAGGTACTACCTTAGATATGGTATAAGCCGGAGCTAACAGCGTTCGCTGCATGTCAGACAGTTGCAGTTTGATGAGTGCAATCTACCCACTGGCGTCATTGTGGGGGCGATCCGGACTCGAGGATATAACCAACTCGACATCTCGGCAACAAGAGTGGGAAAAATGGTGATCGATGATTTTACCTTTCAACTTCCAGCCCCCGGAAAGATCAGTGGCAAGAGTCGACTGACAAATTGTGCGTCTGCGAATTTTACACGGTACTTTGCATCTGGGGAGGAACGTTTACATCCCATTTTTGGGTATCCAATCCCAACCCAACATGGTGTATATGACGGCCATATTACACCAACCCGACCGCCAACATATCTTAAACTCACTAGATGTGCGAAATAGCACACCCCTTAGTCTTCGGCGCGCCGCTTCATACCCGCAACGAGGTTAGCAGGCGAAACGCCTGGACCACCGCCCCCTTGCACATGTTGCACCAGGCCCTGTGCCGTCGACAAGCGCAGATGCCGCATGCCCGTAATCCTCTCCCACTCTGCACCAAGAAGCGTCTTCAGCTTCTCCTGGTCGAACTTTGTAAACTCGTCCCACGCTTCAGCAAACCGATCATTCCACTCCTTCTTCGCCTTTGCGCCAGAGTCAACGTTCTTGATAACAACCAGGGTATGAGGGCTCCCATGGCTGTCTGTGTGAAGCGAGCAGTTTAATCCCGGCCTTCCAAGAATGCCCTCAGCATGCTGCCGGAGCTTCTTGACGGCAGAATAGCGCCATGTGCGCTCACCTGACTGGAGGAATCGATTTATTGCTGGGCATTCCCGGCAACTGCATGCCACGGGCCCCTGGCCGCTGTAGTCGACTGCGCCGCTGGGCTCCTTCCCGACTTGCCGGTTGAGATACGACTCGAAGATAGCGCATGCGATCTCTTGGTACCGCGGGGTTGAGAGGGGAATGCTGGCCTTATCGAGTGTAGAGATCAACTCGCGGACGAAAGGGATCCAGAGGTAGTGGAACTCGACAAGGGGGATTGTATCTGTTTTGGAGACAATCTTGTGGGAGAGGAGCATAGCCAAGTCGTCCCACCCATATTTGATGCAGCGAGCGAGGCATGCCGCTAGAATCTCAGGGAGGATGAACATTTGAGGCTTTTTGTGTGGCCCGTTGCGAGCATAGGCTTCCGATCGGCGCCAATCGTAACTAAAATGAGGCTTCTCGGCGGCGAACGACGCTGCCGCACCGTTTTTGGTACGAAGAGCGCTGATATCCATGGCGTCCAGTACAGATTTCAGCAATGGTTTGCAGAGATCGAGGCTTGCGGCCTTGTCAAAAGCCCTTTCCGTTGCGAAGGAGAAGATTCTCAGGAGAGCTGCAAATGAGAACGGTGTCAGGCGTGCTTGTGTTTGGATGACGGGTGCCAAGCTATGTATAATATTAGTATACCAAGCACGTTGCTGTGAGTAGGATACTTCATCTCACCTTGTTTTGAGATAATCGAGATCATGGTATTCTTGAATAAGGTTGACAATGGCGGTTCCACTTCCCATTGTCACCGTTGGTCCTAAGCAGGCATTGACGGCGGCAGGAGTAACTTCGTCTGCTATCCATTCTCTTATCCGGGGGTTGTGAGTCTCGCCTTCTGACGGGGCGAGGGCTGCCAAGAACTGCATTCGATCAGCAACTGAACGAATTTGCAGATTCGAGCTCAGACTACATGTGTCAGGTTAGCAACAACTCAACGCAACTCGATGATGCCCGTACCTGTCTTTGACTTGGCTAAAGTCAAATGTGTCCTCGCGTGCTGCTTTTTTGACCAGAGCGAACAGCCAAGCCCCGACTTGGGTCTTGAACCACCCCACAGCTGTGTTGAACAGTTCGTATTCCCGATGCACTAAAAGAGTCTCTAGGAATTGCGTTGCAACCTTAGAGTCAAACTTCGGCCCGCAGTAGTAGAGGGGGTTATCCAACCCGTCCTTCACCGGTAACCAAGCACGGTTGGCGAGCTGGCGGACCATCTTCATTCCCTGGTCGAATGTTTGTGGGTCGGAGCATTTGGCCAAGAATTCCGGCAAAAGCTCTTGTGCTTGAGCGCTGTTGATCCCTTTCGTGAGAAACTGGTCGATTGAGTCGTTGGGAACGATGACGGCAACCTAGATAATTCAAGAGACAGTAAGCAGAAATTCTTGATCAGGAGAAGGAAAGGGGAAGACAAACCGTCATCCTGTACCAGTGAATCGCAGAAACACCCTAAACACGTTGGATTGTCAGCTCAGCTCAGGGTCCACTGTAGGAGCACGTACCTCGTTTCCTGTGAAGCCAGAGTAATCTGTCTCCTCGCGTTCCGCCGTCTCGAACGGGTCCTCATAGTTCTGTATCAGCTTCTCTTCGAGTTCTTCCGTACTGATTTTCAGGCCAGTGCGCACGATGCGTCCTTCAGCAGTGACGAGCTTCTTGATGGAAACTTCCGTCTCAATAATGTCCTCGAACGCGTGCCAGTCATCGTTGTCACCATTACCCTCGTCTTCATCCTCGTCTCTTTCTTCATCTTCATCCTCGTCCCCTTCCTCGTCGTAGTAATCATCGAACGACTCTGCGCAACCACCATGCTCTTCCTTCTCTAACACTCCAAGAAACAAGGAAACATTTTGGCTGTCGCAAACATCTTTCAGACAGCGCATCCGGTTAAGATCAACACCCTTGAGCGTGTGGAGCGACACATTCGCCTCGGTGTACGTATGCTCCATGAGGTAGTAGAAATGATCTGGTTGCCCATCGCTGCTGTCACGGCCTCGAAACTCCAGCCACGCACTCATCGCCTTTCGGACGGCATCGTGTCCTGGGGCGTTGAGAGCGGCGGAGGGTCGGATGAGAGGATTGGTTATGGCGAGGTTGTATGTCAACACCCATCGGATGCCGGAAGCTACGGGCAAGACCTCATGGGTAACATCCGAGTACCAGCAGGACATAGATGGTTGTGCCTCAGAAGTCTTGAAAACTTTGGTTGTGCCGTGGTGTTTCAGCATGAGGTCGCCGCCTTGATGCTCCGAGGGAAGACAGATGACGAGGGTGCCAAACATGCCTGGAATTTTCTCCGTGCTGCAACATGTGTCAGTGCAGGAAACGGGAAGGTTTCGGTCGCCTGGGCACTCACTCGGTATGGGCTTTGAACAGGGCACCCTCTTCGTAGATGAGCATTTTGTAAAGCTCGGCGGTCACCGGGGCCGTGATACCCAGCTGCTGAGCAACCCATTTGCAGGCATCGTCAATTGCAGGCGCCCACTGTGGGCCCAGATCAAGCTGTGCCGCATCCAGTTCCCAAGTGTTGCGAACCGATGTGTCGACGAAGGTCTCATTCCCCTTTCCGTAGGGTGCTTGGCGCGCCTTTTCGATCAATGCGCGCGTCATTGACTTCTGCAAGGGGAAGCCGACTAGGCCCACATCGTGGACAAAGATTGGGGCAACGCTTGTTTCGCTGATTTCCCTGAATGCAGCAAAGCTCCCGGCTGCCTTGATAGAGTCGAGTGCCTTGCAAAGGCCATCTCTTACTTCACTCGCAGGACTAGGGGGTGTGGCTGCGTCCATTGTTGCAGCAGAACTGGAGGAAGCGACCGGCGCGAAAGCTGTATGTGGTTTTGGCAAAGCTGGCGCGTCGCGGGCAGTTGTGGGGGGTGGGGCGCGTGAATGCCGATGGAGGCGCTCTCCCCAAGGCGCGTCCGAGGCCATTCCCTGTCCTGTGCGTCGTGCAAGTGGGTCCAAATCTGATGTTTCTTTTGTCAGACCTCAAAATTCACATTGTCCGGCAACACCTGGCACGCAGTTGCCAGAGCTCAATGCCAAGGAACCAACAACCCCTCTTGCGATCCGTCAAGTCCGACAATGGCGATCACGAGTGCACCGGGGTGAACTTATCTCGTTCGCGTCTTGTTGCACGCACTTCAACCCTAGTCGCGATGCGTTACCTGACAGAAGAGGGAATCCGTCTTTTGCCGGGCCCGCTGAGATGCATCAAAATGCCATGATTCGACAATCGATGTCCATTTCCATCCTAGCGACGCATCTGGAACTGATTCCGCTGCTTCCATGATGCGTCAGCGCCAATCAAAGCTATCGCCCAAGGCAGCTCATCACAGCCTTAACTGCATGTCAACTCGCTCGAGAGGGGAATAGTAGGGACTGATGCGGTGCCCGTTCGCACTTAAACCCTTCTTCCCCTCCTCTGCATGCCATGGCGAGATCGTGCTTCCAGGGAAATCGTCCGTCACCGAGACAGGAGCTCCAACCCGTACCAGGTAGTAATTCTGCCATCAACTAGCGATGACAGCTCAACTTCTCTTGTAAGTTACCAGCTCCCTTTCGACAAACCACACAGCTAACCCCCTCGCAGCATCGGCTCGACGGGCAACATCGGTGCATCAGTCCTCGAGGCCATTGTCGAAGCCTATCCGGACCTCCCTATTGAAGCCCTCGTCCGCTCCGAAGCAGATGCATCCCACCTCAACGATGCCTACCCGGGCTCTGTGACCGCGAGCGTCGGATCTCTTTCTGACCTCGACCTGCTGGAGAAAAAGGCGGCCGAAGCCAGCATCATCATCAGTGCGCGCCCCTTTTCCCTTTTCTAGAAAGCTGGGCGCTGACATTTTCAACATAGACTGCGGCCCAGACACTTTCCAAGAAGCGGGGCTTGCGTCGGTCCTGAGAGGCCTCTCCGTCTCTTCATCCGCGAGCAGTCGCAAGTTCTATATCCACACTTCCGGTTGTGCTCGCACCTGGTATGTCCCGAGCCCTCTCCCTTTCCGTCTTTCTGTTCCCCTCCCATTACCGCGCTAATATCATTGCTCCCAGGGATCCCCCCGACGGCGCCACCCCCGGCCGCATCTGGGATGACACCTTAGACCTGCACAAACTCGCAACCGCCCCAACAGTCGCCCACGTCCCCACCGACCTCCAAGTCGGCGCCGCCAACACCGACACCCTCCACACAGCCATCGTCAACCCAACCTTTGTTCTCGGGCGCTCCCCAAGCAAGACGCATGCCCCGCCAGGCCTGTTCCCGTACTTACTCAGCGCGCTAAAGGCCGTCGGCGGGGCGTTTGTGATTGGTCCAGGGAAGAATATGAGTGGCTTTGTGGAGAATAGTGAGTTGGCGAAGGTGTATGTCGCGCTTGTCGGTGATGCACTGAAGCACCTCCCTGGAGGGGAGAAGGCGGTGGAAGCCGTGAATGAAGAAGTGTGGGGACCAAAGGGGTATTTCTTCGGTACGGGGCTTGAGATCTCCTGGCGGGAGTTTATCGAAGATTATCTTGTTCCCTCGCTGAAGCGGTGCGGAGGGGAGGCGTGGGTGCCGGGGGAGGAGACGAAGGAGATGGACATGGAGGAGGTGGTGAATTTGATGGTGACTATTATTGGGAATGGGGACCATGCTGTTGCTTGGGGGCGGCATATTGCCCTTGGGCTGGGTGTGGCTATGAGGGTGCGTCCGACCAGGACGAAGAAGTATCTTGGTGTAGAGATTGGGACGGAGTTACCTGGTTTGGATGACGCTGTGAGGGCGACGCTGGCGGCTATGAAAGCTTAATGTACAGTTGATTTCAGCTTCTTCATTCTGACGGTTACTGAGGGAGATACTGGTCGATGCATCTGACGGGATGGAGGAACGGTAAGTACTGGTTGAAACTTGAAGACACACTCTAGCTTTAATCTGGTGTTGGCGAATGGATGCGGGAGTATTACTTTGATCGTACGAAGGCTTGGCCCCAAAGAAAGGGTCTTTCTTCGTGCAAAATACGTTGTCGGAATTTTCATTGCTCTGTGCCGGAACTGCAAGGCCTGGACCTATCGCATTAAAGGCCTCGGCTGCATCGTGCAAGGCCTTTGGAATGTAGGACGGCCTTAAAGACATATAGGAAGGTCTTTTCAGAATTGATAAAGGCTCTGAGGAACGTAAGGAGACATCTTTCGCACTAGCTAGGTGAGGGGGCCCTGCCTTTCACCACGAGCATTCATGCTTTCTATCACTACCTACCTAGGTACGTCACATACTTTTCTGGCGGCCACCTGACTCACTCTTGGCCTAACCTTGAACAAAAACCTTCAATAAATTCTGCTGCACACGACAATTTCTACTTCTCCAACGGTTCTCAGGTTTCTCTTTCTCCACATTCCAATCCAGAACCACGACTCGAGCCACCATGACTTCCGATCGCATCCTCAGCCTAGTGGCGGAAGCGGGCGCGACTGCCCGAGATGTGCCTCGCAAACGCGGGTTTACGTCCATTTGTCGTGCATCTTGCTCTTCCTTCTCACGTAGCTCCGACGATGAGCTCGTCGATATTCCCGAAGTCCTCAATTCACGGGAAACCTTAGAGTTCTGCGGGCTCACTGCCCGGACAGCTACCGTCGCCGCTGTGCCACCACGTTTGGAGAGAAGGACGATGCTTTTCAAGGGGGATGCCATGACCAAGCTAGTGTCAGTGTTCGAGAGTGACGGGTCTCTCCAGCTGAGGCATCTTTGGTCATCCAGCCCAACAGATTTCCACCACGATAGTCGTATATTGTTGTACTTCACGAAACATGCCGACGTTGCCGAGCTATACGCCAGATTTGCCATGCGTCGGGTCCCTCCTGAGGAGGGGGTGGTCCTTCAATTCGCCATCCCGTCGGATCTCCTCGAGGACCGCCGAGAGATCGTTGGCAGTGACTGGCAGCAACTGGTGTCTTGGTCTCGAGAACCGCCTAGTGATGATACCTTCTCAGTCCCTTCCCACCTCACTCAGTTCACGGACGCCCTGTACTAACTAGACGCATTTTCGGGATGGAGTGTGGAGGAAAGACATCACAGCACGTTTTTCAGACCAGGGATATTCAGAGGCAGCTCCGGGGCCGGTGTCGCGGCTGGGTATAGTTCCGGTCCATGCGTTATTCTAGGGATTTAGCCAAAAGGTTCTTAGGCTTTCCACCTCTTAAACAGCGAGATGTTTAGGGCGGTGCGAAAGACGTCTTCCTACTGTCATGACTGCCCGTGGTTTTAGTTATAGCAGGCCATATCCCATTCTGAAAATGAATACCTGTGTGCTGAAAGGGTTCCCTACATTCTGAAAAGACCTTCCTAGATTCTCAAAAGGCCTTCCTGAAATTCGAAGAGACCCTTCTACAGTCTAAAAGACTTTCTTGCATTCTTAAATGGCCTTTCCGATGTCCTTGCCACAACGCGCAATACGGCAAAGGCAGTGCAGATGCTTCTAGGGACGGCTGACTTACTATGTGTACCATCGAGCCGTTTTCCCTAACAGTGGAGGCAACGATGGTGTCTGATGTTGTTGCCGATAGGCTGGTGGGAAAAGCGTTTTTGACAATGGTCATGGTGTTTGTGGGGGTGCGTATGATCATGGTGATGGGTATCACAGGGGTGTTTCTGTCACGGACGAGGTATATGAAGCAGCTAACGGGGAAAGAGTTTGAGGAATGGAGGGGAGGTAGTCAACTAGATGGGGACGTCGATATGAAGAAGGGGTTGGATTTGAAGGGAGAGGGGCGGGTCTTGGTTACCCTCGAAAGGGAATGGGGGAGCGGTATTGCTGAGGAGGAAGACGGAGAGGGTTGAGTACCTAGGTGTGAAGACTCAGGGGGTGAATTTAAGAAACAAAAATGGCTGTCAATACTTCCCTAACCCACAACCTATCATCCGGTGTCGGGGAAGCTAGCCTGTAAAGTATTTGAGTTCTCTGACAGGCAGGCGAGGTGAGATAATAGCCCAGCGAGAACAGCCAATAACCGTATGGTCTTGACCTAATGGCGACTTGGTCATACCCTACCTTCCCATTCTGGATCCCGCGAGGGCCGAATCCAAATAGCCACAGCACAGGGATCGATTTAGCTCCAGGAAATCGGGCCTATGATGTTGCCCCTGAAAAGCCCCTGAAGTTGTCGCGACAGCCACGTTTGTGGAGCTGCGAGTTAATCTCTAGACCTGGGGAAATGTGCAAGAGATATAGGTCTGAGACAAATCGATGGCCAAGTCTTTGGAATCATCTCAACTACCGGACGGAAATTTGAGGCTTTGTGGTGAGTAATCGCCTTTCCGCGAGGGCCGTGTGTGGGTGAGGGGATATTTTGCCCCGACATTTTGCTTGGTCAGGGCGCATCCGCATTTCGGCGAATGGCATTAAGCGGGCTGCGGTACTGCGCCACAACCGTGAATTAGTGAGACGGCTGATGCCGGCTTGTCAAATGCTTATCCCATCGTTACAACGCATTTGAGGTAGCCATTTTGAGAGGTGATGGGGGCGTCTGGTCATACACACTGTTGATATAAATTCTGGCACTTGGCACCACCAACTCTGTTTTCCATTTCTTAGTATCATTGCATCATCAGCATCTCATACAGCATCTTCAGTTTTCTTCCTATTTCTCTTTATTCCTTTTCTTCTTTTCTTCTCTTTTTTCTTCGTTTTCATAACGTTCTCTAAATAACCAAACCAAAAACCCAACATGCATTTTACCACTTTCATCTTCTCTTCTCTCCTCGCCCTCGGCGTCAGCGCGGTCCCCACCCCAGATTCCGCGGCAACTACTACGGCCGTCTCGCCCATCGTCTTCGACATGCCCGCTGCAGTGCACCTTGAAACACGTGAGGTCACCGGTCTCATCCGTCTCTGCACCGACTTCGACGCCGGCGGCCGATGCGCCGATGTCACCATCCCCTCTGGCGCCATCACCACCAGCCCCCTTGCTCAGGGCTTCTCGGCCTTTGAGGTCGACGGTGGTCAGGTGTGCAACCTGCTCGGGGGCTGCCCTTCCTCTGCCAAGATTCTTAGCCCTGGTCTGGACTGCAACTTAAGCGACTCGTTCGGTGTGTTTACTGGCTGCGGCGTTATTGCCGGCGATGGCCATCAGATTATTCTCGATAGCCTTTCTGGGTGAGTCTCAACGTTGACGGTGTTGATGTTGGATGCGTGCTGACTTTCGTGCCTCAACAGGTTTGTCAACTTCAGGGGCCCGCTTAACGACAATCTGCGCTGCATCCAGTGCCAGACTTTCCAGTAAAGGGTCAATGACACGATGGGGGAAGGGGATGGATGATTGGTTCGCACATCTAGAAGAGGGGGCATGTCGTAAATACCTGTTCGGCCACTTGTTACATAGTTCAGCTTAGATACATCATAAAACACCACACTCGTTTACAAACACAAACCCAGATGTATCTATCAAGGAAGCCCCTCATAAACCTCCATCAACCTCCCCCAATCCAACCCCCCCAACCCCATCGCAGCATCCCACCCCTCCACCGTCCTGAATCCCTTCTCCTCGCCACACCCTGCACTCCACCCCTCCAACACATCCCCAAACACCTCCGGATGCTTATACAACACCGGATTCACAAACCCCACCGGCCCCTTCCCCATGGCCATCCTCTCATTATTCACCATGGATATCATCGCGCCCACAACCGGCGCCGAAGCCGAAGTCCCAAACACCCGCCGGAACTTCCCTGGGTGGCTCGAGTTGCTGGCCACGAGGTAGTCGCCTGCTAGGGCGGGCAGGCCGGGGACGCCGCGGCCAAGGGGATTGAATTGCCTGGAGAGGTTGGAGAGGTGCGAGATCTCGGAGAGAAGATATTGACTTGTGGCGAGGGACTGGTAGTCTGGGGCGGGGAAAATGGTCCTGAAGCCGCCGGTGAAACTGCTGTTGGTAGTGTGGCCTGTGGGACGGCGGTTGTAGATTGTTTCGCGGCTGGTGGTGGTGTGATTGTTGTTTCTGTTCTTGAAGGTGCCGCCTATGGCGGTGACCCAGGGGCAGGATGCGGGGAAGGAGATTTCAAAGGGATGGGAGTCAGGGGGATCAAGGGAATCAGGGCAGGAGGAGTGTCGTCCGGCGGTGTCTTCGTCGCCGGTGGAGGCGAGGATAGTGACGCCTTAGAGGTCGAGCTTGAGGTATTCGTAGCATTAGCGGTGGAGGTAGTCGGCAGGGAAGTCGGCCTCGGGCCAGGCGTACGAGATGGAGATGACCTTTGGGTGCGTGTAGGTGCCGCAGTCGAGGTGCTAATAGCCGTCGGGGGTGAGGGCGTTGGGGTATATCGGGTCGAGGGTTGGGTCGAGATAGGGACAGTAGTGGGCGTCGTAGGCAGCGAGCATGGTGTTGAGCGTGCCCCAGAGGTATGCATCACCAACTTGGATGTTGCTGACTTTCTGCGGCCAGACGAGGGACATAGCGTATTGGAAGTCGAGGTTAGGCTTCACGCTGAATATCTGGTCGTAGAAGTTGGGGTCGTAGTGTCCCCCTGCGATGCCTTGCATTTGGGGACGCTCGCCGACCATGTGGGGCTCGAGGTAGGTGAAGAAGTTGTCCATGTCCTGCGCAATCCAACTCATCCATGAGGGTTGGAAGACGCCAAACGTGTTGTTTGGGTGGATGGCGTGGTTCGCCTGGCGGGAAGGGATGTTGTACCACTCTCGAAGACATTGGGGCGTTGTGAACTGGCTGCAGTCTATGGCTTGCTGTCTCTTGGAGAGGCTGGGGAGTTGTACTTCGGCGAAGTCAATGCTGTTGAAAGGTTCCACTGGTTGCATCTCGCGGAATGGGAAGACGGTGGGAACAACAAAGTCGATGAGCGGCAGGATGTGGTCTGGCAGGTTGTACTCATTGCAAACGACCGTCGTCTCGCTTGTGTCTTTGTGCTTGTAAACAAAATACTCAGCGTCCAAGGGGGTTTCCAGCTGGCCCAATGTTGCATTAAAGTCAACTCGGCATTGACAAGGAGATAACCGAAGCCTCGATGCACCAACTCCGCCTTTTTGCTGAACCCAGAGAAGAATGGTCTTGATGTCTTGCGCTGGGAGTGAGAAAGCCGAGGTCACGGACTGTGCAGACCAGTACCTTCCAAACGACGGACTTTCTGGGTCAGCAAGGGCCAACAGCTTGCCGGAAGCATCTTCGACACCATCCTTTGCAAAAAGGATTTGCACGGGGACAATAGTAGTGGGATCAGCTCTGGATCCTCATACCCACTGGCTATGTTGGATTGAGGCTCGCTTGTGAACAGACGTAGCTGTTGTGGCTGCTGCGCAACAAAGTGATAAACACGCAACTAAGAGAATCCACGATGTACCACGCATGTTGAAGGTTAGGACAGCTGACACACTGGGAAAGACTTCTCTTGACAGAGCCGCTGAGGCGAAGAAGGGGGCGGCGAAGTAAAGTAACTGGGGGTTGCCCGTACATGCCCAGCATCTTGGCCCCCTTCTTGAGCCAATGGCGCTTCAAAGCCTGTTTCCAGTTGTCAACGCCAGGACGCACTCCGCCACGATAGGAGATCCTTAACGAGTGGTGAACTGTAGATCATCAACCTTTCTCCGGGTCGACAGGTAATTCCCGGATTGGCAGCAGAAGCAAGGTGGACAACCGGACAGTGGATCTGCCGGTGTCCTGGTTGGTGGCTAAGTGCGACCCAAGACACTATTTGCCAGAAGTACGGCACCATCACCAGAGGTCTATTATCCAACAATACAACTCTCGAAATATAGCCATAGCAGTTTCAGCTCTGTTGTGAGGCTGGGCGGGGCGGCAGGTCGGATGGTTTATGTTCCTTGCCAAGGGTCAGACAGTTGAGTTGATTAAGACAGAGAAAAAATTACTGCATCTGATGCAGGAAGGGAAAGTGTCCTTATATTGGCTTGGCAGTTGCCGGCAACAGGTATAACTACCTCCATGTTCTCATCGTGTTTACTACTGACGAGATCATCCCATCCAGCATCCAGCCTCTCAATATCCAAGAAACCCACCAAAGACTTGCAAAATGAAGACCTCTTTCATCATCACCTCCCTCCTGGCCGCTGTTGCCATGGCTGCCCCATTCTCCCTCGAGCCTCGCGTAAGTCAACCTGGTCCCCCCAAGCACCCAGTCCCACCGATATCTGACTGCAACTTTTCCAGACCGGCGATTGGGGCAAATGCCTTGCCAAGTGCATCCGTGGCTGCAAGGGGCCTCTTCCCATCGCCCTGGCCTGTGTTGCTATTTCGAGGGCGTCTGCGATGCCGCTGATGATGGCGGTGATGATTTCGTGGACTTTGGCGAGATCTTCCCCGAGGGTGCCAACTGAGCGGCTGTGTGGGCATACGAAGCATGGTGAATGCACGGGAGCGGGTTAGTGCGAGTTAGTCAAAGCTCATGATGTTACTATCGTAATCACTCAGGTTTCTACTGTTGACCCGCCTCCGGCTTCCGTCCCCAGACGACCTTTTGGCGGTAGTAGCCCTGCTTCCTGCCTGATCGGATCTCGCGGTGCAGCTGTTTGATGTACGCCAACACGTCCTCCCTCGTCCATCCAAGCGTAGTGGCCATAAACAGGATGTATCCCTCGGTATCATGCTCGATGACGAGTTTGGCCCACGTTCCAATCTCTTTCTGCTTCTCATTCCTGGGCCACGATCCAACGGGTGTCTTTCGAGACATTGTCAGCAAGAACATGTAACACAATACGAGCAGAGGGAAGTCTCTCACCCTCAAATTCTTCTCTCCAACCTCGACAAAACCAGCTTCACGCATCGCCGTCAGCTGCAGGTCATCGTTGACAATATTGAACGACCGGTTCATCTTCTTGCCCCCCTCGGTGAAGATGGCAGCCCACTGGCCCATGGCGTCAGTGCTCTTAATACTGCCATCGTCGCTCTGAATGATAGCGTCGGGCTCAAAGCTCTGCAAATATCCCCCAGGCTTCAGGGAGCGATACGCCTCCTTGAACAGCGCCGTCCAGTCCACAATACTGCCGAGCATCCACCGGATATGAATAAAGTCAAACGAATCGTCCGGAAACGTCCACGGCTTGGTGCAGTCATCAATCTCAAACGTCACATTAGGTTGCACCCAGGTTGGCTGGATCGGCGAGATATCCGTGCCGATGACGGTTGCTCCGGGGAACTCGTCGGCGAAATCCATCGCCCAAATGCCGGTCCCGCATCCGACATCCAGCACCTTTTCGATCTTCTTCCCCTCGAGCGGGGCGGCGTACAGCTTCCCGTCGAGTATGAGGGTAAGGGTGTGGTGCAGGATGTCCATTGCTTCGCTTTGCTTCTGGTCGTTGGTGGCCCAGTACTGCGCGCCGCTGCCTTCGCTGTGGTAGGTTCGGCCGTAGAGGGTGCGGTATTGTAGGATGCTTGAGGCAATTGAGGATGCGTCGGTTGAGGCCGTATCGCCGTCGCCATCATCGGCGGTGGCGCTGGACGCCCAGTGCGTTGCGGGGAGGATGGTCGACATCTTAGAACGTGAAGGTCTGAAGAGCGATATAACTACGTGCCGATGAAAGGTGCGGGATGCAGGAGGGCGCACCTCCTGAATTTAAATCACTCGACGCCTGGTCAGTAATACTCCTCCATGCATCGAACGAACAAGGACTTTGGGGATCTTTGCTGTTGGTGGTGCCATCCTGCCAAGGTTCTGATGCCGGAACCCTGGTTGTGGCCCAATGAGATTTCGCTTCACACAAAAAACGAACGCATTGCAGCGAGACGATGCGGATGCGTCGAAAACAAGTATAGCGCGGGCCCTCCCGAAGCCCGCGGGAGCGGCCTGCATTGCAGACCACCAATAGGCTGCATGTCGGTGCACAGCGGCTGCATGCCGGTGCACCAGCGGCCACATGCGAGCCAATGCGTCCAGTCTGTTGATGCAAAGCATGCCGAACCGGGGATAATCATCCATCACCGTAAACAATGATGGTATTGGCGATTTTGTGGGTTGTTAGGACTCGTATTTAGCTCCCAAGGCAGCTCTGTTACCAAGACATATCCACCATTAGAAATTTGTTTCTTTCATCTGGGACATTCCTGGGGAACTTCGATGCCCCCACGAGTAACAGAATGATTTCTTGAATACCTTGAACAACTTCCGACATGTCACCGGCGGCGTCTTAAGCCGTTTGAGGACCGCCGCAGCTCTCTGGTCAGCCATTCCACTTCCGGTTTGTTGCGTGTGGCCTGGTCTATACGGCTTCACTGTTGCACAACTGCATCGTCCCACCACCAATCCCGATTGAGCCCGTCTCCACGGTCTCGCTGTTGTACGCACTCGTGCAGTTGATGCAAGCAAGGAGGTGGCCCGACCGTTTGTACGCCGGCTTGAATCAGGCCGGGGAGATCGTAAAAAGCGGTCCAGGAAGAATAAATGACGGAGATGTTGAATGGGCGCCAGCCGCCGTGTCCCGTGCCAGCTCCTGGCCCGAGGATCATGATTGCGATGTGCTTTCACACCAAAGTACTGATGCATCTCCAGCGTGTCGACATTGATGAGGCGCATTGTGAGCTGCCAGCCCAGTTGAGGGGGCTGTTAATGACAATTTGCGGTGCGCAGAGTCCCCAATCCAATCATCCAAAAATATTTTCCGACGAGACGCTGTACCACAGGGAGGTGCGAAGCCTCAGGCACCAACCAGGATTGAGCATTGAACATGGATCCTTCCAACCACCTATCTTTCAATCCTTGGACCTGCATCCACCTTTTACTGGCACTAATTAACTTGAGCTTTTCCACCACATCACACGTCGCAACCGCGTCTCAACCTCCACCTTTCTGCTG
>Ga0247758_1001139_pt1 | contig 21413 bp, 16 predicted proteins | sample UWRJL156409C4_FD_180950 | JGI IMG/M metagenome (GOLD analysis project Ga0247758, IMG submission 180950) | Plant litter microbial communities from Arlington Agricultural Research Station in Wisconsin, United States - UWRJ-L156-409C-4 | ecosystem: Environmental > Terrestrial > Plant litter >...
CCAGGTGGTGGTCGCGCTCGCTCCAGTCCATGCACGCCCGGCTGAGCGGGCGGGGCTGGGCGCGCAGGGCCCCGACGTCGAGGCCCAGCTCGGCGAAGGCGCGCTCGCCCGCGGGGGTGGTGACGAAGTCCTCCGCGGTGCGCTCCAGGTACCCGCGGGCCACGAGCTGCTCGCTGATCGCCACGCCGAGGCGGCCGGCCAGGTGGTCGTAGCAGAGGCGTCCGCGCCGGAGCATCTGGCCCTCGTTGGCGGTGCGCAGCGAGCGGACGACGGCGGGCGGCGCGAGCAGGATGAGGATCTCCAGGGCGTCGGCCACCGCCTGGCTGCTGAGGCGGTAGAGGCGCTGGCGCCCCTGCGGCTCGACGGCAAGCAGGCCCCCCTCGGTCAGCTTGCGCAGGTGCGAGCTGGCGAGCGGGCGGGACACGCCGGCCCGGTCGGCGAGCGCGGACGCGGACGTGAGGCCCCCGTTGAGGAGCGTGAGGAGAATGGTGGCTCGGGTGCGGTCCGCGAGGAGGGCCCCGATGACGGCCAGGTCGGCTTCGCCGGTCATGTCAGACACCGTAATTCCGATCTAGTTAAACGCTGATTGAATAGTCCCTACTTTCCCTACTTGTTTAAACGCTACCAATCTGATCGATTTAGTCGGATATAGAGAATCCGGAAACGGCAGGTGTTCAGAGGCGCCCTCCGCGCCCTGCCACCCCCACCCCGTCGAGGCGTACATCACGTCCGCTGGGCGGACGTGATGTACGCCTCGACGGCCCTGGGGCCGGGACCGCGCGGCGCGGTGGGGGTCATGCGATACGGACGCAGCCCGCCCTGCGCCTGCTCTACCGTGCGAGCCATGCGCGTCCGCCCGCTCGCCTCCCCCGCTCGGCTCGTGCTCGCCCTGGCGCTCCTCGCGGGCGCGCTCGCGACGATGCCCGCCGCCGCCGGCGCGGCCACCGTGCTGGACGGCCGCGCGCTCAGCGGACCCGATCGCCCCCTCCCCTGCGTCCCGGTCGTCGTCTACCGCGCGACGCCCGGCGCCAAGCGGCCCGCCGCCGTCGGCCGGACGACCACGGCCCGCGACGGCACGTTCCGCGTGCGACTGCGCGGCACCGCCGTCCGCGGATCGGTCACGTACGTCGTCGCCGGCCGGGGCGCCGCTCGGCTGGCCGCCGTGCTCTCCCCCGCGCGCACGCCAGACCGGGTCGTCGTCAACGAGCTGACCACCGTCGCGGCCGGCTACGCGCTCGCCCAGTTCACCGGCGTCGGCGGCGTGGCGGGCAAGGCGCCCGGGCTGGCCAACGCGGCCACGATGGCGGCCAACCTGGCCGACGCCCGCACCGGCCGCGCCTCCCGGGTGCTGACCAGCGCCCCGAACGGCCGCCAGACCGAGACCGAGCGCACCGTGCACTCCCTCGCCAACCTCGTGACCGGCTGCGTCCGCTCGGCGCGCCGCTGCACGACCCTGCTGCGGCTGGCCGCGCCGCCCCGCGGCCGCCCGCCCCGCACGGCGTTCGAGGCCGTCGCCGCCATCGCCCGCAACCCGTGGCAGCACGTCGGCGCCCTGTTCGCCCAGGCCCGCTCCGCCCCCCGCGTCTACCGGCCGTCGCTGACGAGCAGGGAGCAGCCGGACGCGTGGACGGTCGCCCTGCGCTTCGCCGGGGACGGCAAGACGATGAGCGGCCCCGGCAACTTCGCGATCGACGCCCAGGGCAACCTCTGGGTGCTCAACAACTACGTCTACAGCCCCGACCGCACACAGTCCGTCTGCGGCAGCGATCTGCTGCTGAAGTTCACGCCCGACGGACGGTACGCGCCCGGCTCGCCCTACTCGGGCGGGGGCGTGAGCGGCGCGGGCTACGGGATCACGTTCGACCCGGACGGCGACCTGTGGCTGGGCAACTACGGCTTCGCCACCCCCGGCTGCACCACGGAGCCGGCGCACGACAGCGTCTCGAAGTTCTCCCCGAGCGGCCGGGCGCTCTCGCCCCCGGCCGGCTTCACCCAGGGCGGGATCAGCTGGCCGCAGGGGACGGTGTCGGACAGACAGGGAAACATCTGGATCGCCAACTGCGGCAACGACACCGTCACGCGGTTCCCCGGCGGCGACCCCCGGGCCGCCCAGAGCATCGGCGACCTGGGCATCCACCAGCCCTTCGACGTCGCGGTCGACGGGAAGGGCCAGGCGTACGTCACCGGCGTGGGCAGCAGCACGGTCGCCGCGCTCGGCGCCAACGGGAAGCCCCGTGCCGGCTCCCCGATCACCGGCGGCGGCCTCAACCATCCGATGGGCGTCGCGGTCGACAGCACCGGCCACCTGTGGGTGGCCAACTCCGGCCTCCTGGAGCTGCCGTGTCCCGACGCGCAGCCGTCGTTCGCCACGCGCGGCGGCTCGCTCACGCTCCTGGGTCAGGACGGCCGACCCGCCCGCCCGACGGCGTTCACGGGCGGCGGTCTGACCATCCCGTGGGGGATCACGGTCGACGGCGACGACAACGTGTGGATCGCCAACTTCGGCCGGCAGCGCCTGTCGCAGTTCTGCGGCACGCGCCCCGCGGCCTGCCCGCCGGGCAAGCGCACCGGCTCCCCCATCTCCCCCGCAAGCGGCTACGGCTTCGACGGCCTCGTCCGCAACACCGGCGTGGCGATCGACCCCTCCGGCAACGTGTGGCTGGCCAACAACTGGAAGACCATCCCGCTGCAGGCCAACCCGGGCGGATACCAGATCGTTGCCTACGTCGGAGCGGCCAGCCCGCTGCGGACCCCGCTCATCGGCCCGCCCCAACGACCCTGACTCCGAGTCGGGTGGCTCGACGCCGGGCCCGTTTCGTCTAGCCTGACCAGACGTCCGCCCGGCCCCCGTCCGAAGGAAGCCATGTCCCCCGCCCGGTTCGTCGTCCTGTCCAGCCTGCTGGCCCTGGTGGCCCTCACGATCCCCGCCGGGGCCTCGGCCACCGTGCGCCTGGCCCCGGCCGGCACCGCCGCCACGGGCGGCACGCCCGGCCCGGTCGTCACCGCCGACTTCAACAGCGACGGCGTGATCGACGTCGCGACGGCGGAGGCCGGCGCCGACACGGTCGCCGTCCTCCTCAACGCCACGCCCCAGAGCGCACCGGCCGCCGGCTTCTCACCCCGGGCGTCGTTCGCCGTCGGCCAGGAGCCGGTCGACCTGCTCGCCGTCGACGTGGACGGGGACGGCCTGCCGGACCTCGTCACGGCCAACCGCCAGGACGACACGGTCAGCGTGCTGCTGAACACGACCGCCCCGGGTGCGGCGGTCCCGACGTTCGACGCCGCGCAGGACTACCCCACGGGCGGCGCCGCCCCGGCGTCGATCACGGCGTTCTCCTACACCGGCGTCAACGACCTCATGGTCGCCAACTCCGGGGAGACGACCGACTCCATCCAGCTCCTCACCAACCTCGGCGGGGGCTACGACACCCCGCAGCCGTTCGCCGACGCGCCCAACCCCGTCGACGTGGAGACCGGCAGCCTCGGCGGCGGCGGGCTCCTCGGCACGATCCCCATCGTGGTGACCGCCAACCAGGACGGGACGATCGACGTGCTGGGCAGCTGCGGCTGCTCCGGCTCGGGGACCATCACCCCGTCCGGCCCCGCGGCCGCCGTCGCCCTCGCCGACGTGGACGGCGACGACAACCTCGACATCGTCGCCACGCTCGCGTCCTCCGGGAGCGTCGCGGTGTACCGGGGCAACGGCATCGGGAGCTTCCAGCCGCAGCGCACGTACGCCCTGGGCGGGTCCGGGCCGGTCGGCCCGGTGGCGCTGGGCCGCCTCGACGGCGACGGCGCGGTCGACGTGCTCGCCCCGCGCCCCGCCGACGACGCCGTCGTCCCGCTGATCAACTCCGGGACCGGCACGCTGAGCCCGCTGGCCGCGGCGGGAGCCGGGGACGGGCCGGGGAACGTCGCGATCGCCGACCTCAACGACGACGGCGCCCGCGACGCCGTCGTGACCGACGGCCCGGCCGCACCCTCTCCTTCCTGTTCAACGCACCGACCACCCAGGCGCTGGGCGTGGGCTTCGGCACGGTCACCACGGGGACGGCCGGCGGCACGCTCCCCGTCGTCTTCAGCAACACCGGGGCCGCGCCGCTCACCGTCCCCGCCGGCGCCTTCGCGATCACGGGCGTCGCCGCCCCCGACTTCACCGTGACGGCCGACACGTGCAGCGCGAGCACCGTGCCCGCCGGGGGGAGCTGCAGCGCGCTGGTCTCGTTCGTTCCCGGCGCCGACGGCGTGCGCAGCGCCACGCTGGAGCTGAGCACCGGCAACGATGGGACGATCGCCGCGCCGCTCACCGGCACCGGCGTCGCGGCGAGCACCGGTGGACCGGGCCCGGCCGGACCGAGCGGACCGCAGGGCGCGACCGGCCCGGGCGGACCCGGCGGCACGACCGGCCCGGCAGGCCCCACCGGCCCCCAGGGCAAGGCCGGCCCGCCCGGCCGCAGCGTCGTCACCCAGATGCCCAGGACGTGCACGCTCGTGCGCGGCACGCGGTACGTCCACTGCACGGTCTCGGTGCGACCCCGCAGCGGCTGCCGCATGCAGGGCACGCTGCTGCGCGGCAGCCGTGTCGCGGCGACCACCCCGTCGCTGACCTGCAACCGCGAACGCGTCGGGCTGCGCTGGAGCGGCCGCCGCGCACCGGCCCGCGGCACCTACACGCTGGTCATCACCACGAAGGACCGCGGGAAGGCCCCGATCTCCACGGCGCGGACGGTGCGGCTGAAGTAACGCGTCGGCCAGCGCCGGGCGACGGCCCTACGGCTTGGTCTTCTTCAGCACCAGCGTGCCGTCGGGCAGCTGGTAGACCTCGCCCACCGACTGGCCCTGCCCCGTCGCGGTCTGCTTGGACCGCGGCGTGGTGAGGGTCTTCTGCGTCGCCGCCGCATTCTTCTGTGCCTTGTCCGCGTTCTTGGCGCCCAATGCCAGACCGGCGATGAGGAAGGCGACGGCGAGCACGATGCCCACGTCGAACAGGTTGACCAGACCGTCGAGCGGATCGCCCGCGCTGTCGTCGAGCTGCCCGTGCCTCCCCAGGCCGACGCGGCTCATTTGACGTCGCCCCCGACCGTCGTCTCCATCCGCTGGTGCGGCGTCGGGTGGGCCTGGCGCGCCGCGACCGCCCGCTCGAGCGAGGCGAGGTCCTCCGTGTAGTTGCGGGTGCGGATCAGCGTCAGGACGTACGCCCCGGTGCCGACGAGGATGCCGACCACGGTGGCCGCGAACGCCGTCTTCAGATCGCCGGCGAGCTGCTTGTAGTCCCCGTCGCCCAGGGCGCTCAGTCCCGGGGCCAGCGGGATCAGCGTGCCCATCAGCCCGAGGGCCGGCCCGGCCCGCACGAGCATCCGGGTGCGATCGAGCTTGCGCTGGATCCGCAGCTCGAACTTGGCCAGCGCGTTCTCGACCGCGTCCTCCCGGGGCGACTGCACGGCGGCAGCGAGATCGAGCACGGTCCGCTCGGTCAGCGGGCTCGGGGTCCCGTGGGCCACGATCGCGGCGTCGAAGGGGTAGGCCATCGCCCGCCCCGCCGTCTCCTCCACCGGCCGGGCGCTGGGCCGCACCCGCCGCCAGCCCTCCATCACCAGGCCGCCGGTCTCGAACGCGAGCACGGCGAGCAGGATCACCGCCAGCACGTGCACGGGGATCTCCAGCAGCCCGGCGAGCCCGGACAGCGCGTCGCTGGTCGGGTCCGAGGCGGCGAGCGGCGAGACGAAGGTGACGGAGGACATGGCAGCTGGTCCCTAGGAGATGACCTTGCCCTGCAGGTGCCAGTAGCCGGTGAACCCGTTGAACGGCCCGCCGACGATCAGGCTGTACCAGGTGATCTCGTACGCCTTCGTCTTCGGGTCGTACGTGCCGGTCACCGGCTTGCTGAACCCGGGGAGCGTCCCGTTGGGCTTGGGCGAACCCTGGTTGAAGTAGATGGAGTTCCAGCCCGCGGTCCACGCCCGGGTGTCGCCCGTCAGCTTCTTGCCGGTCGCGAACAGGCGCGGCACCGTGTCCTTGCTCCCGGTCTGCGCGTCGATGGCCGCGGTGGAGATCGAGAAGTCGATGCCCGCGAACGTCTCGGGCAGGACGATCCGCTTGGCCAGCGCGAACCCGTTGGGCGCGAACGCGGGCGTCGGCGGGTTCTGGAACGCACCGAGCTTCAGGCCCTTGTCGGTGCCCGTGCGGAACAGCGTGTACGACTTGTCCGCCGCGCGGGAGTCGTTGTTGAGGAAGAACTTGTCGGTGCCGCCCGGCAGGATCATCCGGAAGTACGAGCCCGTGTACTTGGCCCGGGTCTTCTTCTGCTGGGCCTTCGTCGCGGTCTTGCCGGGGCTGATGCCCAGCGTGCCCTTCAGCTCGACCTTCTTGGCCGCCAGCGCACTGCCGCCGCCGAGGGCGAGCACGGCGGCGAGAGCAAGAGCGGGTGGGGCGAGGATCCGGCGGGTGCGTCGTGAGGGGGACATCGTGGTGCTCCTGGCTATCGGGGATTCGAGGAGGAAGAGGACATGGCCTGCCACGCGCCGAGGGGGTCGGCGGCGGGAGACGGGGCGCGGCTGACGGGGACGGCGGGCCACCCGGCCGGGGGGGCGGGCACGGGCATGGCCGCCGGGGCCGGGGCCGGCGCGGCCGGCGCGGTGGGCGCAGACGCGGGGGCGGCGGCCGGGCGGCGGCGGCGCGCCGCGCGGAAGGTGCTGATCAGGACGACGAGGACGGCGAGCAGGCCGGGCACGACGAACAGCCAGGGGAAGACCGTGAACGAGGGCAGCGCGGCGACGGCCTGGAAGCGGGCGACGTTGTCGCTCATCACGCCGATGACCGGGGTGAGGCCGTTGAGGATCGGGATCCACCGCGCGACCAGCGTCCGCACGGCGGGGAAGCGCTCGTCGATCTGGGCGTCCGTCAGCCCGTGCTTCTGCAGTGCGGGCACGAGCTCGCCGGCCAGCGCGCCCTGGGCGATCGCCACCTGGCCGAAACCGTTCTGGACGCGCACCACCGCGCCCCGCTGCTCGATCGGCCGGAAGGCCTCGACCAGCGCGGCGCCCTGCGGCGCACGGTCCCACAGCGAGAAGGCCGACGGCGCCAGCAGCAGGCCCAGGCCCACCGCCAGGGCACCCCAGCGGGCCAGCCGCCAGGTGCGCGGGAAGGCCAGCGCGACGGCGCCGAGGAGGAGGAGCAGCGCACCGGGTACGACGAAGAACCACGGGAACAGGCCGAACCGCGGGAGCGCGGCGAGCGCCTCGAAGCCCTGGCGGTGAGCGGCGATCGGCTCGACCACCCCGCGCAGGCCGCGGTACGTGGTCGGCCACGTCTCGCGGAAGCCGGCGAGCATGGGGCCGTCCTTGACGAACCGCCGCTGGGCGGCCGCCGGCTCCAGGCGCGGGTAGAGCGTGGCGGGCCCGCGGGTCCCCGCCTCGACGATCCCGCCGTTGAGCTGGCGCAGGTCGCGCTCGTAGCCGGTGACCTTCGCCGCCGTCATGTGCGGCGCGAACGCGGCGATCATCGCCTCGCCCTTGGGCGCCCGCTCCCACATGCCGGTGGCGAACGGCACCGCGATCAGCGCGAGGCCGACGGTGGCGGTGGCGAACGGGGCGAGGGCGCCTCGCGCGCGGGCCCGCGCGACGAACGCCACGGTCGCCGTGAGCGCGACCTGCGTGCGCGGTCGCTCGTCCGCCCGGGGGTGCCGTGCGGCCAGCCATCCCCCCACCGCGGCCAGGACCAGGAGCAGGACGCCCAGACCGATGGTCGCCTTCGTCTGGTCGGTCATGCCGCCCGGGTCCTGACCGGCGCGGGTGGCCAGCTTCGGGGCCGACGTCGCGCCGACCACCTCCCCCGTCACCGTGTCGCCGCCGTCGCCCTCCGCGGGCCCCGCGGCCTTCTTCTTCTTGCCGCCCGAGCTCGTCGGCTTGCCCGCACGATCCTCCGTGCCCTTCTCGGCCGTCCCCTGCTGTCCCGTCGTCGCCTGCTGGAACGCGCCGGAGTCCTCGGTGTTGTCGGCCGTCGTGTCGCTGACCCCGACGTCGCCGGTGCCCGTGCTGACGTGCTTGGATCGTTTCTTCGGCTTGGCCTTCTCCCCGGCGTCGTCCTTCTTGCCGGCGTCCTTCCTGGGCGGGCCGGACGTCGTTGCCGCCACCTGGTCGAGGGGGAACACGGAGCCGTTGAACGCCGCGAACGCCTGGGCCGTCTCGGTCACCGAGGGCGCGAAGCTGGTGTCGTAGAGGGAGCCGTTGGAGGACAGGCCGCCGGTGGTCTGCTGCTGGTACTGGGTGAGGCCCTGCCGGATCGTCTTGCCGGTGGGCGTCTCGAACGAGCTCAGGCCCAGCGCGGCCAGGGCCTGGATCGTGAACGCGGTGGCGCCCACCTCGCCGCCGGCCGACGCCGGGTCGGTGCGGATCGACCGCATCACCGCGCCGTCGTTGGCCTGCGCGTTGTGCAGGTAGTCGACGCCCGCCGCGACCACGTCGTCGTCGGCGCCGGCCACGCCCGACTTGGCCAGCGCCTGGAGCACGAGGGCGGTCGACGCGCTGTCGGACGAGCCCCAGCCCCCGTCGCTCTTGGCCGACGAGCGGAGCACCTGGGCCGCCGACTTCGCGGTCTGCTCGTCCCCCACCGCCAGCAGGCCCAGGACGGCGAGCGCCGCCCCGCCCGGGGCGGAACGGACGGTCGATTCGGTGAGCCGGTCCTTCAGCTTCCCCGCGGGGTTGCCGTAGCGCGACGATCCGGAGCCCGTTGCGGCCTGGACCAGCGCGAGGACGCCGAGCTGCCCGACCGTCGTGTACGAGCCACGGTGCTCGCGCAGGTAGTCGTCCAGGCTGTCGCCGCCCTTGTTGAATTCGTCCAGCGGGTGCTTGCCGCCCGAGAGCAGCGCGACGGCCACCCACAGCGACGCCTCGGGGCTCGAGGGCCCGCCCCGCTTGGCCCCGAACCCGCCGTCGTCGTTCTGCGCGTCCTCGAGGAACCCGGCGGCGGCCGACGCGTTGCCCTTGGCCTGGGCCAGCGGGGGCCGCGGACCGCTCAACCCGACCGCGAGGGCCATGAACACGAGCAGCGCGAGCAGCGTCGTCCCGCGCGGGCGCGCGGGCGGGCCCTGCCGGCCCGGCGCCGAGCTCACGACCCGGGGACGACGGGCGCCGGCTTGGGCCGGTGGGCCCAGATGTCGTTGCAGCTCTCGCACACCTCGGGCGGGATCACGCCCAGGCGCATGAGGCCGGCGAACGCGTGGCATCCCAGGCAGACGCCGAACACCGACTCCAGCGTGGCCGCGAAGGTCAGCGCCCCCAGCACGACGTAGCCCGCCGTCTCGGCGTCGAAGACGAAGAAGAGGAGCGCGGCGGCGACGGAGAACACCAGTCCGATGAGCTGGGCGAAGCGCTTCGGCGGCCCGGCCACGGGCTTGGGCTTCAGCGACAGGCGCGGGACGATCACCCGGCTCGCGAGCAGGGCGAGGGGGCTGAGGCGGGGGCCGGCGAGCACGCGCAGGAGGAACCCGGCGGCGAGCACGATCGACAGCCAGGGCAGCTGCGCGGCGATCGCGACGACCGCGACGACCACCACTCCGCCGGCGGTCACCCGTGCGACGACCTCGTTGACCGGGTTCGGGTACGAGAAGAACGCTTGCTTCGGAGACGCCATCGTTCGAAAAACATTACCACAAAGTCGATGGACTTTGATCGGATTCAGGATATGCTGGGCGTCCATGGACGATCCGACGCAGCTGCTTCCCGAACCGGCGTCTCCGGACCCGGCGATGCCCGGCCGGAAACGCAAGCCCTCCTCCCCCCACGAGCAGCAGCTCCCGTCGGGGCGCCACGGCCTCCCCCGGGACGTCGTGGTCGCCAACCAGCGCGAGCGCATCGTCGGGGCGATCGCCGAGACGGTCACCAAGTTCGGGTTCGCCGCCAGCTCGGTGGAGCGCATCGCCTCCCGGGCCGGCGTGTCGCGCCGCACGTTCTACGAGCAGTTCTCCGGCAAGGAGGACGCCTACCTGCAGACCTTCGACCGGGCCGCCGGCCGGCTGCTGGCCGCCGTGACCGCCGCGGCCGGGCACGGCGACGGCGTCGAGGACCGCCTGCGCCGATGTCTGTGCTCCTTCCTGACCGGCCTGGCCTCGGAGCCGGTGCTCGCGCACATGTGCGTCGTCGACGTGCTCACCGCGGGCCCGGAGGCGATCGCGCTGCGCGACCGCTACCAGCGCTCGTTCGCCGACCTGCTCGAGGAGATCGCCGGCGACCCGGACGGCCGGCCGCTCCCCCCACTCGCCGCCGAGGGCCTCGTCGGCGCCATCTACGACCTGGCCTACAAGCGGATCGCCCAGGACCACGCCGACGAGCTCCCGGACCTCCTCGAAGACCTGTTCAGCTTCTCCCGCTCCGTCCTCCTCCCCGCAAGCCCTCCCACCGTCTGAGGCACACGATGCGAAACCCCACGTACCAGGACCCCTCCACCCTCGCCGCCTACCAGCGCTCGCTGGACCGCGTCTTCGGGCAGAGCCGCGAGCTCCTCGCCGCCGCCCCGACCTGGCAGGCCGGGCTCTACCACTCGGTGCGCGCGTGCTACGGCGAGATGCGCGCCCATCCCGACGCGCTGCACCTGCACTTCGTGGCCACCGCGCGCGACGCCGGCGTGCAGGCGATCCGCACCCGTCACCGCGACCGGCTGATCGTCCTGCTCGAGGAGACGCGCGCCGACGCGCCGCCCGCGCTGCACGCCGAGCTGATGCTGAGCATGATCCACACGACGCTGCGCCGGCAGATCGTGGAGCACGAGGCGCCGCTCGACGAGGACGACGCGGAGCAGACTTTCGCCCGGCTGCTCTTCCACTACGAGGCCCCGCAGGCCGCCTAACCGCCTAACCGCCAGGGTCGTCCTCGGCGGTCGCGGCGGCCGCCTCCGCGGCCATCGCCCGGACCAGCGGCGACTGGTAGATCGTGCGGACCACGTCACCGTCGAGCCAGGCGGTGAGCTGCTCGGCCGCAGCGGTCAGCGGCCGCCGCGCCGCCCGCGGCAGGATCCCGGCGGGGACGACGACCACCGCGCCGTCCTCCCGCTGGGTCCACCCGCCGACGATCCGGCCGTCCCACCACGCGGTCGGGCCGGCGTTGCCGTTGCGGTCGACGATCGCCGCCGCGTGCTCGCCCAGGTAGAAGCCGCGCTCCTTCCACCCCATCGTGGTCGGGTCGAGCGCGGGGAGCAGCGCCGCCCACGGTGCGGATGCGGGCACTTCCTCGGTGTCCTCGGGGTGCAACCACGCCGGGCTCCCGTCCTCGAGCGCGACCGGCACCGCCCCGACGTCGGCCAGCGCGCGGCGCACCGCGCCCTTCGTCGCCCCCAGCCACCACACGACGTCGGCCTCGGTGCCCGGACCGAAGCGCGCGAGCCAACGGGCGACGAGCTCCGCATAGCCCGCCCGCTCGTCGAGGGGCTCCGGCGACGTGGAGAGCCAGTCCTCGGTGGCCGTCCAGAACGGGCGGGAGACCTTCCACCCGGCGTCGTTGCGCCCGCGGACCACCGTGCCCTGGGCGGCCGCGGTGGCCACGACGCGCGAGGCGACCGGGACCTCCGCTTCCCACCGCTTGCCCGGCGAGAGGACCAGGCGCCGGCCGAGCTCCGGCACCGCGGCGCGCAACTGCGCCGTGGTCATGGGCTGCTCGCGGATCTGAGCGAGCGCCTGCGCGCACACGTCATCCACCCACGCGACCCCGTCGCCGTCGTCGGCGATGCCGTTGGCCTCCACCTCCTTGGCCAGCCGGGCCGCGAGCTGCGCCGCCACCCGAGCCGACGCGCTCCCGAGCACCGCGGGCAGGAGGTCGCGTGGGAAGACGAAGGCCGTCCGCCGCATCGCCAGCTGCCGCACGATCGTGCGGTCCTCGTAGAGGGCGCGGTCCATCTCCGCGTGGGGCGCGCCCGTGCGCGCGAACGCGGAGAGGTACGCGTTCGCGGGCTCCGTGGCGTGCAGGCACACGACCGCCGCAGCGGCCTCCTCCACGGAAGCCGCCGGGGCGGCCAGCGCGTGCCGGGCGCCGAGCCGCGCGCGCCGTTCGTCATCGGTGATCACCCGCATCGCGTCATCGTGGCCGATGGCGCGGCGGCGCGGGCGGGCGGGCTCAGTCGCGCGGGGCGTACCGGCCGTGGAGCATCAGCGGGTTGCCGTCGGGATCAGCGAAGAACGCCATGTGGCAGACGCCCGTGTCGACGGTCGGGCCGAAGAACGTCACGCCCTTGCCCTCCAGCTCGGTGCGCAGGGCCTCGACCTCGTCGGTGTGCAGCGCGATCGCGTTGGTGTTGGCCGCGAAGTCGCGGCCGGCGGAGGTCGGGTCCCAGACGGCGAGCGTCGTGCCGCCGAGGTCGAACTCCGAGAACGGCTTGTCGACGGTGTGCGCGGACTCCGTCAGACCGAGCGTGTCGCGGTAGAACGTCGTGGAACGCTCGGCGTCCTGGGTCGGCAGGGGGATGAAGTCGATGCGGGTGATGGTGGGCATGGCCGCGAGGCTACGGGGCATTGCGGTCACAGGGTGGCCGCAATGGCCCGGTTCCCGTCGAGGCGTACATCGCGACCGGTCAGCGATCGTGATGTACGGCTCGACCGGCGGCACGCAGCACGCGGCCCGCGGATGTGTCCGCCGCACTAGGCTGCGCGCCATGAACCCGCTCCTCGTGCTGGCCGTCGTGCTCGGGGCCACCGCGATCGCCATCGGGATCCTCGTCCTGCTCCGCCGCCGGCAGCCCGAGGGCTGGTGGGTGGATCCCGGCCGGGCCGGCGGCGTGCTCGGGGCGGCGCGCAGCCCGTTCGCGGTGATCCTCGCGTTCGTGATCCTCGTCGCGTTCCAGGGCTTCAACGACGCGAAGCTCGGTGCCCAGCAGGAGGCGTCGGCCACCCGCACGCTGTACAAGACCGCGGCGCTGTTCTCACCGGCGATCCGCGACCAGCTGCACGCCAACCTCCTCTGCTATGCCCGGGCCGTGGTCTCCGCCGACTGGCCGGCCATGGCCCGCGGCGGATCGGCCATCCGCGTCGACGAGCTCGCGAGCACCATCGAGGACACGATCCACGACATCCACACCAGCGACGGTGTCCAGCTGAGCGGCGTGAGCGACATCTTCGCCGAGGCCAACGCCCGTGAGCGGGGCCGCGACAGCCGGCTGGCCGAGGCCGACGGGCGGGTCCCCTCCCCGGTGTGGATCGTGATCCTGCTCGGCGGCGCGGGGGTCCTGGCCTACGTGCTGCTGTTCGCCGACCCGCGCGAGCGCTTCGTCAGCCAGGCCGTGATGGTCGGGTCGGTGACCACGATCATCGTCGGCGGCCTGCTCCTCGTGTACATCCTCTCCCACCCCTACCGGGGCGAGGCCGGCAGCATCGAGCCGACCGCGATGCGCCACACGATCGACCTCATCGAGCACGACCCGGCGTTCGCCGAGGGCGGCTTCCCGCACGCCTGCGACGCGCGGGGGCGGCCGCTGTAGGCCGCTGGCCCGCCTTCGCCCGCCCAGCCGTACATCACGCCCCGTCAGCGGACGTGATGTACGACTCGATCGGGCGGGAGCCCTCCGGCGCTACCTGACGACCTTGAAGGCCTTGGCGCCGGTGCGGTCGTCGGTGACGCCGTACGCCTTGACCGTCCTGGTGCCCTTGACCTTCCCGACCGCGAAGGCCCGGGTGACGGTCCCCTTGCTCGACGCCGTCACGACGGCGATCTGCTCGCCCCGGTAGACGAGGCGGACCCGCTCGCGAGCGGCGAGCCCCGACACCGACACCCGCTGCTTGCCGCCCTTGCCGACCTTGGCCTTGGTCACCTTCACCGTGAGCTTCCGGGCCGCCACGACCTGCAGGCTGGCCGCCCCGGACCGGTCGTCGACCGACCCGAGGACCCGGACGGACACCGTGCCCTCCGGCAACGCGGTCGGGACGACCACGGTCCTCGACAGCGGCCCGGACGCGGGCGCCACGCCGGTGCCGACGGTGATGCCCGCGATCGTGATCCGGTAGGCCTCGCCCGCCACCAGGCCCGTGACCGCGACGGTCGCGCTGCGCCCGACGTGGACCAGCCCGGTCGGGGCCTTCACGGTGAGCTGTGCCGGCGCGTGCGCGACCCGGACATTGACCGTGGCCGTGGTCGTGCCGCCCCCGCCGATCGCGGTCACGGAGAAGGTGAGATCACCCGCTCGATCGACCACGACGTCCTGCGTGCCACCGACGGCCTTCGTGCCCGACCAGTCGCCGCTCGCCGTCAACGTCTCGGCGCCGCCGGCGGTCCAGGTCAGCCGGACCGTGTCCCCGACCCGGAGGTCGGTCGCGTCCGCGGTCAGCGACACCGTCGGCGCGTCCGGCACCGCGGTCGCGAACGAGGCCCACGAACCGCTGATCCGTTCCCCGTCGGTGGCGGTGAGCACCACGCGGTAGAAGACCTCGGTGCCGGGCGTCAGCCCTGGCAGAGGGGTCGTCACCGTGCTCGCCCCGGCGCCAGCGGGCACCGTGGCCGCCGGCGATGTCGCCGCACCGGAGTGGTCCGCGTGCATCGAGTACTCCACGGTCACGTCCTGGGCCAGGTCGCCCGGCGTCACGACCGCGGCCACCGATGCCGACTTCGTCCCGATCTCCGAGACCGACACCGCACCCAGTCCCGCCACGACCTTGCTGCTCTCGAACGTGAGCCAGCCGCTGCGCACGACGTCACCGTCCGAGGCCTTGACGACGACCCGGTAGTGGTACGTCGTGTTCGACGTCAGGGCGGTCAACGAGATCGTGACCGGCGTATCGCCGGCGCCGGCGGGGACGGCCGCGGCCGCGCTGACCACCGGGTCGGCGTGGTCGGCGTTGGTCGAACGCTCGACGGTGACGCTCTGGTCCAGGTCGCCGGGGTCGACGTTCGTCACGATCTTCGCGCTCGTCGTGGTGCGGTCCTCGACGGCCGGCGTCCCGAGTGCCGCGCCCGTCTTCGTGGGCGTGGCCGTGGCGGAGGCGGTGAAGACGCCCGACCCCTCGGCGTTGATCGCCGCCACCTGCACCGCGTACGAGGTGCTCACGTTCAGCCCCGTCAGCGTCTGCTCGGTGGCGGTGCCGTGGTCCTGGGTCGTCCAGCTCTGGCCCGCATCGGACGAGTACCGCACCCGGTACCCGGTGATCGGCGAGCCGCCGCTGCCCGGGGCGGTCCACGACAGGTCGAGCGACCTGTGGCGCGGCGTCAGCGTGAGGTTCGCCGGGACGCCCGGAACGGTGCGCGGCGTCACGGCCTGCGAGGCGGTGTAGGCGCCCGTGTTCGCGCTGTTGAACGCGGCCACCTGCACCGCGTACTCGGTGCCGTTGGTCAGGTCCGTCAGCGTCTGGGTCGTGCTGGTGCCGACGGTCTTGGTCTGCCAGTGGGCGCCGCCGTCGCTGGAGATGCGGACGCGGTAGCCGATGACCGGCAGGCCGCCGGTCGACGTCGGAGCCGTCCACGACAGCTCCGCCGACCCGTTGCCGCGGGACGCCTGCAGGTTCGTGGGCGCACCCGGTGCACCGGGGCTCGTGCTGACCTGGTCACCGCGCACGTAGAGCGTCGGCAGACCACCGAAGTGGTACGGACCGATCGCGACCGCGGCGAGGTTGGCCGGCTTGCCCTCCTGCGGAATCTGGCGGTGGTAGGGCCATTCGGCGCCGAGGCCACCGATGAACATGTCGCCGTTCAGGGCCTTGTCGCCGGCACCGACACCGGTGTAGGCGTAGTTGACGTTGAAGGTCGTGATCGCCGTCTGGTACTGCGGGGCCTCGTTGCTGACCACCTGGTTCAGGCCGTCGTAGTACGTCAGCTTGCCCTTGGTGCCCGCGTTGAACGCGGGGTTGTAGATGCCGGCGAGCTTCTCGACGCCGCCCTCGATGCCGGTGATCGCGATGCGCGCGTTGTCGCCCACGACGAACGGCTGGCCCGGATTGGTCGTGTTCGTCACCGTCACGTCCACGCCCTTGGCGCGAACGACGCGGTACTCGACCTTGCCGTCGTTGGTCAGCTCGACGATGTTGCGACCGCCCTTGAGCTTGACGGTGTAGCTGCCGTCCGGCGCGGCGTCGTAGGTGTGCCAGCCGCTGCCCCACGCGCTGACGTTCAACGGATCGTGCACGCGCACCGTCGTGCCCGGGGCCGGGGTGAAGGTGAAGTCACGTGCGCCGACGGTCTTGTCGAAGTAGTACGTATCGAGCTCGTTCTTGACGTTGATGCCGGAGTCGAACGTGCCGACGTCCCCGACCTGGACGACGGCGACGCCGGTGTTCTGCGGATCGATGCCGTTGAACGACCAGTTCGTGCTGCCGGGGGTGCCGTTGTCGGTCGCGGTCAGGTAGTGCAGGGGGCCGTAGGTGATCTTGATGACGCTGACGCCGGAGCGCACGCCGGTGATCCGCAGCTGCCGGCGGCCGTCGCGGCCGACGTCCCGCGTGGTGACGCTGTCGCCCGCGACGTCGAAGGTGTAGTCCGGCTCGATGAACAGGTTGTTGACCTGGTCGAGCTGCGCCTGCTGGGTGCGGAACGTGTCGAGGTCGAAGCGCTCGCCGACCCCCAGGTTGACCACGCCCGTGTCACCGACGTTCGTGTACAGGCCCCGGTTGTCGCCGGCGCCGAGGCCGGGGATCGACAGCGCGGTGTCCGCGCGCTGCGCCAGCGGCGCGAGGGTCAACGTGTACTGCGCGCCCGCTGTCGCCGCCGACGTCGTGAAGACCTTGGCGACCTTGTCCGTCTGGCCGTGGATCACCGCCGAAGCGATGTTCTGCGCGACGTAGGGCACCGTGGTCGTCGGGACGTAGACGTCATAGTCGCCGTCGGAGAGCGCGTCGACCTTGGCCACCGGGTGCGGGGTGAACTCCGCGTAGTGCTGCGCGGTCCCGTTCTTCCACGACAACGTGACCTCGGCACCGTGCGTGACCTTCAGGGACAGGCCGAGGTCGGCCACGCCCACCCGGCTGATCGCCGTCTGCAGGACCAGACGCGCTCGGTAGACCGCAGCAGCGGTCGGCGCGGCGTCGTCGTGCACGGACGTGGCGGCGGTGATCGCCTGCTGCAGCAGGGTCCAGCGGTATTCGGCCGCCGCGCTGCCGTGGCCGATCGCCGTGGCGTCGTCGATGACGTTCTGCAGCTCGGCGACGTCGTCGGCGCTGGCCGCCTCCGCGACGCTCGCGAAGTACTGCTCGAAGGCCGTGGTGTCGTAGTCGCCCCGAGCCTTGTCCGGCACGACGGCGGTGACCGTGCGATTGGCCGGGTCGGCGTTGCCCGAACCCGCGAACGTCGAGGCGTTCATGAAGGGCTTCGTCGAGTGCAGGAACGTGATGCGCTGGAGGCTGGTGATGCCGTTGAACGTCGTGGTCGAGCCGAAGACGTACGTCTCCGCGGCCACCACCACGTTGCGAAGGCTGACGTCGCCCAGGAACGGGTTGGCCAGCGTGTAGGACCCCACCGGGGGGAGGCTCACGTCGGTCAGCGCGGTCATGCCGCTGAGCACGTACGTCGTGGAGTCGACGACGCCCGACAGATCGAGCTCCTGGATGCTTCCGCCGGCATACGCGGCGTTGCGCAGGTCGGTGTAGTCCTGGCTGTTCAGCGTCCCACTGACGCTGAGCTTCTTGACCACGCTGTAGTCGTAGCTGCCCGCCGTCTGGCCGTGGTCGCTCACCAGCTTCTCCCGCAGCTTGACGAGGAGTTGCCCCTGAGCGGTGGTGGTGACCCGGATCCACGACGACTCCGATCGCTGCGCGGCGCCCGCGGAATCGACGGTGGTGTGTCCACCCGCGGCCTGGGTCGCCGGCGCCACCGCGAACAGCAAGGTGAGGGCGACGAGCACGCTGAACAGCGATGCCCTCAGTCGATGGCGGTGCTTTGCTGCGGGAGCGGACGGGGATCGCACGGGGTCTCTTTCTCTCGATGTCTCTGCCCGTCGAGGAGAAACATGGAGAGCACCCGGCTCCGGCCGGCACCGAAGCCGCGCCACCACCGGGTGACGCGCGACGTGTGTCGATCAGATCGCGACTCGACCATTCCCATTCCGCGACAGGAGTTGGCCAGGCACCCCGTGACAGGTACTCCGACTGATCGCACGATCGCTCGTGCGAAACACGGTTGCGGGACAGCGCCGGATTCTCGCCGGCTTCCCCCACCACGGGTGCATCTGGTTGTCGGCCGCCTATTGGCGACCAATGGCGCAGACCCTAGCGCGGATTCGAACTCAGGTGATGTTCGCCCGGTGCCCACCGTGTCGGGCGGCGGGCGGAACCTGGTTCGGCGGCCCGAGGAAACAGGCGCAACGACGCCCAGTCGCGAGACGGACTCAGTGCCAGGAGAACGCTTTACATCTTCCATAAAAATTAATAGTGTAACTTTGGGTTTTATTTTCCTATACACGATATAGTGTTAGAAATGAAACACTCAATCAGGACGGCGCTCGTCAACCGTCAGAACAAGGAGGACCCGGCCGCTCAACGAGCTGCAGCAGCTGCCGGCACGCAGGGATTCACCACCACCCACGCGGTCACGCTTCTCGTGGCCGCGATAGCCCTTGGAGGCACCATGTACAACACAGACGTCGTTGACGAGACCAGTCGTCACATCTCCGATAGACCGCAGCACCAGGAGTGCGTGAGCCATCGAACAGCCAATGTCCTGGTCATCGGGTCACAGGGGTTCACGGTCCGGGTCCCATAGCACGGACTGTTCGGGGGCACGAGCAACGTGCTCCCGAGCAGCTTCCGCTCACCGACTTCTCTCCACGAGTCCCGGTCGTTCCGGGAACCCGGTCCGTTCGGGTTCGATCACCGAATGGTCGACGTCAACGGAAGCCCGCTACCTCAGCGGCGTTCCGGGGAAGCGCGAGACCGGGTTCGAACCGGCGACCTTCTGCGTGGGAGGACCGTCAAACGGTCCCGCAAACGAGGGAGAAAGCGCCGCAAATAAGCGGTTTCCTCGGCCGGGCTTCAGAGCGTTGATGCCGGCGGATACGGCCGGATTCTTGGGGGTTTAGGCCGGTAGGCGGGGTTGCCGGCCTAAACCCAGCCAAGCGCGTTTCGGGTGGACGTCCCCCATCTCCTGGCGTCAGCGTTCGTGCTAGTCAGGGATGACGACCGGGAATTGCGTCGTCTCGACGGCGGTATAGCCGATAGGTGGAGCCTCCACCCGCGCCCCAACAATGCGCCGGTCGTTCTCGATGACAAAGTCGATCCCGATCGTACGCTGCCCCGCGTCGCGGATCGCTCGCTGGCGGACGAGATCCGCGGACGCGAACTCAATGAGTCGCGCCAGCCGAGTCTGGAGTTCCGCATCCGCGACGGACTCGAATTGGACGTGCGCAGGCCCCGGGTGGCTGAGATCCTTACGGCCGGTTCGGTTGGTCCCGGACAGCAAGACGGGAGCCCATTCGCTGATCCATGTCTCGCTGAGGTGAACCGTCGCGACGTAGCGACCGTCGATGAACGCTTCTCCACTGCTCACACGCGTGCTCATAGCGTGATTGTCACCCATGGCGCCGACGGAGGCGATGGGTCCCGGACGCACCAGCCTCCATCTAAGCCCTGGCTGTCGTCAGCGTGTCTAGCGTCGCCCACTACGCAGCGTCGATCGCTGTCCGTCTTGGCCTAGGCTGGCGGACCAATCTCCATCGAACGACGAACGAATTCGGGTGGGGCGACGAAGCGTACGAAGAGGCGCCGGATCCCGCTCTCGGCCACGGCACGGGCAAAGTCGAAATCGGTCGTCGTCCTCTGGAACGCCCCCTGCTGGTACGCGCATGCCCCGGCTAGAACGTCTGCCACCTGGACCTGCGGCGAAACGTCAGAGTCGAGGAAGTCGATGCTGAGCGCTTTGAGCGGATACGTCATCGGGCCCTCCTCATAGCCGGTCACCTCGACTGGCTTCATGGTCGGGTCACATAGGGCCCTGATGTGCGGAGCGGCCTTCTCCATCGAGGACGATGCGTCGTGCCAAGCGTGGAACGAGCCGAGGATCTCGCCCCACGCCCACAGGTGCTCCACGAGAGCCGGCACTCCGGGATCAAGCGGATCGACCGCAGCGCGAATCGGACGCCCCCGCTCGTCATAGAGCTGCCCAAGCTCTCGCTCGACCTCCTCTCGCATCACGAGCAACGGAAACTCGACCCGCGTATCGGGCTGCTTCTGCAGACCTTCGTCGATCAAGCGCCGGACCTCCTCCGTCTTCTGCGGTGACGGGCTCCGCAGAGCCGCGACGAACGCCGTCGCCAGCGAGTTCCACGTTGTTCCGAGTTGCGCCGGCGCAAGCTCGTAGAGGGTGTTTGGCCACTTCAGTGTCGATCCATCTGTGCGCCACTGATCTCCTAGGCCCCGGCGGTAGAACCCTGGCTCCATCAGCAGGTCGCAGAGCTTCGCGATCGTCATGTACGGCTTGTGGTAGACCGAAACACGGGCGACCTCTGGCGTCAGAGCAGGCGAGGCGAGCATGTTGAGCAGCGCGGCCCTACGCTCGGGGTCAATGCGCACGTCGGAGAACTTGACTTCTCCGGTTCCGTCTCGCAGTGGGTCGATCAAGCTGAGCGCAAGTTCTTCCGAAACGCTCACGGATGCCAGCGCAAAGATCGGCTGCACCTCATCGAGCAGCGCGGCACCCGTGTTCCCAGATTCATCCAGGAACACAGACGGGCGTCCGTCATCTGCTCTCGCCATGGGCACACGATCGCAGATGGGAACCGCGCGGTGCGAGCGATTCGCGCCCCTCCGGACAGAACGAGACGGCTGAAGCGACCTAGGATTGAGGTATGAGTCTTGCTGACATCATTGATGTTGTCCGGCCTGCCGTTGTCCAGGTCGCCGTCAATCGCTGGAAATCAGATGGCTCAGATTTCTCCAGCCATCCGATCGGAACCGGATTCATCGTTGATCGGGAGGCCCATGTAGTTACCGCCCAGCATGTTGCCTCTGCCGCGAGAGCGGCAGCAACCGAACTGGCTGGGGAGGAACATCGCATCGCCATCGGTCTGGCCTATCCCAACACGGAATCAAGACGCGGGCACTTCAACATGGACTCTTACGAGGTGATCGAGGAGGACACTCTGCACGACCTCGCCTTACTCAAGCGACGTCACAACCCGTTCGTCCGCGGAGTCCACCGGAAGGTCGAGGACGGCATTCCAATCGAGCCTCAGTACGGGGTCGCCTCGATTCGCGCCGCCCGGCCTCGTGACGGCGACGCCATAGCTATCTCCGGATACCCACTCGGCGGACCTACGCTAGTGACGACCACCGGAACGGTCGCGTCGAGTTGGGCAGTGAACGGTGATCGAGCGGTGATCCCCGGGGTCATGCCCCACAACGTGTACCTCGCCGACATCCGTGCCAACCCCGGCAACAGCGGTGGTCCCGCATACTCGGCGGTCGACGGAGCGGTGGTGGGTGTGCTGGTGGCGGGCAAGCTAGCTCCCGTTGCCTCGGGTGG
>Ga0247758_1001140_pt1 | contig 21405 bp, 24 predicted proteins | sample UWRJL156409C4_FD_180950 | JGI IMG/M metagenome (GOLD analysis project Ga0247758, IMG submission 180950) | Plant litter microbial communities from Arlington Agricultural Research Station in Wisconsin, United States - UWRJ-L156-409C-4 | ecosystem: Environmental > Terrestrial > Plant litter >...
AATCGTTAATCACCTGAAATGTCGAGCACGACTCCTCGGTGACATCTGGAAGGTGGTCGAAAAGCTGCGGCGACCCCCTGGCATTCTTCTGAGAAGTCTTGCGTGATAGCTTCGGTGCTGTAATGTTGTCTGGTGGCGATGCGCTGTCGGTGGCAGATTTTGCGCCATCAGGCGACAAGCTCGACGCTCTCGAATTCATTTTAGAGCCGCTTGGGGTATTTGAGGCGCTGGTGTCCTCCCTCTTAAGCCTGGCGCCATTCGTCTTGGACCTCTCTTCAATCTTTATCCCTCCCCTGGGACTTGGGGCGTGGTTGCTGTCCCCCATCCCGAATGTCGCCGAGGCGAAAACTCGCAGAATCACCACCGCGAGTTATCGGTGATCGGAGTGCGCGCGCGGATATGAGCGACAAGAAAGGGTGTGGTCGGTATTGCAAGGAGTGGTTCCCATGTGTGAAAAGCGCGTCCGAGGGAAATCGAGGTAGCGGAGTGAAAGTTGAGCGGTCGGCGGAGACGTTTGAGGTGCGGAAGAAGAAGTGTAGGTTCGGTTCTGGTGGGAGCTGCCCGTTCTCTGTGCACTGCGGATTTGGGGCCGCGAATTTGCGACAGAGCCCAAAACCGGCTCCTTGGACGGGGACGAGCAAGGAGTCCAACGCTAATTGAGAAAACCCAAGCCAAAGTTGTCCGGCGCTCCTCAGGACAGGTAAAAAGCCGCCGTGCACCCAAAAGCTGGCATCGCTAGATCTCAATTGATGGTCTCAAAGGACCTAGATGGCAGATCCCAAGTCCTCATCGGCGGGCCCACATCTGAAAGGCAGCCAATCGATCTCTTCGGCGGCAACACTGTTGTTCCGCCCCCCAATCCCTGCTGGCGTGATAATTTCCCCACACCGCCGCAATTGCTACAGGCTGGATGGGGATCACGTCTGCGAGATGTTGACCTATGCCGCCTCCAAACTTTCACCTGCCTTTCGACATAAACGCCCGTTCCTTTCTGCTGTCAGGGAAGACAGCCGCTCTGAGACCCGCGGTACCATACCGATTTTTTTTCTGGATGGATTTCCACCCAGACTCCTGGACCTTAAGCGCACGATCGATATCGATCAAACTCGGGCAGGTTCATTCCAGTTACGACACGTCAACCCTAAACGACGGTATGTATCTACGTAGTACCGGAGCCAGAATGAACCGTTCGTCAACGTGGCGCTGAAGACGGGAGGCGGTGAACTCGGCTTGTTGGCGCGCCTATGAGGCAAACGACTCATACCGGCGGTGAGTGGCCTATGTCCCAGCAACCTTTTGCTCCGTATTTCTCGGGGCAGGCAATGCCTATGTTCCGCAGGCGACGTAGCAGGGACGGAACCATTAACAAATGCACGGGGGAATGCGGGCGTTGCGCACGGCGATGACATTGGTAGTAGCAGCACGGCCACAACGGCATAATCATCCATTCCAAGGCAGGACTTTATATAGCTTGTAACCTGTAGGGAGCCTTGGAAGAAGCTCGCCGTTGCCAGCTCATCGTGCAGGAGCGATATGTGGAGTAGCTTGCGAGGGACCGGAACATTTAAAGGCAAAGCCCCTTGAGACTCTCGACGCCGTTCAGAAACCCCATGACTGCCGTCGAACGACATCGACCTCCCCGCCAGGTATCACCACCGTCCAGATGTCGACATTGCGATTACATCCCCCCTGACGAGTTCGATGCGGCTCTTTTAAGAATGGACCGCTCTCTAGAGCCTGTGTGATAGACGAAATCGCTTTTGGACGACGCCATTGGCGCAACGACTCGGGAGATGCAACCAATGGTCGCCAGAATGGGCCTTCCACCGCTGGGCGTGTGGGCCAGGGACTGGACCGCTGCGTGGAAGCTAACGGCCAATTGGACTGAGTCTTTGAAAAAGCGTCGAAACTCAACCTGACCTGAAGCGGAAACCAACCTGGCATCGCAGGTCTCATCGTGCGACGGGGCGCCAGCGACTCCATGGCCGTTGATGCGGATCCGAGCAGGATGGAAGAAGGCGACGGGATTTGGGCTTCTGGGCTCGGGCGCCCGCAAGTCGCAGCGGAACACCCTTCCCCCAGAGTGGCCACACCTATCATTTGCTGCCCAAGACAATGGAGGGTGTCATGTGCAGCTACACGCTCGTCTGAGGTGCAGGACAGCCGGCCATTCACGACAAGAGCTTGCACAAGGTGCATGCGACATCGAGTTATGAGGCACTTGTGCAGCCCTCCAGACCCTCAGCAGCGTCCCGCAGCCTCTATTTCTGCGGCCGTGGCTATCAGCGGCACTGCAAGCCCAATTTGGTCCACCACGCGCGTCCCAACCTGGAAGGAACGATGCGACCAAAACGCCCGTCGTTGGGCCGTCAACTCAGGTCTTTGCGTCCAGATCAGATCTCGGTTTCTGGCTTTCCAAGTCGTCTGTTGGGCCAAAGCCAGGGTTTACCCTCGGAGCTAAGAGTTGAAAACTAAGCTCAAGCAGGCGAACCTGAAGCTGCGCTGCCCGAACGGCTTGGCTTATCTGGGTCCAGGTTGTTGTCGCCCTGAAGTGGGGAGCTCGAGCCTAAAAGGACCGTCAGTTTGCTTAAACCGCAATCCGGGTGCGTCCCGGACCTTGAGGCGACCGACAAGCGACACTCTCTGCTGCTGCTGTCGCTGCCCGCTGCCCGCTATCCGCCGCGCTCGTCGCGTATTATTTCCCTCGTCTCTCCTTCGCGGCAAGCGGATCGAGCGTGCTGTGGTCCACACCACCACAACCCCGATCTGGATGCGCGACCTTACCACTTTGATAGTCACTTGATCTGGCTGCAGCTGCAAGTCTCGCGGGACATCCTGGCAGAATTGACTGGCGGCGACACACTTCTCCCACCCCCAGCAGCCAGATCTTGGTCGCAGCCAGACTCGCAAGACAGGAAACGGTGGGCGCCGTCCCAGGTCAAAGACAGCAATCAGCGGAGAGGGAGAGGAAGACAACTCATCGGACCAGGGAACCACGCAACCAAGGGCGGGATCGATCTTCGGAGATCTTTACGACCTTGACACAGGCCACCCGCCCCCTCCCCCCTCCACCACGCTCCCCTGCTGCGATCCGAGGTGGGAAGGTTGATTAACTGAAAGCTGGGAGGCCGGGGCCCGTGGAACACCACCGGTCGCTTGTTGCAAGGTTGGCATTTCGGCTTCCTCTCCCGCAACAAAGACGCGCGCTTCCCTCCGCTCGCGTCTCTTCTTTGCCGCCTTCGCCCTGCAACCCTGTCGGCCACTCGTGTTGAGGGTCTGCGAGCATCTTGAAGACGCAGCTCCGATGCCTTCTCTTCTACCGGCCGCCCTTCTGTTATGACTGCCGCCTTGTCGCCCTCTTGTCTCGAAACCCTTTGGACGCTCGTTTGATCCTTGCTGTCTTGATACCTCGGGTGCAGGCCGCGCAGCGCAGCAGCAGCGAGCAGTCCCTCCCACCCCTCACCCTAAATGCGCTTCGCCACTGCGACTTTGATCCTGATCACGAGCTGTTCCCCTTCCAGCCTCTTCTCAAGTTGACCCGTCAGATTTGCGCCTGGCAAATGACTTTCTGTCGACTCTCGCCATCCTCCTCCTCCTCTTTCTTCATCGCCTCCTCTTCTTTGACGGCTCCAGGAAGTCCGCTCCCATCATGGAGTCGCCCTTTACTGATGATGAGAAGGTAAGCTTTGATCTCGGTTTGCGCCATGCTGCCGCTCCCACCCCCTTTCTGCCCCGCGTATGTCTTAACCGTCCTACCGCGCAGCGCTTCGTTCTCGCCGAGATGATCAAGGCCAGCCACATGGACGTTGGTGTCCTTGTGGATTTTGTTAAGCAGCATGATGTCCAGCCAGAATGGATGTTGATGCAGCTGCCGAGTGGTAAGTTTCACAGTCGCGCTCCCTCAAGACGAGGGCAAGGCCCCCTAACCTGCCACTTGCAGGGCGCAACATGAACCAATGTCTTCGCGTGGCAGAGGCCATGTTTAACATGCCGATACCACCGCCGGCTTTCTCGCCGCTGAAGCGCAAGTCCATTGGTGAAATGGGCGACCATGCTTCCAAGAAGCAGGCAGTTGGGTCTCCCGGTGAAGCATCGCCATACGCCATTCCTCGCAACGTCAGCACGCAGTCCCCTGGCATCGGGCAACCCGTAAACATTCAACCAAGACCCAACGGCTACCCCCCTCCTACACTCACTCCCAACACGCCTATTACCCCGATTAGCCAGAACGTTGTCCTCCCGCCTCGACGGCGCGGACGGCCTCCCAAAGCCGAGACGCTGGCGCGCCAAGGTGTTCCACAGCCGGCGCACTACCCGCCGATCTCGCCTGCGCCGATCGCCCCCTCTCCTGTCCAGAACATTGCCCCACGACCTCCTAGTCCCGGGCCGGCATACCAGGTCTGGTCCGCGACTCCACCGGAAGCGAAATTGAAAAGGAAAGGCCGCCAATCTGGGGGAGATAAACAACTCCCTCTTCCAGAGACAGTGCCGCGCACCATTCACGGTACGCCGAGCTCAGACTCGGACACTAGGCAGATGGCAGGACCGAACCTGGAATACCTCGATTGGCGAGAAAGGGCCTCGACGCAAGAGCCGTTTCGAGGAGGCCCCAGTCCTATTCCGCGGGAATCTACGCTGCCCCCGATATTACCACCCCCGCGGAGTCCCCAACCGCCCATAGAAGGGGGATTACGCGTGAGGGAACCCCCGACAACGACATCTTTAGAACAGACAAGGTAGGGAAGACATGAAGCGACTGTTGACTGAAAAATAATACGCATCACCCTAACTAATACACTGGGCTTGCCGTTTCGACTTCTGCTTGTTGCAGACGGCAACCTCGGATTTCTTTTCTCGCCGCTTTCAGTACTAGCATCAAGTATCCATAACCGGTGCATGGCGGGCTCTGGATGGTTGAGCTTACGCCCACAACGCGCGACTATACTGGGGATATTGGGGGATGGGGACATAGGGATCTGGGGATTGGGACTATCGCATTACAGTCGGTTCCAAATCCATTCTGTTATATTGTTTCTGGGGAAATTGGGGAATTGGGCATCTGGCGTCCGGCATCTGGCATGGCGGCGTGTTTACGAACAGTTGGATTTCTTCCGAGATACCAATTCCAGTACGATTATCATCCGGTACGAATCACGTAGTGGGTAGGTTGGCTGGGGTGGCAGAGGGCAGAGGGGGCCGAAAGGTCGGCCGGGGGGATATTCCCTTTCATGAAAGGAAATAGATGGCGGCGGCAATATGGGGCCACTTGTGATGTTTGTATGACCGCGCTGTTTGTTTATGGTTAGGTGTTCCACTGGTGGTATCGGTGGTGTTGTATGATAAACGGGGAGGGGCAGTTGATTTGGTATGAGGATCCACGGAGACTGGCATGCGGGCGGTTGTATGACTATTCTATGTATCTTTGGGATTGCTAGGCTTTGGTATGTTCACGAGGTTAGTTTTGAGAGGGGGTGTTACGATACCAGTTGTAAGGACGCTTACACTGGGGAAGGACGAATGAACTGCGGTATATAATAATACATAATTTCAGATGTAACATCCTTTGATGTGTTTATTGTCCGGCCTTGAGGAAGAAAATACTCGAACATAGGTAGGAGGGCTGCGAACCAAACTGCGTGTATAGTTACAATTGTATCCGAACTAGACAGCAACCTGCTGAACCTAGAGTTTCACACTACGAATAAGAACCCTGGTGTTGTTTCCGGTAACCATTGCCTCAGATATCTTTACTCAGTATTAGGAATTTCACGATCGTTTGGTTTTTATTGGCCACCTGACAGTTCCGTACGAGCCCAATCTATACCCGATGCGTGAAGAGTGAAACGCGGCAGTGCCTTGGGCTTACTGCTTTGGCTGCCCGGTAAGCAGACGACGTACAGACCATGTGTTTGTCTTGAACTACAGCACCGAGTCCTGACTGGTGGGCGACAACGTCGCTTATTCTGCGTGTAAACTTGGCCTGGCCAATCAGTTTGTTGGTGTGCGGCTCTTGTGTTATAGCGTACATTTAGCGGATTCGAGATTGTATGTATGCTTGGAAGCATCTCTTGCTCCCTGTTATCATATCTCGGTGCCTCTGCCTGGGCACGCATTTTGTGCCGTGGATGGGAAAACTCAGTCCATTCTGGATGTGGTTGTTGGTATTATGAGATCGTACAACGCATGGGGTGTTTCTTGATGAGTCGTTTCTTGAAAAATGTATTTCATGTCATAAACATCTCGCGGGCTTCAAGCTGCAGGGCCTCAAACTGGAGGAAGTTGCAAATGCTTGGAGATGGCTTCGCAGCTTGGAGTTATTCGTTCTCACACAACAATTTGTCGACTCTTTGGACACACACGTGAATATCAGGAAACATGCCGGTGTATGTTAGCGTGAAGGCCATCATCTCGACGTCATACACCCCCTTCCTCCCAGCTGAATTGTCCTGGGGTCAGATACATTGGCTATTACGGGTCTCGAAGAAACCACAGCGCACCCAGGAGACGGCGTTGCTTAGGTGGGAGAGTTTTTCATCATACAAGACAATAAAGCAATAACAGATGATCACAAGAATGGCTGTGATGCCCTCGCGGCCCAGCAAGCGCTCTCACTCCCGAGCATCAACCATCCACCTAGGAGAGACTTCATCCCAGTGTTAGGGCTTCGGGCGTTATTGTGGACTTCGACACCGAATCGAGTATCGGAAATACGTAGAAAGTTCCATTCTGCGGAGTAGTCTGAATCCCCCAGACAACCGGCATTTGCACAGGCACGGGTTTGCCCGCTTCGACTAGGGAATGCCGGGCAGTTTTAATAGCGGTGATGCGGTGCTGGTGGAGAGCGTGGAGTTCAAGGCAAGGCAGTAACGTGTTTGCATGCTAGGAACCCCCCCAAAAACAGGCCCTCTTGGTGGATTTATCAGCTGTGGGACGCTGAAGAGTTGCCATGGCAAGCTTGAGTCGAGTGTTGACGTTGAAGTTGAATTCGAAATTCTCTCGACCAGCCCCGCCGTAGCGGCGTCGGGCGGGACGGGCGCTCCAATTGCTTGGATTCGGCGGGGTTATCTAATCTTGGAATGTGGGGCAAGGGTCCCGCAGCCCTGGCCTCAATGAATGGAACTTCCCGAAGAGACGGAACGCCCGCCAAAGAATCGAGAAACATAATTCTTGTTTCCGGGGACGGCGCACAATAGCAGGTGCCATTTAATTCATGATAGCATACCAACCGAAACCTCCCACCTTGCGCGGAGCAACCCGGAAACCCTGTCGAAGGTTCGCACTTGATCTGGCTCTTCGACCTGGCTCTTTGATTTGTCGCTATGCATGTCAGCGGGCTGAACAGGGAGCCTGCCTGTTGACAACTGCAAATTTTGAAATGAGCCTGGCGCACGACGCGTTCGATGGCCTTTGTTGGTGTACCAGACATCATTTTTGATTATCACTTGCCCTCGGACCTCACGAAGCGGAGGACTGCATCGTCCAATCAGCACCAGCCATCCACAAGTTCCTGATTCCATGTCTCCAGTATCACCAAGATTTGGCAGAGGTCCTTTGAGCTCCTTTAAGCTGCTGTCACCTGGAAGCATCTGAATTGGGAAGGGCTGAAGCCCAAGATAAGAATTCTCGGAGTGTGAGAACCTCAAAAGGGAGCACAGCGGCGCTTAGCGCGAGCTTCGCAACCAGGTCGATCATTTTCGCGAGGTCTAAACCAGGTGTCTCGCTTCCTTGGCGCCACCACGCGATGATGCACCTCATTGCTAGGGTCTATCGGTACCTGCGTCTGGCGTGTTCGGGCGTGTCGGCTGGCGGGTTTTGGACTTTACACTAAGCCAACGTTGGACCGATGTTTCATCCATCCAAAACTTCGAATTGCAGGAACTGTCACGTCCCTCCACCGTCTTCCGCCACGCTACACAGGCCAGCCTGTCTCGGCAAGGTGTCTCGGTTCGTTCGGAGCGCCCGCCACTTCGCAAGGCTTGACGTCTGTTCGCCGATTGTTTTGTTTTACAGCTGTCCCATCCCATGTTTACTTTCCACGTGCGGACAGCCCAGCTGGTCGTTTGAGAATTCCAGCAAACGCCACCCACTCGGCAGAGCCGATTTGTATCTGGAAGAACGATGTTAGGCTGGAAAGGCTTCCAGAAGAGGCCATAAGGAGGAATGTGAAGCAAGCTCGGATATTGAAGGAGGGGCTTCCGGTGCGTGCGCAGAGCTGCACACCGCCGTGGGCGACTCGGATGGAGGGCGGTGAATGATCCGCAGTCACATAGCTCAACGATATTGCAGTTGGCGAGGCTGACGCAGCTGGGGCCTCGAGGATTCCAGCCCTGGAGCCTTCCATTGAAGGACCTCTTCACCAACCCAGGGCGCATCACGAGGAGGCATCGCGACGTCAGTGTCCCTTCGTGTTCAGCTCGCCTGAGTTAGTGTATTAGTTTACCATGCTTTTGTGATGTTGTTGCTTGCTGCACTATCTCCAGCTCCAATATTGGAGCAGGCCCTAACGTCTTCCGGTCTCCAGACGTTGGCGCCGTTCCGACTCCGGATAGCAGCGCTGGTGTTTCTCGGAACCTTGTGAAGCGATGTGCAGTTGCTGTCGATTTCGAAGTGGATCGAGTCCCACGGACCACAGTCACCTCATCTTCAAACTTCAGGTGCCGAACATCTGACAGATGCTGCAGCAATATAGAGAAGGCCAAAAATAGGGCATCTCGATTCTAGAGTTCGAGAAGATCGGTGCATGGAACGTCAGAGAGTTTGCGCCATCTTTCAGCCAGATTCCTCTCTTTGCCTCGTGAAGGTGTTGAAGAGATGTATGGAATTCGCGCAACAAGCCACATGGCCAGCAGCTGGCCCCAGGTGCGGGAGGCAGCTGTGGCAGCTGTGACAGCTGCAGCCTACGGCAGCCTCAGATCGTCGCTTCTTCTTTCTTTTTGCTTGGCCATTTCTAGCTTGCAGCCGGGGGCAGCAGACCCCTGCTCGCGAATCGCCAATCCCTGCCGTCTCGTCATTCGCCCATCGCCAGCCTGGGGGGCCGAGCGGTGCCCGTTATCACGAAGACGCGGGCCATATCCCTGCTTTGCGGCGAGCGGCTCCATCCAAACTGCCTGGCACACCTGCACGCTCTCCTCCACACCCGTTGCAGTCTGAGCTGCGAGGGTTGCATCAAGGCACGGCATCTGGGCTGCAGGCCCACGCCCAACAACAAACCGCCCGCAGCCTCAACGCGCGACGCGTCGGCCGCAGGCCGGGCTATCCTGCTCTCTGTAGGCTTTGTATACATTTAGCCGTGTGCCCGCTTCCATCTCCACGGAATCCAGCGAATCCACAGCCTTTCTTTACTCACTCCCGCTCTCCAGCGTGCGTCCCTCTTTTTTCGACCCGTCTCTTATTGATCCAGAGGACTAGAGCCGCCTTCGTTCTTTTTGTGCTCCTGCCCTAAAAAAGTGGCCGCCCCCAATTACAGCCCGCCTTCTCACTATACGGGAAACTCCCAGCCTGCGAACCACTTCAAACCCCGGCCTTGGCCAACCTTCGTTTTCTATCTCCTGGACCCGTCGTCTCTACGACGCCCTCCAATCATTTCCGGACGCCCTGGTGCTGTGCCCGGTTTCTGTTTCCGCATCTTGTCCTCATCGACGTTGAGTGACAAAACGGCCAGCCAAGACCGTGGCTCACATGAACACGGCTGATAAACCGTCCCTCACCAACCCGGGTACACTAGCTGTCGACCTTCGACCTTTCTTGCCCGCTTCGAATTCTGCCGCAGCAGCTTATGCCGCACCAGCTCGCCTCCGCAACACTCCAGTGTCAGCCAGGCGACCAACTCACCCTACCGTCAACCCGTTGTCGAGGGTGACACGTTGATCAGTGCCCCAGTGGGTATCCGAATCGCCGGCGGAAGACTGCAGGGCGCAAGTTGGGGACTTGTACTCACTTACTTGGGTCTCTGTGAGGCTACACCGACACTTCGCGGACGGTTGTTTGTCACCGTCCAAACCGGGATCGACCTGCAATTCCGGCCGTCGTTTGACCGACTTTCTTCTGGAACGGCAGCACACGGCGCCGTGCGGTCTGACAACTTTCGGCAAGGACCGACAACATCCACTTGTTCCATCTTTGCGGAACGTCCACCTTGGTTTCGCTGTACGTTTCCTACTTCCGACTGCCTGTTTACGGGATGGCAATCCCTCGGATTCTCCCAGCAGGGCTGGGTGTGCTAGCAACTCTTCCGACTACGGCGATCCTGGTGATTCATATCATTCTTGCCCATTCACTGGCGGACCCCAGTCCAAGCTCGCCCGTCAGAATCACAGCTATCATCGCCGCTATACTCGAGACCGCTGTACTCGTCGTCATCTCCAGCATTACCCTATCGTATCTGGTGTCATGGCCCTGGATCCATCGATTGAAAAGCTCCAGTGGCATATGGTTTGGGATTGGGCTGTTACTCTGTACCGTGGCTGCTGCGCTGTCTGTCGCACACCTCGTTTGCCTCAGCAACGCTACCCCTGCCTTGCCTAACACCATTCTTGGTTCGAGAGTTACCAACTTTCTTGTCGGATCTTCAGTCACCTTGGGGTTAGCCTTTGCCACCCAATTGGTATTTTTGGTTTTCCATTTTGTTGCAACCCGTTTTCGCAACCAAGACGGACAGCTATCGGTTCGGAACATCGAGGATGGTCATCGGACCCCCTGTCAGGAGGTGAAGTCCATCGCATATCACAAAACAAGCCCGAATGGAAGCAAGCTTCGTGAGAGCGTATCGATGGAATCGAGAAGCCCCCCAGGGTCTAGCGGAGGCCGATCCGTAAGCGAGACTATGAGCTCAATTCGATCATCGCTTTACAGTGTTGTCCGACCTATCACGTCCAAGACGCAACTGTTGCCCGGAAGTCCGCGGTCATCCCGCCGACTGACCGGGTCGTTGGATTCTCTCCACCTCAACGAACAGCGGCCAAGCGCAGCCGAGGATGGATTTGACTCGTGGGATACCTCGGCAGTCGACCCACAGAACCGACAGACAGTTCTGCAAATATCGCCACAGCCACTCGGCCGTTTCCTAGAAACTATCCCAGCTAGTCCGACGACTAGTAGAAGCCCTAGCCCCGGATCGCCCCTTGATCTCGAACCACCACGGATGAGGCGGAACAGGAGCCGGAGTTACAGTCCCGGCCCTTCACAACCGGGATCAACACAGCGTGGACGCCTCACACAGCAGCCGAACCACAGCGAATCTCACATCCATCCCCTATTTCGGTCAGACTCACCAACCCCGCCGCCGACAGCGACACCAGGGACAGTAGTTACGGCGGCGCCTAACGGTGGCCAGACCCTATCCGATAAAGCAAGCATTCGCACCTTGACGCGAATGCGAAGCGGCAGTCTCCCGACCGTACCGAGTCCGCTCAGCCAACAGGGTTCATTTGACGCCTTTCCACGGAGGCCAGGAACCGGCTCGCCCGAGCTCCGAGAGGAGGAGGAGGACGAGCTACAGGTGCTGGCTGACGACACGGAAAGAAAGATGACACCGCCGATCCCTGAGTGGATACTCAGTGCTGGCTCTCGAACTTCTTTCTCGGATTACAATAACCGAAAGGTCAGGTCGTCTCACGGGGAAGATTCGCGCGGCAGGAGGCCGATGTGATGATGCTTTCGTGACACCGAGGTGACCGGGGTATTCCGTCATTGCGCAGGGGAAAGAGAATATGAGCCGACAGGCACACACGACTATCACGTTTAATTTTTATTATGATGACCTTTGGGTATCTGGCGAGGGGAAGAGGGGAGGTCTTTTGGACAGGTCAAGACTTCTTGTCTGTTGTTTGGAGTGATACCATTTTATGATACCTTAGCGCGGCGTTGTCTCGTGGCCAGGGGAATAACGACTTCTCATGAAAGGTGGCCATGATGGGCGGATACAGTTCTTTTTTTACAGACGAAAAATAGACCTCATTAAATCAATGGAACCTTTTACAAACTTAGACCATCGAATGATGATGTGCGACCCTGCGGCAAGAAAAACAATGCCGCAAACCAAAACCTTGTTCTTCCAATGTCGGAAATCCCAAGCAGGATTGGGAGAGGGGCTGTTCTGGTCACTTTTTTGTCGCAACAACCTGTGACATAGTCTATAGCTTCGATGGGTCCGAATAGTTACCATTGAGACCAGTGGGGTCAAGAAGATGGCTAGGTACGGAGTACACCACTTCTTTCAACGGCGGCGGCACTTGATTGAAGAGTGTGTTTTCACCATCAGATGGAATGTTAGGCAGCCCCACAGGCAGGAGAAACCCAGTGAGGCTGACCATTCAAAGAGTGGGGCCATCAGCCAGGCGACAAGCTTGCCGCGCAGCTCTCCCCAAATTCTCCGCCTCAACACTGCACCTTCCACAGAGGTCGGCTGCTGCCTTTGCCACGGACTCTCAAATAATTACTACTTTCACTTCCCCATCCTGCACCTTTGCAACTCCCACCTCCAGTTCGGCTTCGTGCATCTCTCACCACACCCGACCCAGCCACGACTTACTCGCATCCTACGAAGCAGTCGTTCGCTGCCCCGAATCGCCCACGATGAAGGTGACGTTCAAGGTTGGTCTCTTCCCCCGCAATCGGGCAGCCCAGCTGCGCGCGAGGGTTGCTTGCTGCTCGCCCACTCCCCTGCCCACAGCTGCTTCTCCCGCGGCGCGTTGCGCCCGCTAATTTCGCGATCATTTCGCCTTGCTAATCATCGACTTCCGTCATTTAGGATCTCAAGCAGCAGAAGTTCACGCTCGATGTCGAGCCGACCGACCTCGTAGGTTACCCCTCATCGCCGCCACTCTAACCCCCCGCCACCATGTTTTGGGTGTTGTTGTGCCACCCCTATTACCCCCCTCCCTTGTCATTTCTCTCTGCTGCCGAGCTCCAAATTAACGAAGGCCGCAGATCTCTTCAGTTAAGGCGAAGATCCAAGAAGAGCGAGGCTGGGACCCCAAGCTTCAGAAGCTTATCTACTCAGGTAGGTACCTTGGCTTAGACTCTGTTGTCAAGCTAGTAGAGCAATCAGCTGACAGACGCTGAAAAGGAAAAATTCTGAAGGACGAGGAGACCGTCGAGTCTTACAAGATCGAGGAGAAGGGCTTCGTTGTCTGTGTCGTGAACAAGGTACGTTGAAATATGACTATGGAGTCGAAAAAAGAGTACGAACATAAGCCACTAACTGAACAAACCAATTCAGGCCAAGGCCGCGCCCGCGCCCGTGGCCGAGAGCTCTTCGTCTGTGCCGCCAGCCACCCCGGCCCAAGCTCCCGTTTCGACCCCGGCGCCGCCAGCAGCCCCTGCCCAGCAGGCAGCTCCCGCGGCTGCCGCACCGGCGACACCCACTCCCACACGGACGGCCCCGGCAGCTGCCGCAGCACCCCTCGATGCCAATGCCCTCGCTATTGGGGAACAGCGCGCCGAGGCTATCGCGAACATGGAAGCGATGGGCTTCGAGCGATCGCAGATCGACGCTGCGATGCGGGCTGCCTTCTACAATCCCGAACGCGCTGTCGAGTATCTTTTGACTGTACGTTGCTCTTGACATAAGAATCGTTTCCACCACCTTCTAACGAGTGATCTTGATCTAGGGGATTCCTGATGATCTGCAGCCTCCTCCGGCGGCAGCAGCAGCAGCTCGGTCCCCGGCAGCTGCCGCGACTCCGGCTGCCGGTGGTGCCGGTGGTGTAGACGACGAGGGAGACGTGAACCTTTTCGACCTCGCCGCCCAGCAAGGCCGCGGCTCAAGTGGACGGTCTAGTGGTGCGAGCGCCGCCGCTGCCGCTGCTGTAGCCGCTGCCGCCGCGGGCCAGCAGCAAAGCTTGGGAAACCTTGACTTCCTCCGTCACAATGCCCAGTTCCAACAGCTGCGCCAGGTTGTCCAACAACAACCAGGTATGCTCGAACCGATTCTTACTCAGCTGAGTGCTGGCAACCCTCAACTTGCCCAGCTCATTTCGCAGAATCCGGATCAGTTCCTCACTCTTCTTAGTGAGACAGGCGGTGACGATGACGCGCCGCTTCCTCCTGGAGCGCACCAGATCTCTGTCACTGAGGAGGAGCGCGATGCTATCGAGAGACTGGTCCGTCTGGGGTTTACCCAAGACCAGGCTGTGCAGGCATACTTTGCTTGCGACAAGAATGAGGAGCTGGCCGCAAATTTCCTCTTCGATCAACCAGAAGACGACGATGCGGGGAACTCTCAGTAGGAATCATGAGCTGCCGACGTTTCGCCACTTCGTTCGTTCTTTTCTCAGAGTTCCTCCCCCAAAACCGTCGGGTTGCGTTTACGTACTTGCTGCCTGGGGTTCGGTTGGCGACTCTCAATGATGCATGAGACAGCGTAGGGGAAGATGCTCCGACTTACGGACGCTTGATCCCTTTTTATTTCTCTTGGGCCCATGGCTATATCTGATCTTGTCTCACGACAAGATGGGTTGCCGGTACAGGAAGAATGGGTAGGATGGGAATGAGATCGTGCTTATCTTGCGATGGATGGATATGAATAGGCCAGCAACCTTTCCGACATCTGACGGATTTTTCCACTTTGTCGTGATGGCGTTACGGCATCCCTCCACGCGGACCCTGTTCGTCTTGAGCTACGTGGATATGGGCGGCATGCAAGCCAGTGAATAGCTAGAGTGCCGTTTGTGGCCCAGGAGGGTAGCGGAAAAAACAACTGACACGTAAAGATATGATTTCTCAAAGTGATGTCCCCTTAGCGAAATAACTGATGGTTTTCTTGTTGAAAACGTCTCCTTGCACCGTGGCCTCCGTCTCACTTGCATCATAACCACACATACCACCTAGATAGTACCCGAACTCATTCAACTTGGCAACCTAATGGCCAGGTAAGAAAAGCCTCGGTGCTACTCTACATACCCTGTCCGCATTATGAGAGGCCCTGAGTGTATCGTGAGAGGCCTTGGCTGCAGTTATACGTCTGGTCACCGAAGATGTTGTAGGTTTGGGATTAACATAAGACGAGTCATCGATGGTACCGCTCTATAACCCCAGTAGAAATAGAAATGGTGGGGTGTTCCGACCATTGTTGCTCTCTCGGTTGAGAAAGGGGTATCATGTATCTATCTACCCCCAAATCCCGCCCCCTCCCCCAGGCCATGCTCTCGTAAAGGATAAACAAATACAAACACGTGTTGAATAACACAATTCTACTCCATGGAGAGGCGTGCCAGGCATCTTCTGCACGCCAAAATATATACCTCCAACGCCGGATCCTCGGAGCACTCACTACCAAGTAGCCTCGACCCTCTTCGCTTTCCTTCCCCTACCCTTCTTTTTCTTTCCGCCCTCCTCGCCATCGGCTTGGCCGTCGCCCTCCTTGTTCCCAGAGCCAAACAGCTCCTCGCGCCTCTTCCGTGCTTCCTCATCTTTTGCTTCCTGAAGTGCCTTCTGTCGCGCCTCAAACTCCTCTTCGGCCTTCTTCTGCTCGGCGTAGATAGCTTCGGCTGTCTCGTACTCACTGCCTGTGTGGCGTTTGTACTCGTCCATATCCATACCAACGGTCTTCTGCCCGACCAGCGCGGACTGGATGCGTGCAGGGGCGGCACGCTCCTCGCGGTTGAACTTGAGTTTGATGTGCTTTCGCGTTTTGCCCGGGAACATGCGAGCGATAGTCTCGAAGTCGGTGCCAAACATAGACAACGCCCAGAAGAACTTGTTTGTCTCCTCATCCGTCCACTGTTGCGGTCGCATATTGCGACGCAGGTAAGTTGCGGATGTTGTGTGGTGGGTGAAATCGTTCTCCTCGTGCTCCTCGAGCTCACCCGCCTCCTGCGCTGCGCGTGCGTGTCGGTTGACCTGCAAAGACCGCTGGTCGACGACGATCACACCATCAATCATTTGGTATGTCTCGCCGACGGGGGCAAGTACGCCTGAACGGCCTTCGGGCTCAGTGGTGGCATCCTTACTGACGGCGGCGTCTGCCCCTGCCGGTGCTGGTGTGCCGGTCTTCTCTGCGGCTTCTGCTGCAGCATCTTCCTGCGCTTTTTTGTATTTCTGGCGTTTCATCCGCTCGCGTTCCATAAGCTCGTCGTGGAGACTGAATTTCTTGCCAACGCGCATGTCCTTGACAAGATCCGCCATCTTGACCTGTGTGATGTCAATCTCAACGTTCTCGGCGTCTTCGGGCGTGGCCTCACGTTGAGGACGAGTGGATTTCCTTCTCCGCGAAGCCACAGCTCCTTCTTCCCCAGTTTCAGTTGTTGCCACATCGTCCCCATCCTCTGGTTTTCGTTTCCCAGCTCGCTTGGCTGCGGCGGCGGCGCGCTTCTCTGCAGCTGTCTGATAACCCTCCTCGCCCGGAAGGAGGGCGGCTCTTCTAGCTGGGCGGGGCTTCTTCTTGGGCGGTGCGGGACCCTCTGTTTGACTTGTGTCGTCCTCCCCAGCGGCTCCAGCAGCAATGTTTCGCTTTCGACCTCGTGAGACCGCTGTCTTCTTCGGGGCGGCTGAGGGCTCTGAACTTTGAGCCTCGCTTATGATGACAGTATCGTTGATCGGCGGAGCCTGGTCGCTTGTGGCACCCGTTGGTGCCGGAGTATCTGTCTGGACAGCCTCGTCTTGAGCATTCGATACTCGCGAATTTCGGTTACGAGTCCTGTTTGAGGTACGCTGCCGGACAGCACGTTCTGCGCTTGGAGCAGCCAAGATGGAAGGCGTTGCCTTCTGACTCGTCGTGGAAGGCGCGGTATCAACATAAGGCAGTACGAGGGCGGTAGCGATGGTCGGCGCTGACGGGACGGAGCTGACATGATCGCTTGCTGCGGCCTCTTCGCTGTGAGGTGCGGGTTCTGTGGACACTGGGTGCACTGTGCCCTCTGTTTGTGGCAATGTAGGCGTCTCTGCAAGCGGTTTGCTAGTGGCAACCGAGGATACCGCTGTGCCCGGGCCTGTAGAGGCTTTCGCAACTGTTCTTCTCCCTGGAGTAATATCTGCGACTGGCTGCTCTCCCTCCACTCCCACCGCAACATGAACCTCGGCGATTTCGGGCGCCTTGTCATTGGAGGGCGGGCCCGGAGATGCGCTCGGAGGTGGGGGTTGAGACTGAGGCGCGCTCGGAGCTGTGGTCTTAGAGGCACGCTCTGGATTCTGTGACCCGGGTGTTGGGGCGTTTCGGCGGGCAGCGACTTTCGGCTTGAAGGTCGACTTTTTTTTCAACATCTTGAGTGCTGCTGCAGCCGCTGTAGCTTATAGTTTGCTGTCTTTTGTGTCGCGCACAAGGGAACCTCTCATTATTTGTTGGGGTATGGGGATATTATGAATGGTCGTATCCGGTGGATTATCTGGCGCAAAAAGTCGGGGACAGCAGAAGGATCGGCGTGACTCTGCCAAAAAAGATGTCAATTGTGATGGCTCGTCGAGGGGTTGTGAATGCGGGAAGTTGGGGACTTTCTGGTAACTTTCAAACCCCACTCTCGGGTACGCTTGCTCGCTGCTCAATGCTCGCTAAAAAGTGGGGATACAATGGAAACAGCACGTCCCTGTCGTGAAACTGCTGTTGACTTCGTCAGAACTCGAGATGCAAGTATTCCACGCTTCCGAAAGCTTTCATTATCATCCAAGGCCCCCAGGTTGACATGAATTGATCTGTTGCCCACACTCCGAATTCTGTTCGCTGGGTGAAGAATCTGCACCGAAAGATGTCATCTGAAGAGCATCACCCCGCCATGTTTAATTGCAACACCTGGGGGTTTGCCAATAAGCGTTACTAGCACGGAAACGGCTTAGCGCCATCCTCAATCTTCGAAATGGCCATCCTTGGTCAACTCGCACGTTCACCAGACCCGGTTCTTCTCTCCTCTCTTTCAAAGCCCCAAACCCGCACGCTCATTCATCTTCCTTCGCCTCTGTACGGTGGTCGCCGACACGGATCGATTAAGCGATTTTCTTACGATATCTCCTTGCTGTGTTTTCGCATTTCCCGGTCTTTTCGCAGCCTCGCAGAGGCCTTTTCTGATGCCGATTGCCACTTCGCCATCTTTGCCTCATCCTGCCACCTTCACCAAGATGGAGGACAGGAAGAGACCCGCGTCCAACGCGGTCGACGATGGCGCTCCACCGAGCAAGCGACAGGCCGTAAACGGCAGCAGCAAGTCCAAGGACGATGCTGGCGACGCCAAAGAAGAGAGCTGGATTGAGGTGAGTCTCACGTGAAGAGAGAGCCGTCAGCCTTCTTGCCTTATCTTCACCAACCCACCGCCCTCCGCTTCGATCGAGCGCGTGCCCCGACGCCGTCTGCCCTTGATTCAGAATCGCGCAATTGTCCGTTGCGATTTCTGCCATCGTCGGCGAACAACCCACATGGCGTTCTTTGTCGCAGGGGTGCTCGCCTTGACCGTTGCTAATGCGCGGCTTGCTGGCAACAGCACGCCCGGCTCCCAGGCCTTCATCCCTTCTCAATACCCTCATTCTGCCCAAGATCAGCTCGCTATCTCACCGCCGCGCTGGACACGGGCTGTGTCCCTCACATAGGCCGTCGATAGGAGGAAACGTGTGGCTGACTCAAATTGGTATGGCAGGAATATCAAAAAGGCGCCATATATCGTCAGATGCTTGAGTACAAGCGAGAGAAGACGACCTTAGAAACTCGCGTCCAGGATTTTCAGAAGAAGTGTGTCGATCATGACGACCATATTCGCGTGATCGATGCTTGGGTTCTACAGCTACTGCAGGAAATCGAGCTCCTAGTTCCAGGCGACACGAAAACATCCAGTTATTCAGGTACGGACCCCAATTGTCTATTACGGGATACCAACCTGACCAAAGCAGAATCGATATCTAGGTCTGCGCTTTCATTCAAGGATAACAAAGACTTCCAGCGCCATCTTGGTGATAAAGCCAAGGCCCTTACCACGATAGTGAACAATCTATTCGAGCGACTGCATCAGTCGCGAGGCGAGGTGAAGCCTGAGGTAGCGCAACTGGAGTCGCAGGTTAAGGCTCTCCTTGCCAGCCAGAAGGAGCTGACTATGAAGCTTGACCGACTGGAGTCCGAAAATTCATCGCTCTCCGAGCAGCTCGATACTGCAACACTAAAAGTTGTCAAGGCGGAGCGTAGGTTGGATCGCACTCGAAGCGCACAAGTCCAAAAGTTAGAACAACAAGCGTTGACAAGTGCAACCACTCGTCCCGCATCAACCGAGGATAACGGTACCCCCTTTAGTTCGACAAATGGTGACAGCGATGAGCTCAAGCTGCAATACCAGGAGGCAGTAGCGGCCGTGGCCAAGCAAAAGGAGCAGCTAGAGGCCGCTATGTCCGAAGTCAAAGCCCTACAGGAGGAGAACTCGACATTCAAGGCCAAGAAGGAAAGCATCACAGACGAGGACTATGCCCGGACTGAGGTCTTCAAACAGTTCAAGCTGCAGAACGAAGACCTTATTAAGCGGATCAACCACCTTCAGGCGACCAACAAGGAGCTACGCGAAGACGCCGAGAGGCTTCGTGCTGAGAGAACTGCTTATCGAGTTCAGCTGGAGAGTGAGGCGCAGGCTGTGACTCTGGAGCTGGAGGAGCAGGTACAGCAAAAGGATCAGGATCTTACCCGTATACGTTCTGCCCGGGACGAGCTCACGGCGGAACTCGCCATGCGAAAAGCAACCGAGACACAGGAGAAAACAGCCACCGTTCATATGAAGGAACTCGTCGAGGCGAAAGTCGATCGGATAGCGGAACTGGAATCTGAGCTCGAACGATTGCGACCAAGCGAGGATGCAACAATGTCCGACCACAGGGAGGATCTTGAAACTCTTTCGACGGAAGAGTTGCGACAAAAGTACACGAAACTGGAAAGGGACTTCGAGGCCATCAACAAGGAACTACCCCTCCTGGAGAAGTCGTATAAGAAGGCTATGGGCCTAGCGCACAAGAAGGTCATGGATTTCCACGCATTGGAGCAGCGTATTAGCATTCTGTCGGCCGAAAAGGTCAAGGCGGATCAAAAATATTTTGCGGCGCGGAAAGACATGGACATTCGGACAGCGGAAATTCGATCGCTCCGGGGTCAGAACGGGAAGAGCTCCGAGATCATATCGCAGCTCAAGGATGTGGAGCAACAAAACCGGATGTTGATTGCCTCTTTAGAGAAGCAGGTCGCAGACATGAAGCAGTCCAACTCGTTGATCATGGCTGAAAACAAGAAGCTGGAAGGAACACACACGGAACTGAGCAGAAGAGCGGAGGCGCTAAGGGCGCAGATTTCCGAGCTCACCAATCTGGTGAAATCAAAGGACACGACCTGCGTGACCTGGAAGGAGAAGGTAATGGACTGCGAGACGGAGCTAGAAAAGATCAAGGCGCGGCTGAAGGGGGTCGCAAAGGACTGCGAAAAGTGGAAAAACAAGTGCCAAAACAACTCGTCCGAAGAGGAAGAAGTACTCAGGGTAAGGAAACACATTCCGAACGGGTCTGAAGGAGAAACGTATGCTGACTGCTGGACAAGACCATGGTGGTTTGCTCCATCTGTAGGAGCGGGTTCAAGAATACGATTCTGAAAGGATGCGGGCACGCGTTCTGCAACGAGTGTGTCGAGACGAGGCTAGCGAACCGGATGAGGAAGTGTCCTACTTGCAACAAGGCCTTCGACCGTTCCGATGCCATGCAATTTCATCTTTAGTAAAAGCCGGAAATCACGAAAATAAACGCGGTGCCGTGCGACAGCTAGGCACAGAAGCTTGCCTCACCACCACCTCGAAGTCCGTTAGAGGACATTATGGGGTCGATTACCCGGCCACAGGGGCCAGGGGGGACCATCCATTTTGTTGGATCTTTAGTCAATGTAAAGTACTCATGTGAGACTAGATGTCGGGCAGATTCCCTTATGCGGAACTCCCGAGGGGCTGAGTTGGGTGGTGGGGGCGCCGGTCTTGCTTTGTGCTTGGTAAATATTCATTTGTGTGAGGGGAGAGGGCAGGATAGCGAGGAGCATTACCAACCTGTAGGAAGCATTGTACAAACAAGATGTGTTCATTACCTACTCTACCGGATCATCGTCGACTTGTTGATCCAAACCCCGTGCTCTCGTGCCTGGCACCCGAGCTCGAGCTGCCTGGAGACTGTGAGCCGGATCCAGAAGCCCAGCCACCGCCAGAGTTTCGTCCTCCCCATAAGCCGCCACCACCTTGGTTGTAGCGGCGGTCATCCCTCCCCCCACGATTTCCGGCCATATACCCGGCCGCGGCACCTCCAGCGAGACCTGACCAAAATCCTGGCCGCCACCCATCCCCCGATGTCGATGGCTTCGTCCCCGGGTACGGCGGCGGGGCGTCATCCCACGCTCCACCACCGCCACCTCCACCACCGCCCCATCCGCCGCCCCATCCCCCTCCAGGCCCTCCCCCACCCGGCCGCCGCCCTCTGCCTCCAGCA
>Ga0247758_1001143_pt1 | contig 21374 bp, 29 predicted proteins | sample UWRJL156409C4_FD_180950 | JGI IMG/M metagenome (GOLD analysis project Ga0247758, IMG submission 180950) | Plant litter microbial communities from Arlington Agricultural Research Station in Wisconsin, United States - UWRJ-L156-409C-4 | ecosystem: Environmental > Terrestrial > Plant litter >...
CTCGGCTTCGTGTTGGTGGGGAAGGGGGGGGGGGCCGTTTCTTCCCGGTTGCAACGACAAAGCTCAGGTTTTTTGTTCCCCTTCGGCAGTTGCGTCCTGTAATATTCAGCCCATTTCTACACCTTGCTTTCTTGGTTTCTTCTCCTTTTCTGGTCTTGTGCGTTGGTGTCTTCCCACTTTCGGAGGACGGGAGTGACGGATGGGGGAATGGGGTGTTGTTGCTTGTTGCCGTCTTCCCGCTCGTGTTCGCCTGTCCGCGTCGGCTCAAGGAGCGGCGGCCTGCGGTGGTGATACCTGCCTGCGTCTCTATTTTAGTAACATGTTGGGTCGTCATGCAGCGTTGAGGGTTTACATCGCTACCGGGATCATCCCTTCACCGCGGCAAGGCAGCGAAGAAAGCGATATGTGAGGAGTTGACGGGATAGGATGTTTGGTCAGTGACAACTGTCGGTGTGGACGCAGTTTTGACCGAGGCTGCGGTGGCTTCTATCCCTGGCCTGAGTTGTGGCCCTAAGTAGGACCGCATTCTTCGGCTGGCGAGATTTTTCCAGTGCCTTTTCGCACGGAGCCAAGAGTCCCTTACTTTTCGCTGGAGCCTTCGTACTTGGACAAGAAAAACAGTGGACAGGGAGGTGGTCACACATTGCGGGATGCTCGCAGACAGAGCATGGCACGACACGGCGGGTGAGACGAGTCAAGGGAGGCCGTTGATCATGCAGCCTATCCGTCCGCGCCATTTCTCTCCTTGCCATCCGTCCCTAACCTTTTTTTTCCGGCTGGGATGAATATTCGCAGGGGGGGGCGGGGGGGGCAGTGGGAAAGATCGTGATGGGAAACGATCCGATGCGTTGCCGTTTCGGGGCCAGCTCGGCAAAGGCCCGCGCCTCTGCCGCTGACCGCATTTTCGGATGGTCCGCTTTGGATCGAGGGGCGGTTGCTAAACATCATGATGGCGTCAGGAGGAAGCTAGGCCCGTGGACAGCGCGTGCCGTCGCACACAAAGTCGAGCTTGCGCCGTTCTCGCTCCTCCGGCGGTCAGGGGACCGGGATCCCATGTGCGTCACACAGTCGACCCGACACATTGGGTCGTCGGCGGAGAGTTTTTTTTCCTGCCTCCCTTTCACACCCGACCCAGTCGGCGTCCACCACATGGCATGTCTGTCATAATGCCAGACGCGCAGGCGGGCGGCTCGTACTCAGGTCCCTGTATCGCCCTTGTCTAGCTGCTTTTCTGTCAAGCACAAGGACGTGGGTTGCCATGCCATTTCCCGCGCTCCGCGCCTTATCGTGTGGGATGGCATGCTCGTTGCTGCTCCTGCTCACCGGGTGTCCGGCATCCGGCATCCGGCTAGCAGGCGGGAAGCAGAGCTGATTCCCGTGCTAGCCGCGGGTTTTTCCTTCGCCGTCGTCGATTCTAGACCGCTCCACTTGGTTTAACACGGGCTTGGTGCGGCGTGGACATGGATAGGGGCGGTCCGCAAACCTGCCCAGGGCTCTCGGGAGGACCAAACCTGCAAGGCGGTCTCCAATAGGTAAAGATGGGATGGCGGATGGTGGACAGGGACACCGCGTGCACCGGCACTCGCGCAAGCCTGTTGGTTGAGGACAGCGACGTGCGACGGCGTCGTCTACCTTGGTAGTGCGCGACGTTTCCTTGCCCTCGTGTTTTTTTTTTCTTTCCTAATGTCCTTCCTCGGTGCGAACAAACGGGTGACGCAATGTTGCTGTAACCCACCTCTTCTTACCACGGGAGCTGGCTCCCTGCGTAGATGTTGAGACGCCGGGGAAGCTCATTGGCTTGGGGTGCTACACTAGGCTTCCTCGCTGCGGTCGGGTCGCCGTTCTCGGGCATCCGTAGGGCATCAGACTCGGTAGAGATCCCGCTCGGCGGAGATAGCGTCTTCGCTCATCAGGCGATTATTTTCACCGTTCATCCGTTTGATGCTAGCTCTGCGGATAGCGACCTATCCGGAGGGGAGGGTGATGTCGATGAGCATCCGGAACGGGGACGTACCCTCACTAGGTAACAAGGTTATGAGTTTGACCGCAAAGAAGTTGGTGGAATATATCATCTTATGGGGAGTATAAATATGAGCGGCAGACCTCATGTGCCAACAGTTGGCATCTCAGGACACCAGCCGCTACCCCAATATCGTTTCGGGTTTCTGAATCTCCCGTCCCCTCAACCCCCCAGACCAAAAAATAAAAAAAATAAAAAAATGGGACAGTTATTCTCTTCGCCCGCTCGCCCGGCAACCCTACCTCAGAAGTCTGAGGCGGGCAGCAGTAGCTCGGAGACACTGCCAGAGTACAGCAAGCCGGCAGCGATAACCGCCGACAGCATCTCCGTCCTGACAACAGCCAAAGGCCACTACTGGTACCCCAGCAACGGTCGACGAGTTCTCGACGCCTGCGGCGGCGCCGGTGTGGCTTGTATCGGGCACGGCCGCGAAGAAGTCATCAAAGCAGCGACCGCCCAGATGAAGGCCTGCTCGTACGTCTCCTACGCACACTTCAAGACAACCGCCGTCCAAAACCTCTCCGACTGGCTCATCGAGAGCACCGGCGGAGCCATGCAGAAAGTCTACCTCATGTGCTCCGGTAAGCCCCCCCTCTCCCTTCTTCACCACCACACCACCCCAAGCTCAGAGTAAAACGCCCACTCACCTCCCTTCCCAGGCTCCGAGGCAGTTGAAGCCGCCCTCAAACTAAGCCGCGAATACTTCCTCTGGACCAACTCCCCCCAACGCATCAACTTCATCTCCCGCTCCGAGTCCTACCACGGCACAACAGTCGGTTCCCTCTCTGCCTCCGGCCACCACACCCGCCGCGGGCCATTCGAGCCCATGCTCGTCCCACACTTCCACAAAATTCCCGCCTGCAACCCCTACCGCCAGCGCCTACCGCACGAGTCCGACGCAGACTTCGTGCAGCGCCGCGTCGCCGAGCTCGAGGCGGAGTTCCAGCGCCTCGGCCCCGACACCGTTGCGGCGGTGATACTCGAGCCTGTCGTTGGCGCGGCGCTGGGTTGCGTCCCTGCCGTACCGGGGTATCTCCGCGCGATGAAGCGCGTGTGCGAGATCCACGGTGCGCTACTCATCTTCGACGAGGTCATGTGCGGGATGGGCCGCACGGGGACGCTGCACGCATGGCAGCAGGAGGGGGTAGTTCCCGACCTGCAAACTATCGCGAAGGGGTTTGCGGGGGGTTATCAGCCGGCATCGGCGCTGCTGGTGGGGGAGAAGGTTGCGAGTGTGATGAGGAGCGGTGATAGGTCGTTTACGCATGGGCATACGTACCAGAATCATCCGGTTGTGGCGGCGGCGGCGCTGAAGGTTCAGAGGGTTATCGAGAGGGAGGGTTTGCTAGCTAATGTTCAGACGCAGGGGCGGCTGCTGGAGAGGTTGCTGAAGGAGAGGCTGGGTGGTCACCCGAACGTGGGCGATATTCGAGGGCGCGGTCTGTTTTGGGGGATTGAGTTTGTGAAGGACAAGGAGACCAAGGAGCCGTTTGAGCCGGAGCTTCAGATATCAATGCAGGTGTTTGTGGCGGCGATGAGGAACCATGGTGTTGTGGTATATGCAAGTCAGGGCTGTGCTGGTGGTGGGAAGGGGGATCATATTATGGTGATGCCGGCGTACGACATCTCGAGCAAGCTGGTTGGTAAGATTGTCCAGAGGGTAGCTTCTGCGATTGAGGAAGTCTTCTCACAGCGATGATGAAGACATTCAGCCTGGAGTTTGATATTTCTCGTCTTTTCTAATGTCCCTAATACTCCTTGTAATAGTGTAACCTGAAAGAGCACTGGGCGGTCTGGCAGGTACAATCAATTGTCCATCATGCGTGAATTATATACATCCTGTGGGTAACACCAGAAGAATTAACACACCTGCTATGTATACAGGACGTAGGAGGGGAAAGGAGTAATGCAAAGGCCGAATGGCGTGTCGACCAACCCTTCGCAGCGCTCACACACACTCATACACGGAAGCCCAGCCACCCAAACGCCAAACCCAATATCATCCAATCTCAGCTCATCAACACAAGACAACCTCATACTAAGCCAGTCCCGTCTTCGCCGCCGACAGCGCCTGCAATGCCTCCTTGAAATCCGGCAAATCATCCGCCGCGCTTTCCACCTTGGTCCTATCATCCGAGTTAGCCAGCCAGCCCCTTTTCGCACCCTCCCCTTCCAACCCACCACCACCACCACCACCACCAAGGACTTGGAGTACTCACCACCTCACCCACCCCCCACTATCAACCACAAACGCCCCTCCAACCTGCCACCGACTCCCCGTCTGCTCCTCCGTCCCCCAAATCCCCTCGTCCCTCCCCAGCTTATAAGCGCTATACATTACCTTCGGATTAAACTCATGCCACGTCCCGGCCTCGCCCAGCCCCCACTGAGCATACAACTTCCGCTGCTCGTCGACAATGACCGCCACCTCCCACTCTCCGCCGACCTCGACGACCCATTTTTCAGTTGCGGCGCGCGGGGAGTGCGATACGGCGATGCAGTGGATCTCGGGATGGGCCGTGGAGAATTTGGTGAGGAGGTTGAATGTCTTTTCAGCGACTGCGGGTGGGGAGGAAGGGGGGTTAGATCCCATGCCAGTCGGGAGATGAGGGTGGAGGTGGGCGGGACTTACACGGATCGCCGCAGTGGCGGAGGAAGACGAGGAGGACGGGCTTTGGGCTGGGGAAGGGGATTTCGTCGCACCAGGGAGCTCGATTGCCGGGTCTGGGGAGGGGGGCGACTTCTCGCGCCATTTGGTTGCTTGTTTCGGATACTTAGGTAGGGGCCTAATTCTGGTAAGGGATTGTCTGAGGGATCGCGTGTATTTTCTCGGGAGGCTCGGGACACGGTGTTGGAGCACCGCGAATTGGGGTTGGAGATTGAAGACTGCAGCTTTGGAAGGCAGGTAGTAAGCCTCTTTGTGATGTCACTCCTACGGAAACCTCCTTCCTCAAGTAGGTGAACTCAAAAATTCGGCGGCGTGTAGATGATAAGATAAGCCGGCAAATGATCCAGACCGCTCGCTGTCAATAAATGTATAAAGTAGGTAGTGAGTAACCTGTTTGATACTTCTTGCTCCTCAAGACTCATTTCATTGTAACCCTCGCTTCCGTGTCTCGCTCAGCGCCTTTCCCATAGATATGATAATTCCTTGTGTCGGACCGAAAACAGCGACACCGCCCAAAAACACAAGATAAAAAGCCAGGGTATCTAACTCTGTAAACATATGTACGAGCTCCCGCGGGTGTATCCGTTCCCTGCCTTCGCCCAACAGGAGATCTACCCTCCGTATCATGCGACCGTCACATATTCGGTTTGCACATCCCAGCTTGCTTCTAGCCCCCCGAGTTTCCTGAACATCATCACCCATATACCGTCATCCTTATCCGGCCCGATAATAGCTTCTTGCACCCGAAATCGTTCGGGTACATCGAACGGCGCATCTGCGCTCCTTGGTGCCAGACCTAGAGACCCCGCTAATATCCCCAGCTCGTCCAGCGACGATGACGATGAAAGCGATGATGATGATACCCCCGAGTCCGGTCGCGAGTGGTACATCCACGCATCCCGCCCACCGGAAGGAGTTGGCGGCTCTAGCGATATTCCCGGTGGCATCTGGTGCTGTATTTGGTGTTGATGTTGTTGACGTCGGTGATTGTGGTGGTGTTGAGAGTGTTGTTGTTGTTGCTGCTGCTGTTGCTGCTGCTGTTGTTGGTGTCGATATTGTTGTTGCTGTTGATGTTGTTGTTGTTGGTGGTGATGTTGATGTTGTTGGTGGCCCCAAGAGGGTGGCAGTGGCGAGGAGATATCTGCCGCCATGGTCGTGGGAGGCGTCCCGCCGCTAGCGACGAAGATTGTCGACGCTGAAAGCTCATCGAACGAGGATGCTATCGACGGCGCTGCGCTAAACGATCTTGTAACTACTTCGGATGCGTCGTACAGAAGTGACGGGTCGATGGGTAGTTGCGAGAGGCCAAGGCCGGTCATGTCGAGACCACTGCTAGGCGACGATGCCCGGGCGAGAGTTGGTGCCGTTTCGTAGCTGTAGGTAGTTCGTGGAGAAGGTGGCGGCACGGGTGTCGATGGCACTTGGGATGGGGCATCAGGGCGGAGTAGTTGCTGCAGCGAGATATCGCGCACGTTGCTGTCCCAGAACTCACCGGGAACAAAGGCGGCGACGAACGGCGGTATTATTGTCGGCATTGCTGGGGAAGCCGACCGTGTCATCAGCAGGTGCTTCTCCTCGAGTCGGATCGTTTGGTCCGCGATTGCGGCCATGACGTTGGCACGCCACAGATTTTCCCGCCGCGATGGATTGCGCCGTAGGAGGTCGATGGCAGCCCGCCGGATAAGCGGGTGTCTGCATTTAGTCGCAACGTAGTAGAGCGGTGCGATGACGTGCATCTCAAACGTGAACATGGACGAAAACCGCCGCGGGTCTCCTGATGCCGCCGCAGCCGTTACCGTCGGCAGCATGCCTTTGCTCGATGCATGGTCGCGTGCTGCCGGACTCGCCATGGCGTCCATGAAGCTGGCGGCGAGAGGGATGATGCTGGAAAAGGTAGAGATGTGGCTGTCGAACGCAGCCTCCCCATTGCTGAGAGCCGTTGATGTCCAGATGAACGTGGTGTGGACGTGAATCTGCACCAGGGCGATAGCCCCTGGAGGGGCATCTCTTGGCTGCGATGACTGGTAGAGAGAGAATGCCACGTTGAATTTGGCGATCTTCCGCAGCAGATATTCCTGTTCCTTCTCGAACCCGCTCATATCCTCCCGCGATACCTCCTCAAACTTGGCTGTGTGTGTCTTCTTGACGAAGCGCAGACACTCATCCATGAGGTCGTACAGGGCGTACCGCATGTCGACAATGGAGTCAAACATCATCGGAACGTCAGTGAGCATCTTCAGGGGTGTCGGGATGGCGGCGGGGTCGCCCCCGATCAGCCAGGAGGTCAGGCTGAACCTAGTGTACATGGGCACGAGGTGCTGCTTGATGATGTCGACTTCAGGACTCCGGGCCGCCGGTTTCCTGCCGAGCTGGCTGAGAATCTGGCGGCCTTGGTCGAGGTGGAGCAGCGATTCTTTGTCCTTGTTCTGCATCAGCTCGATACAGACGAAGAGGACGCATGTGAGTAACGGCACCAGTGGCCTCGCGTCGACATCGCGCATCTGGTCGAGCAGACAAGCAATGGCTCTGTTGTATTGGGACAGGGCAAACGAGTGGCGATCCTCGGCGTCGGCGTAGGTTGCAGGTGCCATCATGCTCTCGTGCAGGCTGCTGACTGCGAGGACGGCGTGCTTGACGGCCGGCTCGCTCTGGCAGATCTGCAGGACAATCACCCTCCAGAAAGCGCCATCAAAGTCGCCCGACAGGCAGGGCGCTGTGACGTGCTGGAAGAAGTGAAATGACCGTTTCTCGTCGGTCGACGCCCACTCAAAGAACAGCGACAACGGCGCCTGTGGGTCGCATTCGCCGACGCCGACCAGCGGCCCCGTCCCGGCCCGGCGCCGCCGTTGCGCCATGCTTTTGGCGTCCAGATAGCCATCACACCGGCGACCGGTCTTGGTACATCGCGTGCAGAACGGCTTGGTTTCGTCGCACTTCACTTTGCGGATTCTACCCGTCCACCCATGTCAGTAGCTGCTCATTGCAACTTCTCCGAGCCAATTGCCCAGGTCATGAGGTGTCAGATCGGCTGCCTCCCCCGCAAACGGGCGGGAGGTAGCCGTAGCGCTGACGGCCTCACCTGGGCCGCTGCCGCCGCTGGGGGTAGGGAACGACGCGTTTCGGAGCTCGGCACTTACTTGCAGGTTATACAGCCCGTCCGGACCTTCTTCGACCCCTTCCGACCCGACTGGCCGGGCCTCCCCGATGCCAAAGGCGACGGTGAGTCCGACTCATGCCCCATTGCTGTGTTTTCGGCTTCCGGATCTTGCCCGCTTCTACCCGGTGGCTGTCGGGTTGGGCGCGTGTGTGACATTGTTTGTTGGCTCGCAAGTCGAGTCCAAGAGGGGACAGAAAGGTGATATACTAGCCGCAGGGTGGCCGTGCCTTCCCTTCCATATAAGCTCCACTCGGGTGCGACGACGGTCGAATTTGCTGGCAGAGGAACACGGGAGCATACACCGAAGACCGAACCGCCACAGGCCGTCCTTCTTTTTTAAGGCCTGTCAAGGATCTTCACCCAGCGCATCCATAAACACCGCCTGTGCTCGGAGCGGCACCACCCCCTCATCAAGCCACAGCCCATGCTTCCATGCAACCCACACCGCAGCCGGGTTGGAGATAAGCCCTACGCAGCGCAGTGTGGTCCCGGCCTGCGAGGTACCGGGACATCCATGGCATGCCAGCCCGTGGTGGCTGCTGGCTGCCAGACCGCAGTCTCGCGGCGTGCAGACGACTGCAGAATTGTCGCTAGCGAGCAGTCTCCTCGTCTTACTACGTCCTAGCGTCAGTGCGCGCCTCCATCTACCGCGAGATGAATGACTGCATGGGAATAAGCGCTTTAACGCCGCGGAGTGAGTGGCTCTCTCTCTCGGGAGACTGGTTCCCCCGTGTCGAAGGATTCCCTCTTGGCTGGCAGCCGCGAGGTGACCTGTCAGGGAGTCCGAGCCTGTCAGGAGAGGCAGGGCATAAAGAGGAGAACGCGCCCTTTCCTGCCCTTTCTCCTGGGGAAAATTACTGCCTGCCTGCATGCAATCAACCTAAAGTCCTACTGTAATGTGGGACAGCAACCAGGTTGATGAATCTATCTCGTGGCGAGCAAGGGGAACGGGGGCTGGCGGCTCTCCGCCCACTCGCCACATACTCCCCAGCAGTCGATATTCTACACAGTAAACCGGCAGACTACTTGCTCAAACCGGTTTTGAAGGAGCATATTAATCCAGAAGCCTGGTGTAACGCATCCATCCGGAATCCTGTTGCACCTGTCGCTGGAGTTCTGGAGTTTGGAAAGTGAGGCGCCCATGCGCCTTCTGGAAGGGAACGCCTACGGATCCGGGGAACGTGAAACGTTCAACATATGGCTCAGGCAGAGAGGATTCCACACCTCGGCGGTAGCGTGGCCCAATCGAGGCCGGCCGTTTCGTACCGAACCCCCTCCCCTCCCTTCGATATGGCATTGTTTTCAGCCCTGTGAGCAAATTGCTGGAAAGAGGGACGTTTGGGATCCAAGACATCAAGAAGGTGCGCGCGCACGCCCACACGCATGCCGACTTCCCCTGGAGGTCGAACAAAAGTCTCCGAGGGATGCATTGGCCTGCCCATGTCCCCTTTTCCCTCATTTCCAATGTGCCCGGACACATGAAATGGTGACCCTGCTGACCAATGCAACCCAGCCAGCGTGCGTTCGCAGTGTATCTTGTGCAAATCTCAAGATGACATTTAGTGTGAGAGGGGATCTCCCCGCGCCGGTGACGGTTTGATCCCGGCCCGTCCGTAGCCTAGCCTATCGGTTCGTGACGAATGGGCATGGAAAGGCGGCAAGAAAGACATCCTTTCGATCCCGGTCGTTGCCTAGAATCCTTGACTTTGGACCCCACTACCCTGCATGGTTCTTGCATCCCGGGCACAAAAGTACTTGTACGGACGACAAAAGCTGGCCGCGGCATTATAAATCCGAATCGCAAGCGTTCACTAGTAGGGAAACGAAGTGTCCCTCGGGTGACTAGACGTGGCATGTTGGACGTTCGGGCCCAATCATGCGCCAGAAAGCCCAACAGCGGCGGCCTAGATGACGAGATGCTAAACGGCATCAGGTTAGCCCCAGAGCGCGTGTAAATCCCCCCGAGACCGTTGACTCCCGGACCAACACGGAACTTGGAAGGGAACCAGGTGTCAGCGCCTAGTGTATAGTACACTACAACTACCACTTACCATTTCGGGTACCACTTTCCGGTTACCGTTTTCCCATCTCTTTGCTTGTAGTAGTGTCTATCGAGCTGTGCTCAGCCACGCGGGAGATTAAATGAGAGCCCAGTCGGCTGGTCAGGTCTTAGCCTCTCTCGAGTTGTTCTCGCTACAGTCCTCCATCTCCTAGATCAACAAGGTGCGGGTGTCGGTGACGGTGAGACGGGTCTTAGGCGGATCCTTCCCTCGAAGGTTGGCAGGCCACCACGAGCCGGTTTGTTCTCGAAGACTTTGGTTCGTTTGGACTCCGGGAGTGGCATTGATGACAGTGATTCGTCAGCCTTGCCTGTGCCCGGGGGGGGGGCCGTTTCGCAACAACCAACAAAGTTGTCAGGGGCGGGGGCCTATCTTCTGCAGAGTATATGAATCCAATCGCCCCCGAGTTTTGTTGGCTTCTAGCTTTCTTGCGAGCTAGGAGCAGGCGTGTGGTTCTGCCATCAACAATTGGCGTAATCGCGTTTTGGAGCTGCCGCCTGGTGCTCCGTCCGGGGCGGCGGCCGAGCCGGCTCAGGCCCAGAATACATCTCGGGTACGACCCAATCACAGCTCTCGCCAGTTATGACAACGTCTTGTCGGTGCGGCCCCTGGTGTTTAAAGCAGGCCGCTTCGCACAATCGCTGGAGTCCGAGTTTGTGGCTCACCTGCCACTGAAAACCCCGCCTTCTTGCGACTGGCTCTTCAACTGTTGTGACGCAGTCAGGAGCACGCCCCTTACCCATGACTTCGACTGCAGATGGCCATCGCAAAGCCACAGTGGCTGACTTGCGGATCATGTCGGCGGCAGTCGGTATATCCTGTGGACACCAAATATAGGGCGATAACCAGTCAAAGCGACACCTAACTTCTCAATCAGCCACCCGGATCACCACTACCGTACCCTCACCGCCGGGCCTGCCCCTTTACCGCCGGGAAAATTTGACGTAGCGCCGACAGTCTAGGGGTGGTTCTCGGCGGAGCGTCGCCCACGGTGGGAATAGTTGCTGCCTGTTGAGTTCCGTGGTGGAGGTAATCTGCCGGAGCTGGTAAAATTCAGACAACCCCACTCGAGTCGGGATGCCCTTTGATGATGATCAAGTCAAAAGGGAAGAAGGAACAACGCCCAGGCTGCAACCTTCTGGTTGGGCCCATCCAGGCCCACGATCATTCTTTCCTTACCGCAATCCGTACTGCAACCGCCTTGGCTGACCGAAGATGCGCCCGGCAACGTTAGCAACGAGGCATTCACACAAAATTCGAGCCGAGATGCCATCTGCTGCGGTACAAGTGTCCAGCCATGCCCTGTGGGTATTCTACTCCCCTTCGCTTCTGCTGGTCGAAGTTCCAGTGTCCGGAGACGAAGGTTCAAGCGAAAGCAGGCCATCCAGACTGCGATGCGCCAGAGGCCATTTCTGATGCCTAGTCGAGCTGATCATACCATGGGAGAGAGAAGCCCGCTCTATTGCCATCGGTGTGTCGTAGGCAATCACCTGAACTGAAAAACGTATCAGCTTCACTCCAGATAGGTATTGTTCTTGGTTTGTGTCAACATGCTCTACCACCATCCTTCGGGCCTTGCTATTCAGGGAAAGCCAAAAGAATATTCATCCAATCTCCATCATACGGCTCCCGGGTGAGCCTGTGCCTTCTCACATTTTCTAGTCGTACTTCGCATTCGTGGTAATTTAGGTCGGGTCGACCAGGGGGCAACACTTGTCAATTGTCTTATGTTTGTATCAGGCGCCCGAGTCGCAAATTCTCGAGACAGCTCAGACGCGGGACATATCACCTGTGGGACTTCAGTGTTCCGTAGCTGTACGCCTTCAAGTAAAAAGCGGAAGTTGAGCCCGAACCGTGTTGCACGTGATTTTCATTTGAGTCTTGGCCATGCTACCAAATTCTGCGTCTTGGAGCAATGTGAAGGCTATCAATGCTTGGCGGACAGATGAACACACGAAGAACCGGCAGGAAGGTAAGGTTTGTTTCTAGCAGAGACATCGAGGTTGGCATCCGCAGAGCGCGTCATGAGGGTAAAGCCCATGACAAAAAAGAGACGCATCAATATCGAATGCATGTTCTGTGTTCAATGGGGTTCAGACTCCGTTGCTATCTGTCTGAATTCAAGGTTTGTACGAAGGCTCGGGCCAAAGAAAGGGCCCCCTTAGCCAGTGCGAAAGATGTTTTATCACTGTAAGGACCGCCTATAGCTGTCGTTATTACAGGCCATCTCCCATTCAGAAAACACCTGCATTAATACTGAAAAGGCCTTCCTGCATGTTAAAAAGGCCTGTGATATAACAAGCCAAGGCCTTACCTTCCCAGAACAAGACTATGTGACGATTCCAAGACCGCATTTTTGCACGGAGATAGGAGACCCTTTCTTTGGCCCGAGCCATCGTACATGGGGAGGTCGCTCGTCGATCGGACGGTTCCTGTGGCCTAACGGCGGAGTTACGCGTTTGCAGTGCGAGGATCTGATTTTTGGGATTACTCAGACTTTGACCCTGTTGAGGAACCAACGTCTAAGATTGACACAGGTGCTGGATAGGTGAGGGGCCGTGGCCGGCAAGGCTGGCGAGGCTGATGAGGATTCCAGGAGCACAAGGCTCCCTCGCAGGGATGGCGACCACAACTGCCCTCAGCTGTATTCCCAGTCCTGTTTGGCAGGCATCACCAGATGAGTTGTTTTGCACCACCTCTGTGGCGATATGTATGCATGCATGTTTACTAAGGAACTGGAGCGTATCCGGCCTCCTGGTTGGTAAACAACGAGTTCCTCAACCTGTTGAATGGCACATAATCATGGGGAATTTTCTTGTTTGCCACTTGGTGGGCGACGGAACGCCAAGGCCAAAGACTGACCGAAGGCGAGGCTGCATGGTGAGCTACAGCCCATGAGTTCTATAGCCGTAGCAAACGCAACTGAATGAGGCGGAAAATAAGACGCCGGAAAATGTGACTGAGCTATGGAAAATGATGCATTTCTCACATTGACTGAACGGGAGAAAATAGCTCGGCGTCTAGACTGCTTCTAGATCCAGCGAGAAATCATTTGCTGGGGTTTCTTACCTTCCGTTTGCCTTTGACACTCGTCAGCCGTGGTAGAAAGCGTTCGAAGGTTCCACCTGCCTGAAAAAGCCAGCTGGAAGCTTGGGCCTGAGAGCGTGCCTGGAAAGGAACGCACGGACGTTGCCGCCCAAAGGCCCGCAAGTCGTCATCCGAGTGGTCGCCTAGTCAGTATCGCTGTTGTCCTTCCATTGAAACCTAGCTTCACTACCGAGCCTCTTCACTGCCAAACCAACACCAGCTCGTCCGCATTTCAGAGGAAGGCTGTTTGGTCCCAACCCCATTTCTCGCCCAAACCCACATTCTCCGAAACCTTCTCCGGTTTCCTACATCAACAAGTATTTCTGCCGTTATCTAGGGCGGGGAGCTGTTCTTTTCTTCCACACCTTCACTCCTCGCAGTGCCAACCTCACTTTCGATCAACCCATCACCTCCGATCGACATCCAGACCGACAGAATGGCTGGCGAACCGAAACCCGAGCATCATGACCACAAGAAGAAGGTCAACCTGACGTACGTTGCTGTCCGGGCGCGCGCCCTCACCGTGAGTGCGCTATGCGGGGTGAGCATCTGCTAACCTCTTTTCCAGCGATACTTCCGGTGCCGAGCGCAAAGATGAGGGCGACACGGCTACGGCCATCCTCAAAAAGAAGAAGAAGCCCAACCAGCTGATGTACGTATGGGTAGTTTTTTGGAGGCATAAGGCAACTTGCTGACAGACGCAGGGTTACTGATGCCGTCAACGATGACAACTCGATCATCGCGCTCTCCAACAACACGATGGAGACGCTCCAGCTCTTCCGTGGTGACACAGTTCTCGTGCGAGGCAAAAAGAGAAAGGACACCGTCCTTATCGTTCTTGCCGACGATGACCTTGACGATGGCAGCGCCCGTCTGAACCGCGTGGTCCGTCACAATCTGCGGGTCAAGCATGGCGATATCATCACTATCCACCCTTGTCCGGATATCAAATATGTAAGCAAAATGGATGCCAATATTTCTGCTGCACAGTTGCTGACACTCCTCTAGGCCAAACGCATCGCAGTTCTTCCTATCGCGGACACGGTCGAGGGCATTACTGGGTCTCTGTTTGACGTCTTTCTCGCTCCCTACTTCAGGGAAGCATACCGGCCCGTTAGGCAGGGTGATCTCTTCATCGTCCGCGGCGGCATGCGACAAGTCGAGTTTAAGGTCGTGGAGGTGGACCCCCCCGAGTTTGGCATTGTGGCCCAAGATACCGTCATCCACTGCGAGGGCGAGCCGATCCAGCGTGACGAGGAGGAGAACAACCTGAACGAGGTTGGATACGACGATATTGGCGGCTGCCGCAAGCAAATGGCACAGATCAGGGAAATGGTCGAGCTGCCTCTCCGACACCCTCAGCTGTTCAAGTCGATCGGTATCAAGCCTCCCCGTGGTGTCCTGCTTTACGGTCCCCCGGGTACCGGTAAGACGCTGATGGCTCGCGCCGTTGCAAACGAAACTGGTGCCTTCTTCTTCCTCATCAACGGCCCTGAGATTATGTCAAAGATGGCGGGTGAGTCAGAATCGAACCTGAGGAAGGCATTCGAGGAAGCCGAGAAGAACTCGCCGGCGATCATCTTTATCGACGAGATCGACTCGATCGCTCCTAAGCGTGACAAGACCAACGGCGAAGTCGAACGCCGTGTTGTGTCTCAGCTTCTGACCCTCATGGACGGCATGAAGGCTCGCTCCAATGTTGTTGTCATGGCGGCCACCAACCGCCCCAACTCTATCGACCCTGCTCTTCGCCGATTCGGTCGCTTCGATCGTGAGGTTGATATTGGCATTCCCGACCCGACTGGTCGCCTGGAGATCCTTCAGATTCACACCAAGAACATGAAGCTTGGAGATGACGTGGATTTGGAACAGATCGCATCGGAGACCCACGGCTATGTCGGTTCTGATGTCGCTGCTCTCTGCTCCGAGGCTGCGATGCAGCAGATTCGTGAGAAGATGGATCTTATTGATCTGGACGAGGACACGATCGACGCCGAGGTTCTTGATTCTCTCGGTGTTACCATGGACAATTTCCGGTTTGCTCTGGGAGTTTCCAACCCTTCGGCCCTCCGCGAGGTCGCCGTTGTCGAAGTCCCCAATGTTCGTTGGGAGGATATTGGTGGTCTCGAGACCGTCAAGCAGGAGCTCAAGGAGAGCGTCCAGTACCCTGTTGATCATCCCGAGAAGTTCCTCAAGTTCGGTATGTCGCCGTCTCGGGGTGTCCTCTTCTATGGTCCTCCCGGTACGGGTAAGACGATGTTGGCCAAGGCTGTCGCCAATGAGTGCTCTGCCAACTTCATTTCTGTCAAGGGCCCCGAGCTCTTGTCCATGTGGTTCGGTGAATCCGAGAGCAATATCCGAGATATCTTTGACAAGGCGCGCGCCGCCGCTCCTTGTGTTGTCTTCTTGGACGAGCTCGACTCTATTGCCAAGGCCCGTGGTGGCTCTGTTGGCGATGCTGGTGGCGCCTCTGATCGCGTTGTTAACCAGCTTCTGACTGGTGAGTTTGCATCCTTCTCCAGCGGTACCTAAACATCTACTAACCTCCTCCTCAGAAATGGATGGCATGACTTCCAAGAAGAACGTCTTCGTCATCGGTGCGACGAACCGTCCCGAGCAGCTGGATCCCGCACTGTGCCGTCCAGGTCGTCTCGACTCGCTCATCTATGTACCATTGCCCGACGAGGCCGGCCGTCTTGGTATCCTCTCGGCCCAGCTTCGAAAGACGCCGGTCGCTGATGACGTCGACCTCAACTACATTGCTTCGAAGACCCACGGCTTCTCTGGTGCCGATCTTGGCTTCATTGCGCAACGTGCAGTCAAGATTGCGATCAAGGAGTCGATCACGGCTGACATCCAGCGTACGAAGGAGCGCGAGGCTGCAGGCGAGGACGTTGATATGGAGGATGAGGGCGAGGACACTGTTCCTGAGCTCACCAAGCGCCACTTCGAGGAGGCCATGCAAATGGCGCGTCGCTCGGTAACTGACGTGGAGATCCGTCGCTACGAGGCCTTTTCCCAGCAGATGAAGAACGCCGGGCCAGGTGCCTACTTCAAGTTCCCAGAGGCTGGTATGGAGACCGGCGGAAGCGGTGGCGGCGCTGGCAACTCGTTCGGGGATGCTGGCAATGACGATGGTCTCTACGATTAAATAGTGCAATGTTGGCGTTGCTCTATTTGATCCCGGCTGCTAGACTTTCAAGGGATCATTATGTATTCTAGGGATTTCCTCGCGTTCAGTGGCCGCTTTGCATCATCTTTCTATCATCTTCACATAACGAGGCAACGGAGTCTTTGGAAGAAGGGATTCATGAACCTATGGGAGGGCCAGTTGGCGGCGGAGCTTTGCAGCTTCTTGACCACAGGCCCCATCCCGACTCAACAGTTAGGTTATGGGACCTCGCGTCCTTCATGACGCGGCTTGATAGATTGCAGATAATGGGATTATCCCCGAGTATCGTATTTAATACCCTGCTAGCGATTGTGATGTGCACCGCTTTGCCTTACAAGAATCGAGACCCACCTCAGAAAGGGCAACTACTCGGTGTCGTTGAAAGAAAACTACAGTGATATTGTATATACGGGGCTAGAGACAGCCATGCTGAACTTTGCTATTTGTATGTTATGTACTCTTTTGGCGTGCTCCTACTCTCCCTCAGGGTAGGTTATGCTATGTTACATCCGGGGATGGTTGGAAATTTCCCGTTCGGTTTTGATTTTTTTGTCATCACGTTCGTTATCCTTTGGTATCTCCACCCTGGCCCTGGCTATCGGTCGACGAGAGGTAAGCCTTCTGTAACGCCTCGGTCAAAGACCTGCTATCGCTTGTGCCACCGCCAGCATCTTGCTCGACCCCTTTCATCGTCATATCTTCGTCTGGCTCCATGCCTGTGTTCCCCAGTCGTCCTTCGTTTGTCGGGTCCATCTCTTCGGTGGCTTGTGTGCTGGTAGTCGTGTTATGGTTGTAGTAATCGGTAAATATGTGTCCATAGGGGTGGTCCTCCTCCCATTCCTTGCTGGACCCCTGCTGATGGCAAGAGGTCAGCACGCTTCAGTCCTTTCTTTTTTCTTTTCGGTATCCTTAAGGGTTCGGGGCTCAAGATGCCCCGTTCTCCTCGATTGCACACACCGTCTCCAAACTCTCGCGCGTCACCTTGAGCGCATCCTCTACTACGCTGTGGGGTACGGCTAGACCCGACGTCGACGAAGATGAGTTTCCATTGGTCTCCCCAGCGGACGGGGTGCCGTTAGTGCTCGATCTCTTGCCGTTGGTCTCGGTACCATTGGAGCCAGAGCCAAACGCTGGCCCGGCAGCCGTTTCTTGCCGTACGTCTTCAATGACGCGTCGAAGGAGGGCGGGGAATGTAGTGATCTCGCCGGACCGCAGGAGAGAGAGGGCGTGATTTTGAACCGTCGTCGGCCAGTTGGCAGAGTTTGCATTAAGCGTGTGGAGGAGATGCTCCTGTATCCTATGCGTCGAGAAAGAGAAGAGGGGGCTTGGTTAGTCGTGCTCACGGGCGTCAAGGGCAGGCGTGCATGAGAAATGCAGGCTCGGCTCACTTTGTCACAAGGCCTTCTTTCATGAGGACCATGTTAATCTGCGATCGCAGGTCGGAGTCCAAGGTCGCATTGGTGTAGCTCGCAGCCGAGGGGGGCACCTTGACCGGAGTCGAAGGGTTTTGGCTGGCCATGGTGAGAGACGAGCAGCAGATGGGGTTCTAGCTGCGCGTGTTTAGAGTGGTCGGAGCACTACAAATGCCCTCTGCCCAGAAAGCCCCGTTCTTTGCTCAGCTCTTGATGATGCGAACCGGTTGAACTGTGGGCTCGACGCTGCCGAGAGCAAGGGGTACAATTGGCCGGAAACCTCCGTGATGGAGCATGCAATGTGCACCGAGCCGCGACCCCCAGTGCAAATCGCAATCGCGCTGATGGAAGGGTTCGCCTCGTTGGCTAGGTACGTGACGTCGCGCGACTTGGTGCTGGTTGGACAGCTGGCTCTGGCAGACCGAAGTAAGAGTGTCGAGGGCGCAAAGAAATAAATAAGAGCAGCAGACCAGAGATAGTCGAGGAAACCAACGGCAGAATGCTGGACGAGGCTGAACGAAGCAAGGCTGAATGAATCCCCTTAACATCGGCTTTGAAACTCTGGCTTGGCATTTGGACATTCAGCTCACGTGCTTCTGCTCTGGCTTACGGATTACTAATCAGCTCTCTCCAATATCCTCCAAGCCTCCACAACAAAACACAGCTTCCAAGTTCCAAGCGGTGGTACCTAAGGTAGGTAGGGTCGGGGGAGCGATGTGCCCTCGTCTGCTTCATTCCGCTCCTGCAATGCCACCTCCGGTGATTACGCTTTGAAAACTCAAAGATGTTCCCTCTTTCGCACTGCCTGGCAGTTGGTTTCAGGCACACAGATAAGGTCGTCGAGGAAATGCGAAGGCGTTGATATTCTGTGGAAAGGGCTTCCGATCGATCACATGCATCACCAGTAGGAAGCATTGACAGAACGGCTCGCAGCTGTTACCTAATATTGCAATTCTCACAAGTGTCAAAGAGTGCATCGAGAACATGTTTTTTTGAGCAGCTTTCTGCAAGGCAGAAACTGCTCTGACTACTCTGACAAGACGAAAGGACCGCAAGGACGGCTATTCACGGCGGCTGCGACCTCGCGTCATCATCGATTTCACAAGTCGGGCGCCACTTGGGAGGTTCCCATCACGATCCGGGCCCCAGCTCCACCATGTAGAGTTTCCGAATCCCCTTTTCACATGGAAAGGGGCTCCAGACGGCGCCCTTGTCGGCGGACTACCCCCACAGTGATCTCTACGATAGTCTGCTCCTTGCTGCGCCGTGGCTGGACGCGACCAGCAGAACGGATCGAGTCCGGCCACCGCAGTGGGACGTCGATGATGCTGACATTGGCATCGTGGTGCGCCTCCCGAGGATGGGCTCGCCATCAGATTGCGTATAAATCTACTTTGTGTTCCTATACCGAAAGGCTCCCTTGTTCTTTCTCAATCACACACATTGTCAACACACATTCGGCGACTCTGCTAGTCTCTTTGGAAACTCGCAGTTATTGTTGGTATCATGTCTATGACAACCCTCCGCTCCGGCCTGGCGGCTCTGGTAGTTGCTGCCAGCGTCGCTGCTGCTCCAGCTCTTAACCGGCTCAATCAGACTGCTCTCGGGTATGGGGGTGGGTATGGTGTTGGTCATGGGAATGGGTATGGGAACGGGCATGAGTACGAATACTCGGATTTCTCCCTCTTCGACACTTGTGACTGGTAAGTCTTCCAGCCCCAATGGAATTTGCGAAAGGATGCGGGAGGCAGAAACTAATGCATCTGCAGCAAAGAGTACTATGGCAACAAGGAGCGCGTAGCCTTCGATTGCGATGTAAGTAAAAGAAGGAAGACGACGCTCATAGAATAGGAGGTCGGCTGACGCATCTCACCCTCAGCTCCGCATTGGCGAATACAGGCAGTCTGTGTACGTTGAGAAGTATGCTGCCGCCTACTCGGACTGGACAAGGGACAGCTACGGCCGCCTTACATGCACAGGCGACTTTTTCGGCTACCTTGGCTATGGATGCCATGATGTCGAGGGCGCCTACTACAAGCGCATTCGCTGCGTGCGCCCCGTCCCCAAGGGCTACTTGGAGAACTACGGCCACGGCGGTGGCTACGGGGGCAACAGCTATGGCGGCGAACACAAGGTCGGCGGCTACGGTGGTGAACACAAGGCTGGCGGCTATGGCGGTAGCAATTACGGCAACAGCTACAGTGATGATTACTCCGACTCTGACGATTCTGACTACGACTCCGAAGATGACTACTCTAGCGGCGGCTACTGCCCCCATTCCGGTTCCCACGACTACTCCAAGTGCGAGTATCGTCACTCCGGCTATGGCAACCAGGGCAACGGATACGGTCAGGGTGGCTACGGCGGTGGTATCGGATCCGGTCATCAGCATCAGGGCTATGGCGGTCACGGCTCCCATGGCGGCCACGGCAGCTATGGCGGCCATGGGGGTGGCTATGGCGGCGGTATTGGATACGGTCATCAGGGCTACGGCGGTCACGGCAGCTACGGCGGCCATCAGGGCTACGGATCTCACGGTTCCTACGGCGGCCACGAGAGTGGTTACGGCGGCCATGAGGGCTACGGGTCTCACGGTTACGGCAACGACGGCTTCTATGGCGGCCATGGAGGCTATGGCGGCCATAACTCTTACAACGGCAATGGTGGCTATGGCAACAACTATGAGGAGGGTGGCTACGGCGGCGGCTATGGCGGATACGGTGCTAGAAGCTATGGATATGGCAGCAACCAGGGTAGCTACGGTGACAACAAGGACAGCTACGGCCAGATCGGACGCGGAGGCTACGGCGGTCAACTTGGCTATAGTGGCGAGCATGGTAGCTACGGTGGTGAGCATGGCGTCTACGGTGGACAGGGTGGATATGGCGGCGAGCGCGGTGTTTATGGCGGCGAGCATGGCTATGGCGGCAACCAGGTTGGCCAGGGCTACGGTAACGGAGGCCCTGAGCGTGGCGGCTATGGCGGTCACAACCAGGGCTATGGCAATGGAGGCTACGAGCGTGGAGGCTATGAGGTCTACGGACACGGCCGCGGCTACGCTGTCGAGACAGAGGCTGCTGAGCCTGTTGAGGAGGAGGCTGCCCCCGTTGTCGCATGAACGATTTGGAGCCTGTTTTCGGCACGTAATAGAGGAGGATGGCAATGCCGATGAGCGGGAAAAGTTTTTCAGTTCTTTGTCTAGGTCGCGCAAATGGGAAAGGGGCCGGAGCAAATTTTATAATACCTCATCCATGTTACATAGACCAGATAGACTTGATTGATGCACGTTGTCTTTCTCCACTCTGCCGACTTTTTTCCTGCTCTGTGTGATGAACAGCCCCTGTTGTTTACAAGCTGATCATCGGCCTATGAGGTGAAGCCAATGCTGACAAAAAAGCCCAGCCAGGGGCACCTTGCCTTTGCTTGCTTATTTTTTGGGGTGGCGATAGCCAACCTCACCTCACCCACAAAAGGAGAAGAACATCCATCGGATACAACTATCACTAACACCCCCTATTCGGTGGATTTATTTTGTGTTTCGTGAAACTGCTCCCCACAAGAATACCATAACTAGGTAAGCAAGCGCCCTATCAGAGGTCCTGCTTTGGCCTACTTCCCCGAGTACTCGTAAGTAGATGTCACATACCGTTGCATCAGCAGAACAGTACGAGATCCTCTTAGGCAAGCACAGCGCACGTGGTGCTGCCCACAGACCTACCCACGGGACCATCTTCCTCCCATTCCATTTTTCTCTCAGTGATTCCACAGCAGCCTTTGTGTCTTGCTAGTGAGATTGAT
>Ga0247758_1001144_pt1 | contig 21362 bp, 16 predicted proteins | sample UWRJL156409C4_FD_180950 | JGI IMG/M metagenome (GOLD analysis project Ga0247758, IMG submission 180950) | Plant litter microbial communities from Arlington Agricultural Research Station in Wisconsin, United States - UWRJ-L156-409C-4 | ecosystem: Environmental > Terrestrial > Plant litter >...
CGCCTTGATCATCTTGCCGCCGGTCCCGATGAGGATGCCCTTCTGCGAATCGGTCTCGACCCAGATCAGCGCGCGGACCACGGTGACGTCCTCCTCGGAGTCGTCGATCTCCTCGACCACGACCTCCACCGAGTGCGGCACCTCCTGGAACGTGCGCGTCAGCGCCTGCTCGCGGATGAGCTCGGCGAGCAGCACCTCGTCCGTCTGGTCCGACGTGTCCTCCACCGGGAACATGAACGGCCCCTCGGGCAGCAGTCCCTCCAGGTGGGCGAGCAGCTCGTCGATGCCCGTGTTGCGGCGCGCGCTGATCGGATAGATGTCCTGGGCCACGTCGAGCGACACGGCGTCCTGCAGCACCGCGATGGTCTGGGCCCGGCTGAGCCGGTCGACCTTGTTCACCGCGATGATCACCGGGGTCGTGGACTCGCGCAGCGTCGCCGCGATGAAGCGGTCGCCCGGGCCCACGCCCTCCTCGCCGTTGAGGACGATCAGCGCCGCCTCGGCGTCCGACAGCTCCTGCTTGACCTTGGAGGCCATGCGCTGGGTCAGCGCGTCGCGGGGCTTCTGCACCCCCGGCAGGTCGACGAGCACGAGCTGCGCGTCACCGCGGGTGACCACGCCGCGGATCGCCCGTCGCGTGGTCTGGGGCTTGTCGGAGACGATCGCCACCTTGCGCCCCACCAGAGCGTTGATCAGCGTCGACTTGCCCACGTTGGGGCGGCCGGCCAGCGCGACGAACCCACTGCGGGTCGCGGGCGGGTCGGGAAGGGTCTGCTCTACGTCGTTCACAGCGTGGCTCCGGCCTGGCGGAGGACGTCGGCCTGCAGCGCGAGCATCTCCCCGTCGTCGGTTTCGTGGTCCATGCCCACCAGGTGCAGCGCACCGTGGACGATGGCCTCCGTCAAGTCTTCGGTGTGCTGCGCGCAGATGACGACGTCGCCGAGCTCGCGGTCGGGGCCCGCCGCGTCCAGCTCGTCCAGCTCGTCGATCGGGAACGACAGCACGTCGGTCGGCCCCTCCTTGCCGCGGAACTCCGCGTTCAGCTCGGCGATCCGCTCCGCGTCGACGTACTGCACGGCGACGTGGCCGTCCGCGATGCCCGCGGTCGCCACCGCCAGCGTGACGAGCTGCGCCGTGCGCGCGTCGTCGGGTGCGCCGGGGACGTCCCCCGCGCCGATCAGCTCGACCTCCAGCACGGCGATCAGGCCCGGCGGCGATCGCGGTCCGCGGGCCGCAGCTCGGGCGCCTGGCGCTCGTCGTGCTCGTTGTAGGCCTCGACGATCCGCTGCACGAGGCGGTGGCGCACCACGTCCTCGCCGCCGAACTTCACGAAGTCGATGCCGTCGACGCCGTCGAGGATGTCGTTCACGACGACGAGCCCGGACTGCTGGTCGCGCGGCAGGTCGATCTGCGTCACGTCACCGGTGATGACCATCCGCGAGTTGAAGCCCAGGCGCGTGAGGAACATCTTCATCTGCTCGGCGCTGGTGTTCTGCGCCTCGTCGAGGATGATGAACGAGTCGTTGAGCGTGCGGCCGCGCATGAAGGCCAGCGGCGCGACCTCGATCACGCCCTTCTCCAGGTGGGCCGAGACGCGCTCGGGGTCGAGCATGTCGTTCATCGCGTCGAACAGCGGCCGCAGGTACGGGTCGATCTTGGCCATCAGGTCGCCGGGCAGGAAGCCGAGGCGCTCGCCGGCCTCCACCGCGGGGCGCGTGAGGATGATGCGGTTGACCTCGCGCCGCGAGAGCGCGGCGGCGGCCATCGCCACGGCCAGGAAGGTCTTGCCGGTGCCGGCGGGCCCGACGCCGAACGTCACCGTGTTCTTGCGGATCGAGTCGACGTAGCGCTTCTGGTTGACCGTCTTGGGCGCGACCTTGTGCGAGCGGTGGCGCCAGACGACGTCCTCCAGCACCGAGGCGGGCGACGTGTGCTGGGCCAGCGCGCCGGTGACGGCGCTGATGGTGCCGGGCGACACCTCCAGGCCCTGGTCGGCCAGCTCGGCCATCTCGCGCACCACGGTGGCGGCACGCTGGATCGGCTCGGCCTCGCCGTCGAGCGTGATCACGTTGCCGCGCAGGTACACCTCGCAGTCCGCGTCGGACTCCAGGGCGCGCAGGATCGCGTCGTTGTCGGCGGTCAGGGCCGCCGCAGCCTCGTTGGTGAGCTCGATCTGGCGCCGCATCAGCCGCGCAGCGCCTCCCCGACGAGCGCGGAGACGCGCTTGCCGTCGGCCCGGCCGGCGACCACGGCCATCGTCGCCTTCATGACCTGGCCCATGTCCTTCGGGGACGTCGCGCCGGTCTGGGCGACCGCGTCGGTGACGATCGCGCGCAGGTCCTCGTCGGACATCTCCGCCGGCAGGTAGGCCTCGATGATCGCCGCCTCGGCCTCCTCGGCGTCGGCCAGCTCGGGACGGTCGTTGTCCCGGAACGCGGTGGCGGCCTCGATGCGGCGCTTGCGCTCGCGGCGCAGGACGGTGGTCTCGTCGTCCCCGCCCTCCTTGGCCGCCTTCTGCAGCTCGCTCAGGATCAGGCGCAGCGCGGTGACGCGCTCCTTCTCCCCCGCCTTCATCGCGGTCGTGAGGTCGCTCTTCACCTGTTCAGCCTGGGTCATCCACCTCCAAGGATACGCGCCGCCGGGACGGACCGGTGAACGACCAGGGAAGGCCCCGCAAATCGCGCGAACCTCCGTACGTCGTGCGCGCTGGGCGAGCACGACGTACGGAGGTTCGGGATCAGGCCGGGTCGACCGGCGAAGCGGCCGGCTCGGGGACCGTCGCCGGGGCCGCGGGAGCGAGCGGCTCCTGCAGGCCCATCGGGTGCCCGAGGCGGCCCAGCTCGGAGGCGTCCCGTCCGAAGAACAGGCCGATCGTCCAGTCCACGAGCAGGCGCGCCTTGCGCTTGGTGCCCGGCATCATCGCCACGTGGTAGGTGCGGGCCAGCCACCAGGCCGGTGCGCCGCGCCAGCGGATGCCCATCGTCTGGGCGACGGCGTCGCCGCGGCCCATGTCCACGAACACGCCGAGCGTCTTGTAGGTGAACGGCTTGACCTTGCCCCGACCGATCGACGCCGCGACGTTGCGGCCCACGAGCCGGCCCTGACGGATCGCGTGCTGCGCGGTGGGCGGGCTCGGCTTGCCCTTGTTCGCGGGATCGGGGACGGCGGCGGCGTCGCCGATCGCCCACACGTGGTCGTAGCCGTCGACGCGCATGGTCTTGTCGACCACGATGCGGCCGCCCGGGTCCAGGGGCAGGCCGAGCTTGCCGACGATCGGGCTCGGCTTGACGCCCGCGGTCCAGACGACGGAGCGGGTCGGCACGATCTCGCCGTCGGAGAGCCGAGCGGTGTCCTGGGTGATCTCGTCCAGCGTCGTCGACAGGCGGATCTCGATGCCGCGGCTGCGCAGCTCGGCGGTGGCGAACGTGGCGAGCGAGGCGGGGATCTCCGGCATCACGCGGTCGCGCGCCTCGACGAGGATCCAGCGCATGCCCTGCTGGCGGCAGCGCGGGTACAGGTCGATGACGTCCGCCGCGAAGTCCTGCAGCTCGGCCAGGCCCTCGAGCCCGGCGTAGCCGGCGCCGACGAAGACCTGCGTGAGCCAGGCGGCCCGGCTCTCCTCGTCGTTGATCGCCTCGGCCGTCTCCAGGTGGACGATCAGGTTGTTGCGCAGCGCGATCGCGTCCGAGAGCGATTTGAAGCCCACCGCGTGCTCGGCCAGGCCGGGGATCGGCAGCGTGCGCGACACCGAGCCGAGGGCGACGATCAGCTGGTCGTAGTGGATGTCCTCGACCTGGCCGGCGAGCAGCTCGACCCGCACGGTCTTGGCCTCGGGGTCGGCGCCGATCACCGAGCCGACGCGCAGGTCGGTCGACGGCAGCTCCTCGCGCAGCGGCACCACCACGTGCCGCGGCTCCAGCGTGCCCGCGGCCGCGCCCGGCAGCAGCGGCGAGTAGAGGAGGAAGTTGTCGTTGCTGATCAGGGTGACGCGCGCGCTGTGCGGCGGGAGCACCTTCTCCAGGGACTTGGCGGCGTAGAAGCCGCCGAACCCACCACCGACGATGACGACGTGCCAGGACATCCTCAGAACCTAGCGCGGGCCGGCGGTCGTGGCGAGGCGCACGAGTCCTGCGTGCCCACACGCACACGAACGGCCGCGCCGAGCCCCACGCCAGTCCCGCCCAGCGGGAACGGCGTGAGGCTCGGCGCGGAGGAGGCGGGTTACTGGGAGCTCGTCGTGGTGTTGGTGACCCGCACCGCGTGGATCTTCACCTGGGAGACGTCGATCACCGAGCCGGTCGTGCGGGCGCAGCGCAGGTTCGGGGTCTCGCCGCCGCCGGCCGTCCCCGCCACCGAGAACGAGAGCGTGCCGCCCGTGCTGTGGGCGCCGTCGCCGAGGCTGCTGAACGCGTGCTCGTCCCACGGGCCGCTCCCGGAGTTCAGCCGACAGAAGCCCTTCGCCTCGCCGGTGCCGAGCAGGCCGACGCTGTACGACGCGGTCGCGGTGATCAGGTACTTGCCGGCGGGCAGGCCGGGCGCGGTCGCGACCGTCTGCCCGGAGGCGGCGTCGGCGCCGACCGTCGTGATCACCAAGCTCGAGTCCCGCACGTGGTAGCGGTGGTCCACGGCGTCCGCGGACAGCTTGGCCGGGGTGACGGCCTGGCCGGCGAGGTCGTCGGAGCCGACCGCACCGTCGATGATCTGGGCCGTCCCCACGCTGCCCAGCGCCAGCTTCGCCAACGTCACGACGTTGTTGCCGAGCTTCGCGGTGAGGATCGAGCCATCGGCGATCGTCGCCTCCGTCGCCGGCCCCGGGACGCCCTCGGGCCCCGTCGGACCCACCGGGCCCACCCCGCCCGCGGCCCCCGCCGGCCCGGCCGGCCCCGCGGCGCCCACCGGCCCGGTCGCGCCCGCCGCTCCCGGCTTGCCGGCCTTCGCCAGCTCCTTCTGCAGGCTCTTGGACAGCTTGGCCTTGGTGATCACGCCGTCCTTGAGCTGCGCGCTCTTCTTGATGGTCGGGGCCGCGTCGGCCGATGCGGCGGCCGACGCGAGCAGCGCGGCGGCGAGGAGGAGGGCGGCGCCGTGGCGACGCGGGCGGGAGAGGGGCATGGACGCGATGGTGCCCGCCGCCCGGCGGATCACCAGGGCCCGGACCCGCAACGCGACCCCAAAGGTTCAGGCGCCGGCCAGCGCCTCCGGCAGCTCCGCCCGCCCCACCCCGAGCTTGCGGTACGCGTTGGTCAGGTGGACCTCGACCGTCTTGACCGTGCAGATCTCCCGGGTCGCGATCTCCCGGTTGGAGAGACCCGTCGCCGCCAGCTCCGCGACCCGCCGCTCGCGGTCGGTGAGCGCACCGACACCCGTGCGCGCCGCGCGGCGCGGTCGCGCCCCCGTGGACACGAGCAGCGCGCGGGCTCGCTCCGCCACCGCCGTCGCTCCGAGGCCGGCGGTCAGGTCCAGGCTGCGGCGCAACGGGACGCGGGCGCCCACCGCGTCCGCCGCACCGACCAGCAGCCGACCCTGGACGAGCAGCGCCCGGGCCAGGGCCAGGTCCGCGCCGCTGCCCTCGAGCGCCGAGACGGCCTCGGCGGCGTCGGCCGGGCTGGACGTCACCTCGGCCCGCGCGGCGAGCGCCGTGCCCACGGCCAGCGGCGTCCCGAGGGCCCGGGCGGCGGCGACCTCCTCGTCGCACAGCGCCCGCGCCGCCGCGTCGTCCCCCAGCGCCTCCGCGCTGCGGGCCGCCTCGCCGCGCCAGAGATGCTCGACCGGCGCGGTCCACCCCCACGCCGTCAGCCCCTCGCCCACCGCGAGCAGGCCGGCCAGGGCCGCCGCGTGATCGCCCCGGGCCGCGGCCAGCCGACCGCGCTGGAAGCGCACGTAGAGATGGGCGCCGGTGTCGGTGAGCGGCGGATCGAACGGGGGCGCCAGCACCGCGGCCGCCGCGTCCAGGTCGCCGCGCTCCAGCTCGGCGAAGCCCAGCCAGGCGGTGCCGACCACGCGGCCGACGCCGAAGCCCGCCTCGGCCCCCAGGTCGACGGCCAGCCGCCCCTGCCGCGCCGCCTCGTCCACCCGCCCGCGATGGGCGGCGAGCTGGGCCCGCGCGCCGGCGACCATCGCGGCCTGGATGCGGCTGGCGCTCGCCGCCGCCAGCCGGTCGAGCGCGTCGATGCCCGCCTGCGCGTCCGCGTAGGCGCCGCACACGATCAGGGCGTAGATCGCCGGGTAGTGCGCCGGGATGGCGTCGGGACCGGTCTCCGCCTCGGCCGCGCGCAGTGCCGCTCGCGCTCCCTCGACGGTGGCGGCCGCCCCGGTGCCGCCCCGGACGACGCCGTCCAGCACCATCGTGCTGCGCCCGATCGGCCCGGGGTCGTCCGCGGCGGCCAGGCGGGCGAGTGCCTGGTGGGCGACGGGGATCCCCGAGACGGTCGAGCAGGCCGCGACCGCCACGTGCCCGTCGAGCCGCCGGGCCAGCGGCCCTGGCAACCCGGCCGCCTCGGCCTCGGCGACGAGGGCCAGCCCGTCCCCGAAGCGACCGGTGAGCGCCGCCGCGGTGACGCGCGCACCGGTGATCTGGGCCATCTGGGCGGGATCATCGGCCGCCGCAGCCGCCGCGGCGAGACGCTCGGTGGCCTCGGGCCGGCCGGCCAGCAGCTCGGCGGTGCCCAGGGCCAGCAGGACGTCCGCCCGCGCCGGAGCGGGCGGCGGCTCCTCGACCGCCCGCGCGAGCAGCGCGATCGCCTCGTGGGTGGCCGACCGGCCCATGGCCTCCGCGCCCGCGGCGGCGAGCTCCAGGGCCACGGCGGGGTCGCCCGCGGCCGGCGCCCGCAGCAGGTGCGCGGCGATCCGGGAGACCGGCTCGCCGTCCTCCCGCAGCAGCCCGGCCGCCCGCGCGTGCAGATCGGCCCGGACGGACGCCGGGGTGTCGGCCAGGACCGCGGCCGCGAGGATCGGATGGGCGAACCCCGGGCTCTCGCCGGGACGCAGCACGTCGGCGGCCGCGAGCGCGTCGGCCGTCCGCGCCGCCGTCCCCGGATCGACGCCGGCGAGGGCCGCCACCCGGCGCGGCGGCGCCCCGTCGCCCAGCACGCCGATCGCCCGCGCCACCGCCACGGCGGCCGCACCGGCCCCTTCGACGCGCAGCACCACGCTGCGCCGCACCGCGACGGGCGACAGCGCGGCGACCTCCGCGGAGGTCGCTTCGGGATGCCGGGCCAGCTCGGCCCCCAGCTCGGTGAGGTAGAACGGCACCCCGCCGCTCACGGCGTGACAGGCCGGGCCCCACCGCTCGACCCCGCTCGCGAACCCCTCCAGCAGGGTCCGGGTGCCGTCGACGGACAGCGGCGCGAGCTCTTCGCGCACGGTCACGGGCAGCGTCCACAGGCGATCGAGCGGCCCGGCCGGCGTACCCGCGGGCGACGGGCGGGCGGCGATCAGCAGCCCCACCAGGGCGTCGTCCAGCCGGGCCGCGAGCGCGGCCAGCGCCGCGACCGACGCTACGTCGGCCCACTGCGCGTCGTCGACGAGGAGGAGGATCGGCGGACCGGTGGCCGCGGCCTCCCGTACGAGGTCGACCGCGGCGAGGTGCGTGCGGTGGGCGGCGTCGGGATCGAGGACCGGCAGCGCGGGAACGTCGGAGAACACGGGCGCCAGGCGCTCGTCGCCCGTCCCGTCCAGCGGCGCGAGCAGGTCCCGCAGGACGCCGTAGGCCACGGTCTGCTCCAGGTCCGAGCCCCGCGCCGACAGCGTGCGCAGACCGCTGCGGTCCCCCAGCCGCCGGGCCCGCTCCAGCACGCTGGTCTTGCCGATCCCGGCGACACCCCCGATCGCGAGCACCGCCGGTCGACCGGTCGACGTGGCGTCGACGAGGTCCTGCACGGCGCGCCGGGCATCGCCCCGCTCGGCGAGGCCCGCGAACACCTCGTCGATCAGGCGCGTTCCCGGCACCCGCCTACGTCCCCCACGCCGCCCGGTCCTCCAGGACCGCCTGCGCGGCGAGGAAGCCGGGCGCGCCGGTGACTGCGCCGCCCGGATGGGCGCCGGAGCCGGCCAGGTAGAGGCCGTCGACGTCGCCGAACGAACGGGCCGGGAAGCGGCCCTCGAGGATCTGGCCGCCGAGCATCTCCCCGTGGAAGATGTGGCCGCCCGCGATGCCGAAGCGGGCCTCCAGCTCCCGCGGCCCGAGGGCGAGGCGATCGAGGATCCGGTCGGGGAACGTCGGGCAGATCTCCGCGAACCGGGCGATGGCCAGGTCGGCGGCGACGCTGGCGTCCACGTCCGGCGGGAAGCACTGGCAGAAGAGCGAGAGGACGTGCCGGCCGTCGGGCGCGAGCGTCGGGTCGGCCGCCGTCTGACAGGCCGCCTCGATCCACGGCGCCGCGGCGGGGCTGCCGTCGCGCGCGTCGGCCGCGGCGGCCTCCAGGTCGGCCATGGTGAAGCCCACGTCGATCGTGCCCGCCCACGGCTCGGAGCCCGTCCACGACGGGAAGTCGGGCAGGCCGTCGAGCAGCACCATCACCTTGACCACCGGCCCCGACTGCTCCCAGCCGGGAGGGCGCGGCAGGCCCGCGATGCGCGCGGTGGTCACCGGGTCGGCGTTCGAGAGCACGACCTTGGCCCGGAGCTCCTCGCCGCTCTCCAGCAGCACGCCGTCGGCCCGGTTGTGGAGCTCGTCGACCAGGATCCGCTCGACGGGCGCGTCCACGCGCACGGTGGCCCCCGCCGCCTCGGCCGCCGAGCGCAGCGCCGCGGTCACGGCGCCCATGCCGCCCCGCGCGAAGCCCCAGGTGCCCTCGGCCGTCCACCCCGTCGCCTCGCCGAGCTCGTGGTAGAAGCCGACGAACGCGGTGCCGGGATCGCTCGGGCCGGCGAGCGTGCCGATCAGGCCCTGGATGGCCAGCGGCACCTTCACCGCGTCCGAGGGGATTCCCGCCAGGTCGTCGGCGATCGACCCGTCCAGCAGCTCCGGGCCGATGGCCTCCAGCCACCGCTCGCGATCCGGCGGCTGCAGCAGGAGCGGCCGGGCCCGTGCGGCGGCGGCGCTCCAGCGCGCCGCCCACTCCGCGTAGGCGTCGGCGTCGGCGCGGGACCAGTCCTCGGTGAGCTGGGCGTGGGTGCGCTCCCGGGACGACCAGGTGACGACCTTGCGGCCGTCGGGCTGCGGCGCGAACAGGTACGGCTCGTGCGTCTCGACGTGCAGGCCGTGGGCACGCAGGTCGAGGTCGTCCACGATCTTGCGGCGCAGCAACGAGTACGTGTACGCGCCCGGGGAGGCGCGCACGCCGGGCCACAGCTCCTCGGTCACGCAGGCGCCGCCGACCACGTCGCGGCGCTCCAGCACGAGCACGTCCAGGCCGGCGCTGGCCAGGTAGGCCGCGGCGACCAGCCCGTTGTGCCCGGCGCCGACGATGACCGCGTCGCGCATCGCCGCGTCTAGCCGCGCCGCAGCAGCAGGGCGGCCCACTCGCCGCCGAGGCGACGGTCCGTCTCCACGAAGCCGTGGGGCACGAACGCGGCGGCGATCTCGTCGGCCTCGTGGGCGAGCAGGCCGGAGGCGACCAGCGCCCGCGGCGCCTCGCCGGTGAAGCCGTCGGCGGCGATCCGCAGCAGCAGCGGGCGCAGCAGGTTGGCGACCATCGTCGGCGCCGACGGGACCGGGCCGTCGTGCAGCAGGTCGTAGAGGCGCACCTCGATCTCCGGGACGCCGTTGACCGCGGCGTTGTCGACCGTCGCGGCCACCGACTCGCGCTCGTGGTCCAGTCCGAGGACCGGGTCCCAGCCCAGCCGGGCACCCGCGATCGCCAGCACGCCGCTGCCGCAGCCGACGTCGACCAGCGGCCCGCGCGGCTCCAGCTCGAGCAGCAGCTCCAGGCACAGCCGGGTGGTGTGGTGGGCGCCGGTGCCGAACGCCTGGCCGGGATCGACGACGACCTCCAACGCGACGGCGGGGTCGGCGTCCTCCCACGGCGGGCGCACCCGCAGGCGGTCCTCGCCGATGGTGATCGGCTGGTGGAACGCGCGCCACCGCTCGTTCCAGTCGTCCGCGACCTCCGTGGTGCTGACCTCGACCAGCGCCTCGCCGGCGGCGGCCCGCACGTCCGGCAGCACCGGCAGCTCGCCGGGCGGACCGTAGACGGCGTACTCGATCGAGCCGTCGGGCAGCTCGGTCTCCTCCACCCCGGAAGGGGCGAGCGAGAGGAGCTCGGCCAGGACGATCTCGGCGTCCTCGGGGCGTACGCGCAACGCCAGGCGCAGCACGATCAGGCCCCCGCGCCGAACAGGCGGCGCAGCTTGCCGACGATCGACTCGTCGGTGCGCAGGTTGTCCTCGGTGATCGTGGCGGCGAACGCCTGCAGCTGGGCACGCTGGTCGGCGCTCAGCTTGCGCGGGATCACCACGTTCATCACCACGCGCAGGTCGCCGGTGCGGCGGCCGCGCAGCGCGGGCATGCCCTCACCCTTGAGCCGGGTCTGCTCGCCGGGCTGGGTGCCCGCCGCGACCTCCACCTGCTGCTTGCCGTTCAGGAGCGTCTCCACCTCGCGCGTGCCGCCGAGCGCGGCCAGCGGCGCCGGCACGTCGAGCACCGTCACCAGGTCGTCGCCGTCACGCACGAAACGCGGGTCGGCCTTCACGCCGACCTGCACGTAGAGGTCGCCGGGCGGTCCGCCCCGCTCCCCCGCGTGGCCGCGGCCGGACAGGCGGATGCGCTGCCCGTCCTCGATGCCGGCCGGCACGTCGACCTCCAGCGCGACGCGGTCGAGCACGCGACCCTGCCCGTCGCACTCGTCGCACGGCGTCTCGGGCACCTTGCCGTCGCCGCCGCACACGTCGCAGGCCACGTTGCGCACGACCTGGCCGAACGGCGAGCGGCTCACGGCCTGCAGCACGCCCTGGCCGCCGCAGCGCTCGCACGTCTCGATCGGGGTGCCGGGCTCGGCGCCGTTGCCGTGGCAGTGCGCGCAGGTCTGGACCAGCTCGGGGGCCAGCTCGACGCGGGCGCCCTCGGCGGCCTGGGCCAGCGTGATCTCCACCGCGACGCCGGCGTCGCGGCCCTGGGTCGGGCCGCCGGGGCCGCCCTGACCGCCGAACATCCCGCCCTGGCCGAAGAACGACTCGAACAGGTCGCCGAGGCCGCCGAAACCGCCCATGTCCCCGCTGCCGCCGCCGCTGGCCCGCAGGCCGTCGTAGCCGTAGCGGTCGAACGTCGCGCGGGTGTCCGCGTTGGAGAGGATCTCGTAGGCGCCGGCGATCTCCTTGAACTTCGCCTCGGCCTCGGGATCGTGCGCGTTGACGTCGGGGTGCAGCTCGCGCGCCAGGCCGCGGAAGGCCTTCTTGATCTCCTTCTCGTCGGCTTGGCGGCCGACCCCCAGGATCTCGTAGGGGTCGCGGGGCATTGTCGAACTCATGCGGTTTCCTCGTAGACGTCTTCAACGAACGCGCTCAGCTGCGCGGCGGCACTGCGGACGGAGCCGATGGCGGCGGCGTAGTCCATGCGGACCGGGCCGATCACCGACACCGTGCCCAGCGGGCGGGTGGGCAGGCCGTAGCCGGCGGCCACGACCGAGAGGGACTGGAGCGCGGGGACCTCGTTCTCGCTGCCGATGCTGACGACCACGTCGGGCCGGGCCAGCGCGACGCGCAGCACGCCGAGCAGCGACACCCGGCGCTCCAGCATCTCCATCAGGGCGTTGAGCTGCTGCACGTCGGCCAGCGGGTGCTCGGCGAGCATCCGGGCGGTGCCGTCCACGTACAGCGCGTCCTCGGCGGTGGCGGCCAGCGCGGTGAAGGCCGGCGACAGCGCGTCGACGAAGCGGCGCTCGCGGGCGCTCAGGGACGGGTCGACCAGGCGGCCGTGCAGCATCCGAGCCCCGAGGCCCATACCGCGCAGGCGGTCGTTGAGGTACTCGGCGCCCCACGCGACCAGCCCCGGGTCGACGACCTCCTCGAAGGGCAGGACGCGCTTGCTCACCCCGCCGGTGGACGTGATGACCACGACCATCAGCAGCTGCGGCTGCAGCGGCAGGACCTCGATGTGGCGGATGGTGGACGTCTCGACCGGCGGCGCGCTGACGATCGCCATCAGGTTCGTGACCTGCGAGAGCGTCTCCGTGGTGACGCGCATCGCCTCCTCGACCTCCCGCCGGGTCAGCTCCAGCGCGACGGAGCCGCTGCCGCGCGGCACCGTGGGCAGCAGGCGGTCCACGTAGTAGCGGTGGCCGGCGTCGGTGGGCACCCGGCCCGCGGAGGTGTGCGGGTGGGCCAGTAGGCCCCGCTCCTCGAGGATCGCCAGCTCGTTGCGGATCGTCGACGGCCCGAAGCCCACCTCCGGGGTCTCGGACAGCACGCGGGAGCCCACCGGCTGGCCGGTGGTCGCGTAGAGGTCCACGACCATGCGCAGGATCGTGTCCTGTCGGGGAGAGAGCACCCGCCCATGGTACGGAGCGGGTCGGCCCGGCCGCTCAGAGGATGCCGGGCACGCTGCCGCCGTCGACCGACCAGGCCGAGCCGACGACCGCGCCGGCCCGGGGCGAGCAGAGGAAGACGATCACGTCGGCGATCTCCTGCGGCGTGGCGAAGCGGCCCTGGGGGATCTTGGCCGCCTGCAGCGCGAGCGCCTCCTCCCGGCCGATGCCCTTCGCCGCGGCGGACTGGTCGGCCATGCCGCCCTGCGCCATCCACAGCTCGCTCTCGGTCGCCCCGGGCGTGACCGCGTTGACGTTGACGCCCCGCGTCGCCCAGGTGTCGGCGAACACCCGGCTGAGCGACAGCTCCGCGGCCTTGGTGACCGTGTAGGCCGGGTTGTTGAGGGAGACGCGCTTGCCCGCACTGGAGCTCACGTTGACGATCCGTCCGCCCCCGCCCGCGGCCATGATCGGCGCGGCGGCCTGCATGAGCCGGCGGGGAGCCATCACGTTGAGCTCCCACTGGCCCTGCCAGTCGTCGTCGGTCAGCTCGTCCAGGCCCTTCACGAACGACGTGCCGGCGTTGTTGACGAGGACGTCGAGGCCCCCGAGCCGCTCCGCGGTGGCGGTCACGATGCGCCGCGCCGCGTCGGGCGCGGTGACGTCGCAGGCCAGCGCCTCGCCGCCGAGGTCGTCGGCGGCCTCGCGGAGCGCGTCCGGATCCCGCCCCACGAGGACGACGTGCGCGCCCTCCCCCGCGAGCCGCGAGGCGACCGCGCGCCCGATGCCCTTCGACGCGCCGGTGACGATGCAGCGGGCGTCGCGGAGTCCGAGGTCGAGCGGCTGGGGCGGCATCGCCGGAACGCTACCGCCCGGCCCCCATCCTCCACGACCGCCCACCCAACGATGTCGCAGGTATGCGCGTAGTACGCGCATACCTGCGACATCGTTCGGGGCGGGGGGGTGGTTTGGATGGTCGGAATGGTTCGGGTGGTCGGGGCGGTGTGGTTGGGTTCCCTCCGTGCCCACCTCGCCTCCCACCGTGTCGAAGTCACAAGCGCGGCGGATCGCCCTCGCCGCGCAGGGGTTCGGCGTGCCGCGCCCCGCCGGCCCGGTGACGATGCGCCAGGTCCAGCAGACCATCGACCGCGTCGGCCTCATCCAGATCGACTCGGTCAACGTGCTGGCCCGCAGCCACCTCCTCCCGCTGTTCAGCCGCCTGGGGCCCTACGACGTCGCGCTCCTGCAGCGGGCCGCGGAGCGCCGCCCGCGCCGGCTCGTGGAGTACTGGGCGCACGAGGCGTCGTTCGTCCCCCCGACCACCCACCGGCTGCTGCGCTGGCGGATGGCCGACCCCAACGGCGCCTGGGGCTCGATCCGCCGGGTCGGCGCCGAGCAGCCCGACCTCGTCGCGGCGGTGCTCGCCGAGGTCGCCGAGCGCGGGCCGATCACCTCGGCCAAGCTCGATCTCGCCCTGGCCGAGGACCTGCCCGTCCGCCGGGACCAGTGGGGCTGGAACTGGAGCCTGGTCAAGAGCGCCCTGGAGTACCTCTTCTGGACCGGCCAGATCACCGCCGCCGGACGCACCACGCAGTTCGAGCGCCGTTACGACCTGACCGAGCGCGTGCTGCCGCCGGAGGTCGCCGCCGCGCCCGACCCGACGCCCGAGGAGGCCACGCGCGAGCTCGTCGCCATCTCGGCCCGCGCCCACGGCATCGCCGACGAACCCGCCCTGCGCGACTACTTCCGCCTCAAGCCCGGCCCGTCCCGGGCCGCGGTCGCCGAGCTGGTGGAGGCCGGGGAGCTGGTCCCCGTCACGGTCGCTGGCGCCGCCCGCCCGTACTACCTGCACCGCGACGCCCGCCGCCCCCGGAAGGTCGCCGCCCGCGCCCTCCTCGCCCCGTTCGACCCGGTGGTGTTCGCCCGGGACCGCATCGAGGAGCTGTTCGGGTTCCGCTACCGCCTGGAGATCTACGTCCCGGCCGCGCAGCGCGTCCACGGCTACTTCGTCCTGCCCTTCCTGCTCGGGGAGGACCTCGTGGGTCGCGTCGACCTCAAGGCCGACCGGGCCGCCGGCGTCCTGCGCGTGCGCGCCGCGCACTCCGAGCCGGGCGCTCCCGCGGAGACGACGCCGGAGCTGGCCGCCGAGCTGGCGACGATGGCCGGCTGGCTCGGGCTGGACGGCGTGGAGGTCGAGGAGCGCGGGGACCTGGCGCCCGCGCTGGCCTCAGCGGTCGGGTAGGCGGCGCAACGCGCCGGCGCGCAAGGGCATCGGCACGGTGTCGGCACCGGTGACGGTGACGTCCGTACTGCGGACCTCCGCGGGCTCCGTGACGATCACGCGCGGCAGGCCCGTCCGGCCGTCGTACCGCACGCGCAGCACATGGGCCCGTTCGTGGATGGCGCGCTCGACCAGCGCGAACAGGCGCTCGACGGTGGCGACCTCCCGCACGCCCGCAGGCGCGCCGACGGGAACGCCGTCGCGGACGACCACCGTCCGGTCGCGCGGCTCGTCGCAGATGCAGTCCCATCCCACCGCGAACGCGTAGTCCGTGAGCCGCATCGCCGCCCACCGCTCCCGCGCGTGCTCCAGCGCCGCCGCGGCAGGAGCGTTCGGCGACGGGGCACGGACACACCGTACCCCGCCGGCTCGGCGCGCCTGCCGGTCCGTCCCCGCCCGTCGGGCCGGGACGGACCGGCGCGCAATGCGCCTACCGGACGACCTTGAACGTCCGGGTCGCCGCCTTGGCCGTGCGGTTGCCGGCCGCGTCCGTCGCGGTGAGCGCGACGCGGTAGGAGCCGCGCGCCAGCGCCCTACGGCCGATGCGGCCGGAGAACGCCACGGTCACGCGCCCCGCCTTGGCGGCCCGCGTCAGGGTGCCGGCGGCCACGTACCGGGCGCACCGCTTGGCCTTGGCCCTGCGCAGCCGCGCGGTCTCCTTCACGCACGTCTTGCCGGAGCGCCGCCCCACCGTGGACCGCTCGACCGCGATGCGCACGGCGGCCGTCTCGCTGAGCGTGAACCGCAGCTTCGTCCCGGCCGGCGCGCGCTTCTTGGCCTTCTTCTTCGCGGCGGCGCTCGTGGCGGTCGCGGCCTTGGCGACCCGGAACGTGCGCGGCGCGAAGCTCAGCGCGCTCACCACGGGACGGGTCGTGTCCACCGCGGGCGGGACGACGACCGGCGGCGTGGTCGCCTGCCCGGTCAGCGCGACCGACCGGCCGCCGCCCGCGCCGTTGTCCGTGAGGACGAGGGACGCCGTCCGGGCTCCCGCCGCGCCGGGCGCGAACCGCACGGTGATCCCGCACGTGCCGCCCACCACGATCCGCCGGCCGGTGCAGCCGTCCGCGACCTTCCTGACGTCGCCCGCGTCGGGGCCCGCCACCGTGGCGGAGCGCACGGCCAGGAAGCCGGTGCCCGTGCTGGTGAGCGTGACCGTCCGCTCGACGGGCGCCCCGCCGACCTGGGCGGTGCCGACGTCCACGGCCGCCGGGGCGCTCACGCCGCCCGCGTTGCCATTCAGCAGCACGCCGACCTTGTCGTTGTCGAAGTCGCTGTAGACCACGTCGGGCTGGCCGTTGCCGTCGACGTCCCCGGTGGTCGCGGAGTCGTTGCGGGCCCCGATCTCCATCGGCGAGCCCGGGAACGACGCGAACGTCCCGGCGCCCGACCCCTTCAGCACGCCGAGGCCGCCGTCGCTGCCGGCGATCACCAGGTCCAGGCGACCGTCCGCGTCGAGGTCGTCCAGCCGCGTGCTGGTGAGGAAGAAGAACCCGGGCCCGTCGTTGGCGATCGGCGTGAAGACGCGGTCACCGGTCACGCCGAACGCCTTGATCTCGCTGGGGCCGGTCGTCACCCCGACGACGTCGGTGCGCCCGTCGCCGTCGATGTCGCCGGCCGCCGGGTTGTCCCCGACGTCCGGGACGATCTTCGTCGCGCCCAGGTTGTCGCCCGTCCATTCGAACAGCACGCCCTTGTAGAGCGCGGCCTCGTCACCGGTGAACACGTCGTTGGCCCCGTCGCCGTCGAAGTCGCCGATCGTCACGCCCTGGACCTTCGTCCCGTTCGGCGCGGACTGCGTCAGCCCGGGCTGCAGCGCACCGGTCCCGGTCCCACGCAGCACGGTGATCTCGTCGATGGCACCGCCCACCACGTCGGGGATGCCGTCCCGGTCGATGTCGCCGATCGCGAGGTGCTGCTCCTCGTTCGGGCCCTCCGCGTTCATCGCGTACGGCGACCCCGCCGCCGGGCTCAGCCCGCCGGCGCCGTCCCCGAGGAGCACCGCGACCTTCGCGTTGCCGCCGGTGGCCGCCGCGGAGACGGCGTCCAGGCGGCCGTCGCCGTTCATGTCGGCGGCGACGACCGCCACCGGCAGGTTGTGGCCCACGGCGAACGGGGCCTTCGGCGCGTCGGTCAGGACGCCGCCGGGGCCCCCGAGCTTCAGACCGATGTGCTGACCACCGTCCCGGTTGCCGACGAGGACGTCGTCGCGGCCGTCGCCGTTGAAGTCGCCGACGCTCAGGCCCTCGGGCTTGTCGATGGCGGCGAACGGCGAGCCGGGGGCGGCGGCGAGCGGCAGGGCCGCGTCCGCGGCGGCGGGAGCGCCGAGGCTCAACGCCACGGCGACGGCGGACAGGGTCAGACGGGTGCGGGAGCGGGGCATGGGGTTCCTCCGGGGAACGGACGGCGTGGACGTGAGTCCAGTGAACCGGCCCCCGGACGGGACCTCATGGGGGTAGGGCCCCCCAGTTTCCCCACCGCCCCGCAGGGGGTCGTGGGGGTCCCCCTGCGGGAACGCTCAGGAGTCGCCGAGCTCCAGCACCGCGAGGAACGCCTCCTGGGGCACCTCCACGCGACCGACCTGCTTCATCCGCTTCTTGCCGGCCTTCTGCTTCTCCAGCAGCTTGCGCTTGCGGGAGATGTCGCCGCCGTAGAGCTTCTCGGTGACGTCCTTGCGGAAGGCCTTGACCGTCTCGCGGGCCAGGACGTGCGAGCCGACCGCCGCCTGGATGGGCACGTCGAACTGCTGGCGGGGGATCTTCTCGCGCAGCTTCTCGGTGAGCATGCGCCCCATCGTCTGGGCCTTGTCGCGGTGCACGAGCATCGACAGTGCGTCGACCGGATCACCGGCGAGGAGCACGTCGAGCCGGACGAGGTTGGAGGGCTTCATCCCGGTGATCTCGTAGTCCAGCGACGCGTAGCCCCGGGTCCGGGACTTCAGCTGGTCGAAGAAGTCCATGACGATCTCCACCAGCGGCAGGTCGTACTCGAGCTGGACGCGATCGGCGCTCAGGTAGTGCATGCCGGCGTGCTCGCCGCGCCGCTCCTGGCACAGCTCCATGATCGGCCCCACGTACTCCTTCGGGGTGAGGATCGACGCGCGGATGTACGGCTCGCGGATCTCCTGGATGCGCGCCGGATCGGGCATGTCCGACGGGTTGTGGATCGCCAGCTCCTCGCCGCTGGTCAGACTCACCTCGAACTCGACCGACGGCATCGTCGCCAGCAGGTCCATGCCGTACTCACGGGTGAGCCGTTCCCGCACGATGTCCATGTGCAGCAGACCCAGGAACCCGCAGCGGAAGCCGAAGCCCAGGGCGTCGGAGGTCTCCGGCTCCCAGGTCAGCGCCGCGTCGTTGAGGGAGAACTTCTCCAGCGCGTCGCGCAGGTCACCGTAGTCGTCGGAGTCGATCGGGAACAGCCCGCAGAACACCATCGGCTTGACGTCCTTGTACCCCGGGAGCGCCTCCTGCGCGCCGTGATGGCGCGTGGTGATGGTGTCGCCGACCCGCAGCAGCGTGACGTCCTTGATCCCGGTGATGAGGTAGCCCACCTCGCCGGGATGCAGCGAGGCGACGGGCGTCATACCGGGGCTGAAGAAGCCGATGTCGTCGACCTCCGCCTCGGTCCCCGCCTGCATCGCGCGGATCGCGTCGCCCTTCTTCAGGACGCCGTCCACCACCCGGATGTAGGCGATCACGCCGCGGTACTGGTCGAACTCGGAGTCGAAGATCAGCGCGCGCGGCGGGGCGTCGGGATCGCCGTCGGGCGGCGGCACCTTGGCGATCAGCTCCTCCAGGACCGCGTCGACGCCCGCCCCGGTCTTGCCGCTGATGCGCAGGATCGCGTCGGGGTCCTCGCCGAGCAGCTCGGAGACCTCCTGGCTGACGCGCTCCGGCTCCGCGCCGGGCAGGTCGATCTTGTTCAGGCACGGGATCAGCTCGAGCCCGGCGTCGACCGCGAGGTAGGTGTTGGCCAGCGTCTGGGCCTCCACGCCCTGGCTGGCGTCGACCACGAGCAGCGCGCCCTCGCACGCCTCCAGGGACCGCGAGACCTCGTAGGAGAAGTCGACGTGCCCGGGCGTGTCGATCAGGTGCAGCTGGTACGTCTCGCCGTTACGCGCCTCGTAGAACACCCGCACGGCCTGGGACTTGATCGTGATCCCGCGCTCGCGCTCCAGCTCCATCGAGTCGAGCATCTGCGCCTTCATCAGGCGCGGATCGACCGTGTTGGTGATGTCGAGGATGCGGTCGGCCAGCGTCGACTTGCCGTGGTCGATGTGGGCGATGATGCAGAAGTTGCGGATGTGGTCCTGGTCAGCCATGCGACGACACAGGGTACGGACGCGTGCGTCCCGACCGACCGCTCCCCCCTCGTGGCCTATCCGGGCGCGACGTGGACCCGGTCGCGGCCGGCCGCCTTGGCGGCGTACAGCGCCGTGTCGGCCCGCTCCCGGACCGCTTCGGGGGTGTCGCCCGCGCGCCGGATCGCCACGCCGATCGACACCGTCGCGGCGGTCCCGGCGGTCACGGCCTCCCGCAGGCGCTCGGCGATCGCCCGCGCCGCCTCGGGGTCGGTCTGCCCCAGCAGCACGGTGAACTCGTCGCCGCCCGTGCGGTAGACGGCATCGCCCCGGCGCAGCGCCTCGCGCAGCCGGTCGGCCACGGCCTCCAGCAGCGCGTCGCCCGCCGCGTGCCCGTGCGCGTCGTTCGTCGCCTTGAGCCCGTCCACGTCTACCGCGAGCACCGCGTCGGCGGGCGGGGCCTGGGCCAGCGCGCCGCGGTGCGGCAGCCCCGTGAGCGGGTCGGTGCGCGCGACCGCCAGCGCGTGGGCCAGCGCGTGGGCCTCGCGCGCCACCGCCTCCAGCTCGGCCACCACCGCCTCGTCCCCGGTGGTCAGCCGCGCGGCCGCCAACGCCGCATCGACCGCCTCCGGCCCCGTGGAGGCCGCGGCGACGATCCGCGCGGCCGCGGTGGGCGGGATCGGGCTCACGCCGCGGCGCTCTTCCCGCGGCGGCTGCGGACGATCCCTTCGATCTGGCGGATCTCCTCGATGCGCAGCAGGCGGGCCGCGACCACGTAGGCGACGAGCCCGAGCAGCGCGGCCATGCCGACCGAGACGATCTGCGCGGGCAGCGAACGGCCCAGGAGACCGTCGAGCAGGTCCCAGGTCAGCCACGACACGCCGCCCAGCGCGGCCGAGGCGATCGTGATCTTCACCGTGGCCGCCGTGGTGCGGGCGATGTCCAGGCGGCCGTCGAGCAGCTTGCGCAGGCCGACGAACTGCTGCACGGTCATCACGGCGCTCGACACCGCGGTGCCGATCACGATGCCCGCGATCCCGAGCGGCTTGTACAGGAGAAGGCTGATCACGCCGTTGACCACGAGGCTGAGCCCCGCCAGCGCCGTCGGGTACCACGGCCGCTGGATGCTGAAGAAGGCGCGTGTGAGCAGGAGGTTGACGCCGGCGAACGGCAGGCTGAAGCTGAACCAGAACAGCGCGGTCGCCACGTCCTCGGTCGACTTCGGCCCGAACTCGCCCCGCTCGAACACCAGCCGCACGATCGGGGTGGCGAGCACGATGCAGAACGCGGCCGCCGGGATGAGGAGGAAGAAGATCTGCCGGGTGCCGGTCGCGAGCATGGCCCGCAGCCCGTCGAAGTCCTTGCGGGACGCGAGCCGGGCCAGGGCCGGGAACAGCACCGTTGCGACCGCGACCGAGAACATCCCTTGCGGCAGCATGTAGATGCGGAACGCGCTGTCGATCGCGCGCGGCGCGCCCTTGGAGACCAGCGTCCCCAAGCCCGAGTTGATGAGCAGGTCGAAGTTGATGATCCCCAGCGCGATCGTCACCGGCAGCATCAGCACGAAGACCTGCTTGATGCGCGGATCGCGGAGCTTGACCTTCGGGCTGAAGTGGAAGCCCACCCGGCGCAGCACCGGCACGGACATCCCGAGCTGGACGACCGTGGCGACCAGCACGCCGATCGCGTAGGCGTAGACCTGGTCCTGCCCGTCGAAGTAGGGCCGCAGCAGGATCAGCCCGGCGATGATCACCACGTTCCACACCAGCGGCGCGATCGCGGGGATCGTGAAGTGGTCGTACGCGTTGAGGATGCCCACGACCAGCCCGTTGACGCCGAGGATCAGCACGATCGGGAACAGCACCTGGCTGAGGCCGATGGTCAGATCCGTCCACGGCACGAGCTCCTCGCCGATGAACAGGGGCATGACGACGCCGGCGGTGAGGATGAAGAACGCGGTGATCGCCCCCAGCCCCGCCACGATGTAGAAGAGCAGCGTCGTGGCCAGCTGGGCCGCCTCCCGTCGCTTGCCCTTCTCCAGCAGGTCGGTGAAGACCGGGACGAAGGCGGCGCTCAGCGCCGCGTCGGCGACGAGGCCGCGCACGAGGTTGGGCACCTGGAAGGCCAGCGTGAAGGCCGAGGCGGCACCGCTCGTGCCGAAGTAGCTCGCGGCCACGACCTCGCGCACGAGGCCGGCGATGCGGGACAGGCCGGTGGCGATCGAGAAGATCGCCGTGTTGCGCAGGATCCGTCGCTGGGTGCCCTGGACGGCCTCGGGCTCGTCGGCGACGTCGTCCAGCTCCGCCGCGTCGTGCGCGTAGGCCGCCGGTTGACGCAGCGGGCCGGGCAGGTGCTCGCCGGGGAGCTCGTGCTCGTGGACCGG
>Ga0247758_1001145_pt1 | contig 21352 bp, 20 predicted proteins | sample UWRJL156409C4_FD_180950 | JGI IMG/M metagenome (GOLD analysis project Ga0247758, IMG submission 180950) | Plant litter microbial communities from Arlington Agricultural Research Station in Wisconsin, United States - UWRJ-L156-409C-4 | ecosystem: Environmental > Terrestrial > Plant litter >...
GCGATCAGCTTCTCCTCCTCCTGCGTGGCGTCGTAGTGGACGATCTCGTCGGTGACGATGCCGTCCTTGACCACCGCGTACGGGGTGGTGACGAACCCGAAGGCACTGACCTGCGCGTAGCTCGAGAGCGAGCCGATGAGGCCGATGTTCGGTCCCTCAGGCGTCTCGATCGGGCACATGCGGCCGTAGTGCGTCGGGTGCACGTCGCGCACCTCGATGGGAGCGCGCTCACGGGTCAGGCCGCCGGCGCCCAGCGCCGACAGGCGGCGGCGGTGCGTCAGGCCCGACAGGGAGTTCGTCTGGTCCATGAACTGCGAGAGCTGCGAGGAGCCGAAGAACTCCTTCTGCGCGGCCACGACCGGACGGATGTTGACGATCGTCTGCGGCGTGATCGTGTCCTCGTCCTCCGTCGTGAGGCGCTCGCGGACGACGCGCTCCATGCGGTAGAGGCCGATGCGGAAGGCCTCCTGGATGAGCTCGCCGACCGTGCGCAGGCGCCGGTTGCCGAAGTGCTCGTACTCGTCGAGGTGCTCGGCGACGGGCTCGCGCGGCATGGCCTGCGCCTCGGCCGCGTAGTCCTTGATCTCGACCTCCGGGTCCTCGGTGATGCCGAGGATCTTCGGGAGGCTGACGAGCTCCTTGACGAGCGCGTGGATGTCCTCGTGCGTGAGTGTGCGCACGTCGAGGTCGATGTGCTCGGAGTCCTTGAACAGACGCGAGTTCAGCTTGTAGCGACCGACCCGGGTCAGGTCGTAGCGCTTGGGGTCGAAGAACAGCTGCTGCAGCAGCGCGTAGGCCGCGTCGACGCTCGGCGGCTCACCCGGACGCTGCTTCTTGAAGAGCTCGATGAGCGCGCCCTTCTTGGTCTTCGTGGTCTCCGAGTCGGACTCGATCGTGTGCTTCAGGTAGATCGAGTCGTCGAAGAGCTCCAGGAGCTCGGCGTCGAGGCGCGCGATGTCCTCCTCGGACTCCTCGATGGCGCCGTCGACCTCGGGGTTGTACGTCATGGCCCGCAGGAGCACGGTGACCGGCAGCTTGCGCTTGCGGTCGATGCGGACGAAGACCTTGCCCTTCTTGTCGATCTCCAGCTCGAGCCACGAGCCGCGCGCCGGCATCAGGTTGGCCGTGAAGACCTGCTTCTCCCGGTCCTTCGGCTCCATCAGGTACGCGCCCGGCGAACGGACCAGCTGCGTCACGACGACGCGCTCGGTGCCGTTGATGATGAACGTGCCGCGCTCGGTCATCCACGGGAAGTCGCCCATGAAGACCGTCTGCTCGCGGATCTCGCCGGTCTCGTGGTTGATGAACGCCACGGTGACGTTGAGGGGGCGCGAGTACGTCAGGTCCTTCTCGCGACACTCCTCGATCGTGTTGGCCGGCTCCTCGAACACGAAGTCGCCGAACTGGACGGCGAGGTGCCCGGTGTAGTCCTCGATCGGCGAGATGTCGTCGATCGTCTCCCGGAGGCCACCACCCTCGGGGTTCGTCAGCAGCTCGAACGATCGGCGCTGGATGTCGATCAGGTTGGGCACTTCCAGCGGCTTGTTCAGCCGCGCGAAGGTACGGCGCGTACGGAGAGCGTCAACACGAGGCACGACGGGCGACTCCTCGGGGAGGTCGAGAGGGAAAGGCGGCGCAGGGTGATTCACGCGCGATCCAACAAGATAGCACAGCGCAAAGCGGACCCCACGCGGGGGCGGTCGACGCTCACGGACCCCGCCCGGGGCAACCGCGTATGTGGCGCGGTGCCGTTCCTTGGGCGGCTACGACTATTGGTCGACCTGCGCAGGGTAGCGCAGATCGACTGGGTCGTGGGACGGATGGGCCCGGGGTGCGATCATCACCCCATGGACTTCGACCACGTCGCCCAGCAGGTCCCGGACATCGGCGCCGCCATCGCCTGGTGGCGCGAGACCGTGCCCGGCTCGACCGTGCTCTACGAGGACGCCACCTGGGGCCTGATCGACGCGGGCGGTGTGAAGCTCGCGTTCGTCACCGCCGACCAGCACCCCGACCACCTCGCGTGGAAGGTGTCGGACGCGGAGCTGGAGGCGATGGCCGCCGCGCGCGGCCTGGAGATCCACCCCCACCGCGACGGCACGCGCTCGTTCTACGTGGAGGCGCCGGGCGGGCGGTTCGTGGAGATCATCAGCTACCCCGAGGGCGCCTAGCCCGCCACTGCGGTCCGGTCGCCGAACGCGCCCGGGTCGGCCAGGACGTCGCGCAGCACCCCGGCGGCGGCGCCCCGGGCCGCGGCGTCCTCCCCGAGCACGGACGCGCGGATCTCGCAGCCGCCCCGCGCGGAGGCCAGCACCCGCTGCGTCAGCTCCTGCTCGATCGGCGGCCGCAGCCACGGGACGAGCGGCCCGAAGTGCCCCCCGAGGACGACGGCCTGCGGATCGACCAGGTTGACGGCCGCCGCCAGCGCGACACCCAGCGCCCGCCCGGCCCCGGCCAGCGCCGCGAGCGCGTCCGGGTCGCCCGCCGTGGCTCGCGCCACCAGCGCCGGCGTCCCGCCGTGCGGACCCGCGACCGGCACACCGGCACGGGAGAACACCGCGTCCCGGCCCGCGACGGTCTCCAGGCAGCCCCGGCCGCCGCACGCGCACGGGGCGCCGCGGGGATCGACGGACAGGTGCCCGAGCTCCCCGGCGAAGCCGTGCGCGCCCCGGTGCAACTGGCCGCCGAGCAGGAGGGCCGCGCCGATGCCGACCCCGCCGGACACGCACAGCACGTCGTCCAGGTCGCGCGCGGCGCCCTCCCAGTGCTCGGCCAGCGCGGCGAGGTTGGCCTCGTTGTCGACGAAGACCGGCAGCCCGTCGCCCAGCTCGCCGTCGAGCACCGCGGACACCGGCACGTCCTGCCAGCCGATGTTGGGCGCGACGATCAGCCGGCGCCCGCGCTCGTCGACGAGCCCCGGCAGCGCCACCGCGACGCCGGCGACCCGCGCGCCCTCCCGCCGCAGCTCGTCGATCGCGGCCCGGGCGTGCCCGGCGAGCCGGTGCAGCACCGGGCCCGGGTCGCTGCCCACCGGCCCCAGCTCGGCGTGGACGCGCCGGCGCACGTGCCCCCCGAGGTCGAGCGCGCAGACGGTGAGCGCGTCGACCCCGAGCTCCACGCCCACGCCGACCACCGCCCCGCCGTTGAGGCGCACGAGCCGGGCGGGCCGGCCGACGCGGCCGGGGTGCTCGTCCTCGCCCGTCTCCGCCAGCAGCCCGGTGGCGATCAGCTCGGCCACCAGGCTGGAGACCGTCGTCTTGTTCAGCGCGGTGCGCAGGGCGATCCCGGCCCGCGAGCACTCGCCCTCGGCGGCGACGAGCTGCAGGACGACGGCGAGGTTGGCGCGCCGGATCGCGCTCTGGCCGGCGGCCATCAGACCCCCAGCAGGCGCTCCACCACGAGCTGGTCCACCCGCTCGTGGCCGGCCCCGCGGGCGGCGATGGCGTCCACGTCGAACGCCTCGTCGGCCAGCGCCTGGGCGGCGGCGGTCGAGTAGGGCCCGACCGTCGGCTGCCCCAGCTCCGGGACCTGCGCGGCGGCCAGCGCCTCGGCGACGGCCGGATCGGCATCGAACGCCTTGGCCTTCTCGGCCAGGATCAGGTACGTGCGCATGCAGCCGCGCGCGAACTCCTCCACGCCCGCGGCGTCCTCGACCCGCAGGGCGTGCGCGTCGAAGTGGCGGGGCCCGGTGTAGCCCGCACCCTCGAGCAGGCGCACGAGCAGGAAGGCCTCCTTGAGGTCCTCCTGGCCGAACCGGAAGTCCTGGTCGTACCGGCTCATCCGCTGCGAGTTCAGGTCGATGTGGAACAGCTTGTCCGCCCACAGGGCGAGCGCCACGGCGTGCACGAAGTTCAGCCCGGCCATCGTCTCGTGCGCCACCTCGGGGTTGACCCCCCACATCTCGGGGTGCTCGAGGCGGTCGATGAACGCGAGCGCGTGGGCCACGGTGGCCAGGAACGAGTCGCCGCGCGGCTCGTTGGGCTTGGGCTCCAGCGCGAAGCGCATGTCGTAGCCCTGGTCGAGCACGTAGCCGGACAGGAAGTCCAGCGCCTCCAGGTAGCGGGAGTAGGCGTCGCCGGTCGGCTTGGCGGCCGTGACCTCGCTGCCTTCGCGACCGCCCCAGAACACGTAGGTGGTGGCGCCCAGCTCGGCGCCCAGGTCGATCGAGCGCATCGTCTTCTGCAGGGCGAAGCGGCGGACGGCCGGGTCGTTGGCGGTGAAGGCGCCGTCCTTGAAGATCGGGTGGGTGAAGAGGTTGGTCGTGGTCATCGGCACGACGAGGCCGGCCGCGTCGACGGCCGCCTTGAAGCGGGCGACGATGCGATCGCGCTCCGCGGTCGAGGCCCCGAACGGCACGAGGTCGTTGTCGTGCAGGTTGACCCCCCACGCCCCGAGCTGCCCGAGCAGGCCGACGGTGTCGACCGGGTCGACCTCGGCGCGGGTCGGCTCGCCGAAGGGATCGCGGCCCACGTTGCCCAGGGTCCACAGGCCGAAGGTGAAGCGATGCTCTGGACGCGGCTCGTATGCGGTCATGGGTGCGTGCCTTCCGGGTGGGACGGACGAATTAGTCGTGTGGTACAACAAACTACCGCAGCGCACGCTCCCGTGCGCGCGACCGACAGGAGTGACATGGCAACGCTGGTGGCCGGCGTCGACTGCTCGACCCAAGGAACCAAGGTGCTCGTCGTCGACGCGGACGACGGCCGCACGGTCGCCCGCGGCCACGCCCCCCACACGGTGCACGGGGCCGGCGGCGCCCGCCTGAGCGACCCCGCGAGCTGGTGGACCGCCCTGCGTGACGCGCTGGCCCAGACGGGCCGCGCCGGCGAGCTCTCCGCCATCGCCGTCGCCGGCCAGCAGCACGGCCTCGTCGTCCTGGACGCCGGCGGCCGCCCGCTGCAGGACGCTCCCCTGTGGAACGACACGACGAGCGCCGCCGACGCCGACGCGCTGGTCGAGGACCTCGGCGGGCCGGAGATCTGGGCGGCCCGGGTCGGCAGCGTGCCCGTCCCCTCCTTCACCGTGACCAAGTGGGCCCACCTGCGCCGGACCGCGCCCGCCGTCGCCGCCGAGGCCGCGGCGGTGCGCCTCCCCCACGACTACCTCACCGAGCGGCTCAGTGGCCGGGGCGTCACCGATCGGGGCGACGCGTCCGGCACCGGCTGGTGGTCGCCCGCCCAGGAGGCCTACGTCCCCGAGATCCTCGGGCTGGACCGGGTCGACCTGGACCCCGCGCTGCTCCCGGAGGTGCTGCACGCCGGCGAGGTCGCGGACACCGTGCGCGCCCCGGCCGCCGCCGAGTTGGGCCTGCGCGCCGACCTGGTGGTGGCCGCCGGGACGGGCGACAACATGGCCGCCGCGGTCGGCCTGGGCCTGGAGGCGGGCACGCCCGTGATCAGCCTGGGGACGTCCGGCACCGCCTACGCCGTGACCGACCGGCCGGCCGCCGACCCCACGGGCACCGTCGCCGGGTTCGCCGACGCCGGCCCCCGGTTCCTCCCGCTGACCGCGACCCTCAACGCCACGCTGGCCGTCGACCGCATGGCCGCCTGGCTGAGCGTGGATCGCGACGCGGTCGAGCCCGCGGGGCAGGTCGTCGTCCTCCCCTACCTGGACGGGGAGCGCACCCCCGACCTGCCCACCGCCGCCGGCACGATCACCGGCCTGCGCCACGCCACCACGCCGGGGCAGATCCTCCAGGCCGCCTACGATGGCGCGCTCACGTCCCTGCTGGACGGGATCGACGGGCTGCAGGCCGCCACCGGCGGCCTGCGGTCGGACGCCCCCCTGATCCTCGTGGGCGGCGGTGCGCGCGGCGCCGCGTGGCGGGCGACGGCCGCCCGGCTGTCCGGACGGGCCCTGGAGATCCCCGACGAGACCGAGAGCGTCGCGGTCGGCGCGGCGGCCCTGGCCGCGGCCGCGCTGCGCGGCGGCGATCCCTACGTGATCGCGCGCGGGTGGGACGCCCGCCGGGGCACCCGGGTCGAGGCCGGGCCACGCGACGACGAGGCGCTGGCCCGCGTGCGCGCGGTCCGGTCCCTGCTCGGCCCGCTCAACACCTCAGGCGTGTAGCCACGGCTACACCGCGACGGATGTGCCGCCGGCCGCGGCCGAGGCGTACAGGGCCTCGATGACGCGGGCCTGGCCCAGCGCGTCCTCGCGACCCAGGAGCGGATCGGCCTCCCCGCGGATGGCCGCCGACAGGTTCTCCAGCTCGAGCCGGTAGCTGTCAGCGGGGACGGTCGCGATCGCCTCGACGGAGCCGTCGCGGCGCACGTCGATCGTCGCCGCGTGGCAGTGCCAGGGATCGTCGAGGAACAGCGATCCGTCCTCCCCCACGACCTCCAGCTCGTCGCGGCCCGCCAGGTCGAGCGCGCAGTCGAAGGTCGACAGCACGCCACCGGGGTGACGCATCGTCGCCACGGTGCGCACGTCGACCGGCACGCCCGAGCCGTCGTCGGGTGCCAAGACCATCTGGGCGCTGACCGCCTCGGGCTCGCCGGCCACGAGCCGCGCGCCGCTCACGCAGTAGCACCCGACGTCCATCAGGGCGCCGCCGACGAGGTCGCCGCTCAGCCGCACGTTGGCGGAGTCGGTGAGCGGGAAGGAGAAGGCGGCGCGGACCAGGCGGGTCTCCCCGACGACCCGCTCGGCCACCAGCTCCGCGAGACGCAGCGTCTGCGGGTTGTGCCGCCACATGAACGCCTCCATGAGCAGACGGTCTGCCTCCTCGGCGGCCGCGAACGCGCGCTCGACCTCGCTCACGCGCCGGCTCAGCGGCTTCTCGCACAGCACGTGCTTGCCGGCCCGCAGGGCCCTGATCGCCCACTCGACGTGCAGCCCGTTGGGCAGCGAGACGTACACCGCCTCCACGGCGGGGTCGGCCAGGAGCGCGTCGTACCCGGTGTACGCGGTGGGGATGCCCTTCGCCCGCGCGTAGGCCCGCGTGCGGCCCTCGTCGCGGCCGGCCACGGCGACCACGTCGACCGCGTCGGAGCCCGCGGCGCCCGCCAGCACCGCGTCGTTGATCTTCGCCGTGGACAGGATGCCCCAGCGGACCGCCATCAGCGCCCGCTCCCGTCGTGCTTCGTCGCGGGACCCGGTGCCGTGCTCCGTCCGCCCCGCGCACGAGGCGTACATCGCGGCCGCGGGGCGGCCGTGATGTGCGCCTCGACGCGTGGGACGGACGAGGGCACGACGATCTAGGCCCGCCCGGACGACTCGCGGCCCTTGCGGGACAGGGAGTCGACCGTGACGGCGGCCAGGAGGACCAGGCCCGTCACGACGAACTTCGTTCCCGCGGACACGTTGAGGAGCCCGAGGCCGTTGTCGATGCTGGCGATGACGATCGCGCCGAGCACGGCGCTGCGCACGGTGCCGCGGCCGCCGAAGAGGCTCGTGCCACCGATCACCGCCGCCGCGATCGAGTAGAGCAGGATCGAGCCGCCGCCCGCGCCCGTGTCGACCGAGCTGAGGCGCGAGGCGAGGATGATGCCGCCCAGCGCCGCCATGCCGCCCGAGATCATGAACACGGAGATGCGGATGCGGTCGATGCTGATGCCCGCCCGCCGGGACGCCTCGACGTTGCCGCCGACCGCGTACACGTGGCGGCCGAACTTGGTCCGGTCCGTCACGTAGGTGCCGATGAGCATGAGCACGATGACCAGCACGCCCACGTAGGGCACGCCGCGCGTCTCGTTGAGCACCGCGACCACGATCGCGCCGGCGATGGCCAGCGCCGCGATCCGGATGAGGATCAGCGACCACGGCACGTTCGGCAGCCCGGCCTTGGCCCGGCTGCGCACCGCGGAGTACTGGAGCAGCGCGTAGAGCAGGACCGCACCCTCGACGACGATCCAGCCGGCCATCTTCGACAGGCTGTCGTTGGCGATGCCGTTGATGAACTCGTCCTGGATGACGACCGTGCCACGTGAGCCGATGAGCAGCAGCACCACGCCGTTCCAGCCGAGCAGGCCGGCCAGCGTGACGACGAACGACGGGATCCCCACCTTGGCGAAGAGCACGCCCTGCAGGAGGCCGATCACCACACCGGCGGAGATCGCGGCGAGGATCGCCACGGGGGTCGAGACCTGGCTGCCGTCCGGGAGGATCAGCAGGGCCATGATCACGCCGCCGACGCCGCTGACGAAGCCGATCGACAGGTCGATCTCCCCGAGCAGCAGGACGAACACCACGCCCATGCCGATGACCGCGAACGGGGCCGCCTGCACGACGAGGTTGACGAAGTTCCCCGACGTCAGGAAGTTCTCGTTCCGCGCCTGGAAGTAGATCGCGATGATGATGATGCCGATGACGATCGGGATCGACCCGAGGTCACCGCCCTTGATGCCGTCGATGCGCCCGCGGAAGTAGCTGCCGAGCGTCTCGTTCTGCTCCGTCGGGGCACCGGTCGTGCCCGAGGGGCTGTTGGCGCTGTCGATCTCGCCGCCGCCGGCGACGCCGTCGGGGGCCTCGTAGGTCCGGGAGGGGCTGCGCAGGAACCTCATGCCGCCGCCCCCGATTGGCCGGGCACCGTACTGAGCTTGCCCGCGGTGATCTGCTCGACCACGAGCTGCTGCGTCGTCTCGCTCGTCTTGAGCTCGGCGACGTTCTGACCGAGGCGCAGGACCGTGATGCGGTCGGCCACCTCGAAGATGTCGTGGAGGTTGTGGGAGATGAGGACGACGGCCAGGCCGTTGTCCCCGAGCCGCTTGACCAGGTCGAGGACCTGGCGGGTCTGGGCCACGCCCAGGGCGGCGGTCGGCTCGTCGAGGATGACGAGCTTGGAGTTCCACATGACCGCCTTGGCCACCGCGACCGACTGGCGCTGACCGCCGGAGAGCGACGCGACGGGCTGGCGGACCGACTGCAGGGTGGTGACGGCGAGGCTGGCGAGCGTCTCGCGCGCCTTGCGCTCCATCGTCGTCTCGTCCAGGCGGCGGAGCTTCGACGTCAGCTCGCGGCCGAGGTACATGTTCTGGACGACGTCGAGGTTGTCGCACAGCGCGAGGTCCTGGTACACGACCTCGACGCCGAGGGCGGCGGAGTCCTTCGGACCGGACACCGACACCGGCTCGCCGCCGAAGAGGTACTGGCCCTCGTCGAACGGGTGGATGCCAGCGATGCCCTTGATGAGGGTGGACTTGCCCGCGCCGTTGTCGCCGACGAGCGCCATGACCTCACCGGGCCGGACCTTGAAGTCCACGTGGGTGAGCGCGCGCACCGCACCGAACGTCTTCGAAACTCCCTGCAATTCGAGCAACGGTTGCTCGGACACGGTCACTCCTCCTCTGATGCGTTGATGACGCCCGAAGGGAGGGACGCCGCGAGCGGCGTCCCTCCCGGTGAGCGTCGGATGACCGCGGGTCCGGGGACGAGCCCCGGACCTGCGGCTGGACGAAGCAGCGGCGCTAGCCGATGCCGTTCTCCTTGCAGAGGGCGGCGTACTTGCCCTCGCAGATCTCCTTGGTGGTCAGGAAGCCGTCCTTGATCACCGTGTCGTTGATGTTCTCCTTCGTGACCGACACCGGGTCGAGCAGCACGGACGGGGTCTTCTCGCCCTTGTTGTCCGTGGTCGCCGTCGTGGCGGGCGTCTCGCCCTTGGCCAGCGCGATCGCCAGCTTGCCGGCCGCGTCGGCCTCGGCGCGGACGGCCTTGTAGACCGTCATGCACTGGTCGCCGGCGAGGATGTTCTGGATCCCCTGCGACGTCGCGTCCTGACCCGTGACCGGGACGGCCGGGAGCTTGCGGGCCTTCAGGGCCGAGATGACCGAGTTCGCGAGGCCGTCGTTGGCCGCGAGAACGCCGTCGATCTTGTTGTTCGTCTTCTGCAGCATCTGCTCGAAGATCGTCAGCGCCTGCTGGTTGTCCCAGTCCGGCACGGACTGGTTCGGGCCCTTCTTGTACGTGCCGTCCGCGTAGAGCGGGTTCAGCACGCTGTTGTAGCCCTCGGCGAACAGCGTCGCGTTGTTGTCCGTCGGCGAGCCGTTGAGCTCGGCGACGACCGGCGTCTTGGCCTTGGCGTCGGTCAGGCACTTGACCAGCCCGTCGCCCTGCAGCTTGCCGACCTTGGAGTTGTCGAACGAGACGTAGTAGTCGGCCTTGCCGCCCAGCGTCAGGCGGTCGTAGTCGATGACCTTCGCGCCGGCCGCGTGGGCCTTGGCGATGATCGCGGAGCCGGAGCCCGGGTCGAGGTCGACCAGGAGCAGCACCTTGGCGCCGTTCGTGATGGCCTGCTCGGCCTGCGTGATCTGAGCCTGCTTGTCGCCCTCGGCGTTGACGATCGTCGCGTCGACGCCGGCCGCCTTGAAGGCCTCACCGAGGTACTTGCGGTCCTGGGTCTCCCAGCGGACCGACGACTTCGAGTCGGGCAGCAGGACGGCGACCTTGCCGGCCTTGGCGCCCGAGTCGGCGGTGGTGCTGGCGGCGGTCGAGCTGCTGCTCGAGTCGCTGCTCTTGTCGTCGTCTCCACAGCCGGTGGCGACGAACGCCATCAGTGCGAGTACAGCGGCCAGTAGAACTGCCGGACGCAGTTTGCGGAACGTGGACATGCCTCTCCTCCTCGGGCGGCGAGCCGCCCGGTGTTGGGGTGATGGGGGTGCGGTGCTGCGACCCGGCGCTGGACTCGCGGGACACACGGGACGATCAGGGGTCATACGGGACCTCCGACCGCGACTCGGAGGGGCAACGCACCGTCCCCCTCCGCGAAGACAAGGGCCAGCGCGCCGAGCACCTCGGCGCGCTCGCCGAGCACGCCGGTGACGATCTCCACGTCGTCGGCGGCACTGGTGATGGCGTAGCGGTCGACCGCGTCGCGCATCGGTCCGAGCAGGAGGTCGCCGGCGCCGCTGAGCGTTCCGCCGACGACGACCATGTTCGGGTTGAAGAGGTTGCAGACGTTGGCGATGGCCACGCCGATGTGGTGGCCGGCGTCCGCGATCACGCGGCGGCAGGCCTGGTCGCCGCCCTCGGCCAGCTCGACCACGCGGTGCATCGTGAGGTCGGGGCCGTGAGTGCGCCCCAGCAGCTCGAGGATCGGGCCCTCGGCGGCCAGCGTCTCCAGGCAGCCGCGGTTGCCGCAGCGGCAGACCGGGCCGGTCTCGTCGATCGTCACGTGTCCCAGCTCGCCGGCGGTGCCGTCCGCGCCGCGGAAAAGCTTGCCCCCGAGGATCAGGCCGGCGCCGATGCCGGAGTAGGCCCGGATGTAGACGACGTTCTCGACGCCCTTGGCGGCACCGAACGACAGCTCGGCGAGCGCGCCGAGGTTGGCGTCGTTCTCGAGCATGACCTCGAGGCCCAGGCGCTCGGTGAGCACCTCCCCCATGCGCATGCCGCTCCAGCCCGGGAGGATCGAAGGGGAGCCCAGGATCCGCGACTTGAGCCGGATCGGCCCGGGCATCGCGACGCCCACGCCAACGACCGCGCCACGGGAGATGCCCGCGACCTCGATCGCGTTGTCGACGATCTCGCAGGCCCGGTCGAGTGCGGCCGCGCCCTCGCCGTCGACGTCGAACTCGACCTCTTCCTCGGCCAGGACCGTGTGGGAGAGGTCGGCGACGGCGACACGGATGTGGCTGTGGCCGAAGTCGAGGCCGATCGCGGCACCCGCCGAGCGGTTGAGGGCCAGGAGCACCGGCGGGCGGCCACCCCCGGGCCCCGGGGCGCCGGCGTCGGCGTCCGCGCGCTCGACGACCAGCGCGGAGGCCATGAGCTCCGAGACGAGGCTGGACACGGTCGTGCGACTCAGTCCGGTGAACCGAGCGAGATCCGCGCGACTGGCGAGACCGCGCTGGCTCAGCGCGTGGACGACGCGCTGGCGGTTGCGGTCCCTCAGCCCTTCCAGTGACCCGTTCTGGGAGGAGACCAAAGCGAGATCACCCTCTTCGATCCGGACCCCTTTTGTCAAGAGGTTGTCAAAACTTAATGAAGATCCGGGGGGAGTTTGGCCTGATCCCTGCGTAACTGGGGGCGAACACGCCCGAACCCTCTCGGTTGCGTGCCTACTTCCGCCTACTCGAGCGCGCCGAGGCGTACATCACGCCCGCTGGGCGGCGGCGATGTACGCCTCGGCGGGGCGAGGTGGGGTGGGGCGAGGCCGTCTCGGGTGCGGGTCGCTTGCGCGAGGAGCTTGCCGCGAGGCAACGACAAACTGCGGCGGGCCGGGGGTGGCAGGTCGCGAGGTGGCGGGTGACCGCCCGACGTTCTCCAGGTTGTTGCCACCCCTCGGCAACAACCTGGAGAACGTCGGGCGGGGCGGGCACGTTCTCCACATTCCTCCCGAGGGGTGGGAGGAATGTGGAGAACCCCCACGCCCCGGCCTCCCCTCAGCCAGCCGCCGTTTGGTCGTTGCCTCGCCTCGCCCCGCCGCCCCGCGCCAAGCGACGCGTGGCCGCGACACCACCCGACCACGCACGGAGCTCCGCGCCGAGGCGTACATCACGCCCGCCCAGCGGGCGTGATGTACGCCTCGGCGGGGAGCAACCGGGTGGGACGGGCCCGGGAACGACGAAGGCCCGCCGGTGGGCGGGCCTTCGGTCCTACGGGGTCGCGAGCGTTCGCTCGCGACGACTACTTCAGCTCGACGCTCGCGCCAGCGCGAGCAAACTCGAGAGCCTGCTTACTTGAGCTCGACGCTCGCGCCAGCCTCTTCGAGCTCGGCCTTGAGCTTGTCGGCCTCGTCGCGCTCGATGCCTTCCTTGACCGCCTTGGGGGCCTCGTCGACGAGCGCCTTGGCCTCCTTCAGGCCCAGGCCGGTCGCCGCACGGACGACCTTGATGACCTGGATCTTCTTGTCGCCGGCGCCCGTGAGGACGACGTCGACCGTGGAGGACTCCTCCTCAGCGGCGGCCTCGCCGCCACCGCCGCCCGCGGGGGCAGCGGCCGCGACGGCCGTCGCCGACACGCCGAACTCCTCTTCGAGCGCCTTGATGCGCTCGGACAGCTCCAGGACCGAGATGGCCTTGAGCTCGTCGATCCACTCCTGTGTGGTGGTCATGTGATGGTTCTCCTTGGTTCGCTTCGGCTTGCTGCGGCGGGCTACGCCGAAGCGTCCGTCTGGTCGGTTGAATCGGAATCGGTGCTGCTGGCGTCGGCGTCAGCCTCGGCCTCGGCGGCGGGGGCCTCCTCAGCGGGGGCCTCCTCTGCCGGAGCTGCGTCGGCGGCGACCTCCTCAGCGGGGGCCTCCGTCGTCGCCTCGGGTGCGGCGGCCTCTTCGGCCGGTGCCTCTTCGGCAGCCGGCGCTTCCTCAGCGGCGGCCGCGGGCGGCTCGCCGGCGGGGAGCTCCCCGGAGGCCTTCTTCTCGGCGACCTGCCCGAGGGCGATGGCCACACCGGAGATCAGCGCGTTCAGGCCACGGGCCATGCCGGTGAGCGGCGAGGCGACCATGCCGACGAGCTGTCCGTACAGCACCTGGCGGGAAGGGAGCTTGGCCAGCGCCTGAATCTGCGCCGGTTCGAGCGTCTCCCCGTTCATCAGCCCGCCCTTGAAGGCGAGAAGATCGGTGGCCTTGCCGTAGTCGGCGATGGCCTTGGCGGCCGCGGCGACGTCGCCACGGACGAACGCCAGCGCGGTCGGGCCGGCGAGCAGGGGCTTGAGGGCCTCCGCGTCGACCTGCGTCGCGGCACGCTCGGTCAGGGTGTTCTTGACCACCCGGAACGACGTGTCCGCGTCTCCGCGCAACTGGGTCCGCAGCTCCGCGACCTGGGTCACGGTGATGCCACGGTAGTCCACGGCGAAGACCGCTTCGGACTCTGTTATCTGGCCGGCGATCTCATCGATCACCGCAGCTTTCTCTGCTCGGTTCATCTGCCTCCTGTCCCGGTCTTCCGCGGCGCAGGCGCGCCGCTGCCGAAAGTCTCTGGTGCGTGCGGGGGCGCGTGACGCGGCCCCCTATGCGTCGTCGCTACGCCGCGGCGGGCGCGACCTCCGCGACGATGTCACGGGTGCGGGAAGGATCGACCTTCACGCCCGGGCCCATGGTCGAGGCCATGGTGACGGTCTTGATGTACTTGCCCTTGGCCGCATTCGGCTTCGCGCGGATGAGCTCCTCGATGACCGCGGCGTAGTTCGCCAGCAGCGCTTCCTCTTCGAAGCTCGTCTTGCCGATCACGAGGTGCACGATCGCGGTGCGGTCGGTGCGGTACTCGACCTTGCCGGCCTTGGCCTCCTCGACCGCCTTGGCGACGTCCATCGTCACGGTGCCGACCTTGGGATTCGGCATCTTGCCGGACGGTCCCAGGACGCGACCCAGACGGCCGACGAGCGGCATCAGGTCCGGCGTGGCGATGGCCACGTCGAAGTCGGTGAAGCCCTCCTCGACGCGCTTGGCGAGGTCCTCGGCGCCGACGATGTCCGCACCGGCCTCCTCGGCCTCACGGGCCTTGTCACCCTGCGCGAAGACGGCGATCGTCACTTCCTTGCCCAGACCGTGCGGCAGCGCGATGGTGCCGCGCAGCTGCTCGTCCGCGTGGCGGACGTTCAGGCCCGTGCGCACGTGAATCTCGACGGACTCGTCGAACTTGGCCGTCTTGAGCCGCTTGACGAGCGCCACCGCCTCGGCGGGGTCGTACTCGTGCTCGCGGTCGACCTGCTGCTTCGATGCGTCGTATGCCTTGCCGTGTTGAGCCATGCTCAAACCACCTCCACGCCCATGGACCGTGCGGTCCCGGCGATGATCTTGACGGCCTGATCGACGTCGTGTGCGTTCAGGTCCGGCAGCTTCTTCTCGGCGATCTCGCGGAGCTGGGCGTCGGTGATCTTCCCGACCTTGTTCCGGTGCGGCTCGCCCGAGCCCTTGTCCAGGTTGATGGCCTGCTTGATCAGCACGGCCGCCGGCGGCGTCTTGGTGACGAACGTGAAGGAGCGGTCTTCGTAGACCGTGATGACGACCGGGATGACCGTGCCGCTGTCGCTCTGCGTCTGGGCGTTGAACGCCTTGCAGAACTCCATGATGTTGATGCCGTGCTGGCCCAGCGCCGGGCCCACCGGCGGTGCCGGTGACGCCTGGCCGCCGAGGGCCTGCAGCTTGATGGTGGTCAGAACCTTCTTCGCCATGACTAAATCTTCTTCACTTGATCGAAACCGACCTCGACCGGGGTCTCACGGCCGAAGATTGACACGAGGACCTTGAGCTTCGAAGCGTCCTGGTTGATCTCGGAGATCTCGCCTGAGAAGTCCGAGAGGGGACCGGAGACGACCTTGACGGACTCTCCGATCGAGAACTGCGCCTTCGTGGTGGGCTTCTGCGCGACCTCACGGTGCAGCAGACGATCCACCTCGGGCTGGGTGAGCGGGACGGGCTCGTTGCTCGCACCGACGAACCCGGTCACACCGGGCGTCTCCTTCACGAGCTTCCACGAGCCCTCGCTCATCTCCATGTTCACGAGCACGTAGCCGGGCATGGTCCGCTTCTCGACCGAGATCTTCTGCCCGTCCTTCACCTCGGAGATCGACTCCGTGGGCACCACGACCTGACGCAGAGAACGCTTCTGGTTCAAGGTCAGCGCTCGGTGCTCGAGCTTCTGCTTGACCTTGTTCTCGTGCCCGGAATAGGTGTTGACGACGTACCAGCGAAACATGGGTGGATCTTCCTGATCTACGCGATCTAGATGATGAAGTTGACGACCTGCTTGGCCACGTAGTCCGCGACGCCCAGATAGGCACCCGCGATCACCACGAAACCGAGAACGACCGCGGTCGCCTGCGTGACCTGCCGGCGGTCGGGCCACTGCACCCGACGAAGCTCGGCCCAGCTGGCCCGGAGGAAGCGGACGAAGCGCGGACCGCCCTGCGCGGGCGCCTCCACGTGATGCGCCTTCGCGCGGCTCGCGTGGTCCAGCTCCAGGTCCTCGTCGACCGCACCCGTGCGCTCGATGTCGAGCTCCGCGGCGTCGACGTCGTCCTCCAGCCGCGAGAACTCCTCGGCCGTCAGCTCCTCGGGATGCTCGACGCCCTGGACGTCGTCGGTCGCGCCGTCGTCGGCGACCTCGCCGCCGGCTCCGGCCACGATCTTCGCCTCGACCTCGTCGACGTCACCGGAGGCGTGGTCCAGCGAACCGGGCTCGTTGGCCCGGTGCAGACCACCGTTACCGGCGTCCGTCCCGTCGTCCTTGCGGCGGGGCTTGCGCTTGCGATTCCGAGCCACGTCAGATCAACCCGGCTAGCGGGTTTCCTTGTGGCTGGTGTGCTTGCGGCACCACTTGCAGTACTTCGCAAACGTGATCCGCTCGGGATCGTTGCGCTTGCTCTTATTCGTCTGGTAGTTGCGCCGCTTGCAGTCCTCGCAGGCGAGGGTCACTGCAATGCGCACGTCTCCGCGGGCCATGAGGCGTCCCCGTGCTCGTGTAAAAGTAGGACCAACAACCGGCTCCGGGCGAAAAAACGACCCGCCCGGGGCGAGTCAGGACGCGAAGTCTAGCGCGATCGTGCCCACCGGTGCTGGGCGGCCGGTCAGGCGCGGGCGCCGGCCTGCGGATCCAGGCGCGTCATCGTCACCGCAGCGTCGTGCTTGGCCATGGCCACGCCCCGGTAGACGCCCTTGATCGGCGGCACGTCGGCGTACGTGCGGCCGTGCCCGATCTTGACGTGCGTCTCCCCCGCCAGCCGGCGGTTCGTGGGGTCCGCACCGACCCACACCGGCTCGCCGCGACCGCCCGCTCCGGGCAGCAGCGCCTCCAGCCAGGCGTGGGTGGCGACCTCGAGCGAGTCGTCCCCGCCGTCCTCCGGCGCGGCCCACAGGTACCCGGAGACGTACCGCGCCGCGATGCCCTGCTCGCGCAGGAGCACCAGTGCGAGGTGGACGAAGTCCTGGCAGACGCCGCCACCCTCGTGCAGGAGGTCCTCGATCGTCGAACCCACGTAGGTGACGCCCGGGTTGTAGACGAAGTGGTCGGGGATCAGCTCGCACAACAGCCGGACCGTGGCCAGCGGCGTCTTGGCCCGCGACATCGCGATGAACTCGTCGAGCATGCCGGCCGGCGGCTCGTTGCCCGCGGGCAGGAGGAACTCGCCCGCGGCCTCCGCGTAGGCCTGGGAGCTCATCGCCTCCCACGGCGCGTCCGGCGGCTCCAGCGGGGACGACGTGACGACGCGGGCGCGCACGTCGATCGTCAGGTGGTCGTGCGGCTCGGCGATGCCCAGCTCGATGACCTCCGTGCCGAAGTAGTCCTCGTGGCGGTGGATGCGCGTCTCCGGGTCCAGCCGGATGATGAAGTCGTCGGTGCGCTGGGACGACGTCGTCGCCGGGCGCACGCGCAGCGCGTTGAGGTTGTCGGTGACGAGCCCCTCGTAGCGGTAGTCGGTCAGGTAGCGGATCTGGAAGTGCATCAGGTGGTCACCACGCCCGGAGCCGAGCTGGCCCCGGCGAAATAGCGGTCGGCGATGTCCTGCTCGGCGAGGGCCAGCTCCCGCTGGACGATCTCGCACAGCTCGGGCAGGTCGGTGTCAGTGTCGGCGGCGCGGCGGCGGAACTCCAGGTCGGCGCTGAGCCGGCTCAGGCGCAGGACCGGCTCGCTGTTGCGCGGGTTGCTGTCGGACTGCACGAGCGCCTCGTGGACGGCGTCCACCGCGGCGGCGACCGAATCGGGGTAGGCCCGTTCGTAGAGCAGGAAGCGGGTGACGGGCAGCGCGTTGGGCGAGGCCGGGACCGCGCGGCGGAAGGCCTGGAACGCCCCGACGGCGTGCAGCAGGGCCAGCGCCTGGCCGTCGACGCGGCCGTCCTCGGCGTCCACCGTCGTGACGCCCGGCAGGGCGACGCGCAACATGCGCAGCATCATGTCGCCGGCCTCGATGCGGCCGCCGGCGGTGAGGAAGGCGCGCGCCTCGTCGTTGAGCATCGTGCGGCTGGTGAGGCCCCAGAACAGGGCGCACCGCTCACGCACCTCGCGGTAGACCGAGTAGGGCGCGGTACGCAGGCGCGACTCCAGGTCCGACTCCGTCAGGCGCAGGTGGGTGGTGTTGATCGCCTCCCACATCTCGTTGGAGATGACGTCGCGGACCGTCCGGGCCCCCTCGCGGGAACGGCCGACGCAGGCCATGATCGACGCCGGGTTCGTCTCGTCGATGGTCAGCGCGCGCAGGACGTCGTCGCGCCGGGCGGGGCGGCCGTCGCCCGCGCCCATGATGGCCAGGAGCGCGCCCCAGCCGAGCGTCACGCTCGACGGGTCGTCGGGCCGGGCCTGCAGGTCGATCTGGAAGACGCCGTCGAGCATGCGAGCGGTGTGCTCGGCGCGCGAGAGGTTCCTGCCGAGCCAGAACAGCTCGTGGGCGATACGGGCGAGCATGGGATCAGACCTCGTCGATCGCGGGGGCGGGCGGGACGATGACGACTTCTTGCTGCTGCTGCTGCTCCTGCCCGCTCCAGCCCGAGCCGTAGCGCAGGTCGGGCAGGCTCGGGGGCAGCTCGGGCGCCGACGAGGGCGGCGGCGCGGGCGCGGCGCCGTCCTCCAGGATCCACGTGTCCTTGGAGCCGCCGCCGCGCGAGGAGTTGACGATCATCGACCCCTCGACCAGCGCCACGCGGGTCAGGCCGCCGGGGATGATGTTGATCGTCTCGCCGAACACCGCGAACGGCCGCAGGTCGACGTGGCGCGGGGCGAGGATGCCGTCCACCCCGGCCGTGGGCACGGTCGACAGCTGCACGACCTCCTGGGCGATCCACTTCTCGGGCTGGGCCCGGATCAGCTCGGCCAGGCCGGCCAGCTCCTCGGCCCCGGTACTGGGGCCGATCACCACGCCCTTGCCGCCGGACTCGCCGGTGGGCTTGACCACCAGCTCGTGCAGGCGGCCCAGCACGTGCTCGCGCACCTCGGGGTCGGTGAGCAGGTACGTCTGCACGTTGTCGAGGATCGGCTCCTCGTTCAGGTAGAACGAGATCATCTCCGGCACGTAGTGGTAGATCGCCTTGTCGTCCGCCACGCCGGTGCCGAACGCGTTGGAGACGGCGACCGTGCCCGCCCGGTAGGCCCGCACCAGGCCCGGGACCCCGAGCAGCGAGTCGGAGCGGAACTCCAGCGGATCGACGAAGTCGTCGTCCAGCCGGCGGTAGACGGCGTGGACCCGGGCCAGGCCCGAGGTCGTGCGCATGTAGAGGACGTCGTCGCGGACGACGAGGTCGCTGGCCTCGACGAGCTCGACGCCCATCTGCCGGGCCAGGAAGGCGTGCTCGAAGTACGCCGAGTTGAGCGGGCCCGGCGTCCACACCACGACCACCGCCTCGCGGTCGGCCGACGGCGCGACGGCCTTCAGCGCGGCGAGCAGGAGCTGCGGGTACTGGTCCACCGGGCGCACCCGGTAGTGCTGGAACAGCTGGGGCAGCAGGCGCGTCATCGCCACCCGGTTCTCCAGCACGTAGGAGATGCCGGACGGTGTGCGGACGTTGTCCTCCAGCACCTTCCACGAGCCGTCGCTGTCGCGCACGAGATCGCAGCCGGCGACGTGGGTGTAGACGCCGCCCGGGGGCCGGATGCCGTGCACGGCGCGGGCGAAATGGGAGCGGCTGACCACGAGCTGCCACGGCACGATGCCCTCGCGGACGATCTCGCGGCCGTGGTAGATGTCGTCGACGAAGGCGTTGAGCGCGCGGATGCGCTGGGCCAACCCGCGCTTGATGTGGTCCCACTCCTGCGCGGGGATGATCCGCGGCACCAGGTCCAGCGGGAACGGGCGATCCTTGACCGGGCCGTCCTCGCCGGTCGCGTCGAAGGTGATCCCCTGCTGCATGAAGATCGCGTCGCGACGCCGGCCCGCGGCCGCGAGCTGGTCGGGACCCAGCCGCGCCAGCTCGTGGGCCAGGGCCGACGTGAACTCACGGGGCACCCCGCCCGGGGCGAAGACCTCGTCGTAGAAGGGAGGCTGAGGGCGGTACACGTTGGGTTCGCGCACGATGACCGGTTCTGACATGAGGGAGCATTGTCGCGGGTCGGGGCCCCCGGGCGCGAGATCCACTCGGTCGCCTCTGGCGCGCATCCGTTCGTACACTCGGTCGATGGAGGCCAGCGCGTCGGTCCGGCGCCTGCGCGCGAGCGCCCGCGAGCACCCCCGCCGAACCGCCTTCGCCGGCGTGTTCGCCGCGGTGATCTGCTGTTTCGTGGCGATCGGGACCGTGCTGCCGATCCTGCCCAAGTACGTGAAGGGGCCGATCGGCGCCGGGGACGTCGCGGTGGGCATCGTGGTCGGCGCGTTCGCGTTCACCGCGGTGGTCGGCCGGCCCATCGGTGGCCGTATGGCCGACCGGCGGGGGCGGCGCGGCGTGGTCGTCCTGGGGATGCTCATCGCCTCGCTCGCCGGGTTCCTCTACCTCCTGCCGCTCGGCGTGGGCGGCCTGATCTTCGCCCGCCTCGTCCTCGGCATCGGCGACGGGTGGGTGTTCACCGCCGGCGCGACGTGGATCGTGGACCTCGCGCCGCCCGAGCGGAGGGGGCGCGTGCTCGGGCTCTTCGGCCTGGCGGTGTGGGGCGGGCTCACCATCGGCCCGCTGCTCGGCGAGTGGGTGCTCCACCTCGGCGGTTACGAGGCGGTGTTCGTCCTCAGCGCGGCGCTGCCGCTGCTCGGCGCGGCGATCGCCGCGCGGGTGCCCGACCATCACGTGCCCGTTGCGGGCCCGGGCGGCGCGCCGGACGACGGCGGCTCGGGCGGGGACGGCGACCCCGCCCGCGACCGGCCGCGGGCGGGCCTGCACTCGCTGCTGCCGCGCGGGGTCGTGCTGCCGGGCGTCGCGCTCAGCCTCGTCAACGTGGGCTACGGGACGCTCGCCGGCTTCGTCGTCCTGCACATGGCCGCGCGGGGCGTGCCGGAGGGCACCGCGGTGTTCACGGCGTTCGCGGCGGCCACCGTCTTCGGGCGGGTGGTGCTCGGATCGCTGCCCGACCGGTTCGGGGCGGTGCCCACGTCGATCGCCGCGGGCGCGGCCGAGGCGGCGGGGCTGGCGATCCTCGCCGTGGCCTCCTCCCTGCCCGTCGCGCTGCTCGGCGCCGCGGTGATGGGCTGCGGGTTCTCGCTCCTCTTCCCCTCGCTGGCGATCATCGCCCTCTCCCGCACGCGGGACGACGAGCGCGGCGTGGCGCTGGGCGCGGTCACGGCGTTCTTCGACGTCGGGGTCGGCCTCGGCGCACCGCTCGCCGGCGTGGCGGTCGCCCTGGCCGGCGGCTACCCGGCGGCGTTCTGGTTCGCCGCCGCGTGCGCGGTCCTCGGCGGGCTCACCATGCTCGGCCTGCTGAGGCCGGCGCCCGTGCGGAGATAGGCTCTGGGGACCCATGGACTCCCTGCGCGGACAGCTCCTCATCGCATCACCGGCCCTGGAGGACCCCAACTTCCACCGGACGGTGGTGCTCGTCACCGAGCACTCGGCCGACGGAGC
>Ga0247758_1001146_pt1 | contig 21303 bp, 24 predicted proteins | sample UWRJL156409C4_FD_180950 | JGI IMG/M metagenome (GOLD analysis project Ga0247758, IMG submission 180950) | Plant litter microbial communities from Arlington Agricultural Research Station in Wisconsin, United States - UWRJ-L156-409C-4 | ecosystem: Environmental > Terrestrial > Plant litter >...
AACCATCACCCCCCCAAAGCTCCCAAACCCCCTCGCATACCGCACCACCCTCCCGAGCTGCTCCCCATGTACATACCCACTACCCGCCGCGGTCGGACTCCCCGGCACCCCGACCAAAATCTTCACGCGCGGATTGGGCGCTGTCCTCGCCCAGTTGTCCCAGGTTTGGAAGTTGAATGAATTTCCGGTATTCTGTGTGGGTGTGGAGGAGGGGATGAACGAGGAAGTGGAGCAATAGTTGTTGTAGAATTGGACGGAGATGAAATCGAGGGGGACGGTTTGCAGGAGGGAATCCATTGCGTGGTCGGGGTAGGGGCATTGCGGGGCCGCGGTTAGGAGGTAGCGTTTGCGGGGGTTGAGATTGGTGGTGTCCATGAGATTCCGCAAGCGGGACGCGAACACGGAGATGTGTTGCGTGGGAGCTTCGAAGTCAAAATCGAAACCGTCGATGATGGCGGAGCCGAAAGGGCGGAGGGCGGAGGAGGAACGCTGCGGGGGGCCGAACATCGCCCAGAGGGTGTCTGCCCAGAGGAGAGCCTCGGAGGTGGAGGAGAATCCGCCCTCAGTGTAGGTCGCGCCGCCGAGGGAGAGGAGGAGGGTCTTTCCGAAGGATTGGCAGGTTTTGATGTCGGCTTCGATTTGTGGGCAGGAGAGGAGCTGGGTGCCGGGGAAGACGGTGCAGTTGTCGCCGGCGTTGGCGAAGTTGACGAGCGTGGGGGTTTTGATGCTGATGAGGAAGGCGATGGGGATGATGTTTACGGGCGTGTCTGGTTGTCTTGTTAGAGGGGCTGGCTGGGGGACGGGTCGGGGCTGGTGGGAGGTACTAGAGCAGTAGGATGCGAGACGTTGCTGGGAGCCAGCTCGGTTGGCGGAGTTTTGGCCTGCAAGCGTCTGTTAGCTGTTGATCCAGAACATAAATTTTCTTGGAAAGGGGGCATACCCCAGTAAACCGCGATGTTGCTCTGGCCGTTGGCGAGAAAGCCCGCTGAGGCTAATGGAAGAGAGAGGGCCAGCCCCCAAAGGGCCCGCGTCGTTGTCGCCATCAGCATTGGAAAACGCGGCATGCGGAGTTGTGCGGTCTACTTGGATGCCTTGAGCGTATATAGAAATATGAAAAGACACGCACCCATCTTTTTTAGCCTGAAACAATTCTCACCTACCGTGACGCGGCCCGGGACCGGGTTGATGTTACGAGGCTCTATCCGGGAATTCCATCTCTTCCGCACGTAGATAAGCTATACTAGGAGTGAATATCGAATGTTACTGCCCGTCTTGGCCCTCTCATTGGTAGGAATATTTTCGGTCTTTGGAAACGGCAAGACGATTTCAATTTGAGCCACCCACCTACCATAATCCCCAGCTCACTGTCTATCTTATTTACTACCTATAAGAGAAACGAGTGTAGTCTCTCAGCTTCTCATTCGGCATAAACTCATACATGACACAACCAAGCTGGACATTACCACCCCTCCCGCCATTGTTGCAGCCACGTGGGAGGCCGCGTTGAATGAGTGGACTCGCAGCGGACATCAAGGTCCGCAACTAGACATCAAAATTCACTCTCAGCTTTTCCTGAGCGCCACGAACACGATGGATCTGTGTCCGTGGTACCTGAAGAGAATGGTACCGGAAAGCGGCGAGTTCATCGGGATCAACGACGCGACCATCGCAAGGGTACAGGAGAGGAGATACATCGATGGCATAGTGAGTGGCGATAAGCCTATCGATGGCTTGGTTACCGGCCTGTCAGGGACCCTGTTGCATGAGTTTACCAACACCACCTTTGGGGGTATAACCCTCGATATTCAAGCTCCGGGTGAAGGCTACGGCTGGGCCACTGTTGGGAAGCTGCAGAATGCTGAGAATTCTGACACGCTTGTGAACTTGGCTGTCTGTATGCTTTTGTCCAGGAAAGGGCTTTGGGTGGACAATGATGGGAAAATTCAGAAGGTATAATCAAGAGATAAAGATTGGCCGAACATACAAATCTTAGTTTAATGTGACATTTTTAGTTTTTGTGTTGGAAATGATCGTGCCGAGTGGGAGCACCTAGCTAGTGGGTAAAGAATGTGTATTAGATGCTTGATTGTTGAGAATGAGGTGTTGTGGGGCCAAGTGGTTGTTCCTTCTAGATGTGCGGAATCTAGCTCGACACGGGCCCAATTCTCGGCCCACGAGGTGGCATACTTCGTTGACCGGAACTGGGGAAACATGCGCGAGCCTGGGACCTCCTGCAACTCACGCGAGAGTCGCTGTACGGCATCGCGAAAGAGAAGTCCGTGTCTCATCGCCGTCGAATGCATCATTTTGAGCTGGCGACACCCTCCTTTCCCCGAAAGTCGGAGACATCATCACTACCTAACCTAGAAGGTAGCATGCGGAACCGCCTTGGCTATTCAAAGGCCCCTTGCCAAGCGTTTCGTCGACTTCCTTCTCGGCCCAAATTGCCGGCCAATGGACTCGGGCAGCCGTTTGCGTGTAACCACACATTTCAGTCGAAGGATTCGACCAGAGCCAGATCCCACCCGAAACGGAATTTAGCGGGCGGGGTCTTTACTCCTGCGCAACAGGTATATTAAGGTATATCAGGCTCTATTATTCCTCCCTCGAGGAATTAAAGGAAGTTTTTGACTTTTTCTCTCGCTCTACTTCCCAATAATCTATACCTCTCCGATATGGACAGTTCTTTTATTTCTTTACTGTCCGGGTAAGTAATAACCGCGCCAAACTACAATGGACCGCCTTCTCCTCCAACAAGCATTCGTGCAACCACACTGGCTACCCAGTCTCGACACATTCTGGTATAAACATCCACTCCCCAACAGCGGCTTCGAATTCATCCTCGTCGACATTCGCAACCGGACCCGCCAGGGCGGCTTCGACAGCGTCTCACTAGCCCAACACATACAACAACTGACCAACCAGCCAACTTCTCCCGAATCTCTCCTCGCGGCTGCCGAGCACCGTGATGACGACTGGGACGGCCCACTCAGCAATGACAATCTGCAGGGGACACTGCTGACCGAGGAGGTTCCCTCGCCCTTTGCGGCGCGGCAGGTCGCGGTGAGATTTGTGAACAAGACCAAGGGCGTCTTGACGCTAGAAAGAATTGAGCATGCTGGGGGACGGGACGACTACGGGACAATCCGTGCGGGTAAGTCAAAACGGTTGAGGTCTTGGTGCGGGCATGTGTGGCGGCTGGCGGACAAGGAGACCGGGGTGGTTAAGGCGGTGTATGCTGCTCCAAAGGATGATGTGGAGGATGTGCTTGTTGTGCGTGACGATATTTTTACGGGAGGGGAACCGAAGGAAGGAAGGAGAGTTTTTGTGAGGGATTACAACGTTTGGGTCGCCGAGGAAGATAGAAGCCATCCGATCACCAGCGATGCGACACGGGACGAACCCTACGACGAACACAGAGTCTACGTCTCTCCCGACCGAAAATATGCCGTCGTCTGGCAGTACGTCCCCGAACAGCAGCGAACAGTGTTTCTGGTGGATTCGTCACCAGAAGACCAGCTCCAGCCTAAGCTGAGGGCGGTGCAGTGCCCCAAACCAGGGGACCGTGTACGAGTCGACCGACCACGACTCTTCAACTTGGCGCAAAAGCGGGAAGTGCCTACCGACGACCTCCTTTTCCGGAATCCGTACGAATTGATCAATATCGGATGGAGCGAGACAGGGCCATCGAGCGAATACCGCTTCATCTTCAACGAGCGAGGGCATCAACATCTCCGCGTCCTGGGAATCACCTCCGATGGAGCTGTCCGCTTACTGGTGGAGGATAGCAGCAAGACATTCATCGACTACGCAAACAAGTTCTATCGTCGCGTCATACACGGCACCGGGGAGTTTCTCTGGATGAGCGAGCGCGATGGCTGGAACCATCTCTACCTGTATGATCTGGATAAGGGGGTTTTGAAGAACCAAATTACACGCGGCAAATGGGTTGTTCGGGCGGTTGACAAAGTCGACGAGCAGAACCGGCGCATCTGGTTCAGTGGCTACGGCAAGTCGACCGATGACCAAGATTCAGATCCATACTGCGTGCAACTGGCACGGATAAACTTTGACGGGTCAGACCTCAAAATCCTGACACCCGAGGGGGACGGCATAAACACGTGGAAGTGGTCCCCCGACGATCGGTACCTCATCCACACGTGGTCGAGGGTAGACCACCCCCCAAGCGTCGTCGTACGAGATGGAGAAACTGGCGACCAGATTCTTGCCCTTGTAGAAAGCGATCCGGGCCGCCTTTCTCTTCTCGCCTCTGGATGGAACCCCCCCGAGCGGTTTGCCGCACCAGGGCGTGACGGCAAGGCCATGATACACGGCATTATCATCCGGCCATCTGATTTTGACCCAACTAGTCCGCGGAAGTACCCCGTGGTCGAGTACATTTACGCCGGACCCAACGGCTTCTCCACCCCCAACGGATTCGACACCTTCGACCTGTATCGGGAATGGGCCGAACTCGGCTTCGTGGTCGTCGTACTCGACGGGATGGGCACAAACTGGCGATCGAAAGCCTTCCACGACGTATGCTACAAAAATCTCCACGACGCCGGGTTCCCCGACCGCATAGCATGGATTAAATCCGCCGCGGAGGCGCGGCCGTGGATGGATCTGTCTCGTGGCGTGGGCATCTGGGGGACCTCGGCCGGCGGTCAGAACGCCGCGGCGGCGCTGCTTTTCCACGGGGACTTTTACAAAGTTGCGGCGGCGGACACGGGTTGCCATGACAATCGGCTGGATAAGATGTGGTGGGGCGAGCTCTGGATGGGCTGGCCTGTCGATGGGGCCTACGAGGCGGCTAGTAATGTTACGAACGCTGCTAGGTTGCGGCCGGACGGGAAGCTGTTGCTTGTTGGGGGAGGCATGGACGATATTGTCGATCCGTCTTCGACGCTGCAGTTTGTGAACGCGCTGAACAAGGCCAAGAAGGACTTCGAGTTTCTGTTTATTCCGGATGGTGGGCATGCTTGTGGCCATTCCGCAGTGGGGCAGAAGAAGATGAGGGAGTTTTTCTGTCGCCATCTTCTTGGGAAGTAGGAGGCGCCTTCCACCTAGTCCCGTAGGATTGTCTTAGGTATTAACTTCTATCTAACGATACGCCGTTGGAGGGGGACCTTGCGAGAGCTCTAGCTCCCGACTTTCGATGAGGAAGTGGAATTAAGGCGGTCTCTTCGCGCGTCAAGATGATACCATAGATGGAACTATCGGGATGGTGGCTATTCTGGAGTCTCTGTATCTCGAGACAGGCCTGGTGACTTGGCAGAACGTGACGGGTGGTGGCCAGCTTCTCCCCCTTCCCACCGACCTATACGAGAAACACGAAGTTCAAGCTCTCGCAAAGCCAAACCTGGCGGCTCGTCATCTCACCCACGCTCTAGCTGTCCCTGACTCGCGCGGTATAGTCTCGGGCGGCACCAGCGGACACAAGGCCGAATGGTACTGCTACGGAAGCGGTACCTGGGCTTCCGATGTTGTGGTGGTGCTACCCATCTCCACAGCCTGCAAGGCCTTCAATCTGGGCATCGGCTCTGGTGTCACCCAGGTATACCGCGCCTGGACGCAGAAGAGTGAGTACACCCACCAGCCGGCTGCGGGCATGAAAGTGTACTTCAAGTATACCAGCTGGGGCATCCTCTTTCTCGCCGAGGCCCAGTGCAAAGCCATTCTGACACACCTCACTACTGGGTCCTGCCAAGGTCCGTACAAAGACTTCCACGGCGGCTTCTTCGACGTCTATCAGAATTCGGCTAGCGCTTCGTCCAACGGTGCAAGGCTTACAGCCTTCATGCCGATCCTCAGAATGATAAATGCAGTTGTTAATAAGCACGCAACAATGGGGAGATGGTGCGACATGGAAATTGGAAGGCGAGGATGGTGACGGTGGTCATTTGTTGGCGATTTGTTTCTGGGGCCTGGGTTTGTGCTTTCTTTTGTTGGCAATTACTTGTATGGTGGCATTATTTGCAACACACTCGCTTAGTATCTTATTTTGGGGGGCTCGTTCAACCTCACCTTGCTTTTGTTCGGGTGATCAACATCAGCACCGAACAAGTATCAACAATTTCGTCACCAATTCTGCTTCTTGATGCGGGTCGTTTTCGGCACTTGCTGTAAAGTAAAGCGCCAAAACTCTGCAAATCTGGACAATGGAAATGCAACCTGCCAGAGGTGGCCATTGTGGTGTCTCGAAATTTTGTGTCGTCCTGACCCTGGAGGGAATTCCAGGGCTGCGGTCAAACCGCAGAATCGAGGCAGGAAGCTCGTATCTCTCTTCCCAACAATTGGGCAGCCGGGGGAAAGGGCCCAATATCGGCTTTCGGCTCCGATATTTACTCGTTGCGTCTGCATTTCCGTAATCCTCCCGCTGTAACTGTGAGAGCTGGATGATAAGCGGGAGTAATTTCAAGAGGACATAGGCGGTGTGGAAATTTCCACTTTGGAAAACTTAGTGGAGTTGGTTAGGTGCCAAATGGAGCTCCACGTTCTGAATTTGACGATTCTGAGCCTACCCTACCCGCGAGTCAGCCCCTGCAGACCACACTTCCCACCAGGGCCTTCTCAGTGCAGCCAGATATCGTTGGGCGACGTCGGGCGAGCCCGGAACCGAGCCGAACAGTCTCTAACAGCAGCAGAGAACTTGTGCCAACGATAAGATACAGCATCCTGCGCAGCGGCCTAACACAATGTGTGTGTTGGACCTCCCCTCCGCCAACATTCTCGTTGGCTGCATGAGAGCCGGAGCTGAGGGTAGGGCCAGGGCTACCCTGCTACTAGTAATATGGCGACACGACCCCCTTAGCGGGACAGATCATTGATGTTACACGGGTGAATGGCAGAGACGTGTGCTTCTTTGTAGGAGTATGTGGGCCTAAAACTTGGTTTCGGTAGGGCGTACCAAATGAAAGTGCTTTGTGACGGCCTAGTGTAGGGTGGGCACCATCAAGGCATCGTCGTGGTGGGGGCCAGCTCCGAAATGGTGGTGGCGGTGCTCTCATGCGAGGGAGTGACAGTGCAGGTGGGCGTGACCGCTCCCATCTCGGCCAAATTCCGCGGGGCTTTGGTGTCGGCTGATTCGAGACACCGACTACAAACAAAGCCAAAGAATGACGGTTGGCCCAGTAAGACAACTCGGGGGCGCTCTGGCGTTATTGATCGGGCGCAAAGCCATTGGAATGGGCGTTTAAATGTGTTGACTGGCGCACCCCGCTTTGATCCCTGAAAATTCTCGTCCGTGCTTTCGGTGCGCGTCGGATAAAGAAGGCACACCCGCGAGTATTGCCAAATTTCGGGACCAGTGCACACGGTCTCTTAGTTTTAATCCGTGAAGTTCCCCATACTCCTTTCTCGGTGCTTCCCAGCACTCAATCGCAACAGCAGAGATGCCTGTAGGGAAACGCCGCAACGATGTCGCGCTCCTGGACTTGAAGAAGGATACGTTCGGGTTGCTGGATAGGATAGCCGCTGAACAGCGCAAGTCACACCCCACCCTCAGCTCACCGAGCCATTCTCCCCCCATACATTCGCTAACGATAGCCCGGTTTCCAGTGGAGCCACAGTCAAAAGTCAACTTGCCTCGATTTAGGGGGAGCGTCGAAATCTATATTACCGAGGCAGACCAAGATCAAGAAGGGTACTTGGCGAGAGTACATGTTTGGCGTTTGGGATTTGGATATAACCTCCGCAGGATCTTGGGATGGAAGCAGCAGTTGTGGGTGCTCTGAAATACCGCGGTTCTCTCAATTTGGTGTTTTTCTCAGCCCCTGGAGATTAGGTCGAGGCCATGGTGTGTCTTGCTGAGTGCGGGGGAGGGCAAGGCTCTGGGGCCGTCCACTTCCTTCCCCTTTTTTTCACCGCTTTCCGATATTGGACCGCGATGCGTGGGTTCATGATCCACGAGAGATACCTCAGAATTGAGCTGGCAAATTCCCACCCTTTCTTTCTGCGCAACAGTACTCCTAAACCACTCACTTGTCCCACTCCCTCGAACTCGGATCACGATAAGGCTTCGAAGATCACGTCATGAGGCCGGCGTCGAGCAAGAGTGAGACCAAGGTCAGAAAGCCCTCCCTCCAATTCCAACAATTGCGGCACACTGCACTGAGGAGGGAGTCCCAGCACTGCCCCGAGGTAGCATCGCCCTCCCGCACTGCAGCGACAGGCGCATTAGTTTCGAGGGGGGGTGAACTTGCATAATGTGGCTGCCATCCCTGCCCATCACTGGCTGTCTTATCGGGCCCCCGTGGCCACGCCCATCGCTAGGGCCGCTCGGAGGAAGAGTGTGGTACCACGAGAGGACCAATCCCAACGTGTACGGGGCAACAGAGCCGCCGTGGCGGGAAATATCACTTGCTCTTCAGCCCCAAGCAGACACAAGCCTCCACAATCGGACAGACCGGGCACTCTGATGCATACCGTACCCCCCAGAAGACAGCTCTGCAGAGCCTCGCGGGCCCAAGATCGGCAAAATCCGCCTAGGCGCATTGCATAAATAGACAATCGGATATCCACCCCAGCGCAGCGAAGGTGAGCGCCACCAGCAATCTAACTCGAACTCTCAAGGTCGGCGTATTATCAGTCGCCCAACCCGTAGCAAGAACGAAACCCATCACGAAGGCGCTCGCGATGTCGGGCAACGAAGTCACTCTAGACGAGGCACGGTTGGGGGCCGAAAACGCGGCATCCCGGGATACCGATATCCCTCAACAGGCCAGCAGACGCACACCTCGCCCAAGTCCGCTCCGGGACCACCATCTCATTTCAGACGAGGGCCTTGGCCCCTGGGCTGGTAAAACCGTGCTCGCATTTGGCAAGTTGCTGCCCTGCTCAGTAGGATTGGAACGACTTGCTAATGTACCCGCAGATGGCGGTGGTGTTCGGGGATATTCCAGTTTGTTGATCCTCAAGCGCCTTATGGAAGTGATCCGTGAGGTCGAACTGCAAGAAGACCACCAAGCAACATCAAGCGCTTATTACCCGTGGCAAGGGGCTGGAATCCAGAATGGCTTTGTCCCCCCTCTTACTGACGGAATTTATCTCCCCTGCCATTACTTCGACTACATGGCCGGGACGTCGACTGGCGGGTGCGTTGACAACCCTTTAGCCATAGGGCGCGCGCTAACCAGTCTGCAGACTTTCAGCTATCATGCTCGGGAGGCTCCGTATGTCAGTGGACGATGCTCTTGCGCAGTATGCTGAGTTCGGAAATTCGGTATTTGGAAAAGCCAGATGGTGGCATGAGCGATCCAAGCTCTGGTACCCAAGGGCCAAATATCCATCTCGAAAGGTGCGGGCTGCCATTCAGCGAATCATCTTTGAACGCTTGAGGGATGCCAACCCAGAGGTGGACCTTGACAACGCGATCCGGGAACCATTTAAGTATCGGGAGGATCGGACGCGAACGTATGTTAGCACAACCCCTACCGTCATTCCGCCAAACAACTTGCTGACGATCAACCGCAGGATGGTGTTTTCGTTTTGTATTGACAAAATGAGGGGAATCGACCGGCCCCATCTCTGGCGGACATACGACAACCTCCACGGGACGAACACTTTGAACGGGTCCGAAGCCCACACCGAGGAGATCTGGAAAGTTGCACGCGCAACATCAGCAGCGCCAAGGTTTTTCGAATCAATAAAAATGGGGCTTGCCAAGCAAAAGCATCTCGACGGAGGTATGTGCGCCAACAACCCTTCGCTCAAGGCATTTTGGGAGATACGCAAGCTGCACGGGCAGACTCCAGCGTTCTTCCTCAGCATCGGCACCGGCAAGAAGTCTCTTAACGAGAGCACTTCCGAGTCCAGGATCCGTCTCCGGGATTATGACAAAGCCACAAAAACCGACGACGTCAGGCGCAAGCAGTTCATCAAAAAGTATCTCGAAATCGGATCCCACTGGAAAGATTTCATGACAGACACTGAAGGCGACAATGGCGTGCAGGGATGGGAAAATATCGGCGAGCTTCAACGAATGCCTCGCCAGCGGTTCAACGTCGAAGGAGATTTGGCACGAATCCCTCTCGATGACTGGCGCCCAATTAGTACCGGGGAGACCACTTTAGAAGCGATAAGGACAGCCACAGAAGCATACCTGGCCGAAGAAAATCAGGTTCGGAGAATCGCTGAAACGGCTCGTGCTCTTGTGGAGATCCGGCGCCAGCGCGCTATGACAGAGCGCTGGGAGACGTTTGCTATCGACGTTACGTACCAGTGTCCCGGCACTGAATGTCTTGTGATACGATACAAGACAAGGGATGAGTTTCGGAAGCACGTGGTGAACCACAATCACCACAAAGGCTTGAAGGAGGATGAAGTTGAGGATTTTTTGGATAGTGGAAGGCGATATGGACGAGATGCTGGCTCGTAATATCTCAAAGCCGGTGCCATCCAGTCACTAATAATTATCAGTATATAAACGCAAATGAATATACCTGTATAGAATTACAACACTCTCTTCGGTGTCTCTTCAAGCATTGGAGGAAACCTTTAGACGAACGCGTTCAATTGCTTGCACCCCGAAAGGATTTTGGCCGAAGCTCAATTGAGCGGCGTGTGAGGATGACGTAACTGCGCCCAAGCTCTGTATCGTCGACGCTTCTGGCCGAGGCCGCCGGAACGTTCCGAAAGAGACATGACTGGGGAACATGGGCTAACTCTTCTTCGAATCCGCCGCAATCGAGTATTGCCACCGCATTCGAGACCCGCTCCCTCCAAGCCAAGAAGTTCGGCGTCGGGGCGAGACCCGTATGACGGATGATGCCGCTATGGGGGCGCTGCCTGCGGACATGGATGATCCCAGCACGCTGGCACCACATCATGCTAGTGACTCTTTCTCGACGCTTGAACGTTTCGGCCTTGGCGTCGAACTCTATTCGATATTTGCGGCGCCTGGATCTTCCTCGTTCTTCTACCTTCGTTGCCATCAAGGGTGGCGATTCTTACCGAGAAATAACTCGTGGACTCTTCTCTCGAAAAAGAGACTCTCAGTGACATCGTACTTGATCACATTTGCGCAAATTCTGCCGCCCGAGGACTGGCGGCTTCCATGGCCTTCATCGACCGTCACCGAGATCAATTTCGACGTTTTTCTTTTCGATACCCCTAACGTTCACCACCACCATCGAGCACCACAGAGTGCAAGCCGTATCCGTGTTCGGCTGGAAATGAATCCGATCCCGTACTTCGTCCCCGGCCGTCCACTCACACTGGAGGGAATAGGAGCAAAGCTTGATCGAAGTGAGCAGCGCACAACCCAATCTTTGAACACCGAAGATGCCCCTGGGAACGTTGGTACCGCCGTGGTTCCACCCCACCGCCCCGACACGGAACGATGTAATCCTGTCGTCCTGGCTCTGGGGCTTCACCATGTCGCTGGCCGTCTTCTCATGCTCAAAGGGGTTCCAGCAGACGTACAGATCGTGGCATAGGTCGCATAAGATCAACGCTTATATCTTTATGATCTGGTTGGCATGGGTGGCCAGCATCCTCGTTTCCGTGGTCTGTTGGCTATATATTATGGGCTGGATTCCAGCTAGGTGCGTTTAGTCATGTTTGTTTCCTGTCTTCGTTGAACGATGCTGACTAAGTGCGTCCAGTTTCTGGTATTTTCTAGGAATGCGTAAGCCATGACAACCGCGCCGGAGAACTTCGAATAGAGTGATACTAACCGAATGACCCGAAGTTGTCATGTGGACAATACAGGTAAGGCTGCACTCCCACATTCGCACGCCATCGACTAACAGTGCCTCTCAGATCCAATGCCTAACACAAATTCTTGCCAACCGAATCTCCCTGGTTCTCTACAACCCCGAGAAAGCCCGAAGACTGAAACTAAATGTCGCTTTGATCATTGGCATGATCAATGTCAGCGTCTTCATCGTCTGGATTCCTGCCCGCCTCCAAATCAGCGAGAGTTGGATCAAGGCGAACAACGTATGGGACCGGTTCGAGAAGTGCATCTTCTTGGTCGTCGACGTCATTCTGAACGTCTTCTTCATGCGGCTTGTCAAGAGCAAGCCCGTCGCCAACGGGTTGCACAAATACAACCGGGTGTATCGTTTCAATGGCCTGCTGGTGTGCGTCTCCATCATAATTGATGTAAGTGTCGTGACTCCTCTCGCCGCTGCGGTCTGGCTCTGTAATACACACTGACCCCGCAGATTGCCATTATCGGAATTATGTCTCTACCGGAAGACACCGTGTGAGTACTATGAGCTGGACATGTCGCCGAGAGCTTCAACTGACCTTGTTTCCCAGATACATCCAAGCGCACGCACTTGGGTACATGATGAAGCTTAACATCGAAATGAACCTTGCCGATCTCATCGGCAAGGTGGTGAAGAAATCTAGCGAACCAAAGATAACGTTCACAGAAGTGTGGCCACCAGACCACATAAGAGACGCCCTGAAACGGGAACTGCAGCAAAGGTTAAGAAAGGTCTGGAAGCCAAAGGGCGCCCATATTCGCGGCGGCCACGCCGGTGCCACGTGCGGCACGACAGAGGAGAAGAGGTTCTGTCCTGTAATAAAGCCATTCTTCCGCAAAGGAAGTTCAGCGATCTCGGTGCGGCCGATCCACGACCCTTCACCGTTTAGTCGTGCTGCTAAGATAAGTGATACAGCTTCAGATCGAGAGACGGGAAAATGTGGTCTGCTAGAGGTAGCGATATTTCCAGGTTTTAGCATATTCCATCCATAGCGTGTGGTAGTTAGCGAAAGCAATAATGTAAACGATTGATGATTGGGCAGTCTCCGAAAAGTCGCGCCAAGCCTTCGCCGTTTGCCAGCTGATGTCGACCAACGTGCCCATCTCTCAATCCAAGCCCATCAGGTCGCGTCCGAGCCTGATGAGAAATGAATCGGCAAAGACGAGATGATAATTTGCAAGCGTGGACAGATTGCCAACTGGGTGCAGTGCACATAACAATGGCTGGTTGGTCGGTCGGTTTGTGGTTGAGATTATCTTTTGTGGCAGAACGTCCTTCCAAGTGTCGACCTTGACAGCTGGCCGCAGATGGTCCAAGCTCTTGCCAGTTGCCCCACTTGCCCCCTGTCGCCCTAGCTCCAGTCGCAACCTCATCCCTCTTTTTGGTGGCAGACCACTGGATCGCGAATCAACTTGCAACAGCCCGAGATTCCTGCAACGTCACAAAAATGGACCAACCAGCAGAAGCATCCTCCAAGGGGCACTCAAGGACAAGGTCGGCGGTGAAAGGTATGTTAAATTCGCAAATCGCGGTGGTTGAATGAACAACCTGTCCAGTTAGGAAGCGTGACTGGCACCCGCCCTTTGCCCTTTCCCCTGCCCGCTTTCAATCGCTTGTGCTGGCTCTTCGTCTGTTTGATTCTTCAACGCTTACCATTCTTCCAGCCACACGCCCGCGCTCCTCGACCAAGGGTCCCCTCGACGTTGACGAGTAAGCAGACCGACCTCATCCCCGACGCCGTCGACGCTCTGATTGACACCAGCAATCGCAGCATACCTCTAGCATCGCCTCTCTCCCCACAACAAGCCCAAAGAATGACTCTCCCAATCCACCCCCGAAGCCCCGGGCCGGCCTCTCCCCTCCCTCGGTCAGCAGCGCAATCCCCCGTCCCGCGCCCGCGCGTCCCAGCCCCTCGGCCCAAAGACTTCTCCTTCCTGCTCCGCCCCGAGATCTACTACCCGCTCACCCCACTCACCGTCCCGCCCGCCTTCCGCAGCGACCCCGACAAGCAGCCCACAGCTAACACGCCAATCCCCTCGCTGCTCGCGCGCGGCCAGTTCCGCGCCGCCGCCATCGCCGCAACCCACGCGCTCACCGGCCCCGACGCGCCCGATCCCTCCGACCACGCCAAGATCTTCTCCCTCCTGTATACCCGTCTCGCATGCCTGACACTCATCGACGCGACCGCCATCGCCGCGCAGGAAGTCAAGACCCTTGAGGACCTCAACAGCGTAGTCTACGCCGACGAAGCCACCGGCGAGCACCTCGTGCCCTGGGAGCTGCGGGTGCTTAACGTGCGCCTGCAGGCCCTCGGTTTCGGTGATCCCCGCCGCGCCGTAATGAGCTACTACGATCTGGCGCGCGAGGCGCGTGCTCGGCTCGCTGCTGCGATGGCGAGGCATGATAACTCGGCGAGGGAGCTGTGGAAGGATCGCCTCGCGGATGTGGGTGTGCGTGTCGCGGGGGCGTTGGTGGAGATGGATGATTTGGCCGGGGCGGCGCATCATCTTGCTTCGTTGCCGGCGAGGGAGGGGGCGGGTGGGAAGCTGGCAATGTCGAAGGCGCTGTTATGGTTGCATTTGGGGGATGTGGGTGCGGCGAGGAAGTGTGTTAAGGCTGAAGAGGCGGGCGAGTTGGCGGAGAAGGTGGTTGACGCGTTGTGTGATATGGCGGATGGGGAGTATAAATCCGCCTTGGCGCGCTGGGCGAAGTTGAAAGAGGAGTCTGATGACGAGATGATCGGGGTGAATATGGCGGTTTGTCTGCTCTATGTGGGGAGGATGCAAGAGGTGAGTCATTCTTGGGGAATGTTTGCAGGCTTGTGGCTAACTTTACACAGGGCAAAACACTGCTCGAGGAGCTTGTTGCGTCTGGCCGGTCGTCGCACACGCTGCTGTTCAACCTTACGACGATGTACGAACTTTGCACCGAGAAGGCGCGGAGCCTGAAGATCAAACTTTCAGAGCGTGTGGCAGCTATGGATGAGTCGCCAAATGGATGGGAGAAGACAAACACCGACTTCAAACTGTAGGGTACGTTTGCTTTGCTCCTCGTTCCGCGCCTGGCAGGAGTGGACGGACTGTGCTTTCAATCTTCCCAAAAGTCTATCAAATAAATTGCCTTACAAGAACATCGGACACCAATCCTCCCAAATTTACCGACTCAGATGCCTAGATGTACGGGTTCCGGACCCGTCGGTTACATCCAGCTGATGTGAAGAACTATGTCAACGCCTCAGAGCTGGCCTGGCAGTGATGCAACTCAGTTTTTGCGAACGATGTCCATGGATCACAAACCTTCAACAGGATGCTGTATTGAGCCCAACGTCATTTCAGAAACTTTGGTGCCAGTTGGGAAGATGAAAAATATGATATAAAAAATGACAGTGGAGAAGATGGAAAGTGTATCTGAAGATGTTGTAAGTTTAGTTCCCCCCTTAAATATCAAACCACAACCTTTGCAAAACGAGAATCCCTCGTCTCCTTTATCTGTTACAACGTTCTTGAAGCACCCTGTCCCCTTTTTAACCTGATCGGAACGACGATTCCGACGGGCAGATATGGAACCCACCAGCCTAACGACCAACGAGGGGGCACCGCTGAACACGCCGGCACCCTTTCGTCTGCTCGATCTTCCGCTTGAGCTCCGGTGGATGATCTTCGAGAGGTGCTTCAGCAACCACGCGAAGAATTCCTCGCCGGCGGGAGGCCCAATCCCTACTGGATCCCAGCCTCCGCCGTCAACCTCATTTGCACCAGCAAAGGAGTTCGTGACGAGGATAGTCGCTCCTTGCCCCTGACCGCGACGCTCTACGGCGGCAAAGCACTGGAGACCGTCGACTATCTGGAGAGGAGGGATTGGGTTGGGGGGTTCTGCACGCTCAGGGTTCTCAGATAATGACGGTCGGACTGGCGGGGGATGTGCCGCCCAGCTTTGTGTTTAAGATCTCCCGTTATTGTCAAGAGCTGGTTTTGGACAGGATAAACCCGACGATGCAGGGAGTCATGTCCAGCTGCGTGGAATATCGGTGCGACAAGATGTGGTCGAATGAGTCGGAGTATGTTGTTTCAGACGGCGACGACATTTACCCTGCGGAGACTTTGGCGTCCATTTCGTTTTCCAAAGGCCGCCCTACCAGGACCGCTGGGAAACCTCATTCCTCAACTCCAGCCAAGGCCACCCAATCTGCGACAGGGATACAACACCGGATGAAGAGGCTCTTATCGGTCAGATCGAAGCTCTGTCACCCAGCTTCGAGGAGAAATGGCGAGACGAGATGGACTTTTATTACAACAGGTAAATCTGACGATTTTGCGGTCGAAGAAGGGAGCAATGGGCACGACGAAGATCCTGTCAACTTTGAAGAGAGCGATATATATGACAGCGGTTTTGAGAAGTCTGAGAGAGTGATGGAAACAGTGACGGTTCGGTGAACTCTAAAGAGAGCGATGGATATGGCAACTTGGGTTGAACACAATGGAAAAGATCACTCCCCAGGGGTAACATGAGGCGTGTGGGGCATCCTCTGACAGCTTCTACCCTGCCCGACTACTGGAGACGACAGCTACGATGGCGAGTACAAGAGTACAGAATGCCGATAGGTACTGACTCGGTACCTAATCTTGACATGTTCGAACAGTTCCTGACTGGCCGGGAAGGGAACGAAACAAGCCTGGCACTGGCGGTGCGATTTGTACTCGTCCAACGTTGTGTGAGGTCGATGTCACAGATTGTTGGGCTATACCGGGACCTGGATGACGAGCGGCCCGGGGGCGTTGGCATCTATTTACTTAGAGAAGAGGCATGTTACAGTGTTTTCAACGCAGTCAGACCCCGCCCTTGGTTCCAATCATGTTCGGGAGGTTCCCGCCGTCAAGCCTCACCCGCCAAATCCAGCGCAGCACAGCCTCCAGTGTTTGCCTCTCAGCCCCCCAAATCGGGCTCCTGTACAGCCCAGGTCGTATCCCGTCCCCAAAAGCGTCTACGTCGGTCAGCTGCAGTTCACGCTGGCTCAGGCCCGGCTCAGTATTTGCTCAGGCTTGCTCACCCTGATTACCATTTTCGACAGGATACGGCCTAGTATACTTGATTACTTCAACTCTAGCCAAGTAGGCCTAGAATTGGTTGCATATATAGAGATCGTCAAAATGAGTCCCATTTTCGAAAATAAGAAGTCGTGTCTTCCCTCTTGCATTTTCGTATTACTTACCTAACCGCTAGCAACTTAAGTTAACCTCTGCCCTCCAAATCTCACGTCCACTGTCGCATGTGGACAGGAAGAGCCACTAACTCCTGACGATTCACGAAGGATGATCTAACACCAACCATCAGTTAAACCAAGGTTCAAACCCCGATATACTGTTACAGTAAAAGAGGCGCTAGGGTCTCAAGCCACTGATGATGTCAAGCGGTAGACCCTTGAGCCTAGGGAGGAGGAGCCCAATACGACCACACACGATATTGCCGGCCGAAAACTTCCCTCCCATGGCAGACGAATTTTTGCCATCTTAATCGCATTTCTTTGTAGAGACTGGGTTCTTTATTTGTTTGTTGGCATACGCTACTCGTTGGAGGCAGAGCCTGGTGTTCGAATCGGCAGCGCTCCGCGGAGTATTCACCAATGACCACTTTTCCCGTCCAAGGGTGGCGAGTCGCCGCCAATAACCCTTGCTGAGCCCCAAAGAAGGTAAGTGATTAAGTCCAGACTGTTAGTGACAGTGCACCACACGTGACGTCAGGCACCATTGTGTAGACAAACCAGGGCTAAACAGAGCATTCCCAACACTGCTTACGACGTCTTTAAATCAAGCGAAATTTTGATAAGTTCCACCACACATCTCCTTTTCTCAGTCGTAGTCCTAATGTGGATGCTTGATATGGATAAACTCAAGCTCTACGAGTTCCAGCCAGGGTTAAGTCAAAGGGGGGGGGTTCCGGAACACCCCCTGTTTCGGAACAAGCCACATCCAAGGGTCACAAACACCAACCCCTAATATCAAACCCCCTTCCTTCCATTAATTCTTTTCCGTTTCTCTCCATCTTTTCTTCATTTTAAAGCTCTTTCAATGGCTAAACAGTACACGGAAGAAGACATACGCTACACCTGCGCAGAGGCCGTCAGAACTAATAACCTCCGTGCCTCTACCCGTAACCAGGCTATTCCTCCCACCTCTTTACACCGCCGGCTTAATGGTGCTCTCCCTTATTCAGTGGCTCACCAAAATGATTAAAGGCTCTCCGTGACGCAGGAGAATAGTCTAGCCGATTGGGTACACATTTAATAAGCCCTTGGAGATCCCCATCGAAAATTGGTTCGAAGTACCTCGCCGCCCTGAGCGTTCTCGCACTGTGATCCAACGAATCTTGTCAGTCCTCGTCCGTCAGCCACGAACCGAGATGCAAATGGTGAGGAAATTACTGCTCCTCCATCACCGCCCGACAAGCCGCTTACTCTTGCACCGGTGTCAAATGTCAGTTTTCGAAGCCCTCCCAAGGCGAGCCCCGAACATGCGCCAACACCTGATCGAGTGCCTCTTTGGTGTGGACCAGATCGAGATTCAATCTTTCCCAGTCTGCAGCCTCGATTTGTCCGAGGATCTTGGCTTCGACTTTGCGAACAGCCAAGCGGAGACCGATGAGTTGTGATTTTAGCGCCTGAACGTCGAATGGCCTGTCGTCATGATCTCCAGCTGGGCTCTGCTCTAGCGAGCGCAGAATCATAGCAATGAGCGTGACTTGCTCGGACGTTGGCGGGGTGTATTGCATCTTGACTCTTCCTAAAAGGTTTGCTTTGGTAATTGTGGACTTAGTGGTCTGATGTTGGAAGGAGGTTCAGAAGCGGTGAGCAGGGGGTTGCTCCTAGGCAGACGGCTGCCTGGATGCCTCAGATTCTAACCAAGACCGAGGGGTTGGATTACCTAGTAGGCGCACACCCTAAACCGGTCCGACATTTTCCCCCTGAACTATGAAAATGCGATCATCTTTCTCCTCGTTATGATACTTAGGAAGTTATAAAATTAAATGAATGCACCTGATATACCTAGTTTGTGGAACGTTTGACTGAGGAACGAGGGGCTCAGGAGCAGCGGAAGTGCAGTTGCAAAGTGGCTTGATTTGGTAGAAAAGGGGAGTGCGAAGCACTCCCCAGTTATATACAAATGGAAACTCCCTGTGTGTGGGGAGAGCACATGATCCAAGGCCCCTGCGCTCCAGCCAATCCTGGCTCGGCAGGGCGCCTGCGCGCCTAGCCAGGCGGCTGCAGTTTGACATAGTTTGAATGTCAACTCTGCCGGTAGCGGATCCCTCAGTTAGAGATGGCCGCGGCTCTTAAAATATCACCATCCTTGTCGTTCATCCACCTCCCCACTATCTGGATAGAGTGGCAAAAATGAAGTTTGACCCTGACCCAATTTGAGAACGGATGACCTTTCGATCTGGAGTCGAATGAGCTACCAATTGCGCCACAAGGCCTTCTGGTGAGTTCGTTGTGAAAAGGGGCTTCTTTGTCGTATTTGAGTGACAGAAACCAGTATTGAAGTTGTCCTAACTTTTTGCTTCACAAAGCAGGTGGAGATACATGCTGTTCGAGAATGAAGAGACTATGCTTTGTGTTTGCTAAATGCTTCACAGTTTCACTCGGAGTCTGAGTCTTCATACCGTTCCAAAAGCTTCCAACGACCGTCATGCATCATTCGCTCCTGATGATCGACCCCTGGCTGGAAAAGCCATTGCAACGTCTCCAAATTGACCGTCAAAGACCCAACCCAAGGGCTAGGTTCTTTCTCCCCCACATTGGTAGTCTAGACCCGTTTATCCCGTGTCAAACCGGTTGTGATTCCATCCAGCTTGGACAGCGGAGACCTACCTCCTCACTCTCCCCTCCCCAACCCAACGTATCTGACACCCTCCCTCACCTCCGCCAGCCTCTCTCCCGCGGTTCCCGCCAGCCTCACCTCCGCCTCCATCCCAACACCCCTGTTATAAACCCTCCTGTCACCCCAAAAGATCCTCTCATGCCCCCAATCATCCACCAACTCACCCAGTACCCTCACATCTCCATACGCCGCCGGCTGCGTCCCCGTCGGCTTCCTCCTCACAATCCACTCCACAAACCCCGCCAGAATGAGGAACAGCGCCGCCATTACCACCATCGGTATTGTAGCAAAGAAAATATTCCTATTACACGACACCCCAAACCCAAACAGCCAGGGAACCAACGCCTTGACGATGAAAATCACCCACGTTTCCCACGTCCGTAACCCTTGAAGTATCAGACTACCATCGGGATTGACACCGTCTGTGCTTGCCCCCCTCCAGATTTTCTCATCTCTTTGCATCTGTACTAGGAGTCCAGCAATGTGAAGTCCCAGCATTGGAAGGGCGAGAACAGCGCACTGGATGAGCAGTCCGACGTATTCAGAGCGAGAAACGAAGGGGTTCTTGTTGTACATTGCTTCGACGAGTCCGAAGAATTGGAATGTGTACCAGGGTGTGGAGTGTCCGGAGTATTCCCCCACGAAATAGACAGAGGTGGTCGGGCCGAGGAGGGTGCGGGAGGCGTCTGGGAGGGAGGCCCGGATGGGGATGGATAGAGTGAGAAGGGCGAGGAGGGCAGAAATGACCCAGAGGGTGTTGGTCAACTTGCGGGTGGGTGGACATGCTGAGAGGGCGGAGGGCTGAATGGAGAGGGCGAATGAGATTCTGAGATCAGGTTGGTCAGATCGGTGTCGAGGGGAAGGAAGGAGTTCGATTTCGGAGTGGAATTGGGACGGTGGAAGGGACAAGCGGGAAGTCGACTGCAAGGGGTCGCGGATGGTGTCTTGGATTATCTTGCAGGCTCGAGCGGTTGCCAGGGGGTTTCCGTTCCAAGTTCCGACGTAGGCTGAGTCGAGGAGGGCCCAGGTGGAGATGATTGACTGGAGAAGAAGGCCGGTGCCGACTCCGACGAGACCCCAGCCGTTGAAATCGATTCCGGTGGTGTCTTGGAGATTGCCGATATCAACGTTGGTGCGGAACTTGTCTTCTACCCAGGTTATGATGCCGATGACTGTGACAGGGAAGGTGAGGACGGATGCTCCGCCATATGCCAGAACCAGACCAATAATAGAAATGACATTGACAGGCCACTTGTTCGGCCCGTTCCACTTTGAGCTTGTAAAAAGACGTAAGTTGCTGTTGTAGCGGAGCTGTCCCTCATGCCAGAGTGCCCAGCGGAGAGTGGTGGAGTGGATCGAGTCGAGACACCCCGAGATGATGGTGATGAAGCTTTGAATGAGCAGCGGAAGTGCCACCATGGTGGATTCGTTTACTTTGAACACCCGATGGCCAGCGAGGTAGCAATCGACATCGAGCCAAGTGTACGGTGTGGGTCCAACCATGACCAGCTTCCCAATCAGGTACTCGGGAACATTGACGGTTGGGGAGCCAAGGATAAGGATTCCAGTCGAGAGTGCGGTAATGGCGGTGCTCCAGGCGAGGATCAGCCCAACGATGGAGAGGTTCCTTGTCGAGAGGTCTCTGTTGAGTTTCAGGGGTGTATTCTCGACTTTGGGTGTGGTGTTTCGCGCGATGGTGAGTCCGTCATTCT
>Ga0247758_1001147_pt1 | contig 21296 bp, 10 predicted proteins | sample UWRJL156409C4_FD_180950 | JGI IMG/M metagenome (GOLD analysis project Ga0247758, IMG submission 180950) | Plant litter microbial communities from Arlington Agricultural Research Station in Wisconsin, United States - UWRJ-L156-409C-4 | ecosystem: Environmental > Terrestrial > Plant litter >...
CGCCCTACAACAAGCCTGGTTCCTTCCCCCCGCCACCTGGACCGTCAAGCCCCTTCCCCACGAGGATCTCTCGCCCCTGCACGCCATGAACAACGCCCTCAAGCGCGGGATCGCCCAGTTCCAATCCATGGTGTCCTCGTGGGTGACGCAGGGGTCATCGCCGTTCATTCACGCGCGGCTGTACAAAGAACGACTACCCGGGTGTGTTGGGGGGGCATATACGGCGCTGGCGACGTACATCAGTACGTGCTGTGCGAGCAAGGGGAGGGGAGGTGGTGAGTTAGGGGCAGGGGCAGGGGCGGAGGAGATGGTGCTCAGGATTGTGGGGGAGAGGATTCTGAGGACTGTGGAGGAGGAGGACGAAGGGGTAGGCGGGGAGATGGACACGTTTGCGCATATTGCGAGGGTGCATGCGCTACTGATCTTGGTGGTGATTGGGTTGTTTGATGGGGATATACGGCTGAGGCATGTAGCTGAGACGCATCTGGCGACGCTGACGGCGTGGAGTTTTGCTATGTTGGAGTCGGCGAGGAGGGCGGCGAGAAATGGGGAGTTGCTGATGGGGAATTTGATGGGTGCTAGGGATGGAGGTGATGGAGGTGCGAGTAGGCCGTCGAGATACAGAGGAGGTACATCCAGTTCTGAGGGGGAGCAGTTCGGGTCTGGATCTGGGCCTGGGTATGGTTCTGAGTCCTGGTATCGGAATGGCGATATGGGATACCGCCAACCCGGAGAGACCAGCCACCGGCGTGACCCAAGGCCAGACCCCTATCCCTCGCAGAGCACTACCAAAAAATCAGAAGTCGAGGCTCTCTGGCAGGCATTCATCCTCTCCGAGACAGTCCGCCGCACCTGGATTGTGTGCACGGCCGTCCGCGGCAGCTACCGGATGCTCCAAGACGGCCAGCTTCACTGCGGCGGAGGCATCATGTTTACGACGCGGGAAGGGGTATGGGATGCATCTTCGGCATGGGCATGGACAAAGATGTGCGCCGAGAAGGATGTGGGCTTCATGGAACATGCCCAGACCAAACGACTGTTCGGGGAGCGCAGACCCGACGAAGTGGACGCTTTTGGGAAACTGATGCTCGAGGCAACGTATGGGAGTGAGAGGATGGAGAGCTGGGTGGTTAGTGTTGAGGGATAGGGTACTCAAGGACGATGCTTCAACGGACTGTTTTGAAGCCATGCTGAGAAGAATGTATTCATCTGGGAGTAGTGATCGCAAAAACAGACGCATCGGACGCCAACCACCGGAAGAAGTACAGATCCCGACCAAACCCCGTGCCAATACCAGTTGTCCAGAGACCAAACCCGAAATCCCAAACTTAGCCGTGTGTCGCAATAGTAATCTTGATGCCAGCCCCGTTATGCAGGGTTGGCCCAAGCCCGGAGAAATCCTCACCATCAAAGTCGGTCCATCCCCGTTCGGGGCCCCAGCAGATCTTCCTGCCCTGCTGTGTTGTGAGGTCGAAAAGACCACGCATCATGGCGCCTGACTTCTTGACGCTAGTCCACGCATCAAAATGGACGCGATCGAGATGCGGCAGCTCTTTCAAGACGTCACGGAGCAGATCGCACGAGAATCCCTCGTAAAAACCGTCGGAACGACGGAAACCATTGAAGATTCCGTCGCTAGGGTCGCACTCGACAAAAACAGTAAGTTTGCGCACATTGACGCAGTCGGTAATCCCGAGCGCCGGGTTTACTACCCAGCCGCGAGGAGGTTTGCTCCAGCCCGGGCCGAGACGGAGCTCAAGCGAATTGATCAAGCCGCGCTGGCGCGGCTTCATACGAGCCAGGAGGGGCTTCTTTGTCTTGAAGTGGCGGCCCGGGTAAGTGGGGAACAGGCGGAAGGTGTGGGTGCTGTAGAAGGTGTAGGACGCCTCGTGGTATATGGTCCGGCAGGTGCGCAGGATGGCGAGCCTGTGGTGTATCTTCTTCCAGTTGTCTGGGTCAAGGTCGATGACAGCTGGCGCATCGACGAAGTGGTGGGCGTAGACTTTGATGCGCAACTCGGAAGGTAAGTCCATGAACCGGAAAGGCTTCTTCTTTTCCTTGGACGGCTTCAGTGCCCGCGTCGTGAGCCCGGAGGACAGATCGTCTAGCGTCAATGCGCCCATGGGGATCTTTGAGACCTCGTCGTCGGGGTCGCATTCGGCCTCGGAGGGGTGGGTGGAGGAGTATGTAGAGCTGAGAGGGGTGGCGGCGCTGAGGGGAGTGGCAACGCCCGGGCGGTCTGTTGCTGGGGCGGATGACGCTCCAACGACACGCGCCCGCGCGGTGCGCGATGTCTTTGTTGTCGGTCTTTTCGGCATCTTCGGTGCGACTAATGGAGTCTCGAAGGAACGCGGCGAAAGGAATTCGGATAATCGCAACTGGGCTAATGATTGCGAAACGGTCAGCGAGTCACTCGCAACACTGGGCCTCAGCCGCGACGCACCGATATTTCTGTCTGTTCAGTAGCAGTGAAGGTGAATTGATTCAGGTTTGCCGATGAGGCAAAAGCGGTTGCTTCGATTGTCCGCGGGGTACGGGAGCGAGTGACGATAGCGGGAACTCGAGGGCGAGGATGCAAAACTCTGAGGGTGGTCCCATCGTGAGTACACATGCGCGACGACTGGACCACCCTCTAGATTGCATTCGTGGCGGCCATGGTGGGAAACTCGGCGTTGACAAAGGCGCGTATCATGGGGTGGTACAAATTTCGGTTTCCGAGTCGCTGCCGGAGCAAATGGGCCATGGAAGGTCCACGGTCGGTGGGGACAGGAGGAGAACGCTTTGAGGGCAGAGCGAGTGCGCAACAGCAGCAGTGCCGTAATAAGGACAGCTAGGGTTCGCCGAGTTGGAGTGAGGGGAAGGCCGGCTGGTATGTCGGGTGTGTAGGAGACAAGAAGGTGTGCAGCAGCAGCGGGCAGGCGAGGTTCGGGACGGCATCTCAGCGAGCAACGCCGCGTCTGGCCCTTGGTCAGCGAGCGGCAAAAGTGAGGGGCGTGCGGTGGGGCACGTGAGCCGGTGAGTGCGCCAATGCAGCAGAGACGATTTGCATGACGAAATTCCCCGCTTTTCGTTGACGCCAATTGGAGTGGGTCCAATTGCCCAGAGCCTGGCCGCCGAGAAGTGGCCCGTGCAGCTTTTTTTCTGGGCCTCGAAAATCCAACAGCTGAGTAGAGCTTGAATTTTCAGCAGTCGGCATTTCGCGACTTTATCACCCTCACCACACGTCCCTGCACACTACGAAGGCGACCGCCTGCTGCAGCAGCTTTCTTTATCCCGAGCCTCGGACCGACCGGCGACCGATTGTGGCGAGAAGAGCGCGGAAGCGGAATACAGCGAGCGACGATGATGCTTTCCCGAGCTGCCGCGCGCTCAGCGCAAGGAGCTGCTGGCCTCCGTGTCGCAGCTCTCGCGACGCCCACCATTCCACAACGCACCCTGCCGGCCATCTGGACCCGTGGCATGGCCAAAGACAACAAACCGCGGTTTACTAGACCCCAGAACGCTCCCCAACGAGCAGCTCCTTCCGCACCGGGCGGTGCTCCGACACCTCGCGCCCCGAAGCCCGCCGCCGCTACACCCGCAGAAGCCCAAAGTCAGACCCAGACCCAGGCCCAGACCCAGGCCCAGAACAACAAGCCCGAGGTACCAGAAGAGGAAGAGCCAATCCCCGATCTCTCCAAGCTGCCCGATCTCACGCAGGGCATCCCCTCGACGCTGGAGTATGAGAGAGCTGGCGCCAACCGCTCGTCGCTCTCGGCCGTGGAGGAAGATGCAGAGGCGTCCGCATCGGGTGGCGGTGGTCGGGCAAAGGGCGAGCTGCCGGCGTCCGCATACATCTCGTCGGCCGATCGGCGGCGCGCAAAAATGTTCAAATGGATTCTCGCCGCCATGGGCCTCTCGGTTGTCGGTGGCACGGCATATCTTGGCAGGGACTGGGACGAGGAGGACCTCGCTAAGAACCCAGACGCACCCAACGGCTGGGGGTTTGGCCTGTGGTGGAACCGGGCCATGGCTAGACTCGGCGAGACCAAGTCCTACTATCAGGACCCTGCCTTTGACAAGCTGCTGCCAGACCCCGACCCGTCGTTTGCGCGCCCGTACACCCTGTGCATTAGCATGGAGGACATGCTCGTCCATAGCGAATGGAGCCGCGACCACGGGTGGCGCGTGGCAAAACGCCCTGGTGTCGACTACTTCCTTCACTACCTGAGCCAGTACTACGAGATTGTCCTTTTCACCTCTGTCCCGCTGGCCATCGCCGAGCCCGTGCTCCGCAAGCTGGATCCGTTCCACTTCATCATGTGGCCCCTGGGCCGGGAAGCCACCAAGTACAGGGATGGTGAGGTTGTCAAGGTAGGACACCAAACACCCCTGGCCTCTGTCCGAAACACGAGCTAACACAGTTTCAGGACCTCTCCTATCTCAACCGCGACCTGTCCAAGGTCATCATCATCGACACCAAGGCCAGCCACGTGCGCGCCCAGCCCGAGAATGCCATCGTGCTACCCAAGTGGACCGGCGACTCCAAGGACACCCAGCTTGTGTCCCTGATCCCCTTCCTGGAGTTCATCCACACCATGGACTACAGCGACGTCCGCAAGGTCATCAAGTCCTTTGAGGGCACGGATATCCCTACCGAATTTGCGCGTCGCGAGGCCATCGCCCGCGCTGAGCACCAGAAGCGGCTCGAGGCCATCCGTGGCAAGGCGAAGCCCGGCAGCCCCGGCGGTGGTATGAGCTGGCTCAGCGGGATGCTTGGTCTAAAGCCCAGCAACATCTCCCTAATGGTCCCGCCAGAGGGCGAGGAGAACCCCGCGGAGGCTCTCGCATCGGGCAAGATGCTGCAGGACATTGCCCGCGAGCGCGGCATCCGCAACTACAAGATGATCGAGGAGGAGATCCGCAAGAACGGCGAGAAGTGGCTCAAGGAGGACCAGGAGATGCAGGAGAAGGCCACCCAGGAGGCCATGAAGAGCATGCAGAGCAGCTTCACCGGCTGGTTCAAGAGCGAGGAAACACCCAACTCCAGCACCCCCACCCCGGAGAAGAGCGCTTAACTCTCGGGTTTAACACCATTGTACTAACATTTCCTTCTTGCATGTCGTTATGGTATGTGGCCTACGAACCAGGGCAGGCTTCTCCCCTCTGGCGATTTTTCTTTCCACAAAATTTTGGTTGGTGTCGTTGCTGTTGGTGCATAGGTAACGGCGCGGGTTGATGACATAGAGGGCCTAATATTGTTCATAATCATGCCGCTGGGCCTGGACCTGTACGAAGTAGACTACGGATATCATACAAAGCTTAGATGGGTGCCGAGTCCCGATTTTGGTGAAAGCCGTGTTACCATTTTTTGTTGCTTTCACCGTTTGGGTCGTGAGGGTGAGACCAAGGAGGACACAGGATGTGAGAGGTGAAGTGATGTCGGCTCGATGTGTCAATGTTGGGGGGCAAGCACACAATCTTGCCGCCAGGGGGGTACGATCTCGTGTGCGCTGGGGTAGAATTGGACTATGAACTTCGGTGTTGGCATGTTACGTCGGACGGGGTGGGGCCGTTGTGGACGAGCTGCGGCCCAGGCGTAGGACTGGGCGGACTGCCAGCTTCCGAGCAGGTTTTCAACGACCACTGGTAGCTTGAGCCAGTCGATCTCGTTCTCGACATTCGTTGATACGTTTCGGCATGAAAGGCTTCGAAGTGTTGAGATACCACCGGCATTTGGGGGTGGTATCGGCCCGTAGTACTTTGTAAGTCTCCATCTCGATCCCATGTTTGCAAAACTATCAACGGAACTTCCCAGCTGCTCTTATCTCGGGTGTCATCATTCCGAATTTGAAGCTATCACGAACCGCTTCGGGAATCCCGAAAAGGGGGACACCACGCACAGACGGGAAGATATCTACGAGTTCCACAGCGCCGATCTTAGCTCTTCACACCTCTTTGTACCGACAGATATTCGGGATGCCCTTGACTTGGTGCGCCTGTCATTGTCGCAGTGTTTGCCACTGGCGTCCCACACAGCATCATGTCCTGCGTCTCATCCTAGTCGATTATCAAGTCTGCCACTGGATTCACCCGCGCTTGTTCTAGGCCGCCAATGCTTGCTCCTTCGGGTCCCATCGTCCATCCGTCGGGTCGGCATCGTGCAGGTCCCTGCCGCTCCGTCCGTCCCTCGGTTGTTTGCTGGTTGCGGAGGGAGCGATGGATGGGGACGACAGTCCCGTCCGGGACGGGATGGCGCCATGTGCGGGTGTCACGGAGCGGCCGTCGCGCAAATCGTACCTCTGGCAGGCGGCTCAGTACCTATGGAAAGACCCTAGTATCGTCACCGCCAAGACGAACCCCCAACTCTACCAGCAACGACGGGATATATATATCTAAATGTCTCAGCCTTTGGTCTCAACACATATCATCCCATCTCATCACCATCGCAGCATCCACCCGAGACACCTCGACAGACCCCCGAGAACAGCACAAAATCCATCCGCCAAAATGCATCTCACCCGAGCAACTCTCGCCATTGCCCTCGTGGCGGCAACAGCCACCGCCCTCCCGGTGACGGACAAGCCCCAGCCCCAACAAGAAGAGTGGACCAGCGGCCCCAGCAACCCCGGCCCCGGCACCAAGCAAGAGTTCTCCAGCCACGACAGCCCGAACCAGGGCAACACCCTTTCCCAGGGCAAGCCCAACGGCCCCCCCTCCTCCTTCTTCGACAAAGCGCCCCGATCCCACCAGAGCCTCGCCCAGGAAAAGCCCAATGGTATAGGCCCCGGTTCTTCCTTCTACAACGGCAAGCCCCCCGGCGGTCCCGGCTCCTCCCTCTTCTCCGGAAATCCCGATGGCCCCATGCCCGGCGGCGTCGTTGAGCGCAGTGGCCACTATAACATGGGCCAGGACAACCAGCGTGGTCCCAGCGGGCTTGTCTCGCGCGGTGTCCTTATTGGCGGCCAGGGATTCTTCCCCGGTGGCGTGGTGGCTTTTGGACGCAAGGACGGCTATGACAGCCCCATGAACGCCGGACGCAAGGACGGCTATGACAGCCCCATGAACGCCGGACGCAAGAATGGCTACGACGGCCCCATGAACAACGCCGGCCGCAAAGACGGCTACGACGGCCCCAACCCCAACTCCATGGTCGTCCGCCAAACCCTCCCCTACACCGGCACCGTCGAGCCCGTCACCGTCGACCCCTCGCGCACCAGCGGCGACGGCCCCCTCTCCGTGAACGTTGATTCCGCCATGAACACCTGGCTCCCCGTGAACCCCGTCCACGGCGGCGACGGCCCTGTCCCCGTGAACGCCAACCCCGCCGTCGGCGTCCCCCCCAACGGCGGCGAGAACCAACTCCTCCCCGTTCCCGGATTCACTCCCCCGAACATGATGGCCGGCCAGAACCAGCCGCCGAACATGGTCACCCGGTCGTTCGGTAATGGCAATGGCAATCCCGGATTCACTGCAGGTGGGGAGTTCCAGAACGGCGGCAACGGCAACCCCGGCTTCACCGGCGAGTGGACCCAGACGCAGCCGCAGCCGGGTATGACGGGCCAGTTTGAGTCCGGACCTGCTGGCGAGGGTCAGGGACAGGTTGTTGCGCGCGGCCCGGGATCGACTTTTGGTCCGGGAGGCATGGAGCAGTGGACGAAGGAGCGTCCTGAGGGAACGACTGGGGATGTTGTCAAGGGTGGCATGCCGGTTCCGGTTGAGCGGATGCGTGGCGGGTGAGTTTCCTTTTCTTTACCTAGTGATTTGCGGGGGGTGCAAGGGATGATGCTAATACGAGAGTTTGTCTAGTGAGGGCGATGGTGGCTGCCCCAACTGCAGCTCGGAGTAGAAAATTGGTCGATGGTGGTGGACATGGAGTTGGTGAGTTACCTTCCCCCAGCAGCATCAAGCTATGTCGCACACATGAACAGGAGACGACTAACCACCGATAGTCCAGAACCACCCCCCTCCAAAACCGGGATTTCCCCCGGAACAATGCGCGACGGATGCCCCTTGCCCCAATATTTGCAGGCCATTTCATCAGGTTGGAAGAAACACCCTGCTCTGGTCCAGATAGAGCCCCTTTCATAGACACCGCACTCACTTGACCTGTACCGTTTAGAATGCATTGCATTTTCCTCTTAACCCTAAAAGTCTTCCTTGCTCTGTGACTTTGTTAAGTGATATGAGAGTTCCACCTTGCCTTGCTTGCAGGCAGGTATCCAATTAAGTATCAACGTGGTATCTATCTTCTACACGCGGCCTCAGCCGAGACATATATCGACATGCTCTCTTCCCAGACACGCACCCGGTCAGCTCTCGGGCTATGATGGGGTGTCAACCTTCAGCGGCTTCACCTCCCCCTTGACCTTGACGGCCTGAACCTTCTTGTTCTTACTCCCACACACCACTCCTGTCAACCCCCTCACAACCGCCAACACCGCGCCATCAACATCCACACCCACAGCCCCCAGCACCCACGCCACGACGGACAGCAGCCCCCCAACAACACACACGAAGTCCAAAATATGCACCAGCCACCACATATGCTGCGTCCCCAACGGACAAGTCGCATACTCAACCTTCCACTCCCAACTCCCCTCATCAAACCACACGCTCACCAGCCCAGCATTCCCTCCAAAGTCACCCATCATGCTCCGCACCGTAATCTCCCTTACTCCCGGCAGGTCCTCCTGCCCCACAATCCCCTTTTTCTTCGCCTGTCGCCACCTCGCAACCTCCCACTCCCTGCCCTCAGCAACAACCACGCTCTGGTTGATGTAGTGGAATGTATCGCATCCCTCGTGGTCGTGACCATTCAGTATGATGCCGCGGCGCCCCTTGCCGTTCGCAGGTGCGCTGTTATCCCCCGACATGCCGAGGATTCCCTCCAGGAAGCCTTTGCTGGCGGGGGCCGAGAGGAGGTTCTGCTCACGCAGGGAGCCGTCGTGCTCGTGGAACTCGAAGAGCGGGGCGTCGACGCACACGCCGGCGGGTTTGTAGAGGGGGATGTGGGTGAGGACGACGGTGAAGTGGCCCTTGAACTCGACGGCGGCGGCGGTGTTGATGATCTTGTTGACGAAGGCGTAGGTGGCGTCCTGCAGGTGGGGGACGGCGGCGGGGGTGTCGAGGTTCATGTCGTTGAGGACGACGATGCGCAGCTCGGGCACAAGATGGGTGGAGGTGGGGTTGGTGATGCGGTCGAAGATGGTGGGGGCTAGGAGGGTTTCGTTGGAGAGGGGGAGCTCGAAGCGCAGTTCGTAGTTGACTTTGCCGAAGGCCTGCTCGAAGCGTAAGGTGCGGTTCTCGGTGATGTCGCCGGCGTAGCCAATATCGTGGTTGCCGGCGACGTTGATGAGGCGGCGCGACCAGATTGAGGTGTTGGACGGGTTGGCCGAGAGGTAGCCGGAGAGATCGTACTCGTCGTTGGGGTAGAGGGCGAGATCGTCGGGCACGCGCTCGGTGCCGCGGAAGACGCGGGACCAGAAGCGGTCGGCGCGGCGGAAGAACTCGGCGTCGTCGAGCCACTGGCTTCCGACGAGATCACCCAGGACTGAGATATGGGTCGGACGCGTCCACCAGTGGACGGTGCGGTATATGTGGGCGAGGTAGAAGTCGTTGCCGAACAGGTCGATGCGCTTGCGGGCCGACTCGAGGAGGTGGAAGGTGTCTTCGAAGACAATGTCGACGAGGTCGTGCAGGCTCTGGCGGACGCGGTGTCGCAGGGACTCGTGGCTCGATTGGAATGTCACATGGCGTGCGAGGCTTTTGACGTGAGGGAAGACGCCCAGGTAGGTGATGGGGAGCGACGTGTCGCCCTCGAGCTGGGGATCGCCGAGTGTGAGGAGTCGGAAAGGGGCGGGCGGTCGAATCACAGTCGCAGGTTCGGAGCCGTTGTTTGCGCCCGCGAGCAGCGGCCAGTGGAGCTTGGCCGTCTCGAGGAAGGCGGTGCGCCCGGTGTTGGCAGCCGAGGCATTGTTGGTCGGCGGCAGCGGGAATGCGCAGCTGCTGAAGACCGGGAAGAGGTAGAGGTAGACGGTCAGGGCTACTGACACCGGGAATAGCAACCGCAGGCCATTCCGAAGAATCGTGGTGGGGGACGGTTGGCTCATGTAGACGGCCACATGGATCCCAAGAAAAAATTAGATCGAAGATGGCAATTGAAGGAGCGACAAAAGACCAGCAGAGCAGAAAGTAAAAACACAGCAGAATAAACACAATCTCGAAAAAAATCCAGCTGATGAAACTGGCGAGATTCAGACGACCGACCACAGGCGCGCTGCGGCGCTAACTTAAAATCGCGCCGCCGAGGAAAGCACAGACCGCCCCACTCCATCGGCCAATGCCGCCAATCGCCCCTGCCTGTTTCCGATCTTCAACGCGATGCCCAGACGGGCCAGGATCCCAATTCCAAGGATGGAAATGGCTCGTCTGGCCTGCGACGGAGCGGGCGACCAACGTGCCGTGATGCCTTATCACTATCCCCGGTATCATTATCCCCGGCAAATGCCAACTCCGACTCGGAGACTTGTTGGTCGTCTGCCGCCCATAGATCTTGCGGCCGTTGCACGCGTAACGTAACTCATAAGGAAACAACGCCGTCCCCTCAACTTTTGTCCCAGACCGTTCACCGTTTCTAGCGCCCTGAACTGACATCACCACACCACTGCACCCTCACCTCCAAGTCCATCCAAAATGTCTTTTCTTCCTACCACAATCTTCTCCCTCCCGGGCATCATCGCCTCCATCGTAACCCTCGCCACCATCGACTTCCTCCTCCCCTACATCCGCCCCTCCAAGCTGCACCGCTACCTGCACACCCAAGACGGAAAACCCGCATGGGCCCTCGTCACCGGCGCCAGCGACGGCATCGGTAAGGCCCTCAGCCACGAGCTCGCCGCCCAGGGCTTCAACGTCGTGCTGCACGGCCGCAACCCCGCCAAGCTCGAGCGCCTCCAGCGCGAGTTTGAGAGCGCCCACCCGGGCCGGTCCTTCCGCACGCTCGTCGCCGACGCGACGCAATTCACGCCCGACACGTTCAAGGACATTGCCAACCGCCTGGCGGATGTGCATCTCACGGTGCTGATTAACAACGCGGGCGGCACGCCTACCACGGGCGAGCCGTTCAAGGGGCTGGATGAGTACTCGAACAAGGAGGTCGCCGACACGGTCAATCTCAACGCGGTGTTTCCGAGCATGATGCTGAATGCGCTGCTTCCGGGCTTGGGAGGGAAGGGTCCAGGGCTGGCGATTACGATTGGGTCTCTTGCTGCAAACGGGCTGCCGTATGTTGCGGCGTACGGCGCGTCGAAGTCGTTCCTGAAGACGCTGTGCACGGCAGTGGATGGCGAGATGCGCTTGGCCGGACGCGACGTCGAGGTGATGTGGATGGGGGTTGGGCAGGTGACGGGTGTGGCTGGCCTGTGGGTGCCGGCGAGCTTGTTTGTGCCTCATGCGACGACGGCGGCGAAGGCGATTTTGGGGAGGGTTGGGTGCGGTCGAGTGGCTGTGGTGCCGTATTGGCCGCATGGACTGCAGATGGGTGCGATGGGTTTGGTGCCGACGGGCCTCAAGGCGATGATCATGCGGAAAACTATGGCGCAGCTGAAGAGAGAGGGGTTGAATCCCGGGCAGGAGAAGAAGGAGTGATGCTCCGTGGGGTTCGCAACGCACGCTTCAAGATGCCATCGCGGATGAGACTCGGGCAGGAGTCATTTCATTACTTCAGTCTCAAGACCCGTCTTCTTTTTTAATCTATTCGGATTTTACAGCTATCAATCACGCTCTGCATCGTCTTGTCAGTGTCGCGATTCCGTGTGGACGCTGAGGTTGACAGACCTCGACAGCCAATCACAAGGTGAGCGTTGCGATGACATCGCTGTGGTTGAGTTGAGTGGCAGGGCGGAAAATTTAACTTCCGCTGCGGCCCAACCAAGCAGGTGCCGGACCTCCTCTCCACCTCGGTCAACGACAATATGAGTCAGAATTGTGGCCAACCACTACATCAAAAACCAGCACTTTAGCTCAGAGGAAGAGCGCCGGGCTCATAACCCGGAGGTCGCTTGATCGAAACAAGCAAGTGCTAAACACGTTCTTTTTTTCCTTTTTGCCTTTTCGGCTTTTCTTTGTCCCACATTGTACGGGAGAGATTGGGAGGGGACTGTAATCTGTGGCAAATTTCTGGTCCTTCAGCAGGGCACCCGATGTGAACGTTATCGACATTTCTTTTTTCTTCCTTTACTCCCCATCCCCCGTTCCCCTACTTCGTTCATCATCATAATCCTCCCGTCTCCTCCAATTTCATCCCCTCAACAGATCACTCCCGCTTCTCCACAACCACTACTAAATCCACAGCCTGTGCCGACGGCCTATTCTTCACCACAAGCTCCTCCCCACTTCCCAACGCAACTCTCATCTGACTCGGCGCATCACTCTCCTCCCCCTCGCCAACCTCCCTCGCAAATCTCTCCGTCTATTCCAAGACCTCACCCCCAGCTCATCCCTCCTCCCCGTCTTCCCCACTGTCATTCAACAGCAGCGCCCCGATCCTAATCCCCACCTCACCTTGGCATCTCCTGCAAGCCAACAGGAATGCCTTCCTTCCCCTCCTTCTCTCCGTCGTCCCAGTTTCATTCCCAGTCGCAGTAGCACAAGTGAACAGAAAAGTAACCACCTCCCCAACCGCGACAGGGACTTCCATTTCCCTCTCCACATTGTGTGAATCAAGCCGGTCAACCCACCCTGTTTTTGCCCTAGTTCTGTTCTTCGGACGCGACGGTAGACGTACCCGATATCGAGGAGCGAGCGGGAGATGGCAAGGTGTACCCAAGGAAGAGAGGTCGGGAGTTGAGGCGTGGAAAGGGTTGAGGGGAGGGTGAGGGCGCAGGGGTTTGGGGTTCTTGCGGGGATGGTGATTGATTTGAGAGCGTTAATGGGATCGGACGGGGAGGAGACGAGGTCAGAGGGGAGTAGAAGAGGACGGTGGTTCTCCACCAGGTGGTAACGCACAAATGGTGTATATTTCTGGCTGGTGTGCGAGAGGATTATTCCAATGCGGCCAGTGGGTAACCCAGGCGTCGAGGAGGGCGATGGCGAGGGTTGTTCGGTAGAAGGTTGGGAGGTCGTGGTGTTTCAGGTTCTCAGCGGGGGAGAGGCCCGAGGATGTAGGTTGGCTGCTACGTGGTAGTGTGGTTATGCCGTGGGAAGAGATTGCCGGGTTTTGTGAGGCGGTTCGTGATTGGGGCGGTGCTAGAGTTGGTGATGCTTCGCTTGGGGGTTTGAGGAGAGGGATATGTAGCAGGGCCCGGTTCTTCGATGCGAGTCGTTGTGCGTTTAGCCGCCTAGGACATGCGTTGCGCGATGCTGCATCCGTCAAGAATGGCGCGGATCAAAGTCGAGAAGTACCTCCCTGAAAGACGGGTGCCTGTACCTGAGGGATTAAGGGCCAGAGCGGAGGTGGATTGCAAAGCGAGAGGCAAATTCGGAACAACACCGCTGTACTACGCAAGTCGGTACGGGCATCTGGACACAGTTAGGGTTTTACTCGCTAGCGGAGCGGACGTCGATCTTGCAGATGGGCTAAATAGGCGGGCGCTTTCCATTACAGGTGTCAGCTCTAGTTCGGCATCCACAAAGATCATCAAAGTCCTGCTTAAGCACGGCGCGGATATCAACACCCCAGGGAGGAAGCGGGTATCCCTCACTTATGGACGCTGTGCTGTGGAGAAAGGACGAGACAGTCAAGTTTTTATTAAATAACAGGGCAGGTTTAGGAGGGCGTTCAGCAAATGGGGATACCACGCTCATTATAGCGATTCGGGTTGTGAGACATGGGAAGGTAAGGTTATTACTAAGGCGGGGGACGGGGTTAGAGGGGTGAATGCAGATGGGAGGAACGTGTTACATCATTTAGCAACGAATGGAGGTGAGGAGATGATGGGGATTTTTACGAAGGCAGAGTTGTGGAGGGGGTGGGATGGAAAGGTGTGTCGAGGAAGGATGTGTATGGGATTACCCCGTTAACATTATTAGATCAAAGGAGTCCAAGCGAGGAGTTGAGGGAAACGTTTGAGAGGTCATTAGATTTGGTGGAGAGGTGTGTTAACCCTGCTGGGGAGGTATTAAGCGGAAAGAGGTGCGATGAGAGGTGTGTGGAGAAGGAGAGTTCAGAGGAGGACCTTGAGCTGGAGGGGGATTAGTTCTTTAATGCTAAGGATGGATCTGGGGAGTGAAGCATGGGATGAGGAGACGTGTACAAGTACTTGATAACATAGTTAGAGAATGTTGGTATTATATATTCGACTAAGATTGCCTACCAACGGAATACTCCTTATTCGGAACAATTTGTACACAGATCTCCTCCCTTCCTCTAAAACTCCGGCTGCCCCCGCGGCTCTGTCTCATACGCCCTCTCTGCTGAATGCGTCTAACCGTCTCACGCGTTTCAACTTTGAGGCTTCCACATCCGCCGTCAGCTACACGAAAGTTTGCCAGGCCGACCCGGAAATTACATTTACATCCCCCGTTTAGTATTGGTTTTCAATGCAGGGCACTATTTATTAAGTGCCAGTAGATATCCCGTCACGTGTGAAACAAAGATGTCTTCGGCGTGTAGGTTTGGTCGGGGCGCTGCTGCGATAAGTAGTACACTAAAGGGGAACTAAAGGGTCTAAAGATAGAAATGCTTAATGTAGAGGCAGGGAATATGACTGAAAGATTACCGTAATGGGGCCCCGTGGAGGGCAACAAGACCTGTCAAGAACCCAATTTAGGTGGTTAGGACTAGTTGCTACGTGGATTGATGGCGAAGCTTACAGCTTATATGTTCCACACTTGGCCTACTGTCTCAGATTCGGAACGTCCTGCATCTCCTTCACGCCTTCCTTCCGAAAGGCTTTTCTCAAAGGACAATTTCCGCGGGCTGCCCCATTAGCCCTACACTCCCTGCAGATTTTTCCATGCGTCACCATCAGCCGATGCAACGCATACTTGTCCTTGTCGGGTACTCTTGCATCTAGATGCAAATGCGTCTCGTCCCTGCTCGCTCCTCTCGGCCGCCAACCCAGCAGCCCCGCAATCCGCCAAACATGTGTATCAACTGCAAAGCTCTCTCGTCCAAGTGAGAATAGCATGACGCAGCTCGCAGTTTTTGGGCCGACACCCTTGAACAAGAGAAATTCGCTCATGACCTCATCGTTCCCCAGCTGACGCAACACTTCCAGGCTGTACTCGCCGTACCTTTCCTTAACCTGCTCTAGCACCTGCAATATTACTCTCGACTTGACCGCCCCTAACCCGCCGCACCGTATGGTGTTTTCCAGCGTTTTCTGCCCTCCCTCAACAATGGCGTCCCACCTATCACTGCTTCCATACACATCATCCATGCTCCGCTTCGCCCTCGAAGAGTTGGCGTCCGAGGTATTCTGCGACAGTATAGTGCGCACAAGGGCGTCCAAGACTGAGGGAGAGTCACCGCAGCCAGCGCGGCTTGTCGGGGCAACCATCTCCGAAGGAGCTGGCCGAGAGCGCGTGCCATGCAGAGAGGTCAGGATGGAAACGACGGTCTTGATTTCTGCGTCTGTTGGGCGGGGGAAGGAAGGGAACGGGGAGCCGTGGTTGTATTTTGTATAGGAAAGAAGCTTTTTGTCGCGCAAGGAGACAAGTGGCTGGTTCCCTAGGATTGGATAAGACGAAGAGGCGGCCTTGACAATGTGTGTCTCCGGCTGGTTATGCAGATTTGGTGAAGCTGGGCGTTCGATTGGTAACTCCGTAGACGCGACCAGTCGTGGAGAGGCAGAACGCTCTGACTTTACAGTCGGTCCGTTATCGTCTGCGATCGCAATCGAAAGCTTTGCCTTTCGTGAGGGTTGTCGTCTCTGTGCTGATGCCGCCATGGTTCCGGACACCGGTTGCTGGAAGTTTCTTAAAGTGCAGCTTCTCGTTCACAGATAATTTGATTGAAAGTTGACAAAGCCCAAAATACCAGATCGACGTCTGGTGGCTAAATATTGGGCTTGCTAGATCGACGTTGCGAAGTCCAATATGATGATGTCATTCCAGTGTGGAAATACGCTAAGTGGGACCTACCCCCCGTGTAGGAACACCCAATTCGCTGTAAAATAAAATAAAAATACAAAAGCGGCATCGTCGTGCTAGGAAATATGAAAAACCTGTTTTCGGGTTGGGAATATCGCTTGAAACATGCCGAAACGCCTGGTGCGTGCGTGTCTACATGGGAATGGGTCGTGTGCTAGAGAGTGGCAGCACCTTGGGGGGCATAGTCCGCACTCGGCGCCGGTTTCGACTAAGCGGGGGATAGCTTTCATTTTATCCTCTAGGAGTAGGGTCAATGTCAAGCAAATGGCAGCGATAAGGAAACGTGAGTGAGAAATAGCCATCTGGGATTCGCGGAGTGGTTAGGAAGCCAATGGGGGGTGATATGCTGACGATGCATCTGGTGTAGGGACGTAGAGAAGAAGGGCAGATATCTAGAGAGCATTCGGCTTCTCTTTATGGATTAAGCTTCCTACTGGCGGATGGAATCACAATGCATCAGACCTCGCGGCTACAGAACGGCGGCGGCCGGCGGGAAACCAGGAATCGTTCTGTTAAAGGCTCTGGTAGTAGTGGCAGCCCCAATCTCTTGCGGACAAACCGAGGGAGCCGGGCAGCTAGAAGATTGGGCTTGAGGTAGTACCATGTGCGCTGGATCTTTTTCCCCAGGAATTTTACTTCACGAGACGTCAGGAAATCAACTCGGCAGTTTCATTAATGACCTGGGCTCCAAGGTTCACAAGTCAGGTATGTGCTCGGTGCCGTAGTCGGGGAGTCGAATTGTCACAAAAGAATGAGCATCGTGAATTAGGGATACGAAAGGATTTGGTCGAGGAGGGCGATAGCAAATCCATTCGTGAGTATTAACTAGGTAGGTAGGTTAGCTGCGACAAATTACCACTTCTACCGCGAGTATTGGCACATTCCTCAGGTAGTTATTCTTTATACATATTGCAGCAGCCGGAGGAGGCATATTGAACATTTTAAAACGTTGAATTGGAGAACTAGATCGCAGTGTTGTTGGAAAGCGGCGGCTACGGGACTATCTAACATCGGTTTCCGAGAGCTCGATGATCTCTTCTTGGCTCTCGCTGACTGACATCGAGAAATAATTGCCCTCTCTTATCATGGATACTCTCTTACCTGTTAATTCCTGCCGATGCTTGCCAAACTCCGCATCCAGGTGACTGAAACCTGGGTTGATACGCGAGATTGTTGATGAGTTGGACCCGGGGTCTACCGTTGAGCCGAAAAGGCGGGGAAGGATGCTTCGCAATAGAGGCTTGGCAAAAAGCAGCGCTGCGCAGAGAATTGCCGTGTTCAACTCGATAGCGCTGAATGGCTGTCAGCGGGGGGTTCTTACAAAGTTGTGGTGTGCTACGTGACGTACGACCAGACGTATCCCTCGACGAGCTCCCAAGTAACGTCGTACTTGTCCAGCAGAATGACTAGAGACCGAATCCGGAGGATGCTGACCACGCAGACGCTAAGTTTTGAAGGTCAGTGACGACGCCCCAAATGGCAGAACTAGGGGCTGATGGGAGAGCACTTGCGCTGATCCAGTCATGAAGACCGCGGTCACAGCAATCTTGTCTCGCATTGGCATCTGCACCCCAAACAACATGGGAAAAGGTAGGATTAGAACCGCGATGTCGGTAGCGCTGTTGAGGCTCAGGTTCGCAACGTAAAAGACTGGAAGGTTGATGCAGTATCCGCCTGCAACCGTGGTGTCCCAGCTCTTTGCTACCGGAAAGCAGGAGAAGATGACGACGAACACCGATGCAATCGAATAGCTCGTCACGACGAAAATGAGGGCGTACACCAGCAGTCGGAACTTCCTCTCCGGGGACAACTGGAGGTAGAACAAGAGGAGAGATAGTTTGACAAACATGATGCCGAGGCAATAAAAGACTGAGGTGCAGGTTTTAAGCTGGCCAATTAGCAGCAGAATACAACCAAGAACCCCAAGCGGCAGGCTTCCAGTGGCTCACCTTCAAGAAAACAGTAAATTTTTCCAGAGAGATATCCCAGATATGATTCCCGAGGCCGCCCTCGAAGCATGCTTGGAAAGGTCAGGAATCCATGCCATCAAGCCTGTTATGCAATGGACGTGGAGAGGAGCGGTAGTACTTACTGGCCAAGGAAATGGCCGATAGGATGCATGAACAGATCTGTCCCCGCTCAGCACTTCAGCGCTCACGCCACGGTGCAAGGCTCATCGGCTCACCCAAGAAGCAACAAATGCGTCTGAAAATGGTGTGTTAGCACCCGCACACAACGCCAAAGGACATGACCCAAGTGACCAACAATCCGGGGCTCCAAATCTCCTCGAGATAACCACCCTCGTATACAGGCGCATGCACAGAGACAATGTGGCGAAGGTGACGCAGACCAAGCTAGAAATTATGACCAGTTGCGAATTGGTTTCGGGATGATCGAAGGAAGGGGCGACTCCGGGCGGCGGAGGTGCTGCTCCGACAACCTCTGGGGCGGCGACTGCAAGCTGCGGCATCATGACGGCGGGCGACGGATGTCGACGTTGTAACTCATCGGCCATATCTTTCGGAAAACATCAGACACGTCATGTGTCGGAGCCAGGTGGCTTCAAACCGATATATTTGTGCGAATGTTGAAGCGGTTTTGATGACATGATCGCTGACACTAATTAAACACTCCGTTGGCTTGCAGAGGATTGACAGCCGCAAGGGGGGGGGGTTCGGCATCTGGGGTAGTGGTTGCCAAGCGCCCGCTCCGTGACATTGCATGTGCATTAGCGTGCCTTAATGATGGGATGGGGAAGTGGATCCTGGAAGCACAGGGCATCACCACCGAATTCGATCAGACACAGGACCTGCACTCGCCAGGAGGGTAGGTTCGGCGAAGGGTATTTGACGGGTTGCGAGCCCAAAGCGGCGAGCGATGCAAACAATCCCCAGGTTTCAATATCCGAGTGACTGGAAGAGCACCCCACCAACCTACACTAGAATATCAAATTGACAATCGGCACCGCTGCCAAGGCCGGAGCTCACTCTCCTGGCTTCCCCGCATCAGCGGCCAGAAAGAATTACCTGTCGCACACCACCAACAGGATTCCGAGAGCAACGTCTCGACACCTACCAATTGGATCAAGGATCATCCAGCACATTGACTCGTAGTGGCGTTCAGAAGCAAGCACCTGTTTGCTCATGACCAAAATTCTCGAGGCGTCCCTTGGATGCAGGTTGTCGGAGGCAAAATGCAAGTTCGGCAAATGTCGTGTTGCCAGCCCCGGGACAGTGGTTCAGAGCCTCTGGGCGTTCAACGAAAAAGCAGCCGCGCACGGCCTGTCCAATCTAGCGGCGTACCGACTATGCAGCACTGTCTCACTAGGGTGTTGACGAATTGGGAGGAATGCTGACGATCCCCGATGGGATGCATTCGCCATACAGTCTTCTCCGCTCCCGCTGCAATTAGTCGGCGGAATACAGAGTGGCAAGCTTCCATGACGTTCGCAAGGGATCCGCCAAATTCATGTCTACCATGGCTGATCTGCCATTTGTTTTTGGGTTCGCAGCTGTACTAGCTCACTTAGATCGGCCAATAGGGACGAGCCTATTAGGCAGGTCGAGCGAGCCAGGGGTGCCCGCATCCGTTCTCGGGATGATCGGCTAGGGATCCCCCCCCTGCTCGCTGTCCCAACGGAAGTGGGAAGGGGGAAGGGGAAGGACGCCGGGGTCGACAAAGTGACTTTGGCCTCGGAGACCACTTCCACAAACGCACGGAGCAAATGCTTGCGCAAGGACTTTTTGCTTTTGCAAAGGAACCGCGGTCAGTAGTGTGCAGCATCCACCAAATCATGCGGCCATGCCACGGCGGGCGATCGCACCAGTAAGACATCAGAGTCTGGGCACACACCGCCTTCAGCTTCGGGGCAGGGGCCTTAGTATGCGTACACCAATGGTCTCGTTGCCACAGGATGAGGATTCACCCGCTATTGCTCTGGTCGGCTGGTGCCGGGCTGGAGGGAGGGAGGCCGTGCCGCCGAGGTGAGCCGCCTCGGGGGAGCAAAACAAAACAGGGGGATCGACAAGAAGAGAAAGTCGTATCGGTGTGCCGGGGTCCAGAACTTGCCTCAGCTCCTCCAGAATCTCCTAACACCTGTGCTCTTGCCCGTGTGCTTGGGAGGGCGGACCTTGGTACTGCGAGACTTGCAACCGACACGCGATGGGTTGTCACAGGGGCGGACGCTGCTGGAGAGTCTAGCGAAGAGGGGGATAGCCTTGAGGTCTCCGGCGATGTTGAGGATATGATTGAAGCACACTTGTATGTAGAGGATGATGCGTTCCTGAAGGATCAATTTATGCTCTCGGACGTGAACTTTGAGATAGCGAGGCGCGAGAGCATCGCCTACCAGGAGCACAAGGGCAAGCGCATTCCGACCGAGGTGATGATGCTGGCCATTGTGTACGACGTCAAGGGGGAGACCAAGTTTCAGCTTTGTCCGGATCCGTGGAATTTGTATCAGCGGATGCTGTTGCGGCTGAAGCCTACGGCGAACTTTATTGCGACTCTTCCGATGGCGGATAAGATGTGAGACGAGGTCTTTTCGGTGGCCGCGTTTGGGGGTTTCGGTTGTTGCGGTGCCTCGGACTCAACACCGTTTGCAAGCTTCCAAATAGATACTGAAATAGAATATAACTCCTCAATCCAATTGTTCAGTCGATTCCGCGGTGGGGAAGCATGAGACAAACGAATGAGGTCCGTGAAGATGCTGTCGTCGGACCCAGCTCTTCATCGTCATTGATGACCTGACTTTGTAAGCAATGGATGCATGCTATCATTATGCCGGCCCCGCCCGATGCCCCTTCACCGTCATCACACCGCCATCCGAGTACCACTGCTGGGCACCCCAGAGATGCTTATCTCCCACAACAAACATGGCATGAATGATAGCGCCACCCGGCCCAACCCCAAAAACCACAGCCCGGCCTTCCATCATTACTGGCCTCACCACCTTGGGTGCACTATTAAAAACCCCTCCCAGATCCTCCCACTGCCCCCACACATCATCCACCCTCGCCTTGTGCCTCAAGGTCCCATTCGTCCCAACCGCCAGGACGTCCAGCCTCAAGGTCCCCGTGGCAAACGCGGCCGGCACCGACTCAAACTTGCCGCCCAGACTCTGCCCGTTCCAAAAACCCGTCCCTTCGTTCCACCCGCGATGCCACATGGCGCCATCCTCCTTGGCAATGCCAAGATAGGCAGCATAACCCCCGCCTGACACG
>Ga0247758_1001148_pt1 | contig 21243 bp, 13 predicted proteins | sample UWRJL156409C4_FD_180950 | JGI IMG/M metagenome (GOLD analysis project Ga0247758, IMG submission 180950) | Plant litter microbial communities from Arlington Agricultural Research Station in Wisconsin, United States - UWRJ-L156-409C-4 | ecosystem: Environmental > Terrestrial > Plant litter >...
CTGCGAAGCGAGGTTGGCTGACTGAATACGAGGTTGGCAGTGGAGTCTGGCGTTCTTGGCTGTGCAGATCCACGGATGCAGCCGCGGAGCGGCTGCGTGGATCCAGCCACACTGTTCCAACCATACTAGCCGGGTTAGGGTTGTAAAAACCCAACAGTATTATTACTGGAAGGGAATATATATTATAGTTAAGAACTAGATTAAAAGCTATCCTAACTGTTAGCATTATAATAGTAAGCGTTATAAAGAAGGACTATAGTATAACACATTATTTCTATAACTGTTTGTAAAGTAAACTCTTAACCTTTAAGTCTTTACATTTAGGCTTAAAGGTAAGAAGATATAAGTGATCGAAGGATAAGATAATCTTTCCAGGTACTTAGAAGTAAAAGTCCTCCACATTAAGTGTTTAAAAGTGGTAAAAACCTTTATAATAGACTATATTATTTTACAGTAAGGATAGTTACTAGAAGTCTTAGTAAACAGTAATATTAAGTTTAAAAAGTTCTTAAAAGAATACCTTAAGGAACTTTACATTAAACGCGTTATTACATCCCTGTATAATTCAAAAGCTAATAAACTTGATAAAGGAGGTTATTATGAGATTACCTTAATATTAACTAAATTTACTAATAGAAACGTTATCAGATTTGAGAAATAACTTCCTTACGTCCTTTATACTGATAAGATAAGCCTTAAAGAGAGTTATAAGATAACCTCTTTTTACCTAATAAAAGACTTTAACTTAATATTTAAAGTTAAAGTTAATCACTTCTCTTAACGTCTTATTAAATAAGATGTAATTATCTTTATCTAATTAAATAAAAGGTAACCTAATCTTAAAGCCAGAACTACACTAATAGTTATTAAAGTAAGATATCTTAGTAAAGCTTAATATAATATAAGCATTATAACAGACTAAGTTACAGTTATAAAATAAAAGTAAATTAACTATTAAAAGAAGAACTTTACGTATAAGTTTTAACTTTAATCTACTTTAATTAGAGAAGGAGACCTTATCTTAGTCTAAAACAGTGTATAGGAAATCGATATATCTACATACTGAAAATTAACATATTAGTAATATAACTCTTATAGAGTTAAGAATATTAAACTTAAGTTAACTTACGTTTTTAAAACACTTAATAGAATATAGTTTAAAACCTTTTACCTGTTAAAGAGAGTTAAGAAGTTCTTCTAAATAGACGGCATTTATATAAAGTTTAACAGTAAGGTTATTTTTACTTTTAAAGACCTTAATCTTAATAAGTATAACTTAAAGGATTTAGCTATGAAGGATATCTTAACATTAATATTTAATAAGAATAGTGAACCTATTTTTAATTAAAAGGAAGAAGATACTATGTAAGATAAGGAAGTTAAGTATAAGTAAAAAGTTATTAAGTGAAGTAACATCTTACTTTTAATTAATAAAGGGAAGTAAATCTAAATCTTTAAGTTAAGTAAGTTAGAGTCGAAATTCCATAAGGGAGGCCTCTTAGCTTCTAAAATTAAAAGAATAATATGGAATTCCTTTCCTAAATGTCTCCTACCTTTTTACTATTAGTTTTATATTTTAAGGTTATCTATATATTACCTTTAAACCTTATAGTAACACTTAAGGGGAAGTATTACTATATAGCCTTAATAACTTATAATTCCTTTAAAATAATATAAGTACTTTAATTAAAGGGAGTTTAAATCTTTAATTTCTTTTTCTTTCTCTTCTCCTGTTTTATTTCTTTCCTTTTAACAATTTAAGTATATATCCCGTTATATTATCACTTTCACTATACCTTAAGGTAATGTAGAAGAAAAAGGTAACAATTTTATTTCTATTTTATAAAAGCACGTATATTCCTTATCTTTATCTTTTTATATAGGATCTTACTCCCACTTTTTCCCTTACTTCTTCCCTTTCTTAAGAGCCTCTTATTACTCCTAAACTTTACTTAAGTTAAACTTCAGCTTATTCCTTAACAGTACAGTTATAGAGTTTAGTAGAGAATTTCTTAATAGCAGAGCTACCCTTTATAACATCACTTTTAAAAGAAGATTTTAGTTCTTATAGCTGTAAATACAGTTGTTAAACTAATAGTTCCCATATTACTTAATATAAGAATCGTTGTTAATGTCTAAATATAATAAACACTTAAAGAAAGGTTACATTAACAAGACCTTCTAACTGTTAATCTTACGGAACAAATAGTAAAAGGATTCCTTACACTTAAAGTAAGAGAATGTCTCTACGCACCGTACCCTCGGTCTCACTGCACCGTAACCCCACCCACGCGTCCACATATAACCCTAACCCTGGCCATGCAATTGCAACCACACGGTCGCAAACCCATTCGCGACCGCATTCTCAATTGAACGCAGCCACTTGGAGCGCCAAAACGGCGTTTTCACAGTAATCTCTCAATTGAATATACATAATCTATCGCTTAATAAGCTATTTCCATGCCTCTGATTGGCCACAATGGCCGTTAACGGCCGGCCTGCGACCGAGTGACTCGCTTGTTAACACCAGCCGTGGAGGAGGGCCTGCTAGAAGCAGTTCAAGGCCTTCCTCTGGCAGGCTGTGTCCCTCCACGCTGGGCGCCGCTGGACGCTGGCACGGCCAATCCTCCACTAATTACTGTTAAGTTACTCCTGTCTAACTGGGTGCCCTCTCACTGCAAGGGGGTACATTAAATAGAGGCGTGTACCGAACCACCCTAAGCCCCTCCACGCGTTCCAGTGCCTCGGCCGGTACCACACGGCCTACCTCTACCTCTGGCAGGCTAGCTGGAAGGCATAATAGCTTCTTACCCTAGGGTTAAGGTTATATTCGCCTGTGTTTAAGGCTAAGGGGGGGGTTAAGTAGCTAGTATAATTATCTAGCTGCCTTAGGGGAGCGGTGCTGTCAGTACTGGAGTATTCTGTTATATGGTAAACGTAGTTAAGCCTTAGGGTCGGCCTTTAAGTATAATAATGTAGTTGAATTCTTAGAAGCGGAGGTAATTGTCTTTATTAGTAAGGCTCTGAATTAGCTATTAGAATGGGTTAAAGTCCTTACGAAGAAAAGGGAGGGTTTTAGCCTTATAACGAGTGAGAAGCTTATAGCTGTAAGGCACTCTGTACTACGCTGTAAATCTCTTAGTACAGGGGGGGAGCTCCGGCCTTAAAGGGTAAGTGGTTATTAGAATAGTGTTAAGTGTGATCCTTTACTAGGTGGTGGCGTGCTTTAATCCCTTGGAAGAGACGTTAAGAGGGCTGTTCCCCAGCCATTTCTAGCTTATAAAGTCGTATTAGAGGGTATTCTTATCCTTAATAACCGCCTCTGTAATCCTAAGCTTTATTACCTTAACTATATGGTATATCTGGCATATAACCTCTAGAACAGTACTGTTATTAGTAATAATAAAAGACTTAAGGTATCTGTTAACAGATTTAATAGGGGAGGTTATTCTTATATTAAAGTTAAGGTACCTATTAATATAATAAGCTGCTTACTGTTTTACTATTAGAAACCAGCTCTCCTTAAGGTATTAAATAATAGCTATCTGCTAGGGAAAGAAGTTTTTAAACCTTACTTAAGCTGTATTATAATCCTTAAGTATCGGTATATATATTATAACCTTCCAGAGTTTATAATAACTATTTATAAAGTACTTAACAGTATTAGGGATAGAATTAGGTTAGCCGTTAAGGGGACAGTTAGCATAATCTATAACACACTATATTTCTATATCTTCCTAATCCTCCTTAACCCCTCTTAGACTGCTAGGGGGGGGCGCTCCTATAGCTACGGCTATAACAGTAACGGCAGCCTTATTCCACTTCTTCTTAACTTAAAGAGTCACATTCTTATTAATGTGGAAAACGCAGATCTGGGGTATAGCGGTAGGGTAGACCTTTGTAATAGCGGCTTGTATAGCCTTATTGTAATCGGTAATAGTGATTAACGGCTTCTTAGCGCCAATATAGTTATAAATAGCGTTAACTTAAAGCATTAATTAGTTGAAGCCTTTTTACCGCTTGTTATTAATCAGGCTAAACGCGTAGAAGAAGGCCATACCCTAGTTATTAAAGCCCATAACCTGGAATAGAGCCAGGCCCTTATTATTAGTGTGGTAAATGTTATTATACATCTAGACCTTATAGCTCTTAGCTTACTGCTTCTCACACCACTTATAAGTCTAGATAAGGCCTTTAGGCTTCTTTTCCTCTCCTTTAGGCTCTCCTGTGCTGCTAGTTAAGGTCTGCTCCCATTTTAGTATGTAAGAAACACCCTTATCGTTAAGTAGCTTTATTATGGTTTAAAAGGGGGTATACCTGGTAAGGGCTTTCTTACAGAGATGGTAGCGATAGTTCCAGACCTAGCGTAAGGTAATGGGCATGCCTAGAAACTAGTTTCAGAAGCTTTAAACAACTTCCTTATTAGAGATACCTACCCTATTAATAAAGGTGGTAATAAAGGCCTTCTACTTAATGGAGAGTGTCGGCCTTAAATTAAAACCATCACCAGTGTAATTCTTATGGCCGCAGTTACCATAGATCTCCAGAATCCACTTACGCTTATTAGAGGTGAGGCACTTGGCGGTGGCCTTCTAAGGGCATTTGAGCTTAGTAGTGCCGGTTGCGTGAGAGTGGCGCTCTAAAGGCCGACCGGTGCCTTACTGGCAGATGAAATCGACATTAGTATTAAAGCCTAAGGCCTTATTAAAGTTATTAGCCCTCTTCTTAACTACGTAAAAGCTAATAGAGGCCGTGAAGTTATAAAAGTCGAATTTAAGGTCCTCTAGAGAGTTATACTGCTTATAGGAGAGAGGGTGGCTTATAGGGGGGTTGTAAAAAGGCGCGAGAGGCTCGCTATCTTCGACGTCGTACTCGGTATCAGTGTCAGTATCGTTAGTATCGTCGCGTTCGTCGTGCTTAATTGTCTCCCGCTGCGGCGGGTCGTTTGAGGCCATCTGGGCACCTGATTAGCCTGGTAAAGCGGGAGGGAGCATAGGAATTACGATCGCGAAGGTGGTTTTCGGTGGCCGTGATTATGGCGACGACGTTATTACAGACAGAAACCTTGCGAAAGTAGTGGCATTCAATTGAGAATGCGGTCGCGAATGGGTTTGCGACCGTGGGGTTACAATTGCATGGCCAGGGTTAGGGTTATATGTGGGCGCGTGGGTGGGGTTACGGTGCAGTGAGACCGAGGGTACGGTGCGTAGAGACATTCTCTAAAGTAAAGGTTAAAGTTCTTATTAAGACTTAATTAACCTATATACGTTCAATTAAGTAAAAAGGGAGATTTATAACCTTCTAAACACTTAAATAAATAATCCTTTCACATACTTAAGACAACTAGTAACTTAATAAAACTAACAGCTAAACAGGTTACTGTTATATACCTTAACGTACACTGTATTAAGTAGAAGAAGATAAGTTCTATTAAGGAGCTTAAACTAAACCTTATAAAGGTTAAGGCAAACAAAGAGTTTTCTAACTCTATCCTTACTGTTAGGAACTAACTAAGCTACATATATGTCTAAGAAGTCCCCTTCTACTTTAAAAACTTTAAAGTATAATAATACAGTAAAAAAGTAGTTAAAACTTATCTAAATTTACTATAACATACTATTAAGGATTATCTTAATTTCTTAAAGTAAAGATCTAAAGTTAAGAACTTAAATAAACTTAAAGGGTGCTGTTACACTTCTTAACTTTAAAATAAAAGTAAGGTCTAAAAGGCGTAAACTGTATTAATGTCAGATTACACTCTAATATCTTACACTTTAGTATCGGACGTTTAGGCATCTTCTAATTAGAGATAAAGGAGAGCAGAGATAAAAAGTTTAAAACTATTATTATAATAGTAAGTAGTAGAAAAGTTAAAGGTTATAAGAAGAAAAGTAATGTTAGAAAAAGAAAGAATTTCTAAAAGTAAGCTAGGTTTTATTTCTACAGTTATTACTAAATGTAAACACTTACTCCTTCCTTCGATTAGATAGAAAGGAAGCGTTTACCTCTTTAGTTTACCAGTTAAAGTAAGCTAATTTAAAAAGTTATTTTAACTCTTAACTACTTCTAACCCTAAACCTTAAACTTCTACTAAACCACACACTTTACTAACTACTCTCTTAACTTAATAATAATATATACACTTTACCTCCTTCTTATTATTCCCTCCCTTTAATTAAATAAAATTATTATAAGATTTACATTTTTTTAAGGTGAAAAACAGTACTTTTTACTAACTAAAATAACTTTACTTACTTTATAAACCACCGTTAAAACATATACTATAGCTTTTATTACTCTTAACAGGCAGCGCGTTACCAAATAAGTCCTTACTCTTAATATTTAATTAAAGCTCTTTCCTCCCTTTAGAAATTTCCTAAGGCTTCTGGAAGTCTACTTCCCCTTCCTTAATTACATCCTTATTAAAAACCTAAAGTTTAAAGGCTTAGTTATATTTACTATTAGCAATTAGACTTATTCCTTCTCTACCTCTGTCCTTTAATTACACTGTTAATACTGTATTAAGCTCTTTAACAAGCAGCTACTGATACCTATAATTATTCTAAAGAACTAAATCCTATTACTTCGGAATTAACTTATTAACTACCTTAAAGTAGCAGTTTGTAATTAGCTAATATTTTATAATCTAATTAAACTTAAGGTTAAAGATAAGATATATTAGATTTACTTCCTTAAGAATACCTATACTTACAGTAAAGCAGTCTTCAGAGAAAAGTAGCTTACTTATACCTGACAGTTTTACAATATATATATTAAGGTTAGCTGTAAGGTTTAGCTAAATAACCTTAAAGTAGGCACTCTTATCACTTATGCTCTTTAAAGACTGGAAGATAAAGTTTAGATTACTTTTAAAAGTATCTTTACCTAGTTTTACAACCCTGTTTATAACTGTAAAGAGTAAAAGTAAATAACGTCTTAACAGTTTTAATACCTCCTTATAAACAAAAATAATAAGTATTAAGTGATAATTATATATAATAACTGCCTTAAGATTCTTTACAGTACCGATTCTCTTAAGTAAGGGAAGACTCTTAAGCAGTGGAAGTAAGTCACTTTTCAGCGCCTTTACAGTAAAGTAATCCCTTAGATTATAATGTTATTATTACTAATTATAATACCTAATAATGTTAATATAAAGTAAGTGTAGGTACCGTAACAGGTATATAAGTTAAAGTGTAACTTTATAACTGTAAAGGCAGTAAAGATAATTCTATAAGAATTAATAATAGTTAGTTATAACGTCCTTTAAGTTAATACCTTTATATCCTTAACATACTCTTCCTTCTAATTAGAGAAAGGGTTAAACGAGAAAAACATTACCTTAAATATACCTTAACACTAAGCAGAAGCTATTTTAAACGCTCTTTAAATAACTTTAAATATTATACTTTATAAGAAAAAGAAGTTAAGTCTGAAAGTTAAAGGGTTTATTACTTATTATAACTGTAGTGATTATATGGCGAAATATACAGCTCTTTCGACTGGAAGGAAAAGAGTTAACTCTTTTAAGTTTGCAGTCTTAAGTGAACTTAAATAAGCGGCCCTTACTAAAGAAAGGATTAATAAGGTTTTAAGAAGCTTTATAAAGTTAGTTATAATATACTAACTCCTTAATCTGAAGAAATTCTTTAATTAGAGAGTTTTAAACTTAGATACTTTATTATTTAACGAAGATTAGCAGACTTTAAGAGTTACTTTTAAAGGCGCTTCAGTCTCTTAACCTATTATAAACTTAAAAGCTAAGATAGTTAAGTTAAGCGTAAAGGTTTTAAAGCTTAAACTTATTAAAAAGGAAACTAAGCCTGCTTTTAAGCTTATAAAGAAGTCTGTAAAGGAACCTGTTAAAACTGTTAGGTTAGATAGCTTAAATAATAAAAGGAGATTCCCAAACCTAAGGAGCAAACAGGACTTTATTTCCCTTAAACCTTAAACCTGTTTTTACCTCTTATATATTAGTTAAACTTTAACAGATAAAGTAAGTTATAAGAAAGGTAAAAGGTATTAGAGGATTAGGTATATAGTAAGGAGGGTTAGCTATTATAAAACTGTTACGTTATTTTTGCAATTAGGAGCCTTAAGGGTGTTAGTTTAGGTTTAAAACTGTTATATAAGTAAGACTAACAGCTAGTCTTAAAGGGAAGTATAACTTAAGGCCTTTATTCAGGTTCACCCTGTTGTTCTTTTTAGGCTCTATATGTAATATTACTGTAACCGTTTATATACATAGCAATATGTTCTCTAGCGTGTGCTACTGTTAAAAAAGGGCCGCGCTACATGGTTCTTTAAACTATACTTCTTTTAATTAACAATCGATTTAACGATTTTCACTACAAAGACCTCCTATTAAAAGCCTAGTGACATTCTAACCCTTTGATTAAAGGAAGATAACCTGATCTACGGTTACGTTTCCTTTATTATTCTATACTAGGCTCCGTTTTATGCTAGGCACCGTTATATACTAGGTTTTGTTCTATACTAGGTACGTATCTGTTTTTTCTATGTTAGTTGCATTTGTGTCCCTCCGATCGGAAGACCAGTAGTCTGGGAGTCAGCCTTTCAGGCCGACAATAACGTTCTGTGGGTGTGGTTCTCTTTATGGTTTCTTTCATGTTACGCCATCATACCAGTTCATTATATTTGTTTTTCTCTTCCCCAGATTTACGCTTAACCTGGCTATGCGATATCTTGGAACTGAAGTACCTTAATTCGAAATTAGCCCCTCTCTCACCAACTTGCGCTTCTCTTATGCTAAGGAATCTTCATCTCCTCTACATAACGATCTTCATTAAGAACCTTATAGTTAAAAAAAAGTGTAAACTTTTAAGAGAAATGTGGAAATAATGACTTGTTTAAGTTTATTAAATAAGCTGTTGTTAAATTTCTTGCGTACCCTGCACCCTTGCTGGGTACCCTGTAGCCGAAAAGCGGAAGACTTAAAGTTTTTTTGGTTTTGTGGAACGGCTTTTGTAGCTGGGTGCTGATTTTTAAATCTTATCATACTAAATAGTTTGATATAATTCGCCGCTTAACAAATGAGCTCGGTCTGGCGTGCTGGCTTCTGACTGCAGCCGGTAGGGTATATAGGTGGTAGAAAAGCACAATTACCCTTACAACACTCTGAATTACAGTGGTTCTCACAGTGACTATAGGCCTGTATTACAGGCTTATTGTTGTGATCTAAGTGTTACGGCCTGCTCCGAGGTCACAAGGTGAACGTCGGTGAAGACAAGTTGTAAGCCTAGGGCCAAAGGGGTCGGATGCGAATGACTGAATGAAGGCTAGCAACTCTCCGGAAGATATAGTGTTAAGCAGGCTGAAGATCAAGGGTGTTGTGCGAACAGTAGATCTCGTGAACAATGTATCATTACTAGCGTGAGGAACCAAGAGAAGTTCCTTACAGCTACGGGCGAGAGGGTTCTATCTATACTACTCTTTTTGTGAGGTCCCGGGGTCCTGAAGCTTTGGCTCCGGGACGCCGGGACCACTGCCACAGGCTGGGGATCCCGAGGTCCCGAGCACCGTGCTGTGGGACCCGCGCATCGACCATGAGCCGGTCCCTACATGCATTCATTATTTCATTGAGTGGAAACTGCAGCTTAGGAAAGGGAGATTGTCAACGCTTACAGAGATCGCAGAGGAGAACTTGACGCTCGCGCCCAGTGCGTACTGGGACCGGTTCCTACGGCAGTTCCCGGTCAGCTCGCTGGCTTTGGGCGACCGGGCTTCTGCTGCGGCGGCTCGTCGGTGTCGAAATGGAAGGAACCGGGAGCCTCGGAGTGCCGTAGTCTAGCTCAAAGTCATCGTCAAGAGTGAAAGGGGCATCAGGATCCATGGCGGTTTATTGGTTACTCGAGCGCGAAGTGAGAGGGCGAATGCGAGAGCCGCTGCTGTCGCCAAAACCAAAGCTGACTCGCATCGTCCCTACTGACAGCGTGTTCTTCGTCACGAGACAGATCACCTGATCCGGTTAATGCTGCAATCGTTGCGCTTCACCAGCGGCCGCTGGGTGACTAAATTGCAGTGCGGGACGCAAGGGACACGGAGATCAGCGTTGGCGTCTTAATTCTAAGTAGAGCTTGAAGAAGTTCGGCATTCGGCTCTGAGACAGACAAAAGCATGCTCCGTGCTTGGACTGCGCACACTAAAATTGCAGTGCTGGCGTTTTGTTGCTTGCCGCGTTGTTGGTCCTTGGCATTAAACCAATGCTATGCTGCGATCATCCTGACTGGTGGCAGTGTGCCACGTGACGAAATGGTGACTTCCAAATTAGTATTGAAGAATCTGCTCCTGGAAGGACCGGAATCGGGCCACAGACGGCAGCAACGCTGCCCCCTGCCAACCCAGACATCCAAAGCTGTCACATCTCGGCAAAGGCACGGGCGCTCTCAACAACTGCAGATCTGACCTGCAAACGACCCGCTGGAGCAGCAGTGGATATCGAGTCCCAAGAAGCCTTCGCCACCAAGGTCGGCGCGAATAAAGCCGTTTTAATTGGTAGATTCAGGATGGTCCGTGCTGGGTTCGGCAAATCCTCGGAACTGACAGACATGGCACACGTTGGTTTTCGACGCCCGGTTCGACATCATCCAAGCCCTCAGTACCTTAATCCATGCGGCGATCGACCCACCAAAACAGCTCGGGATTAGCTTTCAACCGCGTACTGCTTAGCCAATGCATCCGGATACCAGACACGTTTTAACCCTGGCTGCTATCGCCGTCGTTACCCTCGCGATCTCTCGATGGCTGCCCTTTGAACGTCCCAGCTCGGCAACAGAACCACCCCTTCAGGATCAGCAACACCCCAGAGGCAGCCGTCCTTCACCAAAGTATGGTAGGACATTTCGCATGCGCGGAGTGCCTCTGGATTGGGATGCCGAATGCGTGCGGTCATTTCTTGCGGAGCACTACGCCTCGGCCAGCCCCGCCATCAAGTCGCTCGCACCGGAGATTCACAGGAGCTCTGGCAGCTGTACAGTCGTGTTCCTAAATGCCGCTACACTCTCCGACGCTCTCCAGACCGGCTCATCGTGGCGCATCCCGTTGCCCAAACCTGAGACCAACCAGCCAGCCCGCGACGAGTACCTGACGCTAGATGACGACTTCCATGGCATCACGACGCTCTTCGCCCCGCCTCCGGGGGACCACAAAGTCGAGTAAGCGAACTGAATGGCGGACACAGGGTGATACACAGCTGCTAACTTGTCTCAGTGTCGTTGCACTCTCCGGTCTCGGCGGACACGCTTTCGGGTCATTCAAAGAGCGAGACGGAACCCATATGTGGCTACGAGACTCCCTTCCATACGACCTTACACTAGAGGACGGCGGCCGCCCGATGGCGCGGGTGATGACGTACGGCTACGAATCAGCTGTTGCTCGGAGTAAGAACATGCAGAACTTGGAGGACCTTGCAACCTCGTTCCACAACAGCTTGCTAGCGCTAGTGAGCGTTCCTACCGTAAGGCCGATCATCCTCGTTGCTCACAGTTTGGGGGGGTTGATGGTCAAACAGGTGAGTACAGCTGGGTATTCCCCAGGAACGGATTCTAATGCTCTGGTTAGGCAGTAATCACATTGTCAAAATCAAAGAACGAGGACGACCAGCGGCTCATTCAAGCAATTCATGGAATTGTTTTCTTCGGTGTTCCGCATGACGGCATGGACATCAGCTCCCTAATACCCATGGTCGGGGACGGCCCAAACCGTTTCCTAATCGAGTCTATCAGTCGTATTAACTCACAGATCCTGATCAACCAGCAGCGGGAATTCCACAAGGCTTTAGGTGGGGAAGGAGACTCTGAAGTAGTACACTTTTATGAAACGCTGGAGTCGCCTACAGCACAGGTATGGTGCTCTCTTCCTCACACGCACATGCACTAACGTAGAACAGGAGAAAGATGGTAGGTGGACAATGACAGGGCCGCCGGCTGTCCTAGTTACTAAACTTTCCGCGACGCATTGCCGTCCGGGAGAAGACGGGCCTGAGCACATGTGTGCTGTCGCACGCACGCATTCGGATATGGTTAAATTCGGCCCACAGGACCACGAGTACGATAAGGTTCGCGAGAGGCTGAGGGGCCTTGCGCGACGGGCGCTGACGAAGCATCGCCGCACTCGGGCAGCAGGCGTAAAGTGTATGTAACGAATGATGTATCGATTGGTGAGTTGTGCTGAGAAGCGGCTTAGTTCTTGTTCCATATAACCGAAACCCAGACTTCGTTGGCCGTGCAAAGACACTGGAGGATCTTAAGCAACAGCTGGGCTTCAGCCAACGCCAAGCTGTGTTAGGGTCAAGAGTGGCGCTGTATGGTTTGGGTGGTGCTGGGTAGGTCTTTGTGATCACAGAGGTATTGCAGGTCTGACATGCCGCAGCAAAACTCAAGTTGCCTTGGCCTGCGCATACTGGCTTCAGGATGAGCACCCTGAAGTGTCTGTCTTCTGGGTCCATGCGAGCACCGCCGAACGGTTCCGCCAGGCGTATGCTTTCCTCGCACAAGAATGCAGAGTCCCCGGCCACGACGACCCACAAACCGATGTGCTGCCGCTGGTTAAGACATGGCTGCAGCGTACAGAGCACGGGCGGTGGCTGATGATTATCGATAATGCCGATGACGCGCAGCTCTTCAGCCGGCCGGGGAATCTAGGCCAGTGGATTCCCGAGTGCCCACATGGAGCGGTATTAGTTACGACGAGGAATAAAGCAGCTGGCTTAAGACTCACGAGAGGCGGACACTTGATTGAGGTCGGGAAGATGGACGAGGGCGAGTCCACACAGCTGCTGCGAGAGAAACTCAAATCAGATGGTCTGGATGCGGCTGACTTGTCAAGACTTGCGTCGAGGCTAGAGCACTTACCCCTCGCGTTGGCCCAGGCCGCTGCCTTTATCGAAGAAACGATTATAACAGTCGACAAGTACCTCCAGCTCCTGGAGAAAGGCGATCAGCATCTCGTAGATCTGCTAACCGAAGAATTCGAGACGTTGGGCAGGGACTCAGGGACGCCACATGCTGTGGTAGAGACTTGGATTCTGTCGTTCGAGCAGATCCGGCAGCAGGATGTCCTCGCCGGCGAACTTCTCTCGCTGATGAGCCTCTTCGACCGGCAAGCCATTCCGCGGAAATTCCTTTCCGACTACGGCGAGCGGCAGCAAACGCAAGCGCCAAGGGGAGAGAGGCAGCAAGTAAAGGCGCTGGGGATGCTCAAGGCATTTTCGCTCATCACGGAAGACAAGGGTAATTGCTTCGACATGCACCGGCTTGTACAGTTGGTGACGCGGAGGTGGCTTGAAAGAGAAGGCGCGATGCACCAGTTTGCGGAACAGGCGCTGTTAGTTGTGTCGCAGAATTACCCATACGGTAAGCATGAAACCCGGGCGATATGCAGCGCATACCTCCCGCACGCATATGCCGTGCTGAAGTTCGAAGGCAACGGGTCAAGAGCTGAGAGGCTAGCAAGGGCGTCGCTTCTCTATCATGCTACGGGGTTTTTCCACTACCAGGGCCAGTGGAAGGAGGCTGAGAGATTTCTCGTACAGGCGACAGAAATGCGGAAGGAGCTATTAGGCGAGGAGCATCCCGAGACGCTGACCAGCATGGCCAACCTGGCGTCAACGTACTGGAATCAGGGCCGATGGAAGGAAGCCGAGGAGCTCTGTGTGCAAGTGATGGAGACGAGTTCGAAGGTGCTGGGCAAGGAGCATCCCTCCACGCTGGGCAGCATGAACAACCGAATGACAACGTACATGAACCAAGGCCGATGGAAGGACGCCGAGGAGCTCGGGGTGCGGGTGATGGAGACGAGAAAGAGGGTGCTGGGCGAGGAGCATCCCGACACGCTGACCAGCATGACCAACCTAGCGTCAATATACCGGAACCAGGGCCGATGGAAGGACGCTGAGGAGCTCGGTGTGCAAGTGATGGAGACGAGTTCGAAGGTGCTGGGTAAGGAGCATCCCTCCACGCTGAGCAGCATGAACAACCTGGCGTCAACGTACCAGGATCAGGGCCGATGGAAGGACGCCGAGGAGGTCGGTGTGCGGGTAATGGAGACGAGAAAGAGGGTGCTGGGCGAGGAGCATCCCGACACGCTGACCAGCATAGCCAACCTGGCATCGACGTACCGGAATCAGGGCCGATGGAAGGACGCCGAGGAGCTCGGGGTGTGGGTAATAGAGACAAGAAAGAGGGTGCTAGGCGAGGAGCATCCCGACACGCTGACCAGCATGGCCAACCTGGCGTCGACGTACCGGAATCAGGGCCGATGGAAGGACGCCGAAGAGGTCGGTGTGCGGGTGATGGAGACGAGAAAGAGGCTACTAGGCGAGGAGCATCCCTACACGCTGACCAGCATGGCCAACCTAGCCTCAACGTACAGGGATCAGGGCCGGTGGAACGACGCCGAAGAGCTTAGGGCGCGAGTGATGGAGACGAGAAAGAGGGTGCTGGGCGAGGAGCATCCCGACACGCTGACCAGCATGAACAATCTCGCCTTTACGTGGAAGAGTCAGGGCCGTCTTGACGAAGCTCTAGACTTAATGCGTCGGTGTGTCGAGTTTCGGCAGCAAATACTCGGCCCAAAACACCCGCACACAGTATCTAGTTCTTCTACAATGCGCGTATGGGAAGAAGCGAGGAGTCACTCTCGTGATGAAACTGCTGGCAGGTCGGGATGAATGAATACTATAACCAGCTTCGCAAGTTCGCCCTGTAACATTTTAAGTCGGCAGTAGATAGCTGAATGATACAATATTTTCCCTGCTAGATTACAGTAGAGTTGTCTTTTAATCCTTCATTAATTTGCTTAGGATGTGAGGGCTTGCTCCTGGTACACTTGAGGTGACTTAGGTAAATACAGGTTGGTTATGACCTGGATTATGACACTATGTACTGTACTGCGTCCGCAATACAGTACAGTAATAAGATCCAACATGAATGCTGGACAAAATACACATAGACTAATACTTTAGGCTGTTATGGTAGTGCTGACAGAGTACACGGGACAAAGTGGGGCACACTGTATGTCAGGAAGAGGAGCTAAAAGTGGGCCCACTTAGAAAGATTTCACATATCAAACCGTGGACGCTGAACTTGGCCGCTACTGTATGTACCATCGTGACCTTCGCATGTACAGTTAGCTACTTGCGGATGCATGTATGTCTAGAGTATGCCTAAAACTTGGCTATGCCTCCAGCAAGGTCATCTCCTAAAGTAGGCCCGACTGTAGAGGTCTTAAATATAGTCTTACTAAATGCCTCCGCAGTAGAAGCCCGGTTTAAGGTCTGTAAAGTAACTCGTTGCCTTTTGAAAGAACAGTGGTGGCTAGGTTTATTAGCTATTGTGGTAGGGTAATATTAGTTTCCTTGCCTTAATGCATTGAGTATCCCTGATTGGCATCCCTGCCTTAATATCTCTGCGTTAGTCTCCGGATTTTAAACACTAGATGTTACTAGACTATTCTGAGGTAGAACTCCTTTAAATAAGTTATATATAATATTAATATTAAATCCTTCATGTGGCTTTTATATAATCCCAGATCATGGCTAGGCTTAGAAGTTAGTATAAGCCATGAACTACATTATAGCCCGCAGGAGTAAAACACGGCACTTAGCCTGATTCTTACCACCACTTTAGAATATAAAAGCAGCTTAATTTCAAAGATAAGCTAGATAACAAGACATTAGTTGAAATTAATTTAAGTTATAGATCCTAATAGATATAATATTTTTGATGAGGATTCTAATCTATGGAAATGGAAGAGTCTTACGGTTAAAGAGAAAACGGGTGGTGTTCCCTAGGTTTCCCCTTTAAATAGGTGAAGTTAGTTATGTAACGATAAGGAAATGACTTACCTAAAACTTATCCCGACCCCTTAGCTCTCCCCTCCCTAATATAGCAACGCCTTAAGGATTTCCTTTAACCCTTTTAGGTTACATTAGACATATAAGTATGTATTACGTAGTTAAAATACTTTTAGGGAAGAGACGATTATGCGACTTATGTCTTTCGATTCCGTTTAATAAGCTATTTTCAGATCTCTATGTGTTTTAGAATAAAAAACTTATATAAAGCTGGGCTGCTGTGATATATGGTTGTGTATTGAAAAATGAATGGGAAGAGGGCGCTGAGATTTATTATATGGGCGATCTAAGACGTGATAAGCTTACTGTTGTTTTTAATATATCTTTATTAGGGCTAGCTGTAAATTATATTGTAATCTATATTGTAATAATGGAGAAAGTAATGGCTGACGGTATTATTAAAAAACACTTATAAGGGGTACGAAAGATTAGACCATTTTCTAAGGTATTATAAGAACTTATAACACTCTGGAACAGTAACTAGCAGGTTGTATAATCTCTATAGCGTAACTGTGCTTATAATTAAAAGTTGTATGGAGTTTAACTTCTCCGGGCTTAAATAGAGGGAGTGTAGTATAAGAATAAGTATATTGGTTACAGCACTGCTCAATTGGCTTAAGAGATAGCGATTACGCTACTTTCTGTATTCTGTCCTTCGTTAATTTAACGCGATACTCCTCAGTCTCACGCAGGTCGTCTGCCTACAGTAGCTCCTTGTCCTAACCTGTAATCTACGGACCTCTAATTACGCTTTTCGGCTGCTAATACCTACTTATCTACCTAGAACGTGAAGCTCGATACGGGGCTACGTAGCGGTGTTAAGAAGTTAGCTAAGGGGTAGCGCTTGTTACCTAGCGTAAATTAAAACCGTAATAAGGCTGCGTCTTATACGCGCCCCGATGTAACTGCTATTAGTGTAACGTACTGGAAGGTGTTACTGGTGGGTGTTGTTGTCTTTGCTGCTGCCACAGCGTGAGACTAAGATGTGGAGACGGGACTTACACCAAACTCATAGAAGCTTCGAAGGTTGTTGACTCTGGTTGTAGGACCTGATAACTATCAGTCAAGCTGAACAGAAGTTATACTGGATGCCTAGTACTGTATCAAGCCAGTCTTCCCAGTCCGCTTCAGCTTGGATCGAACAAGAGTGGATGTCCTTGTTGAACTCTGGTGTCACATCCCCTTTAGACCGCGATATCTGCACTGCGTATGCAGGGCGATCTGGGTGATAGCGGAGGAGGTTTGCTCTTAACTCTTTTTCATCGCTGTCCCAGTCCCACTCGGCTGTCCTCCAGGCGTTGTCCATCACCGTTGAGTAGTACGAGTAGATCACGAAGGCAAGAAAGGTAGGTACAAAAGCTACGGTTGGTTGTCGGAGCAGATGTCAGAACGGGTCTCCGTCTTGAGACGGTGGTGTCGTGCTCTTGAGTTTCACGTTTGGCTCCCTCGCGTCGCGTCGAGGTAGTGGTCAGACAACGCTGTGGGATGCCTCCGGGGGCACGCGCACATGGGCGCATGATGACCCGCCTCCCGATTGGGCGCCAAGACGCCCGACACTACGTTCCCAGCCCGGAAATGCACCTTTATTGTCACTACCTACATTGATCGCCCAATCATTTCCGTTCAGGCCCCCTCCTCCCGCTGTGGCGCCCAATCAGGGGCCGAAGTGTGGCATTTAATTGTGCAGCCACTCGGAATTCTATGCCGGAAGAGCACAAGGAGAGCACAAGGAGAGCACAAGATCATCATGATTGGGAGATTTGGTAGCCTCAGGAGGTTTTGAGGCTCTGCATTTGCCCGGATGGAGAGCTCCGTGTAAATAGCAGATTCCTTGGGGGGATGAGGGCTTCGTCCGCCCTGCATCCGCCCAGACATCCTTGTTTGAACTAGCATCGCCACCACCGAAGAGTTCAAGTTTGGTGTTTGATCCCCTCCAATGACATCGACATGGCTCGACCAAAGCTCAAGAGACGGCACGCTCTTCCCATTAGGTGCTCCTATCTTGACACGGACGATCTTGTCGACCGGTTGAAGAAGATCTACAAAAGTGACGATAACTTCCAGCTTGAGGTACGTCTCGAACCATAGCCCCACAGCAATGTGCAATATCCCGTGTCGCGTTCTGACCACCTCGCAGATATCAAACGATAGAATCATATTGTACGCGGTAACAAAGTTAACGAAGGTTCGTGTTGAGCCATCTCTAAACAGGAGGGCTATGTACGTTGTTGACACGACACCATCCGACCAGGAGCAACTTCAGACCCTGATACAAGACCCTGGCGTGTACTCTCACTACCCGGTGGTCGGTGGTGGCTACCATATGGGTCCCTATCAGGAGTGACAGCTTACCTTGCCGGTACTTTGCACTGCTCTGCTCGGCGACTGACTCAGAGGAAGGACTTGACTTTATGGATTTCCACATCGCATCATGGACTCGGACTCGGGATCTCATGGATGGTTGATGCGCGGTCTGTGCGACCGTTTCTAAGGCGTTCTGCTTTGCTCCTATCCAGTGGAAATGTTTTGGTTATCGACCGTCTGCTGTTGGCGAGTGCGGTGGCAGATTCGGGAATCGTAACAGCTTGTGGGTCTTTGGGGACAGAATCTGGCGTTGCTGGGCCGGGCTTTGTGAGGTAATCATCTTCCCTTCCGTTCCAGACCATAACCTTCAGCTTGCTGACCAAGTTCAGGCACTCGATTCGCTTGTTGCTAGGGGAGGTTTTATTTGGGTTGTTGACGATCGCCTTTGGCGCTCTTGGCTCAACGACCAACATCTCGTACAAAATAATATCTAACATGTCGTTGACGAATGCCGATGATTCAGGGGACTTCTTGAGGGTTTTGACAAGCTGCAGCACGATGTTAGAGGTTGTTTGGATACGTGTAGTTGTATGGCTGCATCTTACCTCGGTGACCGCGGGATTGATCACAAACTTTGTGCTGGCACCGCCTTCGACTTCCATTATGTGGTAGAATGTGTCTTGGAAGGTGCCCTCCAAGCTTCTGTTTGTTTTCTGGCCGCCTATCTCCAGGTAGCGTGCGTCATGGAAAACGTCAACTGGATTCCTGTCCCCGGAGCTCCCTTGAACGAGCCAGCAGATGAACTCCAGGAACACGCAGCCCAGACTCCAGATATCGAAAGACCGGGAACCCTTGTAAACACCCCACTCAGCTTCTGGCGGTGCATAGGTTTTGGTTAACTTCCGCATGTTGTTATTTGATCGTGTTTCAAGTCGATGGAGACTACTGATGCCAAAGTCGGCCAGTTGAAGCACGCCGAAGGGGTCCTTCGTATCAGGTAGGTTGTTCACCGTGGGGACTTGTGCACCGCTTGGACCCACCCACTCCTCGTACCAAAGCAGGTTTTCGGGCTTGATATCGCCGTGAATGCCGTAAAGGGGATCTCCGGAGGCATTGTTCCCATCATCTTCCCCGTCTCTGAGGCTCTGAATCTCGCGTTCGTGGAGGTCATGCAGCTTGCAGAGCGCACATTCCAGCCCGTGGAACTGCTTTGCTACCCAGCGGGCATATGTGGCCATATTGGTTCTCGGGGGATGGGGAAATTTCTGCTGCCAGAACTCCCGGAGGTTGCCGTCTGCAAGCGGAAAAATCAGAAAGAAGCTGCTGTCCACTCCAGAGCGGTCGGCAATCTCCATGGTGAGCAGGAGTTTAACCAAGTGAGGGTCGTTGGACTTGTTCAATCTCGTGAGGATATTGACTTCGTTTTTGAAGGCGTCTCTGTCCGCAGACCAGAGACGCTTGATCGCAAGGGCAGGATTCTGATTCATCCCCTGCACTCTGTCAGCAAAAGGGCAAGCAACAAGTAGGGATATCTTACTTTGTAACATTGAAGATTGTTGTGCGCTGGATGTATTCTCACTTTGCAAACTTTGCTGTTTCCTCCCATTGTTGTCCCCAAGGAGGACTGGCTCCCGCTACTAGTGGCGCCACTACTGGCAGCTATCTTGTTGGCGCCACTGCCGACACACTTGTCTTCTGGTATGAGCTCCTCTGGTATGACGTCGAAGGGGAGCGGATGTCGCCATAGCAGTTTGTAGTGGCGAACCAAGCTCTGCTCCTTCGTGCCTCTCGAGAAGAACGGGGCTAGGGTGTCCCACTGCGCTTTCTCGAATTCCTCAATATGTCGGCGCTCCCATTTTTTGAAGAGCGGTATCGCCTTCGGCTCCTCCAGCTTAGACGAACCAAGTTCAAAGAATAGGTCATCTCCTAGTTGTACCATGTGGAGTTTGTAGTCAGAAATGTCACCCTTGAGAAAATCAAGGATACTGTCCGCTTTCCCTATCAGTATCAGAATGGCAAGTATCTTGCGAAAGGATTTGGCCTGTCTGTCGTCGTCTACTAGGCGGCCGTAGATGTCTTGTGCCAGCTGATCAAGCAGATCGGGAACGACGCCTGCGGTGATACCAGGAAGGATTTCTCGAATCGCGTCTCGAGTGATAATGGAGTACAGGGAGTCGATGGGGATGTAAAACTGAGGTCCGTCGAACGCATTTCGGGACACCCTTCGCAGCTCTTGATCGATCTCTCTCAATCTGCGCTTTGCGATTGGCTCTGGGTCCGTATCTGACTCGTCGATGGCAGGCGGCAAATCTTCAGCTCTGTGCTCTCCAAATTGAGACCCCAGCTGAAAGAAGGCCATTGGTCCGGTAGGCACATCTTTTCGGGCGGCATCGTCGCTAGTTTGCAACTGTAGTTCCGTGCCCCCGTCGTTGCATGTTTTCAGCGTGCCTCTTCCTGGGACACCCTCCGGACCCCAAATGTCCTTGATTTGCTCGTTGCCGTGGATTGCAGCGATGGCGGGCACCCTGTTCACCGCAGGAGGTGATGGCAACGTTGTGTCAACGTGACTCTTGCGATTTTGATGGCGTCGCTACATGATGTGTCAGTGCTCCGAGTCTGGTGAGTCATGTCTCAAAGCGACGGATTTCTCACTTCAGGGATGATCTTTCGAATCTCGTCACGAATGCTGCCCAGCTTTTGGCGCGCCTTCTTAATTGTCGCTCCGAACTTCATGATCGACTTGGGTAGAAGCCGGGAAAGTCCCCGATCTTGGGGTCCCGGGCTTCGCGACGGTCATTTTAATACAAAATTCCCTCTGCATCCCGCATTTCCGTGATGGGTGCGCCAGGTAGGTGGCAAGGCTCTCTTTCCGGTGAGCAACTAATATTTTTGGCGCCCAGTTCGCCCAGAGTAGCTACATTCCAATGCGCCTTCCAGCCACAACCACGCCGGGTGTAACGTAATCCACAGGGTTTCCGGCCACCCTGGCTTTCCGGCCACCGTTGGCCCCACAGAGCAACACCCACTACAAGCCCACTGTAACCGGTGATCTTTCTAGCCATCAA
>Ga0247758_1001150_pt1 | contig 21217 bp, 9 predicted proteins | sample UWRJL156409C4_FD_180950 | JGI IMG/M metagenome (GOLD analysis project Ga0247758, IMG submission 180950) | Plant litter microbial communities from Arlington Agricultural Research Station in Wisconsin, United States - UWRJ-L156-409C-4 | ecosystem: Environmental > Terrestrial > Plant litter >...
GCGTCCCGAACATCGGCGGCGAGGTCTACTTCGAGGCCCCGTACGAGACGAACTGCCTCGTCAACGCGATGGCGCTGGGCATCGGCGACAAGGACAAGCTCATCCGCAGCGCCGCGGCGGGCGTCGGCAACGTCGTCGTGCTGTACGGCGCGTCGACCGGCCGCGACGGCATCGGCGGCGCCTCGGTGCTGGCCTCGGCCGAGTTCGGCGAGGACGACGCGGACAAACGGCCCTCCGTCCAGGTCGGCGATCCCTTCGAGGAGAAGAAGCTCCTGGAGTGCTCGCTCGAGCTGCTGGAGAAGGAGCTCATCGTCTCGTTGCAGGACCTCGGCGCGGCCGGCCTCACCTCCTCCGCGAGCGAGATGGCCAGCGGCGGCAAGGTCGGCATCGACATCGACGTGCAGCGAATCCCGCTGCGCGAGCCGGGCATGGCGCCCTTCGAGATCATGGTCAGCGAGTCGCAGGAGCGGATGCTCTGCGTGGTCGAGCCCCACCGGGTCGACGACGTGCTCGCGCTGTGCGAGAAGTGGGAGGTCCACGGCACCGCGATCGGCACCGTCACGGACACCCGCGCGATGCGGATCTTCGACGGGGACGTGCTCGTCGGCGACATGCCGGTCGTCGCGCTGGTCGACGACTGCCCGCTGTACGACCTGGAGCCCGAGCGCCCGACGACCCCGGTCTACCCGGCGCCCGAGCGGTCGCTGCCCGACGGCGTGGAGGGCATGCACGACCTGCTGCTCGCGCTGCTGGCGTCGCCGAACATCGCCTCGCGGCGCCCGCTGTTCGAGCAGTACGACTCCCTCGTGCAGTCCCGCACGGTGCGCCGGCCCGAGCAGGCCGACGCCGCCGTGCTGTCACTGGCCGTCGACGGCTCCGACCGGGGCATCGGCGTGTCGATCGACTGCAACGGGCGGCGCGTCGCCGCCGATCCGTACTGGGGCACGGTCGGCGCCGCGCTGGAGTGCGCGGCCAACCTGGCCTGCGTCGGGGCCGAGCCGCTCGGCACCACCAACAACCTCAACTTCGGCAACCCCGAGAAGCCGCACATCGCGTGGCAGCTCACCGAGGCGGTGCGCGGCCTGGGCGACGCCTGCCGGGCGCTCGAGGCGCCGATCGTCGGCGGCAACGTCTCCCTCTACAACGAGGGGACGACCGGCCCGATCTACCCCACGCCGGTCGTCGGCATGGTCGGGCTGGTGCCCGACGTGCGCAAGACCGCGGCGTCCGGCTTCGTCCGCGACGGCGACGTGTGGGGCCTGGCGGGCTGGAACCGCATGCCGTCGCTGGCCGCCTCCGAGCTGGCCAAGCTGCGCGGCGAGGACCTGCCTGACGGCCTGCCCGAGATCGACGTGGACCACTGCATCGAAGTGCTCGCGGCGATCCGCACGGCGGTCCGCTCCGGCGACCTGGCCTCGTGCCACGACGTCGCCGAGGGCGGCTTCCTCGTCGCGCTGGCCGAGGCCTGCCTCCTCGGCGGCCGCGGGGCCACGCTGACCGCGCCGCAGGTCGAGATCCCCGAGGCGATCCTCTTCGGCGAGGACGCCTGCGGCTTCATCGTCTCCGGCTCCCGCGAGGCGCTGGAACGGCTGGGGCGCAAGATCCCGCTCGACGTCTTCGGCACGGTGGGCGGGGACTCCCTGCAACTGCTGCCGGAACTGGAAGGGCGCCAGTCGTGGACGCTCGACGAGCTCCGCGAGGCGCACGGCGCTTTGGCTTTGCTGTTCCCCTAGGGCTGTTGGGCTGGGGCGGCCGGGGACCGGCATTCCCCTCCCGGCTTCCGTCATCTGCGGTCGGCGTCGCGGGCTGGGGCCTCCCAGATAGGCGCCGGGAGGGGAACGCCGGTCCCCGGCCTTGATCGCGGACGTCCGGGGGCTCTGCGCGCCCTGGGCCGGCAGGATGCTCCGCCAGCTTGATGTCGCGTGGTCTCGGGCTCCTTGTGCCCGCTGCCGGCAAGGGGTGCTTCGCGGCTTGGTGTCGCGAGGGCTAGCGGCACCGGCTGCCGGCGACCGGGAGGGTGCTGCGCAGCTCGATGTCGCGGGAGGAGCGGCCGACGGCGACGCGCACGCACCCGCGCTTGGTCCGCCAGCCGTGGGCGCGGACGTCCCAGAACTGGAGGTCGCGGGCGCGGACCGGGAAGGTCACCACGGACGACTTCCCCGGCGCGAGGACCGCGCGGGTGAAGCCCTTGAGCTGCCGCGGCGGCTGGGCCACCCCGGCGCGCACGTCCGGCAGCCCGAGGTAGAGCTGGGCCACGTCGCTGCCGGGCCGGCGGCCCGTGTTGGTCACCCGCACGCTCACCGTCGCCTTCACCGCGCCCCGGCGGGCCCGCACCCGCAGGTCCGAGTAGCGGAACGAGGTGTACGACCGCCCGTAGCCGAACGGGTACGCGGGGGCCACGTGCCGCGCGTCGAACCAGCGGTAGCCCACGAGCACGCCCTCGGCGTAGTGGACCTGGTCGTCGACGCCCGGGTAGAGCAGGGGATCACCGACCGTGGTGGCCGGGCCGTCCGCCTCGCGCGCCGGGAACGTCGCGGGCAGCCGGCCTGCGGGATCGGCGTCGCCGAGGAGCACGCGGGCGATGGCCTCCCCGCCACGTTCGCCGGGGTACCACGCCTCGAGCAGCGCGGCGACGCGGCCGCGCCACGGCGTCAGCACCGGGCCGCCGGTCTGCAGCACCACGATCGTCTTCGCGTTCGCCGCAGCGACGGCGTCGATCAGGCCGTCCTGGTCGCCCAGGTCCTCGGTGCACTCCAGGCTCAGGCAGCGGCGGTCGCCGCCCTCGCCGATCCGGTCGGCCGGGACGACGATCGCCACGTCCGCCGCCCGGGCCAGCGTGGCCGCGGCGCCCACGTCCAGCCCGCGGTCGTACGTCACCTGCACTCCGGGGCCGAGCCGTGCGGCCAGCGCCTGGCGGACGGTGACGACGGAGAACGGCGCGACCTTGCTCGACCCGCCCCCCTTTGCGGAAGGCGTCCGCGCCCGCGCCGATCAGCGCCACGGTCCTCAGACCCTTCGTCTTCAACGGGAGGATCCCGTCGTTCTCGAGCAACACGGTGCCGGCCTCGGCGACCTGCCGCGCGGTGGTCGCGTGGGCGGCGCGGTCGATCCGGTGGTCGTCGTCGCGGTGGGCTGGCCGGTCGAACATGCCGCTGGCGAACATCATGCGCAGCGTGCGGCGCACCGCGCGGTCCACGGTCGCCTGGGTGACCGTCCCGGCGTCGAGTGCCGCGCGCACCGCCCTGCTGCCGAGCCGGTCACCGGGCCACGGCTCCAGGTCCAGGCCCCCGTTCAGCGCGGCCGCGGTGTCGTGCACGGCGCCGTAGTCGGCGATCACGGGACCCTGCAGGCCCCACTCCCGCCGCAGGATGCCGTTCAGCAGCGTCGCGTGCTGGCAGGCGAACGGACCGTTGAGCCGGTTGTAGGAGCACATCGCGGCGTCGGCGTGCCCGGTCGTGATCGCCGCCTCGTAGGGCGCCAGGTAGATCTCGCGCAGCGTGCGCTCGTCGACGTTCGCGTTCGCGGTGAAGCGGCTGCCGACGGCGATCGGCTTGACGATCGCCTCGTCGGCGGTGACGCCGGGCGGCAGCTGTCCCTCCTGGTTGTTGCCGGCGACGTGCTTGACGGTGACGGCGATGCCCTCGCGGTGCGCGCCGTCGATCCACCCGATGCCCAGCGCGGAGGTGAGGAACGGGTCCTCGCCGTAGCCCTCGAACGTGCGGCCGCCCAGCGGCGTGCGCATGACGTCCATGGTGGGGGCGAAGACCACGTCGTTGCCCTTGTTGCGCACCTCGTTCGCCACGAGCGCGCCGTAGCGGCCGGCGAGCGTGCGGTCGAACGTGGCGGCCAGCGCGATGGGGGCGGGCATCGCGGTGGCCTGGCCCTGGCGGGTGCCGGCCGGGCCGTCGCTGAGGTAGAGGGTGGGCAGCCCGACGCGGGGCACGCCGTCGCTGGTCCCGGTGTGCTTGCCCGCGCCGCCGAGGACGCCGGTCAGCTCGTCGCCGCCCAGGAGCGAGATCCGCTCGGCCGGCGTCAGCGCCCGGACGAGCAGGCCGGCGCGGGCGTCGGGCGACGCCCTCGCGTCGCACCACGGGTGGCTGCCGCAGCGGCCCGCGGCCTCGCCGGCGGGCGCCAGCAGCGCCAGGCCCAGCAGTGCGAGCGCCCCGGCGGACGCGATCCTTCCCCTCGTCCCCATGGGCTCCACGCTACCTAACTCAGAGTTAGTTCGCGGAAGTTCCCGCAAATCGGGGGTCTCGTTCGGGTGTGACGCACCTCCCATGGGTCCGCCTGCCCCCGCTGCTACCGTTCAGCCCGTGGTCAACGACCTCATGGTGGACGCTCCGGACGACCTGGACGAGCGTGAAGGGCCCCGCGACGAATGCGGTGTCTTCGGCATATACGCGCCCGGTCACGACGTCTCCCGTCTCGCCTACTTCGCGCTCTACGCGCTGCAGCACCGGGGCCAGGAGTCGGCCGGCATCGCCGCGGCCGACGAGGGCGGGTACATCATCACCCAGCGCGCCCTCGGCCTGGTCAACCAGGTCTTCAAGGAGCACGACCTGCGCGCGCTCGGCGGCGACCTCGCGATCGGCCACGTGCGCTACTCGACCACCGGCTCCAACGGGTGGGAGAACTCGCAGCCCGTGCACCGCTCGGCCGGCGCCGGCGGCAACCGCCGCGAGATCGCCCTGGGGCACAACGGCAACCTGATCAACGCGGTCGAGCTCCACGCCGAGCTGCGGGAGCAGGGCGTCACGTTCTCCTCCACCTCGGACTCCGAGATCATCGCCGCGCTCCTGGCCAGCCATCCCGCCGAGACGTGCGAGGAGGCGGTGGCCGAGGTCCTGCCCCGGCTCAAGGGCGCGTTCTCCACCGTCGTCATGACGCGCGACCGTGTGATCGCCTTCCGCGACCCGTCCGGCATCCGGCCGCTCGTGCTCGGCCACCTCGACGGCCACTACTGCGTGGCGAGCGAGTCCTGCGCGCTCGACCTCATCGGCTTCGAGCGGATGCGGGACATCCTGCCCGGCGAGATGGTCTCCATCGGCGCCGACGGCATCCGCACCAAGCAGGTCGTGGCCGGTGCCCGCGAGGCGTTCTGCGTCTTCGAGTCGATCTACTTCGCCCGCCCCGACTCGCGCATGGGTGGGGACGTCCTGCACGCCAGCCGCGGTCGCATGGGGGAGATCCTCTTCCGCGAGTCGCCCGTCGAGGCCGACCTCGTCATCGCGGTGCCCGACTCCGGCAACGCCGCCGCCCGCGGCTACGCCCGGGCCAGCGGCCTGCCCCAGGACGACGGGTTCGTGAAGAACCGCTACGTCGCTCGCACGTTCATCCAGCCCGGGCAGGAGCTGCGCAAGCGCGGCCTGCGGCTGAAGTTCAACCCGCTGCCCGAGGTCGTGCGCGGCAAGCGTCTCGTCGTGGTCGACGACTCGATCGTGCGCGGCAACACGACCCGGCAGATCGTGGAGATGCTCCGCGGCGCCGGCGCGCTCGAGGTGCACATGCGCATCTCGGCCCCGCCGATCAAGCATCCCTGCCACTACGGGATCGACATGAGCACGAGCGAGGAGATGATCGCGCACAACCGCACGCCCGAAGAGGTCGCGGCCGAGCTCGGCGTCGACTCCCTCGCCTACATCTCCCTCGAGGGCGTGTACGAGGCGGTCCGCGGCAGCCGCGACCGCCACTGCGACGCCTGCTTCACCGGTGAGTACCCGCTCGGCGATCTCGACACCGGGCAGAGCAAGTACGCGTTCGAGAACCCGTTGCCGGTCGTCCCGGCCTAGTCGCCGCGCCGCGCCGCCTTGCCCGACGCCCGCGACGCCCTTCAGCGGTTCTTCGCCTTCCCCGACTTCCGTCCCGGCCAGGAGGACGCCGTGCGCGCCGCCCTGGCCGACCGCGACGTGCTCGTCGTCATGCCCACCGGCGCGGGCAAGTCGCTCTGCTACCAGCTGCCGGCGCTGATGCGGGACGACCTGACGATCGTCGTGTCCCCGCTCGTGTCGCTGATGCAGGACCAGGTCCAGGCGCTCCAGCGGCGCGTCGGTCCCGCGGTGGGGCTGATCAACGCCCAGCAGGACACGGTGGCCAACCGGGACGTGCTCGAGCGGGCGGTGTCGGGCGCGCTGCGGCTGCTCTACGTCGCGCCCGAGCGCTTCTCCTCGCCCGGCTTCCTGGAGGCGATCAAGGCCGCGCGAGTCGGTCTGTTCGTCGTCGACGAGGCGCACTGCGTCTCGCAGTGGGGGCACGACTTCCGCCCCGACTACTTCCGGCTGGCGGACGCCGCGCGCTGGCTCGGCGCGAAGTCGATCGTCGCCTCCACCGCGACGGCGACGCCCGAGGTGGCCCGCGACATCGTGGAGCGCCTGGGGCTGGACGACCCGGTCCTCGTCAGCACGGGCTTCGACCGCCCGAACCTCAGCTTCGCGATCGTGCCCTGCACGAACGACGCGGACCGTCGTTCGCGCATCGCGGCCGCGCTGGCCGACCCGGCCGCACGCCCGGCGATCGTCTACGCGGGCACGCGCCGCGCCACCGACGAGCTGGCCGAGCGGCTGGCCGGCGAGCTCGGCGTCGAGGTGCTGGCCTACCACGCGGGCCTGCCGCGGGACGCGCGTGCCACGGCCCAGCGGCGGTTCATGGCCGGCGAGGTCGAGGTCGTCGTCGCCACCAACGCGTTCGGGATGGGGGTCGACAAGGCCGACGTGCGCACGGTCTGCCACGACGCGGTGCCCGGCTCGGTCGAGGCGTGGTACCAGGAGGCGGGTCGCGCCGGTCGCGACGGGCAGCCAGCCCGGGCGCTGCTGTTCTCGTGCGCCAAGGACAAGGGCCTGCACGTCTTCTTCATCGAGCGGGCCGAGGTGGACGAGGCGACGGTCGACCGCGTCGCCGGCGCGCTGCTGTCCGCCGCCCGCGACGGTCGCTACGACGTGCTCGCCTCGACGCTGGCCCACCCGCCGGACCAGGGCGAGCAGGTCCGCGCGGTCATCGGCCACCTCTCCCGTGCGGGCGTGATCCTGCCCGCGCCGTCCACCCTGGACCGGCTGCGCGGCCGGGTCATCGGTCCCTACGACGCGCGGGCCCGCGACCAGGCCCTGGCCTCGGCCGCCGAGGGCCAGCAGGCCCGGTGGCGCCAGTACCGCACGGTCTGGTCGTTCGTGGAGGACACGTCCTGCCGGCGCCGGGCCGTACTCGCCCACTTCGGCGACGGCGTCCCGCCCCGGGCCGAGGTGCCGTGCTGCGACGTGTGCGACCCCGCGCTGGTGCCTGCGCGGACCGGCCGGAGCGCCCCGGGTCGCGGCGGACCGTGGCCGGCGGGCGACGTCGTCGCCGGCGACCTGGACGGGGCGATCCGCTACGTGGCCGAGCACGCCCAGCCCGCCGTCGGCCGGGCGCGGCTGGCCGAGATCCTGTGCGGCAGCCGGGCGAAGTGGCTGCTCGAGCGCTCCTACGACGGTCTGCCGGTCTACGCCACCTTCGACCACCTCGCGCGCACGGAGGTGGTGGCCCGCGTCGACGCGCTGCTGGACGACGGTGCGCTGCGTTCCAGCGGCGGGGCCTACCCGGTGCTGCGCGTGGCTCCGGCCGCCGAGGGCCTGTTCTCCACCGAAGCCGCATGAGGACCCCGAGATGAACATCGCCGTGCTGGCCTCCGGGGCCGGCTCCAACCTGCAGGTGCTGCTGGACACCGTCCACGGCCGCGACGGCATCACGGTCGCGGGCGTCGCCTCCGACAAGCCCGGCGCGCCCGCGCTGGAGCGGGCGGCCGGCGCCGGGGTGGCCACCCGCGTGTTCCCCCGCGACGACTTCGCGGACCGGCCGGCCCGTGACGCCGCGATCGGCGACTGGCTGGACGGGCTGGGCGTCGAGCTGGTGGTGCTCGCCGGCTACATGGCGATCCTCGACGGGGCGTTCATCGCCCGCTTCGCGGGGCGCATCGTCAACGTCCATCCTTCGCTCCTGCCGGCCTTCACCGGCCTGCACGCGGTCCAGCAGGCGGTCGACTACGGGGTCAAGCTGTTCGGCGTCACCGTGCACTTCGTGGACGAGGGCGTGGACACCGGTCCGGTGATCCTCCAGGACTGCGTGGCGATCGAGAACGCGCGTGACGCCGATACCGTGCTCGACGCGCTGCGGCCGATCGAGCACCGGCTCCTGCCCGAGGCGGTGCGCCTCGTGGCTGCGGGCCGGGTGCGGGTGGATCCGGCGCGACCGCGTCGGACCCTGGTCGACCCGGCGTAGTGCCCGACCGGCTGGACGAGCGGTGTCTCCTCGGATCAGGATGAATCGGAGGGGGCCGCTCGTCTCGTGGCGGACACCGATCGGTTGGTCGGGAACGAGGCCGGGTGCGCCACGTTGTGACAATTCTTAGGGACTTGTAACAACTGCGTCGAATCGTCGCAGTTATGTGCCACGATGTGCGCGTCGCGGGGTCGCGGCGAGGTCGGCGAAGGAGTCCGTAGGGGGCGCCGCCGCACCGGGTCGCGAAGGGTGCGACCGGTCCAGACAGGGGAGAGCACGTGCCGGGAGAGGCCACAGGCCGCCGGAGCGCGACGCGTTCGCACGCGTCCCGCCGGCGGGCGCGCAGGACGACGTTCGCCCGCGGGCTGTGCGCCGCGGCGACCGCCGTGGCGGCCCTCATGCTGGCCGCGCCCGCCCACGCCGTCGACTACGTGGCGATGGGCGACTCCTACTCCTCCGGCACCGGCACGGCGACCTACTTCGACTCCACCTGTCTACGCAGCAACCTGGCCTACGGGCCCCTGATCAAGGGCCAGTTCGGGACGACGTTCACGCTCGCCGCCTGCTCGGGCGCGGTGGCCAACCAGATCACCACCAACACGCAGAACGGCAACCCGCCGCAGGTCGACAAGATCGACGCGTCGACGAAGTACGTCTCGATCTCCATCGGCGGCAACGACGCCGGGTTCGTCGACACGCTGCTGGAGTGCGGCAAGCCCGGCTGGATGGCCGACTGCGACGGCAAGCTCGCGGGCTCGCGGTCGATCATCGCCAACACGCTGCCCGGGCGCTACGACACCGTCTTCACCCGGATCCGCCAGAAGGCGCCCAACGCCAAGGTCGTCTTCGTCGGCTACCCCCACCTGTTCCCGGCGAACGGCGACGACTGCAACGCCGTCACGTTCTTCTCCCCGGAGGAGATCGTCCAGCTGAACGCCATGGCCGACCTGCTGTCGGACACCGCCCGCGCGGCAGCTCGGCGCAACCACGTGGCCTGGGTCGACGCGCGCGCCGCGTTCACCGGCCACGCCTGGTGCGAGGACGAGTGGATCAACGGCCTCTCGGTCCCGTCCACCGACGAGTCGTTCCACCCCAACGTCACCGGCCACGCCCAGGGCTACCAGGGGATCGTCGCCGCGGCGCTCAAGGCCACGCCGGCGCCCGGGGCGACGACCGGGCCCAACGGCCGCATCGCCTTCGCGAGCACGCGGGACGGCAACAGCGAGATCTACGCCGTCAACGCCGACGGCCGGTTCCCCACCAACCTCACGCGGAACCCGGCGTCCGACGTCGACCCGGCCGTCTCGCCCGACGGCACGCGGATCGCGTTCGCCAGCAACCGGCGCGACGGCCAGGTCTACGACCTCTACGCGATGAACGTGGACGGCAGCGGCCTGACGCAGCTCACCAGCAGCAGCCTGGACGACCGCGAGCCGGCCTGGTCGCCCAACGGCGAGTCCCTCGTGTTCCGCAGCAACCGCACCGGCAACGACGAGCTGTGGCGCGTGCCGGCGGCCGGCGGCACCCAGACCCGCCTCACCCAGCAGGCCTCCTCGATCTCCAGCTCCGCCCCGGCGTGGTCGCCCGACGGCGCGGAGATCGCCTTCCAGCGGTCGAGCGCGTCCACCGGCGTCCAGATCTACAAGATGAACGCCAACGGGCAGGGGCAGATCAACCTCACGGGATCCGCGGCGACGGTGACCAACGGGCACCCGGCCTGGTCGCCCGACGGCTCCCGCATCGCGTTCCACAGCAACCGCAGCGACGGCCGCTCCGAGATCTTCACGATGGGGCCCACGGGCGGCACCGCCACGCGGCTGACCAACGTCGCCGGAGGCAGCCGCCAGCCCGTCTACTCGCCCGACGGCAGCCAGCTCGCCTTCGTCAGCGCCCGCGCGGGCGGGGCACGCGTCTTCACGATGACCGCGACCGGGGGCGCCCAGACCCAGCGGACCGCGACCGCGACCGACGCCGCGGACGCCACGCCCGCCTGGCAGGGCGACCAGACGCCGCCCCAGACCACGCTGCTCTCCGGCCCGAGCGGCACCGTGGGCACCGCGACGCCCACGTTCGCGTTCGACGCCGACGAGCTCGGCGCCACGTTCGCGTGCCGGGTCGACGGCGCGACGTACGCCGCCTGCTCCTCGCCCCTCACCGTCGCGCCGCTCGCCGACGGCCCGCACACGTTCTCCGTCCGGGCGACCGACCCGTCGGGCAACACGGGCCCGGCCGCCACGCGCACGTTCTCGACCTACACCGAGGGGTCCGCGGCGACCGCGATCACCGAGGGGCCGTCCGGTCCCACGGCCGACGCCGCCCCGCGCTTCGCCTTCGCCAACGCCGCGTCGGGCATGACGTTCGCCTGCCGGGTCGACGCGGCCACCGGCGGGCTGTGGGCGCCGTGCACGTCCCCCGTGACGCTGAGCGGGCTGGTCGAGGGCGCCCACACCTTCGAGGTGCGCGGCACCGACCCCCTGGGGACGGTCGAGGCGGCGCCGCCGGTACGCGCGTTCCTCGTCGACCGCACGGCGCCGCGGACCGAGCTGTCGTTCGCGCCGCCCGTCCGGTCGGCCGACCCCGACCCGCGCTTCGCGTTCGCGGCCGACGAGCCGGGCGCACGGTTCGAGTGCCGCCACGACGACGCCGCCGGGGCTGGCGCCTGGGCCGCGTGCGCGTCGCCGTGGACGCTGCACGGCCTGGCCGACGGTGAGCACACCGTGCGGGTGCGGGCCATCGACCAGGCGGGCAACGTCGAGCCCGTCGGGGTGGTGCACGCGTTCGCGGTCGACCGCGTCGCGCCCGTCGCCACGATCTCCGGCGGGCCGGCCGGGACGGCGGCCCCCGTCCGGGTGCCCGAGACGACCTTCACGTTCGCGGTCGACGAGCCCGGGGCCCGCACCGAGTGCCGGCTCGACTCGCTCGACGACGGGGACTGGGCGGCGTGCGTCTCGCCGCGCACCCTCACCGGACTGGCGCACGGCGTGCACGTCTTCCAGGTTCGCGCCGTGGACGAGGCGGGCAACGTGCAGGCGGTCGCCGCTCAGTCGGGGTTCGGCGTCAGCCTGATCGCCCCCGATCCCGTGTTCCTCACCGTGCCCGAGGGCGTCAGCGACACCCCGCGGCCCACCGTGCGCTTCTCGTCGCCCGACCCGGAGGCGACGTTCGCCTGCCGCGTCGACTCCGAGCACGAGGCCGACTGGGCGCCGTGCGACTCCCCGCTCCCGTTCGTGGGTGGGACCCCGGGCGTCAACGAGCGCGCGGAGCTGGCCGACGGCCCCCACACCCTCGACCTGCGCGCGACCGGGGCGTTCGGGGACGTGCGCACCGCCCCGCGCCGCAGCTGGACGGTGCGGACGCTCGCGCTGACCCAGGTGCCGGCCGCCCGCTCGACCGACGCCGACCCCGAGCTGCGCTTCGCCAGCACCCGCCCCGGCGTCTCCTTCGCCTGTCGTGTCGACGCCACCCCGGCCGTCCCGTGCACGTCGCCCTTCGTGGCCCGCGGCCTCACCGACGGCCCGCACGCGTTCACGGTGACCGCGACGGGGCCGGGCGCGCACGTCGCGACCGCCACGCACGCCTGGACGGTCGACGCGACGCTGCCCGCGGTCACGTTCGGCGACGCGCCGGCCGGGGTCACGCGGTCGACGCGCGCCTCGGCGGCGTTCGCCGCCGACCGGGGCCCGGTGACGTTCTCCTGCCGGCTCGACGATGCGGCGACGTGGACCGCCTGCGCCTCGCCGTGGACCGCGGAGGGCCTGGGCGAGGGCGCCCACACCCTGCGCGTGCGGGCCACCGACGACCTCGACCGCACCGGGCTGGCCGCCGTCCGCACGTGGACGGTCGACACCGTCGCGCCCGAGCTGCGCCTCGACGCGGGGCCCGCCCCGCGCACGGCCCAGCGGAGCGCCGTGCTGACGTTCTCGTCCGCGGAGCCGGCCGCCTTCACGTGCGCCGTCGACGGGGCGCCGGCCGCGCCCTGCGCGTCGCCGCTGACGGTGAACGGGCTGGCCGACGGCGAGCACGCCGTGGAGCTCCGGGCCGTCGACGCGGCCGGCAACGTCACGACGCTGCGCCACGCCTGGACCGTCGACACCGTCCGGCCCGCCGTCACGCTCGCCGGCGGCCCGGCGTCGCCCACGTCCGCCCGCGGGGCGACGTTCGCGTCCACCGCCGACGAGGCCGTCGCGGGGTGGGAGTGCGCGCTGGACGCGGGGGCCTGGACGCCGTGCGCCGCCGGCCGGACGGTGGACGGCCTGGCCGACGGTCCGCACGCGTTCCGGGTCCGCGCCACCGACCTGGCCGGCAACGTCTCGGCTCCGGCGGCCCACGCGTGGACGGTCGACACCGTCTCGCCGGGCGTCGTCTTCGAGGTCGGGCCGGCGTCGGGGCGCACCGCTTCCGACGGGCTGTTCGAGTTCATCGCCACCGAGGCCGCCGCGCGGTTCGCCTGCGCGCTGGACGGCGCGGCCCCCGCAGCCTGCGCGCCGCCGTATCGGATCGCCGGCCTGGCCGCGGGCGACCACGTGCTCGAGGTGCGGGCGACCGACGAGGCGGGCAACGCGGGCCCGGCCGCCCGCTGGGCGTGGACGGTGGCCGCGCCGGCCGTCGCCCCGGAGCCCGATCCCGATCCCGCTCCGGATCCCACGCCCGACCCGGCGCCGCCGGGCGGGACCGCTCCGCCCGTGCTGCCGCCCGTCGTGCCGCCCACGGCTCCGCGGCCCTCCATCGCCTTCACCGGCGGGACGCAGGCCGTCTCGCGCAGCGGCACCGCGACCGTCGCGCGTCTCACGTGCGGCACGGGGCGCTGCCGGGTCACCGTGCCGCGGCGGGTCACGCTGCGCGTGCGCGGCCATGCCTACGCCGTGCGGGTCAGCGCGCCCGCCACCGTGCGGGCGGGCGCCACGGGGAAGGTCACGCTGCTCGTCCCGGCCTCGGGCGCTCGCGCCCTGCGCGGCCGCACGGCGACCGTCGCGCTGAAGGTCGCGCTCACCGCGACCGACGGAACCCGCGTCGCCCGCACCACCCAGGTTCGCGTCAAGGGCCGGTAGCGGCTCGCAGGTCCAGCAGGAAGCGCGGCGGCCCGGTCCGGCGCGCGCTCGGTTCACGACACAGGGGAAGCACCAAGCACCATGCCACGCCAACGGTCCCGCACCGCCATCCCGTCCCTCCGCACCCGTTCGGTGCGCCGTCTCCTGACGGTGCTCGTCGCCGTGCTCGCGGCGTCTCTCGCGGGGGCGGCGGTCGTCCAGGCGGCCACGCCGACGCTGGTCACCACCGGCACCACCGGGGGGCAGGCGAACTGGCTGGATTCGCTGGCGATGGGCGTCCCGATCGGCGACAACGCGGGCGACGCCAACAAGGTGCGCGTCTCCCTCGTCGTCAAGCACGACCTCGGGCGCAAGGTGACCGGCCTGAAGTTCGACGACGACTACAACACGACCGACACCGCGACGTCGAAGACGGCCAAGACGGTCACGGCCCAGCAGCCGACGATGAGCGGCGGCTACGGCTACTCGCGCGTCTCCTACAGCTACGCGCTGCCCAACGCCGAGTCCTCCACCGGCATCGCCTGCCCCGTCATCGGCACCCGCGTGCGCAGCATCGTCAACCCGATCCGGGTGCGCGCCGTGCTGGACGACGGCTCGGAGACGGCGACCGCCTCGACCGACGTGAAGATGGTCGCCGGCGGCAACTGCCTGGTCAGCGACGACTACCCCTACCTGTGGGGTCAGTCCCAGAGCGCCACGAGCACCACGCCGGGCGGCTCGGTGACGTTCACGTTCACGGGCGACGCGCCGGACGCCAACGGCGACTACGGCGACTGGACGGGCATCAACTACCGGCTGCGCCGCACCACCGACGGCGCCGTCACCAGCGCCACCAAGGTCTGCTACTCCGGCAACCAGGACGGCAAGCAGCAGACCCGCGCGATCACCTTCCCCAACCGCGGCCACTGGGTCGTGGAGGCCGAGCTGCTGACCAGCTCGTGCACCAAGACCGGCATGACCGGCTACTGGTTCTACCTCGGCGCGGTCGACGTGAACACCGCCGCCGCCACCAGCCCGACCGTCGCGCTGGCCGCTACCCGCCCGCAGCTCGGCGGCACCTCCTCGGTGTCGGCGACGATCGCGGACGGGAGCGACAACGCCCAGGGCGGTCGCGTGCAGGACGTGGAGTGGGACCTCGACGAGAACACGACCAACGGCGTCACCGGCTTCGAGGCGGTCACCCACGGGGACCCGAGCACCGGCCTCACCTCCGACGCCCGGACGATCAACACCGCCGGGCAGGCGGCCGGCCTGCACACGGTGCGCGCCCGCGTGACCGACAACGGCGGCATGAGCGGCGCCGACACCGCGCGCCGCCAGGTGATCGCCTCCACGACGTACCGGGTCGACGCCCCGCCGGTCGCCACCGCGGCCGCGCGCGTGACCCGCACCGGGCACGCGGTCGACCTGACCCTGGCCGGCACCGACGCCGACGGCGACACGCTGACCGCCACGGTGACGGGTCAGCCGGCCCACGGCACGCTGACCGGGACGGGGGCCACGCGCACCTACGTGTCGGATCCGGACTACGCGGGGCCCGACGCCGTGACGTTCCGCGTCGACGACGGGTACGGCGGCAGCGACACCGCGACCGTCACCGTCGACGTCGCGCCCGACACCACGATCACCGCCGCGCCGCTGCCCGCCACCGGGCTGGCCACCGCCGACGTGTCGTTCGGCTCCGCCGCCGCGGGAGCGACGTTCTCCTGCCGGCTGGACGGCGGCGACTGGGAGGCGTGCGCGTCCCCCGCGGCGCTGACCGACCTGGCCGAGGGCCCGCACACGTTCTCCGTGCGCGCCACCGCCGCTGGCCTCACCGATCCCGAGCCCGCGTCGACCGCCTGGCGCGTGTACCTGACCCCGCCGGTCACCACCGTGGCGACCGGTCCGGCCGGTCCCGTCCCGCCTCGTCGGCCACGTTCACGTTCACCGCCGACCTCGCGGACGCCACCCAGGAGTGCCGGCTGGACGAGGACGACTGGGCGGCCTGCGCGTCCCCGGTCGCCTACGACGACCTGGCCGACGGCGACCACGCGTTCTCCGTGCGCTCCACCGACCCGGTCGGGCACGTCGAGGCCGACCCGCCCGTCCGCACGTTCACGGTCGACACCGTGGCCCCCGAGGCGACGGTGACCGACGGTCCGCAGGACCTCGTCACCTCCGCCTCCGCGACGTTCGCGTTCGCGGCCGACGAGCCCGGCGCGACGTTCGCGTGCCGCCTGGACGGCGGGGAGTGGGAGGCGTGCGCCACGGGCGTCGCGTACCCCCTGCTCGCGGAGGGGCCGCACGCGTTCGCGGTGCGCGCCACCGATGCCGCCGGCAACGTGTCGGCCGAGGCGTCACGGTCCTGGACGGTCGACACCGTCGCGCCCGTGGTGACGATCGTCGCCGGCCCCGACGCCCAGGTGCGGGACACGGCCGCCACGGTGACGTTCACGGTCGACGACGCGGCGGCGACCACGCGGTGCCGCCTGGACGCCGCCGCGACCGCGCCGTGCACGTCCCCCGTCGCCGCGACGGACCTGCAGGACGGGCCGCACACCTTGCGGATCGAGGCGGTCGACGCCGCGGGCAACGTGTCCGACGAGGCCGTCCGGAGCTGGACGGTCGACACCGTCGCGCCCGTCGTGACCCTGGACGACACGCCGCCGGCGTTCTCCTCCTCGACGTCCGCAGCCGTCGCGTTCTCCTCCGACGACGAGGACGCTACGACCACCTGCCGGCTCGACGACGGCGACTGGGCGGCCTGCGCGTCACCCGTCACCTACGACGACCTGGAGGACGGGGAGCACACCGTCGCGGTGCGCGCCACCGACGCGCCCGGCAACGCCTCGACGGTGCGCACGGCGACCTGGACGGTCGACACGACCGTTCCCTCCGCCGTCATCGGCACCCGGCCGGCCACGCTGACCCGCGCCACCACCGCGTCGCTGGCGCTCTCCTCCGACGACGCGCACGCCACGTTCGCGTGCCGCGTGGACGGGGGCGATTGGGCCGCGTGCACCACGCCGCTGGAGCTCACCGCGCTGGCCGACGGCCCGCACCTCGCCGAGCTGCGGACCACGGACCGGGCGGGCAACGTCTCGGCCGTCGCCTCCGCGAGCTGGACGGTGGACACCGTCGCGCCCGTCGTGACCATCGACGAGGGCCCGCAGGGCACCGTCGCGTCCGACGAGGCGCGCATCGTGTTCTCCTCGGGCGACGTGGCCGCCACGGCGGAGTGCCGCGTGGACGACGGCGACTGGGCGGCGTGCACGTCGCCGCTGACGCTCACCGGCCTGGCCGACGGCGACCACGCGGTGGCCGTCCGGGCGACCGACGCGGCCGGCAACGTCTCCGCCCCGGCCTCCCGGGCCTGGCGGGTCGAGCGCATCACGCCCGTCGCCGCGTTCCTCACCGGTCCGACCGGCACGGTCGCCGCACGGACCGCGACGTTCACGTTCGAGAGCGATCAGGCGGCGGCGACGTTCCAGTGCCGCCTGGACTCCAACGCCGCCGAGGACTGGCAGGCGTGCGCCACGCCGCGCACGTACACGGAGCTGGCCGACGGCACCCACACGCTGCAGCTGCGCGGGGTCGGGCCGGTCAGCGGGCCGGGGGAGGTCGTCTCCCGCCAGTGGAAGGTCGACGGGACCGCGCCGGTCGTCACGGTCACCGGGGGCCCGCAGGGCACGGTCGGCAGCCGGACCGCCGAGCTGACGTTCACGGTGGACGACGCGACCGCCACGGTCGAATGCCGCCTGGACGGCGGGACGTACGCGGCCTGCTCGTCGCCGGCCGTCCGCACCGGGCTGGCCGACGGCGAGCACACGTTCGCGATCCGGGCCACCGACGCGGCCGGCAACGCGGGCACCGCAGAGCGCGGCTGGACGGTCGACGGGACCTTCCCGGTCGTGACGATCGGCGACGGGCCCGCCGCCGGTTCGGTCACCAGCGTCACCGGCGCGACGTTCGCGTTCACCGCCGACCGGACCGGCTCCACGTTCGCGTGCCGGCTCGACGGCGCCGGCGACACGGGCTGGGCGCCGTGCGTCTCGCCCGCGACGTACACGGGCCTGACCGAGGGCGAGCACGCCTTCCAGGTGCGCGCCACCACGCCCGCCGGGGTCACCGGCGCGGCCGCCACGCGCGTCTGGCGGGTGCGCACGACGGCGCCGGCGGTCGCGGTGACCGGCGGCCCGCAGGGCGCGACGGCCAGCGCCGCCGCCTCCCTGGCCTTCACGGTCGGGGACGGTGCGGTCGCCGTCGAGTGCCGGCTGGACGAGGGGGCGTGGGCGGCCTGCGTCTCCCCGGCCCAGCACACCGGCCTGGCCGAGGGGGAGCACGCCTTCGCGGTGCGTGCCCGCGACGAGGCCGGCAACGAGGCCACCGCCCGGCGGACGTGGACGGTGGACACCACCGCGCCGCGGACCGCGATCTCGGCGGGCCCCGCCAGCCCGACGACGGACACCGGCGCGACGTTCGCGTTCGCCGCCGACGAGGCCGGCACGACGTTCCAGTGCCAGGTCGACGACGGCGCGTTCGCGAGCTGCTCGACACCGCACGGGGTGACGGGCCTGGCGCCCGGCGACCACACGTTCCGGGTGCGGGCCGCCGACGCCGCCGGCAACGTCGGGCCGTCCGCGCGGCATGCCTGGACGGTCAACGCGCCGCCGGTCGTCGACCCGCCGCAGCCCGACCCGCCCAAGGTCGATCCGCCCAAGGTCGATCCCCCGAAGGTCGATCCGCCCAAGACGGATCCGCCCGCCCCCGCGCCGCCGACCGTGGCCGTCCGCAAGGGCGCCAGCACGGTGTCCACGAGCACCGCCTCGGTGGTCGCGGCCACCGTCGCGTGCCCGAGCGGCGCCTGCACCGTCGTCCTGCCCAAGACCGTCAAGGTGAAGGTCAAGGGCCGGACGTACACCGTCGCCACCGCCGGCGGCGGGGCGCTGAAGGCCGCGGGCGAGGTCCGTCTCAAGCTGCCCAAGAAGCTCCGCGCGGCGCTGCGCGGACGCACGGCCCAGCTCACGCTGAAGGTCGTCGTCCGGTCGGCGGCGGGGTCGTCCACGACCAGGACCGTGAAGGTCTCGCTCAAGGGCAAGAAGCCGAAGGCCAAGGCGAAGAAGCGTTCGCGGGCCGAGGGCTGACACACGGTCGCCCGCTGCTCCGGGGGAGCGGCGGGCGACCCGTCGGTCGCATATGCTCGGGCCATGGCCGACGCTCCCGCTTCCCCGTCCACCGCCGACGCGCCGGGGGGTTCCGGCGAGCTCGTCGCCGTTCGCCGCGCGCTCCTCAGCGTCTCGGACAAGACCGGGATCGTCGACTTCGCCCGCGGGCTGGCCGACCTCGGCGTCGAGCTGATCTCCACCGGCGGCACGGCCAGCGCGCTGGCCGAGGCGGGCCTGTCCGTCCGGGCCATCGACGACTTCACCGGGTTCCCGGAGATCATGGACGGCCGGGTCAAGACCCTCCATCCGCGCCTCTACGCCGGGCTGCTCGCCGTGCGCGACGACCCGGGGCACGCGGCCTCGCTGGCCGAGCACGACATCGAGGTCGTGGACCTCGTGTGCGTCAACCTGTACCCGTTCGAGGCCACGGTGGCCAAGGAGGGTGTCAGCGACGCCGAGGTGATCGAGAACATCGACATCGGCGGGCCGACGATGGTCCGCGCGGCGGCCAAGAACCACCGCTACTCCACGATCGTCACCGAGCCCCAGGACTACGACGCGGTCCTGGAGGAGCTGCGCGTCCAGGGCGGCGCGCTGTCGTTCTCCACCCGTGAGCGCCTCGCCGCCGCGGCCTACGCGACCACGGCGCGCTACGACGCCGCGATCTCCACCTGGTTCAGCGCCCGGGCCGGCGGCCTGCCCGCCCAGTTCAGCCGCACCTACGTGCGCGAGCTGGAGGTCAGCTACGGGGAGAACCCGCACCAGAAGGCGGCCTACTACCGCGAGACGACCGACGCGCCCCACCTGCTGAGCGGCGTCCGGCAGCTGCACGGCAAGGCACTGTCGTTCAACAACCTGCTCGACCTCGACGGCGCGCGCAACCTGCTGCGCGACCTCGACGGCCCCGCCTGCGTGATCGTCAAGCACAACAACCCGTGCGGCGCGGCGACCGGCGAGACGACGCTGGCCGCTTACGAGAAGGCGTTCGCGTGTGACCCGACCAGCGCGTTCGGGGGCATCATCGCGGTCGACCGGCCGATCGACGCGGCGCTGGCCGAGCGGCTCAACGCGCAGTTCGTCGAGGTCCTGATCGCCCCTGGCTACGACGCCGACGCGCTGGAGATCCTCACCGGCAAGAAGAACATCCGCATCCTCCACGACCTGGAGCCGCGCCCGTTCGACGAGGGCGCGCTGGAGATCCGCCAGGTCCGCGGCGGCCTGCTCGTGCAGGAGCGCGACGTGGTCTTCCTCGACGCGCCCGACTGGACGGTCGCGACCACGCGCGAGCCCACGCAGCAGGAGTGGCGCGACCTGCGCTTCGCCTGGACGGTGGCCAAGCACGTCAAGTCCAACGCGATCATCCTCTCGGCCGGCGACGCCACGATCGGGATCGGGGCCGGCCAGATGAGCCGCGTCGACTCCGTCCGCCTCTCGGTCGAGAAGGCCACGCTGGCCGGGCTCGACATCAAGGGCGCCGCGCTCGCCTCCGACGCCTTCTTCCCGTTCGCGGACGGGCCCGAGCTGGCCGTGCAGGCCGGCGTCACCGCGATCATCCAGCCGGGCGGGTCCATCCGCGACCCCGAGGTGATCGCGGCCGCCGAGGCCGCCGGGCTGGCGATGGTCTTCACGGGCCGCCGGCACTTCCGCCACTAGAACCACACGACGCAGGAGCACGCACCATGGGCATCGATCGCTACGGATCGGGCGGCTCGTTCGAGCCGATCATCGGGTACAGCCGGGTCATCCGCGCGGGGGACTTCGTCGAGGTCTCCGGCTGCACGGGCGTCGACGCCGGCGGCGCGATCGTCGGGGACGGCGATCCGGCGGAGGAGACGCGCCAGGCCATCCGCAACATCGCCGCGGCGCTCGCGCAGGCCGGTGCGACGGTCGAGCAGGTCGTCCGCACCCGGATCTTCCTGAAGGACGTGACGATGTGGGAGGCCGTCGGGCGGGCCCACGGCGAGGTGTTCGGGGAGATCCGCCCGGTCACCACGCTGGTCGAGGTCTCCTCGCTCATCGATCCCGCGATGCTCGTGGAGATCGAGGCGTCCGCCTACCTGGGCTGACCGGGTCGGCCGGCTGAGTGTCGCTCAGCGGTTGGAGGGCAACCACTGAGCGACACTCACGCCCGATTCGGTCGAGAATTCCCCGCTCCGAGCGGATTTCCGGGCCGTAGTCGTCCGGGCGATGCCGCAGGATGACCGGTTTCGTGACGCAGTCCAGCAGCATCTTCAACCTCGCCGGCCTCCGTCCCTGGCAGGTCCGGGCCATGGAGGCCATGGGCACCTGGGAGAGCGGCCCGTTCCTCATCTCCGCCGCGCCCGGCGCCGGCAAGACGCGGCCCGCCCTGGAGGCCGCCCGGGGGATGCTGTCGGCCGGCCTCATCTCCCGCGTCGTGGTCGTCGCCCCGACCACCCCGCTCACGCGCCAGTGGTCCGACGCCGCCGCCAAGCTGGGCCTGCACCTCCTGCCCGACGCCGAGGACGTGCGCCCGCCCCGGGGCTTCGCCGGCATCGCCGTCACCTACGCGCGTGTCGCCAGCTCGGCCGCGCGGTTCGCCGCGCAGGCCAGCCCGACCACGCTGGTGATCGCCGACGAGGCCCACCACCTCGGCGAGGAGCTGGCCTGGGGACAGGGCTTCACGCTCGCCTTCGGCCGCGCCAGCCGCTGGCTGCTGCTCTCCGGCACCCCGTTCCGCAGCGACACCACCCCCATCCCCGGCGTGCGCTACGACGCCGACGGCGTGGTCGAGCCCGACATCTCCTACGCCTACGGCGA